>Ga0335069_10006147_pt1 | contig 17492 bp, 15 predicted proteins | sample Lox_Sample_11_FD_206714 | JGI IMG/M metagenome (GOLD analysis project Ga0335069, IMG submission 206714) | Soil microbial communities from Loxahatchee National Wildlife Refuge, Florida, United States - Lox_Sample_1.1 | ecosystem: Environmental > Terrestrial > Soil > Wetlands | place: USA... | reverse complement strand
CTGCAACAGGACCTGCCCGCCATCCTCAACAAGCTGATTCCCCCCAGCCGCAGTTACGGCCACGAGCAGGCGTGGCACGACGGCAACGGCCATTCGCATCTCCAGGCGACGCTGTTGGGGCCTTCGCTGACGGTGCCGATTGCCGGCGGCGAGATGGTGCTGGGCACTTGGCAGCAGATTTTCCACCTGGAATGCGATGTGCGCGGGCGCCAACGCACCGTGGTGGTGACCGTGATGGGGGAAGCTACCCCTGCCAAGTGAGGACATTCTTGCCGGGCTATCCGCAATGATGCAGACCATGGACGCCGCCATCCGCTGCCGGGGGCTGCGTAAAACATACGAGGGCAACGTTGAGGCCGTGCGCGGGCTCGACCTGGAAATCCGCACGGGCGAGTGCTTCGGCCTGCTTGGTCCCAATGGGGCGGGCAAAACCACCACCATCGAGATTCTCGAAGGGCTCCTGGAACCCACCTCCGGTGAGGTTGAAATCCTGGGGACCAACTGGAAGTCCCATCCGCGCGAACTGAGGGAAAAGCTCGGAATCTCCCTCCAGGAAACCCGCCTGGCCGAAAAGCTCACGGTACGAGAGACCCTGGAGTTGTTCGCCGGATTCTATCGCCGTCCGCGCGCCATCGACGAGGTGATTGCAGAGATGGCGCTCACGGAGAAATCCTGCGCCTGGGTGGGCAAACTCTCGGGCGGGCAGAAACAGCGCCTGGCGGTGGCCACGGCGCTGGTGGCCAATCCCAGAATCCTGTTTCTCGATGAGCCCACTACCGGACTCGATCCGCAGAGCCGCCGCCAGCTTTGGGAAGTGATCCGGCAATTCCAGCAGCGCGGCGGCACGGTCCTATTGACCACGCATTATATGGATGAGGCCGAACGCCTCTGCGACCGCCTGGTCATAATCGATCAGGGCCTCGCGATTGCCTCCGGAACGCCAGCGGAGCTCATCGAGCGCCTGCGCGGGCATCACCGGGTGGAGTTCGATTCCACGGCTCACGTCCCTGGCGACCTGGCCGAGTGGCGCGCTCTACCCGGCGTGGAGGCTGTCTATGAGGAAGACGGCCGCGTAATTCTGAATGTGCGCGAACTGCATGAGACCATCCCGCCCTTGCTCGCAGCCATCCAGCGCCGCCAAGGGCACCTGCTGCACCTCAACACGCGCCACGCCAGCCTGGAGGACGTCTTCGTACACTTGACGGGGAGACACCTGCGGGAAGAGTGAGAGGATCGGGAGATCGGATGATCCGGTGATCGGGTCATCGGGTGATCGGATGAACAAACGAGCTCAATCGAACCTGGAAAATCGAATCTCGAACATCGAGGACCGTTCACTCCCTTGCGATACTTCCGAGTCTCGAGGCGCCACTCCAGGGAGTCCCTACTCTTCCGATCAGCCGGTCTCCGGATCACCCGATTGTCCGTTGCCCGGATCTCCCGATCAACCGGTTGCTCCGCGGTGGAGAGCTTACCAACTCCTGCTTGTGGCGCGGCTGAAGGAGATGTACCGCGAGCCTGAGGTCATCTTTTGGGTATTCATCTTCCCCATCCTCCTTGCGCTGGGGCTGGGAATAGCATTCCGCAACAAGCCCGCCGATGTGGTACGGGTGGCGGTGGTGGCTGGCCCCGAGGCGGAGCGCGCGATGGAACTCCTGCATCCGGTGTCCGCCGCGGGCGCCGTGCGTGCGGAAGTCCTCCCCACCAGCGAGGCGCTCAACGAGTTCCGCCTGGGAAAATACGACCTGGTAGTGACCCCGCGCGGGGGCGGGTTTGAATACCTCTATGACCCGGCGCGCCCGGAAAGCGTGCTGGCCCGCAGCGTCACCGACGACGCGGTTCAAGCAGCGGCAGGAAGAAAGAGCAGCCTTCCCGCCACCTTCCGGGTCTCAAGCGAGCCGGGGGCGCGATACATCGACTTTCTGATCCCCGGCCTGCTGGGTATGAACCTGATGAATTCAGGAATGTGGGGAATCGGGTTTGCGCTGGTGGATCTGCGCCAGCGCAAGCTTCTGAAGCGCTTTGTGGCCAGTCCCATGCGCCGCAGCGATTTTCTTCTCGCCCTGGCCAGCAGCCGTTTGATACTGATGCTTCTGGAGTTGGTGCTGCTGCTGGGCTTCGGCGCGCTGGCCTTCCACATGCGCGTCGCGGGCTCATGGATCTCGATCCTGATGATCAGCGCCCTGGGCGCGCTGTGCTTCGGGGGGCTGGGCTTGCTCACTGCCAGCCGCGCTCAGAAAATTGAGACGGTCAGTGGGCTGATCAACCTCGTCATGATGCCGATGTGGATTCTGTCGGGCGTCTTCTTTTCCTACGAGCGCTTCCCTGCCCTCCTTCATCCCTTGATCAAGGCGCTGCCGCTCACGGCGTTGAATGACGCCCTGCGCGCCGCGATCCTGGAGGGCGCGCCGCTCGCTCACCAGGGAGCGCGCCTGCTGGTGCTTGCCCTGTGGGGAGCGATCTCGTACTTGCTGGCTTTGCGCTGGTTTCGTTGGACCTAGATTAGTAGGCTCACTGGCCCATGGCGTTGTCGATGGCGGTCAGGACGGCATCGGGCGCGTCGGGCTTTCCCTGCTGGTTGAGGGCCACGAAATTGAAATTCGAGTTTTTCTTGGTCCGGATGTGAAAGGCCCCGAAGCCGACGAGATAAACGGTGTTCCGCTTTGCCTCGCGCACGGAGTTCAAGGGTATTTCAAAGTTGTGGACGCCGTTCGTGGCCTTGTAATAGATCATCCCATTGCCGATGGTCATGATACCCACGCAATAATTCTGGCCGCTCTGGCCATGGTCGTGGGCCACGGCGAAGTTCACGTAACCGTTATGCGGCATGCGTGTCAGGCTGGGATTCTGAGGCTGAACCTGCGGCTGAACCGATGGCTGGACTTGCGGAGGGGTTGTGGTCGGCGCTTGCGCGGGCCAGTTCGCCAGGCGCACCGGGCGCGTAACGGTGGTCGACCCGTTATACCACGTGATCTGCACCACCTCGCCGGCCTGATGGCTGGACAAGGTCTGTCGCAGCGCCTGGGGAGTGGTGACTTGCTGCCCATTGACCGCCAGAATGGTGTCGTAGGTTTTCAGTCCCACCTGCTCCGCCGGCCCGCCCGGTTGCGCGCCGGAGAGGACAACCCCACGCGCCCCGGCCGGCTGCTGCTCCATGGGGAGAACGCCCAGGTAGCCGGGCTGGCCGGAGGTCACCGGGGAAGGCGTCTCCGGCTGCGGATTCTGAATGGGTGGTGATAGGGGTGGGGTCTCGACCTTCTGGAGCGTGGTGGAAACGTTGACCACCGCACCCGGTTTCAACGTAACCGTCTCTTCGTAATCCTGGTAACCGTTCAAGGAGACTCGCACGCGGTGTTCCCCCGGCGTTAGCCGGGTCAACTTCAGACGCCCCCCCTGGCTGGTCGTTCCCACCGGCTCATCGTCGATGTACACCTCGCTCTGGCCGGGGTGGGCATCAATGAGGAGCCCGGCAGCGGCAGCGGTCGGCGTAGTGGGATTCGAGGGTGGGTTGCTGGGGGGCGGAGTGACGGGAGTGGGGCGTGGAGCCAGCGACCTCAGGACCTGAATCAAGTCATCTGTTCCGCCGGCGGCGCGAATCTCGCTCTCCACGGCAGGGGTAACCTGAAAGGAGATGCCATCTTTCCGCGCCTCCTGGGCCACGTCGGCGCTGGACACATCGCCGGTCAAAAAATCGATGACATCCTGCTTGCTGAGTTTCTTGGAACCGTTCTGCGCCGTTCCAAGGGAAGGATGGAACGCGATGGCCGCGACCAGCGCGAGGAGCGACGCAAGAATCCGAAGAGTACACTTGCCCCCTGAACGCAAATGCATGCCAGTTGCCCCTTGTATGAGTCTCGCCCTCTTTATAGCGCTATCGGCGCAACTCGTCAAGAGTATGCAGACTAAGGATTAGAGGAGTAAGACCCTCAAGGTTCTCCACACTTGAAGTTGCCACCGAGCGTGTTCTTTTCCGTCTTGCAGGCCTTCTTGACAGCATCCAGGGTCTGGCGCACCTCGGCATTGGAGGGATCCAGTTGCAGGGCTTTCTGGTAGAAGGCAATGGCATCATCGTATTCGCCACGGCCCCAATGGAATTTCGCCATGGTAAGCGCCGCCTTGATCTCCTTGGTATGGTCGACGGGCGGGGGAGGCGGCGTGGGGGCAGGCGTAACCCTGACGTGAGCCGTGGATGTCCTGGCGCCGTTCGCCCCCGTGGCGATCAGGGTGTACGTCGTCGATTCCTGCGGAGTTACGGAGGTATAACCTTCCATCCGGACCTTTCCCACTCCCGGCTCCAAGTCCAGGTCCGTGGCGTTCTGCGACGACCAGCGCAAGACCACCGAACGGCCCTGCACAATGACGGTGGGCTCCGCGACCAATGTGGCGGTCACGGGTCCCACCGGTGGTGGCGGCTTCACAGCAGCGGACGTCACACTGACGTGGGCCGTAGGGCTTTGGGTGCCACTCGCCCCTTTGGCAGTCAGGGTGTAGGTGACGGATTCCTCCGGGGTCACGGTTATGGACCCCTCCCCTTGAACCTTTCCCACCCCGGGTTCCAAATCCAGGTCGGTGGCGTTCTGCGAAGACCAGCGCAAATGGGCGGACTGGCCCTTCTCGATCGTGGTGGGGTCTGCCGTCAGGGTAGCAGTCAACGTGCCTCCCGTAGGACCGGAGGGTGTTGTCGTTGACGGTTGGCGCGTCGCAATGTACAACCCGCCCCCTCCTAGCCCGACTACCAATACCACCACGGCCACCCAAATCCCCCAACGCGATTCGGAGGGCTTGGGAGGCGGAGGGGACGGAACGGGCATCGACGGCAGGGGCCGAGGCGCGGGGGGTGGCGCAGGCTTGGGGCGCTCGACGGGAGCAGGTCCGGCCTGAGGCCGCGGAGGAGCGGGAACCGGGGGCGGGACCGGTCCGCCACCGGCTTGGCGGCGGCCTTCGCTGCTCTGCATCAAGTCATCCGCCGTCAGCACGCGCGTCTGGGCGGGATTCAGCATGTCCTTTTCGATCTTCTCGATCTCCTGGATCAGGGCGCGGGCGGAAGCGGGGCGCATGTCGCGTTGCTTTTCCAGCAGGCGCATGGCGAGTGAGGCCACATCTTCCGGAACTTGCAGTTCCGGGTGCATTTCGCGAATGGGCGCCGGCTGTTTCTGCATGTGGGCCAGCAACATCTCCATGGTCGTGTCGGCCTTGAAGGGCAAATCCGCGGTGAGCATCTGGTACATCACGACGCCGAGGGAGTAAAGATCGGCGCGTCCATCCAGTTCGTCTCCCTTCTTTCCCATGGCCTGCTCGGGAGACATATACTGGGGCGTTCCAATCACCACGCCGGCGCCGGTTAAAGTCAGGCCGGCGCTTCCTTCCGTCCGCGCCTCCTTAACCTTGGCGATGCCGAAGTCGAGAACCTTGACCGTCTCGCCGTCGGGAGTGTCCACCAGGGCAATGTTGTCCGGCTTGATGTCGCGGTGGACCATGCCCAGCTTGTGCGCCGCCTCCAGGGCGTTGGCGGATTGCTTGATGATGGACAGGACGCGCGGAACGGGGAGCGGACCTTCCTCGCGGATGAGCTTCTTGAGGCTCTTCCCTTCGATAAACTCCATGACGATGAAGGGGCGGCCGTCTTCGGCTTTATCGATATCGTCCACGCGCACGGCGTTAGGGTGCTGGAGTCGGCGGGTGATGACCGCTTCTTTTGTAAACCGTTGGACGAAGAGTTCGTCGGCGAGGAGCTCGGGGGCGATTACTTTCAGGGCCCGCAGTTCACCGAATGCCAGGTGCGTCGCCTTGTAAACGGAACCCATACCGCCCTGTCCGACTTTGGCCTCCAGGCGGTATTTACCGCGAATGATGCTGCCGTCCGACCATCCCCCGACTTCCTTCAACGCGTCGCCGTCGGAGGGACAAATGGAGTAATTGTTAGGATAACTGCCTTGGCATGTTGGGCAAATCTTCATGTCGCTCCCGTCGACACACGTTTTGCCAGAGTATACCACGAGCCGGCAAATACGCTATCAGCTTGCAGCATCCTGATGCCTCGCGTGGCGATAAACCATTCGCACTCTTCGGCTCGGTTTTCGAGTCAATCTAAGTATAGTGCGCCACGAGGCGGGCGACTCACTCCGCGGTCACCTGCGCGAAGGGGATCGGCGCCCGGTATTCCCAATCCGCCGTGGGGCTGCTTTTGTAACGATAGAGCCTGCAAATTGCGCAAACCTGCGCCACGACGTAGGGAGTTTCTTGCTTCAACCACTGATGTTGACAGCTGCCGGCCAGGGGCTTCGACGGCTCCGGGACGGTGGAATCATCTATGTTCATCGGCACTATAACCCAAGCGAATATTAAAACGACCTTGGCGTTGTGGCCTTTAACATACCTGCCACATGAGACGCCGCGATGGTTAAGGCAATCCCGACCCGCAGGCAGTCACGACCCAGGATGACGAGTCCTATGCTCCTGAACGCCGCGCGCAGTGTACTACCTCCGGCCGCAACCGTCCAGTCCTTGTTGATACTCCTTGTTGATACTCCTCGTTGATAGTGGATGTTGTTAGGTGCCCACCGGCGGGAGGTCACTTGACGGGCCCGTAACGGACCCCAACTCCCGAGCGTCTAAAGACCTATCATGCTTCGTCCACCGAGCCATGGTCAGGGGACGGCGCGGAGTCTCAACCGCCTCCGCCGATGGGCCCCATTCCTCCTTCTCTTGCCAGGCTTATTTGCCATCCCCGTTGGGATCCTGAGCATTACCGGGCCACACGGAGCTATCCACCTGGTGTCCGAGCAGACCTTGGTGCAACCGGGCAGACCGATCTGGTTAGGCTTGCACTTCCAGCTTGAACCTGGCTGGCATATCTACTGGGTCAATCCCGGAGATTCGGGCGAACCACCTCGGGTGAAGTGGACTCTGCCAGAAGGATTCGTGGCCGGCCCCTTGAATTGGCCCAGTCCTCGCCGGATCGAAGACCATTCGCTCATCGACTACGGCTACCAGAATGAGGTGCTGCTTCCGGTTCAGATTACCCCTCCCGCGCGACTTAAGGCGGGAGAGAAAGCCGACCTTAGCGCTACGGTGAATTGGCTGGTTTGCCGGGATATCTGCGTTCCTGGGCACGCTACCCTGGATTTGGCAATTCCCGTCGGGACAGGATCGCCCGCGCCGCCTTCGCCAAGCCACCCGCTATTTGCCAAAGCACGGTCGGACTTGCCACGGCCGGCACCCAAGGCCTGGAAGCTAAAAGCAAGTTTGGACCGGCGCCAATTTGTTCTGGATGTCGAAACTGGGAAGCAGGAAGCGGGCGGTGCGTTCTTCCCGCTGGAGCCAAACCAGCTTGAGAACGCAGCCCCCCAAAGGATAACGCCGTATTCCCGCGGAATACGGATCGAGCTTCAAAGGTCGGATCAGATGGTGAAGCTTCCCTCGCTACTGAGGGGCGTGCTAGTCTTATCTTCGGGGCAGGGCTTTATGATCGAGGCGCCGGTCATCACAACGCAATAATCGTCGGACCCATTGAATCCAACTCAGGGGAGGGTTGAATAATGAATCGCCGAATAATTCGTTTGGTGTTGCCAGGTGTGCTCTGCCTCCTGGCCGTTGCAACTTGGGCCGTGCAGCCCGGAGGTCCCGCGCCGGACTTCTCTGCCCAAGACACTCATGGCCAAACCCACACGCTGAACCAGTACAAAGGGAAGTATGTGGTTTTGGAGTGGCACAATCGGGAATGCCCCTACACCCGGAAGCACTATTCGAGCGGAAACATGCAGAGCCTGCAGCGGGAGTGGACCGCCAAGGGCGTGATCTGGTTCACGATAATCTCCTCAGCCCCCGGCGAACAGGGCTACATGACCGCCGACCAGGAAAACGCGTTCGTAGAGAAGGTTAGCGCTTCGCCCACAGCGGTGTTGCTGGACCCGGCGGGCCAGTTGGGACATCTCTATGGGGCAAAAAGCACGCCCCATATGTTTGTCATCAACCCGGAGGGCGTGCTGATCTACGACGGAGCCATCGACGACAAGCCCACCACCGACCCGAGCGATATCGCCTCCGCCCACAACTACGTGTCGGCGGCCTTGCAGGAAGCGATGGCCGGTAAGCCGGTGAGCACCGCCGCCACGCGCCCCTATGGTTGTTCGGTGAAGTACGTCAGGTAGAAGAGAGGTGTCAGGTGTTCGGTGTTAGGTGCCAGGGGCGCCCCCCTTCCCTGACACCTGAAACCTGGCACCTGAAACCTGATTCTCAGTGCGGATGCGGCAGGCCGCGGACGGCCCGAAAGGTATCGCGGGCGATGAGCAGTTCCTCGTTGGTAGGAATAACCATGACGCGCACGCGGCTGCCTTCGGTTGAGATTTCGCCCTCCTTGCCAATCAAGCCTGCGTTGCGCTCGGCATCAATTTGAATTCCCATTCCCCCCAGCCCATCGCATGCCATGGCGCGGATGACCGGCGAATTCTCACCGATGCCGCCCGTGAATACAAGGCCATCCACATGTCCCAGGGCTGCGCTGTACCCCCCAATGTACTTCTTGATGCGATAACAGAAAACCTCGATGGCCAACTTCGCCTGCTCGTCGCCCTTGGCGGAGGCGGCGATCAGTTCGCGCATATCGTTCGACTCGCCTGAAATGCCATAGAGGCCGCAGAATTTATTGAGCAGCGTCGACATGTCGTGCAAGGTCAATTCGTCCTTCGACATGATATAGAAAAGGGCAGCCGGATCGATGTCGCCGCAGCGGGTTCCCATCAGCAAGCCCTCCTGCGGGGTGAACCCCATGGAGGTGTCGATCGAGTGGCCCTTGTCAATCGCCGTAATCGAGCACCCGTTGCCCAGGTGCGCCGTGATCAGATTCGCCTCGTCTCGCGCCTTGCCGAAGATCTTCCGGTAACGAAACGCCACATACCGGTGCGAGGTGCCGTGAAATCCATAACGACGGATGTGATAGCGCCGGTAGTAGGAATAGGGGAGCCCGTACACGTAAGCGTGCGGAGGCATGGTCTGATGGAAAGCCGTATCGAACACCGCCACCTGCGGCACCTGCGGCATCACTTTGCGGGCCACGAAGTATCCGCGCAGGTTGTGCGGATTGTGTAATGGGGCCAACTCCACGCAATGCTGAATCTGCTCCTCCACTTTCTCATCGATGACCACGGAGGCGGCAAACTGTTCGCCGCCATGCACCACTCGGTGACCCACCGCCTGGATCTGGGAAATGTCCGCCACCGCATGACATTCCTTGAGCGTCGCGATCGCCCGCGTCAGCGCCGTTTGGTGGTCAAGAATCTCTTCCGTCATCGACTTGGTGGGATTGGGCGGAACGGACACCTTCATGGTTGCTTCGTCAGTCCCGATCCGATCTACCCCCCCTTTGGCAATGCACCGGTCGGTGTTGGATTCGATCAGCTCGCTGTCCGTCTCAATGAGCTGGAACTTGATGGAAGAACTGCCACAGTTGAGAACCAGGATTTTCATTGCTCACTCCAAAGCATTTCTCGGTTGAGAAGGGTCCAACAGACCTTATATCCCCTTCAACGAGTCAATTTGCTGTATAAATCGACAGCGCAATATAACACTTTCACTCCTCTTCAACAATTGGGGGGCCAAACCATCGGCCAATTTGTTCATCACTCATTTGATTCAGCTCATTTCATTCCAATTGCCCGGGGTAGCTCTGTCCGATATTATGAAACCCTCACATTATGGCGAGTGACACCCAACCCCCAGTCGTCCGCGTGGAAGGTCTGCGCAAACGCTATGGGGATCTCGAGGCGCTGCGAGGAATCACCTTTGAGATTGAAGCCGGTGAAGTTTTTGGACTGCTGGGTCCTAACGGCGCGGGGAAAACCACGACCATCGAAATCCTCGAGGGTCTTCGCCAGCAGGACGCAGGATCAGTCTTCGTGTGTGGGATGGATCCTGGCCGCGAGCAGGCTGCCCTGAAAGAGCGAATTGGCGCGCAATTGCAGGCCACGGTGCTGCCTGACAAGATCCGCGTGGAAGAAGCCCTCTCGTTGTACGCCGGGTTCTATCGCCAATCGGCCTCCATCGAAATGCTGTTGGACCGGTTTGGCCTGAGGGAGAAGCGCCGGACTTTCTTTGAAAAACTCTCCGGCGGGCAAAAGCAACGGCTGGCGTTGGCGCTGGCGATGGTGAATGATCCCGAACTGGTTCTACTCGACGAACCCACCGTGGGCCTCGATGCCCAGCTCCGCCGTGACATCTATACCCTCATCGAACGCTTCCGGGAAGAACGTCGCACCACGCTCCTGACCACGCACTATATCGAAGAGGCAGAGCGGCTCTGCGACCACGTCGCCATCATCGACCGCGGCCAGGTCATCGCGTTGGGAACGCCGCGCGAACTCATACAGCGTTCCGGCAAGGGCGCCCACATTGAGGCCTCGCTTGCCAAGCCCGACTCGCTCGAACGATTGAAGAAACTTGATGCCGTATCAGATTGTCTCGAAATTGATGGCCGGTATGTTCTCCACGCGAAGCCTGTGGCAACGGCTGTCGCGGCACTCATCCGCTATCTGGAAGCTGAAGGGAACGCCCTGGTGGATCTCCACATCGCGCAACCGACGCTGGAAGATGTCTTCGTCGAAATGACCGGGCGACGCATGGAAGACTGGTAATCGGCTCCTCGGGTCATATCACCATCGAGGCATCTCAAATGACCCAATGACCCGATGAACAAATGGGCAGATCAAAAATGACTCCTGCCATTCGCATTGCGCTGATGACGATCAAGCTGGTGACGCGCACCAAGGTCGCGCTCTTCTTCACTTTCATCTTTCCCCTCCTTTTCCTCTTTGTGTACGCAGGCATCTTCGCGCGCGGCAATCCTGAAGCGGTTGTTTACATGTTTGGGCCGGTGGTGACTCTGAACATTATGGGAAGCGGCTTTTGGGGACTGGGGATGCAATCGGTGATGTACCGGGAGCGAGGGAGCCTGCGCCGCTATCGCCTGGCGCCGATCGGGCCCGGATCAATGGTCCTCAGCAGTCTGCTGGCAAATTATCTCCTGCAGCTTCCCACCCTTGCCCTGCTGGTCTTCTGCGCTACGGTCTTCTTCCGGATGCCGCTTCATATCCATCTCCTCACGCTTCTCATTCTGGCTACCATTGGCACCTTTGCCTTTGCCGGCTTCGGACTGACTATTGCCAGCGTGGCCAACACGATGCAGGAGGCCCAAGTTTACAATAACGTCGTGTGGTTCGCCCTGCTCTTTCTATCCGGGGTGACGGTGCCTTTGCCGCTGCTTCCTCACTGGATCCAGCGTTTCGCAGCTTTCCTGCCCGCCACTTATCTGGTCACCTCGTTCCAGGCAGTTATGTTGGGCGGCCAATCCCTGTTCGACCATCGCGCTGAACTCCTGGCCCTTCTCGTGTCCGGCACTTTCGGGCTGCTTTTTGCCTGGAAGCTTTTCCGCTGGGAAAAAGAGGAGAAGATATCCACTCGTGCCAAGGTAGTCTCCATTAGCTTTATTGCGCCCTTCCTCGTGATGGGATTATGGATGAATGCGCATAATAATTTCACGGCAACCTGGAGCCAAACCTTCTCGCTGATGAGCCGCCCTCCTATGGGTCCGGGGGAGCGCGCCTCGGGGGCGGGGGGAATCCTGCTGGATGATTTCGAGAAGCCGGATGAGGTCGAGCTCTTGTTGAAGAACTGGCAGGTCTCCACGGAGGGAAACGCCGCTGGCCGTTCGCTGGGTGAACTGGAGGTCATCTCGCCGGGAGCGGAGGGAACAGGGAATGCGCTACGCTTCAAGGGCCACGTCGAGACTGCGCCGGACTCTGACCGCGGATCCGTCGCCGCCCGCTACCCTTTCACCCTTCCCGCCGGCGCCACGAGTCTCCGTGGGGCGCAACTCGAAGCGCGTGGCGACAACCGCTTATTTCAGGTGAGACTTATCCCGCCTGACCCCACGCTGCCTACCCCGTCCCTCCGTTTTGTCCCCGACTCCGAATGGCAGGTCATTCATCTGCCGGCGGCATGGTTGCGGAATATCAAACCTGCTCCCGGCAAGGGCACGCTGGTATTGGAGCTTCGCGTTGAGGGCCCGCCCGGAGACTTCCACCTCGACATCGATGAAGTCAGGCTCTATTAGCGCAACGACACTCCTGCCCTGTTCCCGTCACATCCTCTCCGGCATAACTTGGAAAAGGCTTGGACTACTGGAGACTGAACCGCTGGGGTTGGACGCCGCGGCTAACCGATGTCCAATTTGGTGACCTTGCTTTCGGTCGACTTGCTACCGGCGTTCTTAAGAATGGCAAATAGTGCTCCACCAACAACCAAACCACCAACCATTGCAATGATAACCATGGGTCCTAATGAAACCTCCGAAGATAGACTTTCTATAGGATAGACACCGTCGATTTGAAAAAAGTTCCACTATTTGATGTGAGCAGAAACAAAAAGGATGGACAGGATACTCGTCAATCCCCCCAACGCTCAGATTTGCAAATCACCGTGAATCATCGGTTCCACCCACGATTGAAAATCCTGGGGGTACTCCGGCGCGAGGGCGCTGACTTCATCAAGCTTTTTCCATTCTTCCAACGGAAAATCCCAACCGCCGGCTTCCATATTGTCCCGAAGTTGAGACAAATTGCGCGCTCCGATAATTACCGAAGTGATGCCCGGCACAGCCAGCAACCACGCCAGTGCCACCTGGCTGAGAGTCCTTCCGAGGCGGGCCGCACACTCTTCCACCGCGCGCAGAATTCGGTAATTCCTTTCGGTCAACAGCCGCTCAATCCAGAAACGCATGGAAGCTTCCGAGTCTGCGAGGCGCGACGACGGCGGGACGGATTCGCCCGAGCGGTACTTGCCGCTCAGGAACCCGCTTCCCAGAGGGCTCCAAGGGATCACCCCGACGCCTTCGGCGCGGCAGAGGGGCAGGATTTCGCGCTCGATCGGCCGGCACACCAGGCTGTACTGCGGTTGGAGGCAATCGAATCGGGCGTAGCCATGAAGCGCCGACACTCCCAACGCTTGTGCCAACTGCCAACCGCTGAAGTTCGAGCATCCCAGATAGCGAACCTTTCCCTGCCGAACCAGCGCATCGAGCGCCGAAAGCGTTTCTTCCAAAGGGGTGCGCCGATCAAAACAATGCACCTGGTAGAGATCAATGTAATCAGTTTGAAGACGACGCAGGCTCGCTTCGATCCCCTCGCAGACATGCTTACGGGAAAGCCCTTTGCGGTTTGCTCCTGCCCCGGCGGGAAAGAAGACTTTGGTGGCCAATACCACGTCGTCCCGGCGGCCTTTCAAGCCACGACCCAGGATTTCTTCCGAGCGCCCCTCCGCATAGCCGTCGGCAGTATCGATGAAATTACCTCCCTGCCCGAGGTATGCATCCAGAATTGCCAGCGATTCTTTCTCATCACATCCCGGGGCGCCTCGCACGCCGGGCACGCTGCCAAAGGTCATGGTGCCCAGGCAGATTTCCGAGACCTTTAGACCCGTCCTTCCCATCAAGCGCATGCGCATAAGCCAACCCCCCAGTTCTCAACACCGAGGCACTGAGGCTCGGAGATAAGGACGCCCTGCCTCTCCACTCCAAGCCTCAGAGGGAATCGGTGCCTTCGACCCCAGACTCCGGACCATCTCTAGGTTTATTTCGCCGTGAAGGCAGCAGATGCAACCAGGGTGCCCCACTCGACGGTCAGCGTTCCGCCGCCGCCCGCCTTGCGGAGGGTTATGGTGAGCATTTCCATGGGACTGGTGGCCTTCGTGCTGGTCATGGGCGCTGAGGCCAGATCCTGAGAGGCATCGTGGTCAGTCCCCCACTGGCCGTGCTGTTTGTTAAAAACCAGTTTCCAGGAATTATCGGCTTGTTTCTGCATCCAGATGCTGTACTCGCCCGCCGGCACGGTGACGTCACCAAAGGCCAAATCGACATCCGTTTTCAAGGTGGCGGATTTGTTGGAGCCCATCCGCCAATAACCGCCGGCGGGCAATTTGCCGAGCAGATCATCGGTAGTGCGTCCTCGCAGCGAGGGACGCCCGTATTCAACCGATACGGTCTTGCCGTTCAGGGTTAACGTTGACGTGCCCCTGGGACCAGCCTGCGCGAAAGCCGCCGCTGTAAAACCGACCGTCATCACCGCGCTCAGCAGAACGATCCATAGTTTCTTCATGTCCCTTCTCCTCCTCAGTTGGTGTATTTGGTTTCACCCAGATTCTCAATGCCTGGACAAAGAGCCCCTTCCAGCCCAGCATGGCGCCGCCAGGAAGCCTATCCGGTTTCCGAACATTCCCCCGAACAACTACCGAGCCGAGATTATACCGCCGTCGCCAGCCTTCTGCCAGAGGCTCCATGAATGCTTCTATGCACGGGCGCGGGGGGGGGCACAAAGCAGGTGCGCCGGTATCCGATCATAGGCCGCGGCGCGAGACACTAAATGCCCGGCATGGCCAAGCCACGCATTTTATGCCAAGATGAGGTAATTGTGCCGGAGCTTCCCGATATCGTCGTTTACATCGAAGCCCTCGAACCGCGCATCCTGCACCAGAAGCTGGAACGAGTGCGGGTGGCGAGTCCGTTTCTTCTGCGCACCGCTGCGCCACCGGTGAAAGAGGCGGAAGGCAAACTGGTGCGTGAAGTGCGTCGCATCGGCAAACGCATTGCGATCGGCCTCGAGGGCGACCTCTGGCTGGTGCTGCACCTGATGATTGCGGGCCGCCTGCACTGGAGCACGCCGGGCGTGAAGTTGGGGGCCCGGCGCGCGCTAGCCGCGCTGGATTTTGCGGAGGGCAGCCTGCTCCTCACCGAGGCAGGCTCGCAGCGTCGCGCGGCTCTACACGTCGTCCAGGGAGAAAACGGCCTGAGGGAACTGGACCCGGGAGGGTTGGAAGTTCTCACCGCAGACTTCGATTTGTTTGCCGCGCGCCTCCGGTCTTCCAATCACACATTGAAACGCGCCCTGACCGATCCCCGGCTCTTCAGCGGCATCGGGAATGCCTACTCCGACGAAATCCTGCATCGCGCCCGGCTTTCTCCGGTGACGCTGACTCAACGCCTGGAATGCCCTGAAGTTGAACGCCTCCACCTCGCCACACGCTGCGTACTGACCGAGTGGACCGATCGCCTGCGTGCCCAAACCCGCTGCGAGTTCCCCGAGAAAGTGACCGCGTTTCGCGAGGAGATGGCAGTACACGGCAAATATGGAATGCCCTGCCCTCAATGCGGGACCAGGATCCAACGCATCCGATACGCCAACAACGAAACCAACTACTGTCCGAAGTGTCAAACCGGCGGAAAGTTGCTCGCCGACCGCGCGCTGTCGAGGCTCATGAAGCAAGACTGGCCGCGCACGCTGGAGGAGTTGGAGTCTCTGGGCGCAGACTTGTTGCCTGCCCGGTTTATTGCTAAACTTGCTGATTAATCATTGCGGCCAAAGCCGGCCAATGTATCAGGCTTATTGGTAAATCAGCGAGGCATTGCATGGCAGATGAAAAGAATGAACCCTCAGGGTTCAAAGTAGTCGACCGCCGTTCCTTTAATACGGAGGGCTCTCCCCGCCCTGAGGCACCGTCGGAGGTGAAAAGGACAGAGCCTCCCCCCGTTGAGAAGGCGCCCCGGCCACAGAGCATCGAGCCTCCGGATGCCGACCTCTCCCAGGAACCCAGCGGGTTTGAAATGCTGGTGTCCTATCTCAGCACCACAGCCATGTTCCAGCTTGGCTTGATGCCCGGGCCAGGAGGGGAACGTATCCCCGCCGACATGCCGAATGCCCGGCGAACCGTTGACCTGCTCCAGGTTCTCCAGGAAAAGACCAAGGGGAACCTGACCCCCAACGAAACCCGCCTCCTGGACGACGTCCTTTATGAACTGCGGATGACGTTTATGGAATTGCAGAAGCGGCAGGCACGCAAAGGGTGATGACTCTCACTTTTCTTGGCACTGGGACGTCCACCGGGGTACCGATCATCAATTGCCGGTGTGCCGTCTGCACATCATCCGATCCGCGTGACAAGCGCTATCGGCCTTCTATCCTTTTGGAATACGACGGCCGGGCGGTGGTGATCGATACGACACCCGACTTCCGCACCCAGGCGCTGCGGCAGAGCCTGGCACGACTGGATGCGGTGATTTTTACCCACCATCACGCCGATCACATCATGGGCTTGGACGATACGCGGGTGTTTTACTTCCGGCAGAAAGTTCCGGTTCCCATCTACGCCAGCGCACAGTGTATGGCGACCATCCGCTCCGCGTTTTCCTACATCTTTGAGGGGGATTACCCGTTCGGTGGCGTAGGGAAACTCGATCCACATCTCATCGAGGCCCCGTTTGAACTATGGGGACTGAAGTTCATCCCGGTGCCGGTGGTGCACGGCCTCCTGCCGATCCTGGGGTTCAGGTTCCGCGACACGGCTTACCTGACCGACGTGAGCGAGATTCCCGAGTCCAGCTTTCCGCTCCTTGAAGGTTTGGATACCCTGATTATCGATTCGCTGCGCCCCAAGCCCCATCCCACTCACCTGTCCCTGGAGCAGTCTGTAGCGATGGTTGAAAAGCTGAAGCCGCGGCGCGCGTACTTTACCCACATCGCCCACGAACTCGGCCACGAGGCCACCAACTCCATGCTGCCCGCGCACGTCCAGTTGGCTTATGACGGATTGGGGCTGGAATTCTAATGGCAGGAAGTGTCGAAACTCGAAAGTCGAGAATCGGTCCGAAATTTGAAACTCGAGCATCGAAACTCGAAGAAAGAGTCGGCTCTCGATTTTCAAATTTCGATTTTCGATTTTCGCTTTTCGAGCTTCGAGTTTCCTTTCGGGTATGAGAGTCATAACGAGTCTTCAAGAGGTCGAGGCGCCGCCGGCTCCCAGCGTGGTGACTATCGGCAACTTCGACGGCGTGCACCTGGCGCACAAGTCGTTGTTGCGCCGGGTGGTTGAAGTGGCTCGGGCCCAGGATGCGCGGGCCACGGCCGTCACCTTTGAGCCTCATCCCATTAAGGTCCTGGCCCCGGACCATGCCCCCAAGCTTCTCACTCCGCTCCGCCGCAAGGTGGAATTGATCGCCGAAACGGGGATTGACCTGCTGGTCGTCCTGCCCTTTACACGCGAACTCGCCCGACATTCACCGCTGGACTTCGTGCGCCGGGTGTTGGTTGATCCGCTACATGCGACGTCCGTACACGTGGGGCCCAATTTTCGCTTTGGATATCGCCAGTCCGGCGACACGGATGTTTTGGAGGAACTGGGGAATCAGGAAGGGTTCCGCGTGGAGATTGTGCCCATGCTGAGCATACGCGGCGACCAGGTTTCCAGCACACGCATCCGGCAACTCCTGACCGAGGGTGTGGTCCACAGGGCCAATCGCCTGCTGGGGCGCCCCTTCTCTTCCCGCGGGCCGATCGTCGCAGGCATGGGCGTGGGCCGCAAACACACCGTCCCCACCCTTAACCTGGCCCCCATTGAAGAACAACTGCCCAAAGTGGGGGTCTATGTGACCCACACCATCCTCGCCGGGTCAC
>Ga0335069_10006146_pt1 | contig 17493 bp, 18 predicted proteins | sample Lox_Sample_11_FD_206714 | JGI IMG/M metagenome (GOLD analysis project Ga0335069, IMG submission 206714) | Soil microbial communities from Loxahatchee National Wildlife Refuge, Florida, United States - Lox_Sample_1.1 | ecosystem: Environmental > Terrestrial > Soil > Wetlands | place: USA... | reverse complement strand
AACTTCTCGAGCGCGGCGAGCAGGTCGCGCACGTTGACCTCGAACTGCTCGAACGGGCCGAACGCGAGCTGGTAGACGGGCGGCACCCGGTTCTGCAGCTGGGTGCGGCGCTGCTCGGTCTTGAGCTTGCTCTCGTAGCTGAAGGGCGCGCCGGCGACGATGCGGACGGTCGCGAGCTGGTTGGGCAGGACCGGCAGCGTGGCCGAGGTCACGCCGACGAAGCTCACGAGCACGATCGCGGCGACCGTGGCGACGAAGATCAGGAACGACACCGGGGTGCTCTGCTTCAGGTAGTCGGCGGCGGCCGACGGGCGCACGGTCTTGCGCCGGCGGCCGGCGGGGGCGGCGGAGCCGCCGCGCATCAGCTTGAATCGCGGGAAAAGCGGCATGGGCGGGGTCAGGCCTTGGCCTCCCCCTCCTCGCGCCCCGAGGTGATCGGGTGGCGGAAGCGGTCGTAGGCCTCGATGATCTTCTGGACGAGCGGATGGCGCACGGTGTCGGCGCTGGTGAGATAGTGGAATTCGATGCCCTCGATGCCGGCGAGGATGTGCTTGACCTGGAGGAGGCCGGACTGCTTGGGCCGCGGCAGGTCGATCTGGGTGATGTCGCCGGTCACGATCATCCGCGAGTCGTCGCCCAGGCGCGTCAGGAACATCATCATCTGCTCGGGCGTCGTGTTCTGCGCCTCGTCGAGGATGACGAAGGCGTTCGAGAGCGTGCGGCCGCGCATGTAGGCGAGCGGGGCGATCTCAATCACGCCCTTCTCCACGAGGCGCGCGACATCCTCGGCGTCGAGCATGTCGTTCATGGCGTCGTAGAGCGGACGGAGGTAGGGGAGGATCTTCTCGCGCAGGTCGCCGGGGAGGAAGCCGAGCGCCTCGCCCGCCTCGACCGCCGGCCGGGTGAGGACGATGCGCTGGACCTCGTTCTTGAGCAGGGCCGAGATCGCGGCCGCGACCGCGAGGTAGGTCTTGCCGGTGCCGGCCGGGCCGATCCCGAAGACGACCGGGTTCTCCCGGATCACCTGGAGATAGCGCTTCTGGCCGAGGGTCTTCGGAACGATGCTCTTCCGGCTCGTGGTCAGGACCAGCGGCTCCGAAAAGAGCGAGCGCAGCTCGGCGCCGTCGCCCCGGGCGAAGCCGTCGAGCAGCTGGGCGAAGTCCGAGTTGCGCAGGGTGAGGCCCTGCTGGCGCCCTTCGTTGAGAAACGTGAAAAAGCCCTCGGTGCGCGCGATGTCGGCATCGCCGCCCTCGATCTTCAGCCAGTCTTCGCGGGTGGCCAGGTGCACGTTGAATGTCTTCTCGACCGCCAGGAGGTTCTCCGCGCGGCCGCAGTAAAGCTGATGCAGGTGACGGGGGTTCTGGTAGTAGAGGGTTTTGGCTGGCACGAGGATGGTCGGGATGGGGCCCCGGGGGCCCGGCGGGATCAGCGGGTCCGTCCGGATTGGCGGCGGCGGGAACGGGCCGCCGGGCGCGGGCCGGCGTGGAGCACCCCGGCCAGGGCGCCGCGGAGCCGGTCGTAGGTGGCCGCGAGCGCCTGGGGCAGCACGCGGGTCTGGCCGATCACGGGCATGAAGTTGTTGTCGCCGCTCCAGCGCGGGACGATGTGGGCGTGCAGGTGGGCGATGCTGCCGCCGGCCGGGGTGCCGAGGTTGAAGCCGATGTTGAAGCCGTCCGGTTTGACCGCCGCGCGCAACACCTCCTGGCCGAGGACGATGATGTCCATGAGGTCGCTGCGTTCGGCCGGAGTCAGCTCCGGCAGATCCGCGGCGGCGCGGTACGGCACGGCGAGGAGGTGGCCGGGATTGTAGGGAAAGCGGTTGAGCAGAAGGTAGGTGAGGCGGCTCCGGTGGAGGATCAGGGCGGCGCGGTCGTCGCCCAGCGCCGGCAGCTCCAAGAACAGCTTGCTGTCCATGGGCGACTTGAGCGCTTCCACATAACTCATCCGCCAATAGGCATGGAGCTGTTGCATCGGAGCAACCGGGCACACTAGGGTCGGCCGGGGCGATGTCAAAACGCGAGTGGACCGGCAAATGCGGAGCCGCCGCGCCGGGGGTACCTGCGCAAATTACGGGTGGGACTGGGACTTGACATCATCCGGCGCCAATTGCACCCTTGCCATAAATCAAGTTCACTTTGTAAAGAAGTGGGCCTCCGGCCCGCTTTTTTTTTCTCACGAACCCATTCCTATGAGCAGCGAAATCCTTTCGGTCCTTGAGTACATGGAGAAGGAGAAGGGGATCGGCCGCGCCGACATGATCGGCGCGATCGTCAACGCCATCAAGGCGGCGGCGCAGAAGGGGGTGAACTCGGGCCAGGAGCTCAAGATCGAGATCAATCCGAAGAGCGGACAGCTCCATGCGTGGACCCTGCTCAAGGTCGTCGACTCCGTCAGCAACCCCAAGACCCAGATCCATCTCGAAAAGGCGCTGGCGCTGAAGCCGGGGGTGCAGCTCGGCGAGGTGCTCGAAAAGGAGATCGATCCGTCCTACCTCGGGCGCATCGCGGCGCAGACCGCCCGGCAGGCGATCATGCAGCGGCTCCGCCAGTTCGAGAAGGAGCGGATCTACGACGACTTCAAGGACCGCGTCGGCGACATCGTGACCGGGGTGGTGCGGCGCCGCGAGCGCAGCGATCTCTTCATCGACCTCGGCAAGGCCGAGGCGATGATGCCGGGCAAGGAGCAGGTCCCGGGCGAGGATTACGCGCCGGGCGAGCGCATCCGCTGCCTGCTGCTGGAGATCGAGAACACGAGCCGCGGCCCCGAGCTGATCCTCAGCCGGGCCTCCCCGAAGTTCGTGCGCCGGCTGTTCGAGCTCGAGGTCACCGAGATCGCCGACGGCACGGTGAAGATCGAGGCGTTCGCCCGCGAGCCCGGCTACCGCACGAAGATCGCCGTCGCCACGATGGATCCGAAGGTCGATCCGGTGGGCGCGTGCGTCGGCGCCCGCGGCGCCCGCGTCAAGTCGATCGTGCGCGAGCTGGGCGGCGAGAAGATCGACATCATCCGCTATTTCGCCGACCCGCGCGAGATGGTGGCCGAGGCGCTCAAGCCGGCCGTGCTCCGCGACATCATCATCGACGAGAAGAACCGCCGCGTCGGCATCGTCGTCTCGGAGGAGGACCTGGCCGTCGCCATCGGCAAGAAAGGCCAGAACGCCCGTCTCACCTCGCGCCTGATCGGCTGGAAGCTCGACATCATGAAGCTCCAGGCGGTCGCCACCACGCTGGAGGAAAAGAAGGGGATGGCGGCCTCCGGCCTGGCCCGCATCCCCGGCATCGACGATGCCACGGCCCAGCGCCTGGTGGCCGCCGGCTTCGCCTCCGTCGAGCTGTTCGACGGCGTGGAGAGCGGCGACCTCGTGGGCGCGGGCTTTACACCCGTGGAGGCCGACGAGATCCTGCAGAAGGTCGCGGCCTTCACCGCCACCCAGCAGCCGAGCACCCCGCCGAAATAACCCGCGCCGTCCTCCCGTCCCAGACGCTTTCCCACGCGCCCCGCTCCCGCACCTGAATGAGCATCCGCCTCCACGAACTCGCCAAGAAGATCGGCATGGACAACAAGGAGCTGCTGGCCTTGTTGAAGGGGCGCCAGTACCCGGTCAAGACCGTCTCGAGCACGGTCGACAAGATCACGGCGGAGGCGCTGGAGCAGGAGTTCGGCCCGAAGCCGCCGGCGGCGCCCGCGGGCGGGCCGGCGGCACCGGCCGCGGCCGCTGCCGCGGCGGTTGAGACCAAGCCGGCCGCCGCCGCCGGCGAACCGCCGGCCGAGAGGGCCCCGGCGTTCACCACGCACCTGCCCGCGGGCGTCTTTGTCCGATCGGCGCAGGACATCGCGCGCGAGAAGGAGGAGCTGGCGAAGGCCAACCGGCCCCAGGTCGTGTTCCCGGCGCCCCGCCCGGCCGCTTCGCCCGTGATGCGCGTGACCCCGACGGTCACCAGCCGGCCGCCGCTGGCCCCGCGCCCCCCCGTGGCGCCGCCGCCGGCGCGGCAGGCGCCCATGCCCGCGCCCTTTCCGCCGCCGGTCTCGCGGCCCCCGGCCCCGCTTCCGCTTTTTGGCGCCCCCGTGCCGGCCTCCGCCGCCCCACCGCCGCCCCCCGCGCCGCCCCTGGCGCCGCCGTTGCCGGTGCCGGCCGCGACGCCGCACAGCGCGCCGCCGATCTCGCGGCCGCTCGCGGTCCCGCCGATCCCGGTGCACGTGAGCACGCCGTCGGTCTCGGTGACGGCCGCGGGCGACGTGAAGATCATCCACCTCAAGCCGCCGGTGATCGTGCGCGACTTCGCGACGGCGCTCGGGCTGAAGCCCTTCAAGCTGATCTCCGAGCTGATGGAGATGGGCATCTTCGCCTCGATGAACCAGAGCATCGAGGAGGCGGTCGCCGTGCAGATCGCCGAGCGGCACGGCTGCCTCCTGGAGATCAAGCACCGCGGCGAGGCGGCCGCGCCGGCCCCGGCCAAGGAGGCGCCCGAGAAGCCGGTCGAGGACGAGTCCAAGTCCCTCGTGCCGCGGCCGCCCGTCGTGTGCATCCTCGGCCACGTCGACCACGGCAAGACCTCCCTGCTCGATGCGATCCGCAAGGCCCATGTGGCGGCCGGCGAGGCGGGCGGCATCACCCAGCACATCGGCGCCTACCAGGTCGAATTCAAGGGCCGCAAGATCACCTTCCTCGATACCCCCGGCCACGCCGCCTTCAACAAGATGCGCGCGCGCGGCGCCAGCGTCACCGACATCGCCGTGCTCGTGGTGGCGGCCGACGACGGCTTCATGCCGCAGACCGACGAGGCGCTCAAGCACGCCCAGAACGCCAAGGTCGCGCTGATCGTCGCGGTCAACAAGATGGACGTGAAGGGCGCCAACCTCGACCGGGTCAAGGCGCAGATGCAGGAGCGCGGGATCCCGCCCGAGGACTGGGGTGGCGAGACGATCACGGTGCCCGTCTCGGCGACCAAGGAGCAGGGCATCACCGAGCTGCTGGACTCGATCCTCCTGCAGTCCGACGTCCTGATCCAGCCCAAGGCGAACCCGAAGGCCCCGGCCGCCGGCGCGATCATCGAGTCGCAGATCGACGTCGGCCGCGGGCCGACGGCGACGGTCATCGTCCAGCGCGGCACCCTGCGCACGGGCGACGCGATCGTCTGCGGGCCGCATTTCGCCAAGGTCCGCGCGATGTTCGACGACCAGGGCGAGGCGGTGAAGGAGGCGCCGCCGTCCACGCCGGTCAAGGTCATCGGCTGGTCGGGCACCCCCGACAGCGGCGCCCTGTTCACCGCGGTCAAGAACGCCCGCGAGGCCGAGCGGCTGGCGGAGGAGGAGCAGGCCCGGCTGCGCAAGGAGGTCACCACGGCCGACTCGAAACCCAAGGAGGTCTCGGTCGAGAAGCTCTTCGCCGAGATCGCCGCCTCGCAGGCCAAGGTGCTGCGGATCGTGCTCAAGTGCGACGTCTCCGGCTCCGTCGAGGCCGTGCGCCAGGTGCTCGAGGGCATCAAGAGCCAGAAGGTCTCGCTCGAGATCGTCGCGGCCGAGGTCGGCCTCGTCAGCAAGAACGACGTGCAGCTGGCCGCCGCGGCCGGCGCCGTCATCGTCGGCTTCAACACGCGCCTGGAAAACGGCGTCACGCCTCTGGCCAAGCACCACGGCGTGCGCGTCGAAACCTACGAGATCATCTACGAACTGGGCGACCAGGTGCGCAACATGATGGCGGACCTGCTCGAGCCCGAACTGAAGGAGATCAAGCAGGGCGCGGCCGAGGTGCGGCAGATCTTCCCGGTGGCCAAGGGATTCGCGGCCGGCTGCCTCGTCACCGAGGGCCGGGTCAACCGCAACGCGGCCGCCCGCGTGCGCCGGGGCAAGGAGGTCATGTTCGAGGGCCGTGTCGGCACGCTCCGCCGCTTCAAGGACGACGCCAACGAGGTGCGCGCCGGCCTGGAGTGCGGCATCCGGCTCGACGGGTTTGACGGCTACCAGGCGGGCGACGTGATCGAGTGCCTGGAGATCCAAAAGGTCCGGGCCTCTTTGTGATTTTTGGTTTTTGATTTCTGTTTTTCGTTTGGGGGAGCTGCCGAAGGGCCGAAGCCCCGTGGCGCCCGGTCGGAGGCGGCAATCAAGAAACCAAAAGCGAGAACCAAGATTCCCGATGACGAACCGCACCCTCCGCGTCAGCGAGCTCATCCAGCGCGAGATCAGCGCGTACCTGCACACGCGCCACCAGGGCGAGGCGGTGCGGATCACGATCACCGCGGTGGTGGTGTCGCCCGACCTGCGCGACGGCCGGGTCTTCTACTCGGTGGTCGGCGGACCCGAGGAGATCGAGGTGTGCGAGCGCTGGCTGCGCGAGCACACGGGCGAGATCCGGCACCAGGTCGGCCGGACGGTCGTCCTCAAGCAGGTGCCGCGGTTTGAATTTGTGCGCGACACGTCGGCCGAGCGCGGCGTGCGCGTCAACCGTCTGCTCGACGAACTCGGGCCGGCCGGGCCGCCCGCGCCGCCGGCGTGACCACGCGGCCGCCGCCCGCAACGAGTCCCCGGACGCCATGGAGGCCCACTATCCCCAGCTCTCGCCGCTCTTCGCCGACTGCCTGCGGCAGCTCGCCGGCCGCCGGGTCGCCGTCATCGGCCACGCCCGGCCGGACGGCGACTGCGTCGGCTCGCAGGTGGCACTGGCGCGGGTGCTGCGCGAGCGCGGGATCGAGGCCGCCTGCCTCAACCCCGATCCGGTGCCGCGCCGGCTGCGCTTCCTCGTCGGCGACGTCGCCTTCCTGCGCCCGGCCGAATTCCAGCCGCGCGACCACCTCGCGGTCTTTGTCGACTGCGCCGACCACGACCGCGCCGGCCGCGAGCTGAAGGCCTGGTTTCCGGCGCCGTTCGCCGCGATCGACCATCACCTGTCCAACGCCGGCTTCGGCCGGTTCAATTTCGTCGATGCCGGGTCGGCCGCCACGGCCGAGATCCTCGGCGGGATGTTCCTCGACAACGGTCTCCCGGTCGACGCCGCGACCGCCGAGGCGCTCTACGCCGGCGTGCTCACCGACACCGGCCAGTTCCGCTTCCCCTCCACCACGGTGCGCACGTTCCGGCTGGCGGCGGAGCTGCTCGCCCGCGGCGCGGACCCCGCCCGCGCCGGCTACGAGCTCTACGAGCGCGAATCGGCCGGCGCGCTGCGGCTGCTCGCGCGTTTCCTCGCGTCGCTGCGGCTCGAGGGCGGCGGGCGGGTCTGCCTCGGCCTCCTGCCGGCGGGCGTGTTCGCGGAGACCGGGAGCCTGCCGGAGGACACCGAGGGCATGGTCGACTACGCCCGCGCGATCGACGGCGTGGACATCGGCGGCCTGGTCGAGGAGCGGCCCGAGGGCATCAAGGCCAGCCTGCGCGCGAAGGACCCCGTCTTCCGGGTCGACCTGATCGCGGCCCGGTTCGGCGGCGGCGGCCACGCCTGCGCCTCCGGCCTCAACGTGGCGGGCGAGACCATCGCCACGTTCTATCCGCGGCTGGTGGCGGCGATCGCGGAGCAGCTGCGGGCGGTCGACGCCGGCCGGCGCTGAGGTGTGTCTCGCTGGCCGTCAGGCGTCCGCGGCGTCTCGCCAGTCAGCTCGCGGCCTGTCCGCAGGTGGCGCGGAAATCCGAAGCACGAAATCCGAAATCCGAAACCAATCCGAAATCCCAAGGGCTGAAAGGCTCGAAACCAAGCAAGCACGCCTGCGGTTTTCCGCGTTTTGAGCCTTGCCGGATTTGTTTCGGATTTCGGGTTTCGGATTTCGAGTTTGGCAGCGGGTTGCGACGCCGAACGACCGGGTTCGCCTGTCCTTCGACAAGCTCAAGACCTTCGGCAAGCAGGTTCCTACGAAACGCAGGGGCGGAGCCGGCCTACTTCAGGACGACCACGTCGCCGCGCGCCGGCATCTGGCCGTCGGTCAGCTTGCAGTAGGAGATCTTGTCGCGCGGGCTCGTCACCTGGAGCGTGCCGACGACCTCGCCCTCGCTGGTGCCGAGGATTTCGCCGGTGCCCGGGTCGGTCAGCTGCTCGCCCGGCTTGCGCACGATGACCGTCTGGCCCGCGGCGATGTTGTAGTTGGTGCCCAGGCTGATGATGACCTGGTCGCCGGCGAGCGCGACGACGTTGCCCTCGATCGGCTGGCCCTCCATCTTCAGGGCGATGAGCTTGACGGCCTGGTTGATGCAGTCCTGCACGGCCTCGCCGAGGGGCGTCTTGGCGAACGAGCTGACGTTGCCGCCGACGCCGTGGCCCACGTAGCCGAGGTTGATGCTGGAATGGCCCGCGAGGCCGCTGATGCGCTCGTTGGCCACCAGCTGGCCCGAGGTGCTGTCGATCAGTTTGATGATCACGGTGACCTTGGCCTTGGCCGCGGACCCGCCGATGTGGATGCCGCGGATATTCAGGCCGCCGCCGTCGCCCTGGACGTCGGACGTGGCCTCGACGATCGAGCCCGTGGCGAGGAACCGGGCGCTGCGCAGCTTGCCGGTCTGGGCGACGTTGGCGGCGCGCGCGGCGCGGCCGCTGGCCTGGAGGTCCTGCTCCTGCATGACCGTGTCGAGCTTCTCGCGCTCGACGATGACGAAGCGGTTGGTCGCGAAGAGCGCCGACTCCAGCATCAGGCGGAAGTTCTGGCTCATCTGCGACTCGGGGAAGAAGTTGTTCTTGTTCTCGAACTCGATGACGCCGATCGCATTCTTGACGCCGTGGTATTCGGGGAGCGCGTTCTTCGCGCCTTCGTCGGTCGTCTTGGTCTCGTTGTGCGGCTTGAGCAGGTCGGAGAGCGCGGCGCGGGCGGGAGCGGCGGCAAGGCCGAGGGCGGCCACCACCGCGAGGGAGGCGAGCAGGCGGGTTTTCATCGGGGTGAAACGGGAACGGCCGGCCGGTTCCTGGCCGGAGGTTTTTTTGGGAAGCGGCAGGTATCTATAAGTGCTCCGGCGGCGAATGCAAATGTTAGCTGCCGCGGGTCCGCGGGAAGTTCCGGCTGTCCGGTGCCGGCGGCCGCAGAAACGGCGTTGCATCCCGGCGCGCAGGCGTGATCGTTCCCCCGGCACCCTTTTCCTCCCGCGATGCTCGGCAAACCCAAGGAACTCGAAGGCATCCTTCTCGTCGACAAGCCGGCCGGCTTCACGTCGCACGACGTGGTCGCCCGGCTGCGCCGCAAGCTGGCGATGAAGCGCATCGGCCACGCCGGCACACTCGACCCGATGGCGACCGGCCTGCTCATGATCCTCGTGGGCAAGGCGACCAGCGTCTCCCAGTACCTGACCAACCTCGACAAGGAGTACGAGGGCACGATCGAGCTCGGCCGGATCACCAACTCGCAGGACGCCGAGGGCGAGGTCGTGGAGACCCGGCCGGTGCCGCCGCTGGCCGAGGAGGTCGTGCGCGCGGCGATGCAGGGCTTCCTCGGCGACCAGTACCAGACGCCGCCGATGTTCTCCGCGATCAAGGTCGGCGGCGTCCCGCTCTACAAGCGGGCCCGCAAGGGCGAGGAGGTTGCGCGCGAGCCGCGGTTCATCCGCGTGGCCAGCTTCGAGCTGACCCGGCTGGCGCTGCCGCACCTCGATTTCCGCCTGCGCTGCAGCAAGGGCACCTACGTGCGCACCCTCGCGCACGACCTCGGCCAGAAGCTCGGCACCGGCGCCAACCTCTGCGCGCTGCGGCGCACGGCCACCGACCGGTTCCGCATCGACGCCGCGCGGACGCTCGCGGCGATCGAAGAGCTGCCGCTGCCCGAGATCGAGCGCGCCCTGCTGCCGGTGTACGCGGTCGTCCCCCGCGTCGGCGCATGAATCCGCCCCTCGAGTTCGCGAGCCTCGACGGCGTGCGCCTGCCATCGGCGCCGCTGCACCTGGCGATCGGCATGTTCGACGGCGTCCACCTCGGGCACCAGGCCGTGATCGAGTCGGCCGTGCGCTCGGCGCGGTGGAGCGGCGGGCTCGCGGGCGTGCTGACCTTCTGGCCGCACCCGAGCGCGCTGTTCCATCCCGCGCGCCGCGCGCGGATGCTGATGAGCCCCGACCTGAAGGTCCGCGTGCTCGCCGGGCTGGGCGTCGACGCGGTCATCGTCCAGCCGTTCAACCCGGAGTTCGCGAAGATCGCGGCGGAGGAGTTCCTGCCGTTCCTGCGCGCGCGGCTGCCCCAGCTCGCCGGCATCTACGTCGGGGAGAACTGGCACTTCGGCGCCGGGCGGCGCGGCGACGTCCGCCTGCTCCTGGCCGAGGCCGCGAAGCACCGGGTGACCGTCGTCAGCGTGCCGCCGATCCACTGCGACGGCGCCGTCGTCAGCAGCTCGCGCATCCGCGCCGGCCTCGAGGCGGGCCGGATCGAGGAGGTCGACCAGCTGCTCGGCTACTCCTATTTCGCGGAAGGGGAGGTGATCCCGGGGCGGAAGCTCGCGGGCACGTTCGGCTTCCCGACGCTCAACGTCGCCTGGGAGCCGGAGCTGCCGCCGCGCTTCGGCGTCTATGCCGTGCGCGTCGCGGGCGCGCCGGCCCCGGCGCCGCTGCCGGCCGTGGCCAACTACGGCGCGAAGCCGACGGTCGCCGCCGCGGGCGCGGCGCCGCTGCTGGAGGCGCATATCCTCGGCGCCTGCCCTTGGACGACCGGCAGCCGGATCACCGTCGACTGGCTCAAGTTCCTCCGCCCCGAGGAGAAGTTCGCCGGCGTCGACGCCCTCCGCGCCCAGATCGCCCGCGACGTCGCCGCCGCCAAGGCGTTCTTCGGGCTCCCCCCTCCGGCATCCTGATTCCTGGATCCGGCCGACGGCTTGCCGACCGGCAAACACACTGACCGGACCGCCGCGGGCAATCGTCGGCGACTCCATGTCGTCTTCCGTGTCTTCCGCAGATCGGCAGCCTGCCGTGACGATGTCATGCCTGTTAACTTGCTAATGGCTATGTGTTAGCAGATTAGTCCACAAAACGATCTTGAAATAGTCCGATTGTCGGACCACTGTCGGCTCATGCTGAACACGCTCACAGTCTCCCAAGCCAAGGGCCAGCTCGGCGCGCTGCTGGACAAGGCGGCCAACGGCGATGCCGTTTTCCTTCGCCGGAAGTCCCGCACCTTTCGCATCGAGCCCGTGGACGTCGAGATTGAGCCCATCCCGGTTCGTGCCATCGGCTACTTCGCCGTCGAGGCTGGCGACCCGATGGTGGCGCTCGCCAACCAAGCTGCCACCAGTTTTGACCCGGCCGGATGACCCCGGTCAATCAGTGGGACATCGTCTGGATCAGGATCCGTCCCGGCGACACGGATCGGCACCCGGCTGTCGTGATATCCGGGCAGGAGTGGTGCGCGTCTGAATACACGACGAAGCTGAATGTCCTGGCCTGCTCGAAGCAGGTGCCGGCGGAGGGGCCCAAGCCCCACCAGGTCCTGCTCAACGGCGGTGACGGCCTCGACTTCCGCTCCGCGGTTGACTGCCGCTTTTTCCACGTCGTCGAGCGGGCCTCCCTCAGCGACGTTGCCGGCCGCGTCTCCGTGGAGCGGCGCCGCGCCATCGGCCGGAAGCTCCACGAGGTTCTCCGCCTGACGCTCTGACGATCGCCGCGAGCGTCGACTGGCTCAATCCTGCCGTCTTCTCTTCGGTCAGCGTTGTCGAGAATTCACACGTGACCCCGTCGGATCGCCTTTCTAGTAGAGCCGCGCCCAGGGAGCGCGCGAGCCGAAGTGGTCAGACTCTGCGCTTTGGACTCGTTTTCTGATAGGCGGACTTCGGCGAAACTCGCGCGCCGGTCGGAGTGGAAGTCGTGGCGGCGGGGTCACTTTTTCGGCGGATAGCCCACGGTCTGGACGAGGATGACCTTCTGGCCGGGGGCGAGGTTGAGGGTCTGGGCGAGGGGCTCGCGGTTGACGCTGCCGCGGACGACCGTGGCGAGGCCCGCGGAGGCGCAGAATAGGTAGACGTTCTCGCTGATGAATCCCGCCTGGGCGCCGCCGTAGATGAGCTGGTCCTCGGCCGAACCGCCCTGGGCGCCCGACACATAGATCAAATTGACCGGCGCCGTGGCGACGAACGGCTGCGTGCCGGTCAGCGCTCGCAGATCGCCCTTGGCCACGGGCTTCAGCTGCTGGTGGGCCGCGTCGTAGAGGTAGATCCCATCGGCGAGGGCGAGGTAGATGTCCATCGCCTGCTTGTTCATGGCCGACGGGGCGGTGCGCTTGCCGGAATCGGGCCGGCTGATCCCCCAGGCGGCCCAAAGGAGATTCGACAGCACCTGCGGGGGCAGGGGATCCGGCGCGAAAGCGCGCGACGAAGCGCGGTCCCGCAGGACCTGCATCAGCGGGCGCCCGCCGTCCGTTTGCGGCGGCGGCAGCGCGATCGGGCTCAGCTCCTGCGCGGACAGCGCCGCGCCGGCGAGCAGGGTCAAAAGGAACAGGGCGAATCGCTTGGCCATGGGTAACTCCTCGTGCGAGCCTAGCCGGGCGCGCGCGGCGAATCCAGCCCGGGATGAATCCTGCTGTGGCCACGGCCACCGCAGACGGACGACCGGAGTGGCAAATGCGGGCGGACAACTTTCCGTTCGGAACGGTCCGCCCCGCGACGATTTCCAGGCAAAGCCACAAGAGGCTCAAGATGCGCAAGAACGCTTGAGCCTCCTGAGCCTTTTGTGGCTATTCCGATCGCGGCCATCGGTCGCGCGCGAAAACCGGATCGCTGGGAGGCGCCAGGTGCCGGTCAGCGCGGGCCGGAGTAGCCCAGGAGTTGCGAAAGCTCGGCGGCCGCGGCCCGGACCTTCGCGGCGACCTCGGGAATCCGCTCCATGGTGAACCGCACGGTGGCGGCGGTGATGCCGATCGCCGCGGCGACGGCGCCATCCGCGCCGAAGACCGGCGCGGCCAGGCAGCGCACGCCCGCGTTGAACTCCTCGTTGTCCAGGCTGTAACCATGCCGGCGGATGAGGCCGACCTCGCGCCGGAGTGCAGCGGGAGAGGTCAGGGTCGCGGGCGTGCGCTTCTCTGGGCGCCCGGCGGCGCAGATCGCGGCGAGTTCGCGTTCGTAGAGATACGCGAGGAAGACCTTGCCGGTCGACGAGCAGTGCAGGTCGGCCAGGAAGCCGGGCCGCGACGCGGCGCGCAACGGGTGCGGGCTGTTCTGCACCGCGACGATCAGCGAGCGGCGGTCGCACGGGATGGCCAGGTGCGACGTCTCGTCCGTTTCGGCGGTCAGCCGCTCGAGCAGGGGCCCGGCGAGCTCGCGGATCTCCGTGCCGGCGAGCGCCGCGGCCCCGAGCTGGATGAGCATCGGGCCGGGCCCGTAGCGCCCGTCCGTCTTGCGCGCGAATCCCTCGAGGTGGAGCGTGGTCATGATCCGCAGCGTGGTCGTGACCGGAATGGCCAGCCGGCGGGCGAGGTCGGCCGCCCGGAGGCCGTCCGGGCTCCCGCCCAGCTCCTTGAGCACGCGGCAGGCGTTGCGCAGGTTGGGGATGACGTAGCGCTCCGCGGGCGGGCGGGCCGGACCGCGCGCGGCCGGGGCGGCGGCTGGAGTCACGGACGACAGGGCCATGAATTTGGGTGTTGCCAAGAGGCTGAGTCGTTCATATATGGAATACAAGTTTATTAGTGAAACTTGCGGCCCGAGCGACGCCCCGCCCCGCGCCCCCGGGCGCGGGCGGCGGCCCGTCCGCAGCCGGCATCCCCCTTATGAATACCGACCCATCCGGATCGGCCCGCTGGGCCGCCGGCCTCTCCACCGACGAGCTGCGTCGCGAGTTCCTGCTCGCGGGCCTGTTTGCCGCGGATCGCGCCAGCTTCCGCTGCCTCGACACCGACCGCGCCGTGGTCGGGGCGATCTGCCCCGGCACCGGGGCGCTGCCGCTGGAGGCGCCGGCCTCCCTGCACACCGCCTCCTTCCTCGAGCGCCGCGAGGCCGGGGTGGTCAACCTCGGCGGGCCCGGGCGCATCCGCGTCGACGGCGCCGAGTACCCGATGGAGCACCTCGACTTCCTCTACCTCGGCCGCGGGGCCAAGGCCGTCGCCTTCGCCGCGGCGGACGCGGCGGCGCCCGCGCGCTACTGGCTGGTGAGCTACCCGGCGCACGCGAGCCATCCGAGCCGGCATGTCGCCTTCCGCGACGTCCCCGGCGCGGCGCTCGGCGGGCGCGCCAACGCCAACGAGCGCACGCTGCGGCGGATGATCCACCCGGGAGCGATGCCGACCTGCCAGCTGGTCATGGGCGTCACCCGAATGGCCCCGGGCAGCGTCTGGAACACGATGCCGACGCACACCCACGACCGCCGCACCGAGGTCTACCTCTACTTCGACCTCCCGGCGGACCAGGCGGTGATCCACCTGATGGGCCCGCCGACGGAGACGCGCCACCTGATCGTCCGCGACTGTGAGGCGGTCGTCTCCCCCTCCTGGTCGATCCACAGCGGGGTCGGCACGGGCGCCTACAGTTTCATCTGGGCGATGGGCGGCGAGAACCAGGAATTCGAAGACATGGATGCCGTGCCGATGGCGGCGCTGCGCTGACCCCCTTCCTCCCATGACCACGATACTCGATCGTTTCCGGCTCGATGGAAAAGTGGCGCTCGTCACCGGGGCCGCCCGCGGCCTCGGCCAGGGCATGGCCCTCGCGCTCGCCGAGGCCGGCGCCGACCTCGCCGCGGTGGACATCCTGCCCGCCGACGAAACGGTGCAGCAGGCCCGGGCGCTCGGCCGCCAGGCCGCCGCGTTCGCGGCGAACCTCGGCGACCGCGCCGCGATCCCCGGGGTGGTCGCCGCGGCGAAGGCCCGGTTCGGCCACGTCGACATCCTCGTCAACTGCGCCGGCATCATCCGCCGCGCGGGCTTCGCCGAGTTCTCCGAGAAGGACTGGGACGACGTCATGGCGATCAACATCGACGCCGTCTTTTTCCTCAGCCAGTGCTTCGTGCGCGAAGTCGTCGCGGCCGGCCGCCCCGGCAAGATCATCAACATCGCGTCGATGCTCTCCTTCCAGGGCGGCATCCGCGTGCCCTCCTACACCGCCTCGAAGAGCGCGGTCCAGGGCCTCACCCGGCTGCTGGCCAACGAGCTCGCCGGGAAGGGGATCAACGCCAACGCCATCGCGCCCGGCTACATGGCGACGGACAACACCGCGCCGCTGCGGGCGGACGCCGCGCGCAGCCAGGCCATTCTCGACCGAATCCCGGCGGGCCGGTGGGGCACCCCGGACGACCTGAAGGGCGCCGTGGTCTTCCTGGCGTCGGCCGCCTCCGACTACGTCAACGGCTACACGCTCGCCGTGGATGGCGGGTGGCTGGCCCGGTGATATATTCAGGTCCCGCCCCATGAAAACTCCCTGCCGCCTGCTCGCCGGCGCGCTCGCCGCCGCGGCCCTGCCGCTGGCCGCCGCCAACCGGGTGTCCGTCACCGTCACCCACGGCTTCGCGGGCGCCCGCCCGGCGGAGACCATCGTCGTGCCGTGGAAGGATCTGTCCGCCCGCCTGCCCGGCATCGTCTTCGACCAGGTGATCGTGCGCGACGCCGCGGGCGCGGTGGTCCCCGCCCAGGTGATCGCCCTGCAGCACGCGCACAAGGGCCCGCAGCCGTACGAGGAGCTGGTCTTCCAGCACGATTTCGCGGCGGGAGAGCAGAAGGCGGTGTTCACGGTCGAGGCCTCGGCCGCGCCCGCGCCGGAGTTCCCGAGCCGGGTCCACGCCCGGTACGTGCCGGAGCGCTACGACGACTTCGCCTGGGAGAACGACCGCGTCGCCCACCGGATCTACGGGCCGGCCCTCGAGCTGCCGCCGGCAACCAAGGACCAGATGACGAGCAGCGGCATCGACCTCTGGGCCAAGCGGGTCCGCTACCCGATCATCGACCGCTGGTATCGGAAGGGCCATGACGGCCTGCACACCGACACGGGCGAGGGGCTCGACATGTACGAGGTCGGCACCACCCGCGGGCTGGGCGGCACCGGCGTCTGGGACGGCGCGGAACTCCACGTCTCGCGCAACTGGCGCACCTGGCGGATCCTGGCCAACGGCCCCGTGCGCGCGCTCTTCGAGCTCGGTTACGAGCCCTGGGACGCCGGCAACGTCGGGAACACGGGCAACGGCGTCATGGTGACCGAGACCAAGCGCTTCACCGTGGACCCGGGGCGCAACCTCGACGAGATCGCCAGCACGTTCGACTTCCGGGCGCCGAAGGGCGCGGACGGCGAGCTGACGATCGCGATCGGCCTCGCGACGCACGGGCACCTGGCCCAGGTCGAGCCGATGCAGGATGAGCAGGCGGGCTGGATCGGGCTCTGGGAGCGCTACCGCGATCCTGCGGACGGCAACCTCGGGACCGGCATCGTGCTGTCGCCGGAGGCGAAGTTCGCCGGCGTGGTCGCGACACCGACCCAGCGGCTGCTCCTCGTGAAGGTCAAGGCCGGCGAGCCCGTCCGCTATTTCGCCGGCGGCGGCTGGGACCAGAGCGGCGACTTCCCGGACGCGGCCGCGTGGCGCGCGTATCTGGCGGATTTTGCGGCGCGCCTGCGCGCGCCGCTGACCGTCGTGCTCGGACCGGCGCCATGAAGGCCCGGGCCGTCCTCCTCGGCGCTGTCCTCGCTGGCGTCGCCCCGCGCGCGGCGCCGGCGGCGGAACCGGGAGTATTCGCGACCGTCGGTCCGGGCGGCGACTATGCGACCGTGCAGGCCGCGATCGACGCGGTGCCCGCGGACAACCCGGAGCAGAAGGTCATCGCCATCCGGCCGGGGGCCTATTTCGGGCACACGGTCCTCAACAAGCCCGGGGTCACGCTCCGCGGCGCCGGACCGGACACGCTGCTGACCTACAACCTGGGCCAGGCGATGCCGGGCGCGGACGGCCAGCCGCTCGGCTGGCAGGGGGCCGCGACGCTGCGGATCACGGCCGACGGGATCGACGCCGTCATCGAGGACCTCACCCTCGAGAACACCTTCGGCAAGGGCATGCAGGCCCAGGCCTGCGTGGTCGAGGCCGACCGGGTCGCGTTCCGCCGCTGCCGGCTGCTCGGCTGGCAGGACACGCTCCGGCTGGAGACCGGCCGCCAGTGGTTCGACCGGTGCTTCATCGCCGGGCACGTCGATTTCATCTACGGCGGCGCGACGGCCTACTTCGAGAACTGCGAGATCCACTGCCGCGACCGCGGCTACATCACGGCGCCGGCGACGCCGGCAGGGCGGACCGGTCTGGTCTTCGCCGATTGCCGCATCACCTTTCCCTACGGCGACCCGCCGACCTATCTCGGCCGTCCCTGGCACGAGTCGCCGAGCGCGACGTTCGTGCGCTGCGAGCTGGGTGCGGGCATCCGGCCCGAGGGCTGGCACGAGTGGCACGTGCCGCCGCCGCTGGTGCGGTTTGCCGAATACCAGAGCCGCGGCCCCGGGGCGAAGCCCGGCGGCCGGGTCTCCTGGGCGACCGCCTCGGCCGAGCCGGCCCCCGCGGCGTTCACCCGCGCGGCCGTCCTCGGCGACTGGAACCCCGCGCCCTAGATCCCTGCGATTCATGAATGTCCGCCGCCGCCTTGCCCTGGCCGGTCTCCTGCTG
>Ga0335069_10006145_pt1 | contig 17493 bp, 12 predicted proteins | sample Lox_Sample_11_FD_206714 | JGI IMG/M metagenome (GOLD analysis project Ga0335069, IMG submission 206714) | Soil microbial communities from Loxahatchee National Wildlife Refuge, Florida, United States - Lox_Sample_1.1 | ecosystem: Environmental > Terrestrial > Soil > Wetlands | place: USA... | reverse complement strand
ATGGTGAGGTCGGTCATGTGACCGAGCGAGAGTGTGTACATGTCAGGATTTTGCGTGAGCGCTTTCGAGATATCGCCCACGGGGGGCACGTTCCAGACTCGAAGCAGCACCGCTGCCAGAATGACAAACAGCAGAACGTAGATTCCGATCAGAATTCGCGTTGCTGCCTTCAACGCTCGGCTTCCCGATGCTATTGCCGAACCGATAAGCAGGGCCATCGCCGGGTAGATCGGCATGGAGTAGTACTCCTGCGTCGTCGAGAAGGTGAAGAAGATCATGACCACGCCGATCCAGCAGACGGCCATCAGACGCGCGCGCCCGGCGCGAGTGGTGGGCCGATAGGATTCCTTGCCCGCTCCCAGCAGGTAGGCGGACCAGGGGAACAACCACGCCAGGTTGAAGATCCAGAAGAGCGGGCGCGGGACGGTGTTGTAGTCGCGCGGATAGCGCAGGTTCAGGAAGCGAAGCAGATGCTCATTAAAGAAGTAGAACCAGAAGAAGCCGCGGTACTCGCCCGGGCCGCTGTGCAAGGAGAACGCGAAGTACGGCGGGTTTGCCAGGGTTGCGAGCACGTGCCAAGGGGCCGCAATGATTAGAGCGATCGGGATCGCCAACCAAAGCTGCAGCTTCTTCCACGCCGTCCACGAGAGAAGCTGGCGCGTGATGGCCATATAGACAAATGCCGCGAGAGCAGGAAAGACGATGGCGATCAGGCCTTTTAGTAGCAATCCGGCACCGAAGCTGATTCCGAGGATCGCCGACCATCGGTGCGGGTGCCGCTCATCGGGCTCCAGCAGACGCAACCATGCCCAGATAGCGCCGGCTATCGTCAGCGTGACCATGGCGTCGGGAATCAGAATTCGCGTGAACAACCACAATCCGATACATGTGCTGAGTGCGAGCCCGGCATAAAAGGCGGCGGCGTGATCGAACGCCCAGCGCCCGAAGCGATAGGTGATCCAGCAAAGCAAGACAACGCATAGCGCCAGGGGCAGGCGGGCTGACCAATCGTGAACGCCGAAGACGCGATACGAGGCAGCCATCACCCAGTAGACTAGCGGAGCTTTTTCGAGGTAGGCGACGCCGTTGAGACGGGCGGTGACCCAATCGCCGGATTGCAGCATGTTGCGCGCGATCTGCGCCTGGACGGCGTCGACGTCGTCCATCAATCGCGGCGGGCTGATGATGTTGAGAAGGAAAACTAGGCTGGCTGCGAGGACAACAAGCCAACCTCTTCCGCGACGGGCTGCGGAGCGAACTGTGGAGCCTGCGTGACCGTTGCCGGAGGTTCGATGTTCCACTTTTTCATCCACAGCAGCAGTACGAGAAGTCCCCATAAGTGGTAACCCAGATTCGCTTTTCGCTCAAGATGGCGCTGCAGCATCTGCTCGATCGGAGCCCAGCGGAACAGCTGCGTTTTCGCGATGGCGTCTTCGGTAAGAGTATCAAGCAGCAGCGAGCGAAGAGAACTACGGAACCAGTCGTGGATGGGAATATCGAATCCGCACTTGGGACGTTGCAAGACGGACTGCGGCAGCTTGTTGCTCATCAACCGGCGTAGCACGTATTTCGAGGTTGATCCGTTCAGTTTGAAGTCGTCGGGGAGGGCGGCAGCAAAGTCCACGATGCGGGGATCGAGGAATGGCGGGCGCACTTCGACGGACCAGGCCATGCTGATGCGATCGACCTTGTAGAGAATGTCGTCGGGCAGGTAGTACTTCTGGTCGAAGGCGAGAAACTTGCCGAGACTTGACCGGGCTTGGAAGCCCGGTCCCACATTTGGCAGATCTTTGCCGGTTCCCGAGCCATTGCTCATGCAAGACAAAACACCGGCCAGCGGGTTGGGATCGGCAAAGTCGAAGAATTGGCGCTTGTCGTCCTCGCTGAAGGTGCCGTTCCAGAAAACGTGGGCGATTTCCGGCGCCAGCAGCGAGCCGCGCAGGAAGCGCTTGAGTTTATATTCGAAGCTGATCTTGTCGTCGGAAACCGGCAACAACTCGACGCAGGCGAGCGCGGTCTTGCGCAGGAAGGCAGGCACGCGCCGGGCAAGCTGGGCGTAACGGTCGGCGCGGTAAGTCAGGTACCCGGCAAAGACTTCGTCCGCGCCCTCGCCGCTTAACGCCACCGTGATATGACCCGCGGTCATGCGCGCGAGGAACCAGAGCGGAACGGCGCCGGCATCGGCCGAAGGCTCGTCGGAGTAATAGGCGATCTGGTCGATGGCGTCGGCGAGATCGGCGGATTCGGTCAGGTCGAACTCGGTGTGATGGGTGCCGTAGTGGCGGCTGACCTCGCGCACGTAGCGGCTCTCGTCGAACGAGCGCCCCTGGAAAGTGACGGAAAAAGTGTTGAGATTGGTCGCTCCCGCAGCCGACGCGTAGTGCAGCACGGTCGAGGAATCGAGGCCGCCACTGAGCCAGATGCCCAGCGGCACGTCGGAGACCAGTTGCTCTTTCACAGAACTGGCAATCAGCTCATCGAGCTGTTCGCAGGCTTCGCCGATCGACTTGGGTGCCGAATATGAGGCTGGCTGGGCATATCGCTCGACTGTGACGGTTCCCCGCTTCCACTCCAGCAAGTGCCCCGGCATCAATTTCACGATGCCCTCGACTAGTGTGTACGGCCCGGGCACGTAATTCAGGCTGAGATAGGCGTTGAGCCCGTCGAGGCAGATGCGGCGCGGCACAGCGGGATCGGCAAAGATGGTCTTCAGCTCCGATCCGAACGTGATCTCGCCGTTGTGCTGGCAGTAATAGAGCGGCTTGATGCCGACGCGATCGCGCGCCAGGATGAGACGGCTCTCGGATTCGATCCAGATGGCAATGCCGAACATGCCGCGGAGGCGCGCAAAGCACTCACGCCCCCAGCGCAGGTAGGCGTTGAGGACGACTTCGGTATCGCAGTGCGTCTGGAAGGTGAAGCCTTCACGAATGAGTTCGGCGCGGAGTTCGTGCTGGTTGAAGATTTCGCCGTTAAAGACGACAACCACATCGTGGTTGGGGCTGAACAGGGGTTGATCGCCGCCATTAAGATCGAGGATGCGCAGGCGGGTGGCACCGAGAGTCATCTGGCCGGACGAGTGGTATCCGTGCTGGTCGGGGCCGCGATGATCGATGGACTCGAGCCCGGCGTGAACGACCGCCTCGGGCAGCCGCCTGCGCCGGTGCGAGTATCCGAGGATGCCGCACATCTGAAGTTTTCTCCCACGTTTGCGCCCGCATGGCGGGATACAAATCGACTCGACAAAACCGCGTTCTACAACAGGCCTGCAGGCGGCGCGACCTGTTCCGGTCGCATCTCGCCTGTACGGTCTGGATACAGTACTGCCGCTCCGGTCCGGGCCGGAGAGATCGCCATTACAAACCAGAAACCCTTTGACTCTTAGGAATTAAAGATTGATTCCAGAGTATATATAGAAATTGGCAGTTCTTCGAACCCCAAAAGCTTCAAGTTAACGATTCTAGGGGCGGTCTGCGCCGCCCTTCAATAGAGAAAATCGAAATCCACAACGAACTTGCGGCTGTAGTTGCCGAAAAACGTGCCGAACAGCGGGTCGGCCGAATTGGCATGCACTTCCAATGCATTGAAATGGTTGGTCAGGTTTATCACACGACCGGATAAACGCACGGCGTGTTTTGCCGAGACCTGGATATCTTTCGATAGTCTCACGTCGGCTGAAAAGTAGCGCGGGAAGCGGGGTTGCGGCCCACCTGCGGCAACGTAATTCTGGTAAACGTCGGTGAACTGGTAGGGAAAGCCGTTACGCAGCTCGAACTTTGGGGTAAGCGTGAACTTGTGCGGCAACGCGTAGGAACCCCAGAGCAGGAAGCGGTTGGGGATCTCGCTGGGCACGCTGGCCTGCAGGTTCTGGCGCACTACGGGGAAGGGGAAGTTCCCGAGATAAGTGTTGGTGTCGTTGAAGTAGCCGCGGGCCTGCTGCCGGACATAGGAGAAGTAGAACCGGCGATTTTCCCTGGCGCCGATGCGCGCGACGAATTCGAACTGGCGGGTGTGCGCAGAACCCGACGATCCCAACGCCAGCACGCCGCTGTCGCCAAACTGGTGCGGCTGGATGGTGATCAAGTCCTGCGCTGTGCTTTGCAGGTACTTGACTCGCAGGGTGAGGAAACGGTCGAAGTTTCGCTCGACCTCGATGTGGCCAGCCAGGCTCTGGGGAGCGAAGTTACCGGAGACTGGGTCGCGGTGCACGAAGTGATAGTGGCCGGAGGCTTGCTCCATCACGTTGTAGAAAGTGCGTGGGCCGTCGATGATGGCGCCGGTGGGATCGTAGGTGGTGACGATCTGCTGCGGATAGCTATGGAAGGCATACACATCGAGTGGCACCGAATCGTAAAAAATGCCGACGCCGCCGCGGATGACGGTGTTCGAACTCTTCTCGGGATTCCACACGAAGCCCAGGCGCGGTGCGCTGCGTACCGTGTGGGTGATGGTTTGCGATTCCAGGCGCAAGCCAATATCGAACGCGAGGTGGCCGTTTACCATCCAGTGATCTTGCGCATAGATGGCGGGCTCAGTGTCAGAGAGATCAAAACCACCGGGGCCGCTGAACTCGATTTTCTGCAACGGGCGGCCCTGGTTGTCCTCAATCATGACCGCCGAAGGATGGAACTGGCCGTCGTTCTCGCTGTGCGCCACGACGGAACCAATCTGCAGGTTGTGGTCGCCCTTCCAGTGCAGGGTGCGCGGCTTCCAGCTTTCCATCCACTGGTAGCGATTGGCGCGGCGCGTCTGGCGGCTGAAGTAGTTGCCGAGATTGCCGCCGGGCGTCAGCGTCATATCCAGTGAGCCCTGGGGTCGAATGCTGCTGCTGACCTGCGTGTTGGCAAACGTCGTCTGCAGGATGCCGCCGCCGATGGAAAGGCGATCGATGATAGTCGCGGTCGATTCGTGGAAGTTGGCGTCGGGCGTAACGGGCTGCGGATTGAAATAATTCAGCCCGGCGTAATCGAGCGTCTGCGGCGCGATATGGAAGCTCGCCGTGATGGTGTGATTGGCCGAGGCAATCCAGTCGAGCTGCGTGAATGAGTTGATAGCCTCGGACTTGGTCTCGTTCGAGCCGAAGGGCAGGGTATAAACCTCGCGCTTGTACAGCAGATATTCGCCGCCCTCGAGGAAGTAGAGCTTGCCGGGGATGATCGGTCCGCTGAGATTCAAGCGCGGCGAGGCATCGCGAATGCCTTGCAGGTGCGCGCTGCGAATGCGGAAGTCGGGAAGCGGATCGTTCAGGCTGTAGTCCCACTTCTCGCCACCACGGCGGGTTTCTGCCGCAACCACACCGGCGGTAAATTTGCCGTATTCGGCGAGATAGGGCATCTCGGAGACGGAGATGGTTTCAACGCTGTCAATGGGAACACTGAGCCCGAATCCGCCGGTCGCCGGATCGGTGACGTTCACGGAGTTCACCAGCAGCGCGCTATGGGTTTCGCCGTATCCTGCGATTTGGACGCTGCCGTCGGTGGCACGGACCACGCCGGGAATCAGCGGGAGAGCGTCGATGACCGTGGCGGGCTTCGATGGCGTTTCTTTCGCCTGCACAGAGGTTATGGTGGTGGGAACGCTGGCGGCTTCAGTGGTCGGATTCGACGAGGTCGCGGTGACCTCGATCTCCTGCTGGCTGAGCGCAGACTGCGGCAGCACGACATCAATGTACTGCGTGGCAGAAGCGTCGGTCGCCTGCAATTCGGTCTGCGTGGTAACGAAGCCGCTCTTGCTGATGGTGAGTTCGTACTTGCCGGCTTCCATCTTTAAATGGGCCACGCCGGCTTTGTCGGTGGCGGTGGTTGCAATCACTTGGCCGTTGGTGCGAGCCTCGACGATAGCGCCGGCGACCGGATTGGTCTTTGCGTCGTTAACCGCAATCTGAACGGATACTTCGGAAGCCAGGATCGTGCCCGCAAACAGGAAAAGAATAGCGATGACGCCAGCGAAACGCGACGACCGTGCAACAAGATTGCGGGTTTTGGAAAACAGACTTCCCTGCTTCATGCCGCGGAGGGTCCCGAGCACTACTCTTCAATTAGAGACCTATACGGGTGTTGTGAATCGTTTAAACGACTCAGATGGCGGTGTATTGTCCCAATTTGGGACAATCGTTTCCATCCTTGCGATAGGTCTTAAGTAGCTAAGATAAACCCCGCTTGCAAGATAAAGACTCGCTCGACGGAATGCCAGTACGATAGCCGCGGGATTGAGCGTTAGCAAACGCGGGTCGTGCACGCTTTTGGGGATTGTTCAGCGGGCGGCGCTCTCGACAAGAGCGCCGGCCGCGAGACCAGGTTGAGTCAATAAAGCACGCGTTTTGAACAACATTGGCAGGCATGCGGGCGGGCGGCTACAATCGGCACGCGAGGTCCCCTCGAACATGAACAGCCCTGCTGCCACCCCGTCGCCCGAGCCGGTTGCCGGCCTTTCGCAGGCTTCCCGCCTGGCAAACGTCTTCTTCTCCCCGACCACCACTTTCACTGACATCAAGCGCAACCCGAGCTGGTGGGCGGCGTGGCTGGTGGTTGGCGTGTTCTCGGTTCTATTCGCATTCTCCATGCAGCAAAAGATCGGATGGGAACAGGTGACGCGAACCTCGATCGAGTCCAGCCGCATGCAATCGGAGCAATGGGAGAAAGTTCCGCCGGACCAGCGGGCAGCGCAGATGGAGATCCGGACTAAGGCCACGGCTGCCGCCTGGTATGGAGTGCCGGTCTTAACCCTGATCTTCACGATCGTTTTCGCCGCGCTGTACTTGGGAGTGTTCAACTTCGGCCTAGGCACCGAGATGTCGTTCCAAACGACGCTTTCGGTGGTCTTCCACGCCTCGTTGCCGGAAGCGATAAGGTGGCTGCTGGCGGCGATCGCTCTGTTTGCGGGCGCGAGCGCGGAGGGGTTCAATCCCCAGAATCCGGTGGCTACCAACCTTGGATTTCTGCCGGGATTGAACCGCCTGGAGCATCCTGTGCTTTATGCGGCGGCGAGTTCGATTGACCTGTTTCGCATCTGGAGCATCATCCTGACGGGAATTGGATTTTCCTGCGTCACCAAGGTGAAGCGCTCGACCGCGTATGCGGTGGCAATCGCCATGTACATCGTGGGAATTGGGATTGCCGTGGGATTGACTGCGCTAGCATCGTGAGACTTCCGTCACAGACGGACTCCACCTCCAGGCTATAGATTCGGGGTGCCGGGTGCCGGACCACGTCCCGCCCCTGCACGCGGCATCTGTTGAAGTTCCTCACCTGGAGGCGCAAATGAGCCGTACCTTCAACGTTTTCTTCCTCAGCCTATGTCTCTGTAGCCTTGCGGGCGCGCAACAGGCACCGACTTCGAGTTTTGCCGCCTGCGTTGACTGCCACAGCAAAAGCACTCCTCACATCGTTAGCGATTGGAAAGATTCCAAGCACAGCAAGATGGACATCGGGTGCGATACCTGTCACGGTGACAAGCACCACACCGCGGAAGACGCCAACCTGGCGCGCATTCCCACGCCCGAGACCTGCGCGCAGTGCCACGAGCAGCAGGTGAAACAATTCCACCGCGGAAAGCACTCCATGGCGTGGGGCGCGATGGAGGCCATGCCGACCATTCACTGGCAGCCGATGCAGCTTACCGAGGGCATGAAGGGTTGCGGCGGATGCCACAAGCTGGGAACGAAGTCGCTGGACCAGATCGAGGCGCTCGCCAAGGAAGGCTCGCGCTTCGGTATCGCTTCCTGCGATGCCTGCCACACGCGGCACACGTTCTCGGTGGAAGAGGCGAAGTCGCCGCAAGCCTGCGAAACCTGCCACATGGGTTTCGATCATCCGCAGTGGGAGATGTACTCGTCGTCGAAACACGGCGTGCGCAACGATTTAAAGCAGCTGAAGATTCAAACCGAATCGAGCGCGGCACCCACCTGCCAGACCTGCCACATGCAGGATGGTAACCACGAAGTGCGCACCGCGTGGGGATTCCTGGCGGTGAAGCTGCCTCTGCCCGAAGACCCGCAGTGGAAGGCCGACCAGGTGACAATCCTGCAGGCGCTGGGCGTGCTCGATCCTGACGGCAAGCCCACGAAGCTGCTCGACGTGGTGAAGGCCGCCGACGTGGCGCGTCTCGACCAGCAGTCGTGGCAAACCGAACGTGACAAGATGCTGAAGACCTGCAACCAGTGCCACTCCGGCAATTTCGCCAAGCAGCAACTACAGTATGGCGACGACATGATCAAGAACGCCGATCACCTGATGGCGGAGGCAATTCGCGTCATCGCCGGACTTTACAAAGACGGCCTGCTGCCGAAACCGAAGGAATACGCCTATGCCTTTCCCAACCTGCTGACGTTCCACGATGCCCCTACGTCGATCGAGCAGAAGTTGTTCGTGATGTACCTCGAACACCGCATGAGAACTTTCCAGGGCACATTCCACAACTCGCCCGACTACGCGCTCTGGTACGGCTGGAGCGAAATGCAGCGCGACCTGACGGAGATCAAGGAGATGGCCGCCGAGATTCGCCGAACGGGACACGCTCCGGGAGCGGTGGACGTGAAGCCGGTGGCGGCGCACAAGACGCCCGCGGCGACAACGAAGAAGTAGAAGCATGTGCGATTAAAACAGGCGCTGGGTGGAGAGACTCAGCGCCATTTTTCTGTGGTTGATCCGTATCCTGACCAGGTGTAACGTTCCAGTTCAGGAAGGCGACGGCATGCCGAAACGAGTCCTGGTTCTGTGGTTGCTCTGCCTTGCCGTCGCAGCCCAAGAGAAAGTCGATCCTAGAGGCCAGACGATCCTCTCCCTGCAGTTAGAAGCTCGCAGCAGCGTTAGGGGCGCCGCAGTCGAGTCGTACCTCAAGCTCTTCGTTGAACCAACCATACGCAAACACTGGTACCAGCACGTTCCCTTCACGGCAAAGCCCCCGATCATGCGCAAGGGCACCGTCATCGTGGAATTCAAAATCCTGCAGGATGGAAAGATCAGTTCCGTTCGAACCGCCCAGTCTTCCGGCGACACGGACTTGGATCGCGGCGTAATCACAGCTCTGACAGAGGCGAGTCCCCTCGCCGCGCTTCCCGAGAGCTTGCACGGGACAGACCTCGCTATGCGAGCGGAGTTTGTTTACAACCCCGACCAACCATCGACGCTGATTCGCTACCACGATGCTACTTCGATGTTCCTGCCGGATGAGTTCCGGATCGGCGTGAAACTAACGGACGAGTCGAAATGGACGGATGCGGGCGCTTACGTCGAAGAAGTTGTCGGCAAGCTGCGTTCGGCGTGGTTCAGCCAGCTTAGGGAGGTGCAGCTTCCAAGCTCTCCGAAAACCAGTAGGATCAAAACGGTGATTCAGCCGGATGGCAAGCTGACCTATGTGACGGTAACGGACTCATCCGGCGACACAAAGTTGGACCGCGCCGCCATGGCCGCGATCGACGCCATACAACCGCTCCCTGCTCTCCCGGGAAAATTGGGCGACAAGCCATTGGAGGTAAGTTTCAACTTTCAATACGACCCAAAACCGGACCGCGAAATCTCGGGCAGCCAGTAAACTCGTTCACTGCACCATGTTCCGAACGGTTTCCACGAATCTCGGATTGTCCCAGTAAGGCTTGAACGAGTCGTCTTTGCGGGGATCGGGGAAAGGCTCGTCGACAGGCAACGTATCGCGCTTTTCCCACGCTTTCTTCAGATATGGCAAGGCAGTTTCGAGGTCCTGCTGTTCGGCATAAACACATGCCAGGTTGTAGTTGTAGCCGGCGAAGTCAGGATCTTGCTTCAACGCATCGAGATAGATCGATTTCGCCCGCGGCAAGTCGCCGCTTTGCGCGTACGCGAGCCCCTGCCAATCAACCACATGCCTGCGCTCGCGGTCGGAGAGCTTCTTCTGCTTCTCGTCGAGTTCGAGGACTCGTCCGTATTCCTGGGTCGCCTGGGAAAACCGTTGGGTTCGGCTGAGCAGGTCGCCGAGCATGGTATGGCCTTCCATGTTGTCGGGATCTTCCTTGATCGCTTCGCGCAGCAGTTTTTCGGCGCCGGCGACGTTGTGACGGCGAAACTCCGCGTCGGCCTTACGAATTTTCTCCACCGCTTTGCGCGCATCAGCCGAGGCACAACACGCAGCCAGCAAGATCACGAGGAAAAGCGCAAGCCTGTTCCGCATCGCATCCTCCTACTGGCTCGTCAGTTTAAACCCAGCCAGCAGTTTGCTGAACACGCTGACATCTTCCTGGAAGTTGTCTTCGGTGGTGTTGAGCACAATGATGTAAACGACGGCGCTGGCATCTGGGCGTGCATTGTAGGCGACAACCACGTGGCGGATGGCCTTGTGCTTCTCTGTGTTCTTGTACTTGAGAACCAACCGCCGAGCCGGCAGGCCCCCGACTCGCGTGGGCAGGTTCGAATCGAGTGCGACGTTGCCGGGAGCCACGATCTCCGGCGGAATATGGTCGAGCGGATCATCGATGATCGCGTTAACGACCGAATCGAGCGACGGCATGTCGCCGGTGTCCCACTTCGTGTCGAATGCGATGTAACGATAACTGCTGGGCATGCGCGCCGACCTAAGCTGCACGGAGCCAGGGCTCGCCCGCCGCGCCAAGTCGATATAGAAGCCATGGACTGCCTCGTCGGTGACCCCCGGCTGCACCATTAAGTCCTGGGAAACGGTCAGCGTGAAACCCGCGCCGGTAATCTTGCCGTCGGCCACCTGCGGCACGGATTGCGCGAACAAAGTTGTGCGCGACAAAAGCGCGAAGGTCAACAGCGCCAGGAGCCTGCAATGTCTTAGGGATACCATCCGGCGGTCTGCAAAACGTACTTTGATTTTACCCGGTACACCCGCGACAGTTGCGTCTCGAAAGTACAATCCTGATTTGACGGCGGAGACGGAACAAGGATTACTGCGTCGTGATCCGGATGAAGCGCAGTTCGGGGACACCCTGGTTCCAGTCGGCGGAAATGTGGTCGAAGGTGAGCCGGAACTGGTCCTGCATATTGGGGGTAAGGGGATGCAGGTTGAGGCTGACCGAGTCGGTGTATCCCGGGCGCTGCTCGAGGATGGTGAGCGCCTGGGCCTGGCGATCTACGACCTGTCCGAGCGAGTTGCGAAAGACGGCCTCCACGGTAGCGCCGGTGATCGCCTTGGATCCAAGATTGGCGATCTGGCCTTCGAGGTAATACACGCTGACTCCAGCGAAATTCTTGGCTTCGCTGGCGCGAACATCGGCGACTTTCAGGTTCGCGGAATAGGGATCTTCGGGAACCGGCCCCGTCGGCTGCGGCTGAGTTCGGCTGATGATCAACCCCACAACCACGGCGAGCACAATCACGCCGGCGCCAATGAGCAGCGGCACCGGGTTGCGCTTGTCTTCAGCTTGCGGAGTGGTGAACGGAGTCCCCATGCAGTTCGATTCTCAACGGCGATGGGAAGAACGTCAAATTATCTGGGTATCGGAATTATCGGAATATCTGATTCGATTACTCGCCGGCCACCGTAAGTCCGTCGAGGCGCAGCGTGGGACACGCAACGGAGCCACGGAATTCGAGATCGTTGGCGATTTCCGAGATGTTGAACAGCATGTCTTTCAAGTTCCCGGCGACGGTGATCTCCTCGACGGGATACGTGAGCTGTCCGCCGGAGATCCACATGCCTGAGGCGCCGCGAGAAAAATCGCCGGTGACGAGGTTCACGCCGAAACCCATCAACTCGGTGACGTAGAGCCCTTCCTTGATATCGCCGATAAGCTGCTCGGGCGTGCGCGCACCGGGCTGCAGAAAGAAGTTACCAACGCCGATGCCGGGAGTTCCCGCGAGGCCGCGCGAAGCATTGCCGGTGGTGGCCAGCTTCAGCTTCTTCGCAGTGTAGGTGTTCAGCAGGTAAGACTTGAGCTCGCCGTTTTCGATGACCACCGTGCGGCGGCTGGGGACGCCTTCGCCATCGAAAGGCGAAGTGCCGAATCCACCTTTCATGGTGCCGTCGTCGATAACGTTGACGTTATCGCCGGCGATCTTCTCGCCGAGTTTTCCGGCGAGGAACGACGCACCGCGATAGATGGAATCGCCATTCACCGCTTCGGCAACGTGCTCCAGTAACGAGCGCGCTACGAGCGGATCGAAGATGACGGGAACCTTGGCGGTTTTCGCCTTGCGCGCGCCAAGGCGACGAACCGTACGCTGCGCGGCGATCTTGCCCACTACCTCGGGATTTTCGAGCAGCTTGATGGAACGCGCGACGGAGAACCAGTAGTCGCGCTGCATGTTTCCCTGCTCGTCTTTCGCCACCGGAACGGCGGAAACCGAGCAGTATGACCGCTGGTATTCGCCGACAAATCCGAGCGAGTTCGCCAGTACCTTCCGGCCATCGGCGGCGTCAAACGATCCGCCTTCGGAGTTGGCTATTCGGGAATCGGCCGAGGTCGCGGCATGTTCGCAACGCCGCGCGTAGTCAATGCGGTCTTCGTTAGAGAGCGAATAGACGTCGCGGTGGTAGAGATCGAGGTCGCCGGTGATCGAACCCATTTCGCACTTTTCGGGCAGGCCGCTGTATTCGTCTTCCGACGTAATGCGCGCCAGCGCCGCGGCGGAGTTCACCAACTGCTCGAGCCCGGCATTCGAGAAATCGCTGGTATACGTCGAAGCAGCGCGCTTGCCCATAAAGACGCGCACGCCCATGACCTTGGCGCCCGATTCCTTCAGCGTCTCCACCTGGCCGAGACGAACCACGGTGGAGAATTCATTGCCTTCGCGCACAACGGCTTCGGCGGCGGATGCCCCGGTCTTCATGGCGCGATTGACTACGTCGACTGCGATTTCTTTTAAGTCCATGCTTTTTTTTAACTACGGATTTGACGGATCGGACGGATTCCGACGGATCATTTTGGGAAATCCTGATATTGGCTCTGTTGGCGTGCCTCGCAATCTCTTGTGCTCATTATCGAGAAATACTCTACGAAACTGCGGGTGCTCGCCGAAATTCAACAGAAGACCAATCTCCATGTCAGTTGCTTTCAAATAGTGCCGTAACTGCGCTTCGTGTATCCGCTCGATCGTTCTGGCTACCTTGAGTTCCAGAACAACTATTTCGTCTACGACCAAGTTGGCGAAGAATACGCCGACCTTCTTTTTGCGAAAGTAAACGGGTATCGGCTCTGACGCTCAACTAGAAATCCGGCTTCTCGAAGCACTATCGCCATCGATTCCTGGTAGACAGATTCCAGGAAGCCGTGCCCTAACTCGTTGACACATCGTAAAAGGTCTTGATGACTCTTTCTGTTACGTCCTCATGCTTGAGCATGCCCAAGCCATACCAAAATCAAACGCCGAAATCTGCGATCAGACGCTATATTTCACGAACATCATGCCGTCGAGATTCCCAAAAAGAAATCCGTAAAGATCCGTCTAATCCGTCGGATCCGTAGTTAATCAATCATCGCGCGATGATTGGCTCTTTCTCGGCCGCCTGCTCTTTGAATCTGCGGGAGCTGTCGACGATGGCGGCTCTCGCGGCGGCGGCGTCTTTCCAGCCCAGCATCTGCGTACGCTTGCCTTCCAAGTCTTTGTAGATTGAGAAGAAGTGCGAGATCTCGCGCATCACGTGCGGATAGATCTGCGTGAAGTTATGTACTTCCTGGTAGCGCGGATTGTGGCGCGGTACCGCCAGCACTTTTTCGTCTTTCACGCCCTGGTCAATCATTTCCAGCATGCCGATCGGACGCACTTCGATGAGGCAGCCGGGAAAGCTGGGATCGTCCACCAGCACCAACACGTCGAGCGGATCGCCGTCGGAAGACAGAGTCGATGGGAAGAAGCCATAGTCTCCCGGATAGTGGACCGACGAGTAGAGGCTGCGATCGAGCTTGAACACGTGCAGCTTCTTGTCGTACTCGTACTTGTTCTTCTCGCCGAACGGAATCTCGATGACAGCATTCACCAGTTCGGGGCACTCGTCGCCGATGGGTAGATGTAAGTAGTCGACAGCCATCTTTCTGCTTTCTGAGCTTCATTAGCTACGGATTTGACGGATCTGGACAGATTTCTAGAGGAGAAAAAACCTTAAAAAAATCCGTCAAGATCCGTAGCATCCGTCCAATCCGTCGTAAATCTTTATTCCCCGGTACCACCAACCGTGATCCGGTCCACCTTCAGCGTGGGGATGCCGACGCCCACCGGCACCGACTGTCCATCTTTGCCGCAGGTCCCGATGCCTTCGTCCAGTTTCAGGTCGCTGCCCACCATCGAAACTTTCGTCAGCACGTCGGGACCGTTGCCGATCAGCGTGGCGTTCTTAACGGGAGCGGTAATCTTCCCGTCTTCGATCATGTAGGCCTCGGAGGCCGAGAAGACGAATTTGCCGTTGGTGATGTCGACCTGACCTCCGCCGAAGTTCACCGCGTAAAGGCCCTTCTTGACCGAGCGAATGATGTCGTCGGGAGAATCGGTGCCCGCCAGCATGTAGGTGTTCGTCATGCGCGGCATGGGAATGTGCTCGTAACTTTCGCGCCGACCGTTGCCGGTGTTCGCGATGCCCATCAGCTTCGACGAGAGCTTGTCGCTGAGATAGCCCTTCAAGATGCCATTTTCGATCAGGACCGTTTCCCCGGTGGGATGGCCTTCGTCGTCAACATTTAGCGATCCACGGCGCGACGGCACCGTGCCGTTGTCGATGACGGTGCACTTGTCGCTGGCGACGCGACGGCCCACCATGCCGGTAAAGGCCGATGTACCTTTGCGGTTAAAATCTGCTTCCAGGCCGTGGCCGATAGCTTCGTGCAGCAGGATTCCCGGCCATCCGGGGCCGAGCACCACTTCCATTTCTCCTGCTGGAGCCGGACGCGCGTCGAGTTGAATGATCGCCTGACGCGCTGCTTCCGCAGCGAAATGTTCGGGAGTCTTTTCGGTTTGGAAACCATCAAGGCCGATTCTTCCGCCGCCGCCAGAGCTTCCACGCGACGATTGGCCCTTTTCGTCGCGGCCAATGCACATCACGCTCATGCGCGCGAGGGGCTGGGTGTCGTAGGCGAAGCTGCCGTCCGAGCCGATCACGAGGATCTGGCGCAATTCGTCGGCGTAGCTGACACGCACTTCGCGGATTCGCGAATCGTAGGCGCGCGCGGCTTTGTCGGCCCGCTGAACGAGCTCGAGCTTTTCGGCGACGTCGGCGTTGGTCGGGGCGACGGCGATCGGATAAAGGTTTCGCGCGTTGCTCTCTTTGAGGCTGACGACGGGCTGCTTTGCAGGTCCGCTCGCAATCAACGCCGCAGTGCGCGCGGCGTGCAGGATCTTCTCCGGCGAAAGGTCGTCGGTGTAGGCGTAGCCGGTGCGCTCTCCGGAGATGACCCGCACGCCGCATCCGGCGGAAATACCCTGCGATGCCGATTTCACCAGCGACTCATCGACGTTCACCGAGGTGGTGGTCAGGTACTCGAAATATAGATCGGCATATTCGCCGCCGGCCGAAAGCGATGCCGCAAGATAGCGTTCCACGTCGGCCTGCGTCAGGCCAAAGCGTTCAAAGAAGAAACTGGCTTTATGCATTGTGACCCAACTGGTTGGATGCGCCGTGCCGTGCCGCGGACTCAACCCCAACCTATTGATTATACGGGAGAGCGCCGCTGACAGACTTCTTGCGCGCCTTTACACCGTGACTTTGGTGCCCTTGCGCCCCCGCCCTCGAAGATCTTTTACTTCGTCCTTCACACTTCGACCTTCGTCCTTCCTAGGTGATCTCTCCCCTGTCCTCTGGTCCCGCGTTCCTGTTACGATAAGCCGCTTACATCAGGACCGGGCCAGCATGAAAGATTTCTACATTCGCGATTGCGCGCAGCACGAAAACCAGACCATCACCACCACCTTCGTGGTCGCCTCCAAGCAGATCAAGCCGAAGAAAACCGGCGACCTCTACATCGCGCTCACGCTGGCCGACCGCACCGGGCAGATCGAAGCCAAAGTTTGGGACAACGTTCACGAAGTGATCGACGCATTCGAGCAGGACGACTTCGTCAAGGTCAAGGGGCTGATCAACAAGTACAACAACCGGTTCCAGCTCACCGTCCACAAGATGCGCAAGTGCGAGGAGCAAGAAGTCGATTTCTCGGATTACCTGCCGAAGACGGACAAAGACGTCGACCTGCTTTGGCAAACGCTGCGCGAGTTTGTGGATTCCTTCCAGAACGAGCAGCTACGGGCTTTGATCCAGGCGTTCATGGCCGATCCTGAAATCGAGTTTCGCTACAAGAACGCTCCGGCGGCGAAGTCACTGCATCATGCATTTGTAGGCGGCCTGCTCGATCACGTAGTTTCGCTGTTCAAATCATGCGATCTGGTGTCGCGCAATTACCCGCAGATCGACCGCGACCTGCTGATGTCCGGCGCCTTCCTGCATGATATCGGCAAGCTTTACGAGCTCTCGTATTCCCGCTCGATTTCGTACACGACCTCCGGCCAGTTGCTCGGGCACATGATCATCGAGCTCGAAATGCTACACGCGAAGATCGCGCTGGTACCCGGTTTCAGCGACGAACTGAAGATCCTGCTCGAACACATGATCATCAGCCATCACGGGCACTACGAGTTTGGCTCGCCCAAGCTGCCCATGTTCCCCGAGGCGCTGATGCTGCATTACCTCGACGATCTCGACTCCAAGATGGAGAGCATGCGCGCGCAGTTCGAGCGCGAAGCCGAGAGTGACGAGCCGTGGGCGGGATACAACCCGTCGCTCGGGCGTCCGCTGCTCAACGTGAAAAAATTCCTCGCGAAGAAGAAAGAAAAAGAAGAGAAAGAAAAGGAAGCTGCGGCCGCCGTATCGGTAAAGTGCTAAGGCTTTGTCATCACCAGCCGCTTTAGCAGCGAGGGATCTGCTTTTCTATCGCCCGTCCGCTTCTGCCCTTCGTGCATCAGCCTCAGCCAGCACTTCGGTCAAGCTCTTCACCTGGTAATCGTCATGGCTGATGTCCACCACCGCCGTGCCGATTACGCGCGTTTCCGCGACGGAGTGCATGTGCGACACCAAGTTGAAATCGCCCACCTGGGCGTAATCCTGCTCGAACTCGATGCTCTTGATGAACAAGGACGGTGACTTAACCAGCCGCCCTTCGGCGCGCACGATGTTCGCCGTGTATGCGTCGATGTAAACCTTACCCTTGAAGAGCCCGGCGCGCTTCTCGCGCGGCTTCACTGCGAACAGGTGCGCGGTGTGACCGTCGACGATCACGGTGTCTTTGTAACTGAACTTGTAGTTGTCGCGCGTGATAGCCGTATCAGTTGATTTGCTGGTCTTCACATGATCCGCTTCCGACTGCAGCAGACGCGCAATCACGTTGGTCTTCACGAAGCTGTCGCCCACGAAATCGATGGTCTTGAACGCCAGTGTCTTGGGCGCGGAGAAAACCCGCTTCAGGCGATATTGCCCGTGCTTGGCTGCTTTCGGCAGGTCGGCCGTGATGGTGGTGGTGTCGTCGCTTTCCCCCAGTTGCTGCGACTGCCAGCGCGCGTTGCGCTCGTATTGCGAGAGCGC
>Ga0335069_10006144_pt1 | contig 17494 bp, 15 predicted proteins | sample Lox_Sample_11_FD_206714 | JGI IMG/M metagenome (GOLD analysis project Ga0335069, IMG submission 206714) | Soil microbial communities from Loxahatchee National Wildlife Refuge, Florida, United States - Lox_Sample_1.1 | ecosystem: Environmental > Terrestrial > Soil > Wetlands | place: USA... | reverse complement strand
CGAAACCTCGGTGCCGCGCGCGAAGGCCGCCGGCCCGGGCAAGGGCAAGCGTCTGGTCACCGGCCGCGACGCGACCGAGCGAATGCCGTCGATCTGACGACGAATGACCGGGTCGGCCTGGTCGCCGTAGAGCGCGAGCAACTCGCGCAGGGCCGTGGCCCCTCCCCCGTCGGTGGCATCGGTGAGCGACAGGTAATTGAGCGACAGATGGCTGATGAGTCGCCACGTCGGATCCCCCTGGCTGGCGCACGGTCGTGGCGGGGTAGGGCCCGCCAGACAGCGAACCGTCGCGACGGGAGCGCCGGTCTCCAGGGAAAAATCGCTGGCACCCTGGCCGAGACACAGGAACAGGGGCAGGTCGCGATTGGTGCACGTGACATTCACCGCAAGCTGCTTGAGCTGCGAGCGGAAAGGCGCCTCGTCAGGGTCCACCAGGGCCAGAAACACCTCGCTGCCGAGGTAGCTCGAACGAGCGCCTTGGCGACGTTGCTTGGCCGAAAGGGCGCGCGGCTGGCGATGGACGGTGTAGTACGCGGCACGGCCCGTCGCCGATTGGTCGCTGGTGGTATAGAAGGGAAGAAACTCCTGTTTCTGGTCCGTGCCCGAGCCATAGCCGACCACCTGGTTGACCGTGTGAACCTCGAAATCCATGGGCCGGGTTCGATCGGGCACCACATGGATCTCGCGAGCGCTGGCCTCGAGGTGAATGCGATCGGCGCGCCGGGGAAAGAGGTTCACCGCCGGCGTGCAGAACAGCGCGAATTGCGCGGCCGAGACGGCCTTCTCCAGGCGCGGATCGTGGCTGTCGAAGACCACGACGATTTCCATCTCGGGGCTCGTGCAGCGGCGTACGGCATCCTCCAGTCCCGCAAGCTCGAAGAACAGGTAGCGGCTGGGAAACGCGAAGTACTCTTGCAGCAGCCGATAGCCCTGAAACGAGCGCGGCCCATAGGGCAGCAAGGCCTGCTCATCGTCGAACCCGACTGGTCGCACGCAACCGTCGAGCAGAACCTGCGCCTGTGGCGCCCCCGGTTCCGCCGGGCCGGCGAGCAGGGCCAGCGGGTGAGCCATGAGCAACTCGTACAGGCGCATGGCGATCTCGTCGGCGCCGCGCAGGAAGACGGGCAGTCGTGCCAACGCCACTCGATCCATGGTCAGGCCAGGGGCTGCCCGCAGCTTGAGGCGAAGCGCCGCCTTGCCCTTGCCGGAAAGCCGAAGCGTACCGAGATCGGCCAAGAAGGAAGAGTATTCAGCACCCACCAGCTCGAGCGGCCAGAGGGTCACCTCATGGGCCGTGCGGTACTCGCACGCGGTTTCTACACCGCGGCCAGCCAGGCTGCGCAAGACCGCCCCGCGGCCGACGCGGAACCCGTCGGCCAGCGCGCCTTCGCCGAGGTTGGGCTGAAGCTGCAGGACCGCCATCGAAGGCGTGGGCGCAAGGTAGTCCGGGTAGACCATGCGCAAGAGGTGCTGGGCAAAGCGCGGAAACTCATCGTCCATCTTGAGCTGAACCCGCGCCGTCAGAAAAGCGAACGACTCGAGCAACCGTTCCACGTATGGGTCGGCGCATTCCAGCGCCTCCAAACCGAGCCGTCCCGCGACTTTGGGAAATTCGGCCGCGAATTCCCCACCCATCTCGCGCAGAAATTGCAATTCGCGATTGTAGTGACTCAATAACCGAGGGTCCATCATTCGCCCGCCTTTCCGGCTTGCTCGCTTACCTCGACGCTGCCGGTTTCCAGATCGAAGGCCGTCCGCAGAAGCAGACGCAGCGGCAGGGGCTGGGCCCACAGATCCGCTTCCACGTCGAAGAACAGCGCATTGTGGTTCATCTGCTGCTCATCCACCACCAAGCGCACCCGGAGTGAGTCGCGCGCCAGGCGAGGCTCGAAGTCCAAGATCGCCCGCCGGACCATGTGCACCAGCTCCTCGGTATCGAGGCCCGACACGGTCCGCCCCGCCAGGTCGGGGATACCGTAGTTCAACACCGAGCGGGCGACCAAGGGAAAGTCGTGCAAACTGCACCATGACTGGAAGTGGGTCGAATTGAACAGCCAGGTCAGATCCCGGCGTACACATTCGCGCAAACGGGCGGGCGACAGAATCCCGGAATCGCATTCGTGCATCGCCCGCCCGGGCTCATCATCGGTCAATCGATCGAGCAAGGAGGGTTGCAACCGCTCCTTGGGCATCAGCTCGGCCATGGTTGCAACGAGCTCTAGGAACCCTTGCTGATGTCGAACTCCGCCGTCGAGGTCGGTCCCTCGCTTTGATCCGAATTCTGCTGCTTGTACTCGACCTTCACCTTGGCGAAGTTGAGGGTCACGGTCTCCGAGTACATGTCGTTGGGCAGAGGGTCGCCGGTACTGACCGACGAGATGAAAACCGTTCCGCTCATCGTGATCTTGACGAATTCCAGGGATTTCTCTCCACTGGCCTTGATCACAGTGAGCACCGCCTCTTTCTGGTCGCTGCCCTGAAAGCACTGTTGAATGAGGGCAGGCGAGGCCTTGTCCACGTACTTGGTGAAGGTCAGATCGTGGACGTCGGCGGTTCCCGACCCGGCCCCCGTCCCGACGTGGGATGACGCCGATTGGGTCAGGCCCCATTTCCAGGAGAGAACGTCGATCTCCCCCTCGTGACTGGTCGTGTTCGATTCGCCCGGGATGTCTCCGATCTTGATGCAGATGTTGAGTGCCATTTTCTGACTCCTTGCTGACTGTCGGTTTACGGAACGCTCGCTCGTGAAGATGGGAATCAGCTCGCCTTGTTCGAGGGAAGCTTGGCCACCAGCCGTAGGGACACGGTGAGGCCCTCGAGCTGATAGTGGGGACGCAGGAAGAATCGCGCCGAGTAGTAGCCGGGATTCCCTTCGACCGGCTCGACGACGACTTCCGCCGCGGCCAAAGGCTTGCGCGCCTTGGTGGCCTCCGTGGAGTGCGCGGGATCGCCGTCCACGTAGCGCACAATCCAGTTCTGCAGCCAGCGCTGCATGTCGGCCGCCTCTTTGAAGGACCCGATCTTGTCGCGCACGATGCACTTCAGGTAGTGGGCGAAGCGGCAGGTGGCGAAGAGATAGGGCAGGCGCGCGGCCAACGCGGCGTTGGCGGTTGCGTCGGGGTCGTCGTACTGCGCCGGCTTATGCAGCGATTGCGCCCCGATGAACGCGGCCAGATCGGTGTTCTTTTTGTACACCAAGGGCATGAAGCCGTTCTTGGCCAGCTCGGCCTCGCGCCGGTCGCTGATGGCGATCTCGGTCGGGCAGCGCATGTCGACGCCGCCGTCGTCGGTGGGGAAGGTGTGCGTGGGCAGACCCTCGACGGCGCCGCCCGATTCGATGCCCCGAATGCGAGAGCACCAGCCGTAGATCTTGAAGGAGCGGTTGATGTTCACCGCCATGGCGTAGGCCGAGTTGGCCCAGGTGTACTTGCTCGCGTCGGGCCCGTCGGCGTCCTCCTCGAAATTGAAGGCCTCGCACGGGTTGGTCTTGGCCCCATAGGGCTGCCGCGCCAGGAAGCGCGGCATGGTCAGGCCCAGGTAGCGGGCATCGTCCGACTCGCGCAGGGAGCGCCATCCGGCATACTCGGGGATCTGGAAGATCTTGCTCAGGTCGCGCGGGTTGCTCAGCTCCTGCCACGATTCCATCTGGAACACGGTGGGCGACGCGGCGGTCAGGAAGGGGGCATGGGCCGCCGCCGCGATCTTGGCCATCTCGCCCAGCAATTCGACATCCTGCGGGCCTTGGTCGAAGGTGTAGTCGCCCACCAGGCAACCGAAGGGCTCGCCGCCCAAGGTGCCGTATTCCTCCTCGTACAGCTTCTTGAAGATGGGGCTCTGGTCCCACGCCGTGCCCTTGAAGCGCTTCAGGGTCTTGTGCAGATCCTTCTTAGAGATGTTGAGCACGCGGATCTTCAACATGTCGTCGGTCTCGGTGTTCGAGACCAGGTGGTAGAGGCCGCGCCACGCACCCTCCAGCTGTTGAAAGTCAGGGTGGTGCATAATCAGATTGATCTGCTCGGTCAGCCTCTTGTCGATCTCGGCGATCATCGCCTGCACGGTCTGCAGTACGTCGCTGGAGATCAGTGCGCTGCCCGCCAATGCTTGTTGCGCCAGGGTCCGCACCGCGCCCTCGACCTCCCGTTTGGCGACTTCGGTCTGGGGATTGAATTGCTTGTTGAGCAGCTCCTCGAATTCGGAAATGGGAACGGGCGCTGCTACCGCGACGGATTGCTTGCTTTCTTGTACATCAGGCATGGGCCACCTCACTTGTCCTTTCCGGTTTCGGCAGCGCCGCCATTGGACTGCGGCGCGGACGCCAGGGCCTGCAACAACGCGGGGTCTTGCAGGGTCTTGGCGATCAAGTCCTCGGCGCCGGTTCGGCCGTCCATGTAGGTAATCAGGTTGGACAGTTGTTGCCGGGCCTGCAGAAGCTGGTGCAGCGGACCTACGTTGCGCGCGATGGCCGCGGGCGAGAAGTCCTCGAGACTCTCGAAGCAGAGGTCCAGGCTGAGATTGCCCTCGCCGGTCAGGGTGTTGGGGATCTGAAACGCCAGGCGCGGCTTTATCGCCTTGAGCCGCTCGTCGAAATTGTCCACCGAGATGTCGGCGAGCTTGCGCTCGGCAACTGGTGGAAGCGGCTCAGCTGGGTTGCCCGAGAGATCCGACATGACCCCCATGACAAAGGGGAGCTGGACCTTCTTTTCGGCCCCGTAGAGCTCGACGTCGTATTCGATCTGAACACGGGGGGCTCGGTTTCGCGCTATGAATTTCTGACCGCTGTTACTCATGATGACCACCTTTGTGCAAGCTGCGTTCCATTGATTGATTGACCCTTAGCTGTCCTTGCCGCGCAGGATCTCCACTTGCGGAAGAGCGCCGGGCGCGACGTCGCGAATGATTTCCAGGAAGCTCGCCGAGACCAAGCGCTTGCACCGCTGTAGCAAAAGAGGGATCGGGCTCGACGGCTCGTGCTGCCGGTAGTATTCGCAGATGCGATCGACCAGACGGACGACGTCGTCACGCGAGGCGACCATCCCGGGCTGCGCGGCCGCGACCGAGATTTCGCCGGCTGCCGCAGCACCGGTAGGGTCGCCGGTGGGCAGCGCCGGGCTTCGCTGGGCAAGACGGGCCGCCAGCAGCTTTTCAGCCTGTGCCAGCAAGCGGGAGAGCGTGGCAAAGCTGGGCGCCTTGGCCTCGCCCAGATGAGCGCCGAGCGCCGCCTCGAGCGCCGCCAAATGGCCGAGCGACGCGTGCACGCTGCCGGCGGTGGCTTGCAAGTCCGCGAGGGGAATCTCGGCAAAGGCGCCGTCGACGGTCGAGGTCGCGAGCGGCTTGGCGCCAGGGGCGGGCGGCGATTCTCCCGCGGCCACGGCCAGATCGCGCAAGCCGAATCGGCCGAAGGATCGTGAGGTCAGCAGGGGAAGGGCGCGCACGCGCTCGATCACGGCGGCCGGATCGCACAGCCCCATCAAGACGTTGACGCGAGTGGGGTCGTTTCCATCGTCGCGATCCAGTCGGGGAAACAGGTTGTCCCAGTGGCGCTCGACCAAGCCGCGCAGCACGGCCAGACCGTCGCGCAGGCCGGTGAACCCATCGGTGACGAGCAAGGCTCGCAGCAACGCCAGGGCGACACGCAGGTCCTTGGTCTTGTGCAGGAGGCACAGCGCACGCTCGCGAACCGCGTCCCACGTGGGCTCCTGGGCCGGCACCACCGCGCTGCCCATCTGCTGCTCGGGCTTGCCCTGCACCAGCCGATCGAGATCCAGGAACTCCGCATCGTACTCGAGGTCAGACCCACAGGGAGACGATCCCGGGACCGCTTGCACGAGGGATTCGACATCAATCGGGGTTGGCGTTGAGCCGCGCATTTCGCCCAGCCCTAAAGCACGAAGTGGGCCAGCGTGGCCGGGCTAGGAAAACGGGCGAGAATGAGAAGACCAACCAGACGGCATGGTGGACGCCCGTCCGGACTTCGGACGCTCGTCCAAGCTTCCGGCACGCACGGAAGAGCGCGTCCGTCAGCAACGCCTGGTCAAGGCACTGCTTGTCCGCCAGTGACTCCCGCGAACCTGCTGACACCTTGGGGGGTCGCGACCTCGAGGCCGCGCTCCATGCACCGCGAAATTGGGATGTGGAATCCTGACCCGCGACCCCTGGCTGACGACTCCCTATGTTGAGAAGCCTCATGTCCCTGACCGACCGCGAAACCAACCGTGACGGTGCCACGTCTGACCTGCAGCCGGCGAGCCTCAGCTTGCGCTAGCCGAGCCTTTTCGACATCATCGTATGAAAACCGCCGTCCATTCCATGTCTGTCCACACGCTTCATCCGCCGTTCGTTTCCGGCGATCCGCAGGACAGCGATGAGGCGTTGGCACGGGCGGCACGCGCGGGCGACAGGCGGGCCTGCCAGGCCATCTGGGGAAAGTACGCCAGCTTGGTGCAGCGCCTGGTCCGGCGGTTTTTCGGACCAGGCCCCGACCACCCAGACGTCTGTCAAGAGGCCTTCCTGCGCGTCTTCAAGCGCCTAAACGAGCTGCGCGATCCCGCGGCTCTGTCGAATTTCATCGTCGGCATCACCCTGGGCGTGGCCCGCAACGAAGCGAGGCGCCGCCGCATTCGCGCGTTGGTCGGCTTGGGCTTGCCCGATGAATGGCCCGCGGCCCCAGTGGCCGGCGAACAAGATGAAGCACGCGAGACCCTGGCTGCCCTCTACCGGTTGTTGGGTCGTCTGAGCGCAGAGGACCGTTCGCTGTTTGTGGCCCGGTACGTGGAGAAGATGGAACTGACTGAGGTGGCGTCTGTGCACAGGATGAGCCTTTCGACCGTCAAGCGGCGGGTCGCTCGCCTGGGTTTGCGAATGAACGTGCGCATGAGGATTGAACCGGCCCTCCTGAGATACGTGGGCCTGCTTGGCCTGGGAGGGATGCGCTGATGGAGCGGGAAGATTTGGCCCACGCGAGCGAGGACCACTGCGATCGTTTGGGTGATCTCGCGGCTCGGTCCGGCGAGAGGCAACAGCTCGATCTGCGAGAATGGGCGGCCATCGCGCAAGCCCTCTGGGGTCGGCCAGGCTGGCGGCCCCGACGGTGGCTGGTCGTCGTCCTGCCGGCTCTGGCCGGCCTGGCCCTGTGGATCGCCGCCGGCCAGCACCCGGGCTGGAACTTGCAGGGCTGTATCCAGGCCACCGATGGCAGCCTGTCGGTCCCGGACTATCGCGAGGGAGTCGTGAGCTTCACCGATGGCACGCGCATCACGCTGGGGAAGTCCTCGCGTGCCGAGGTGCGGCCGTTGGGGTTCTGGCGGGGTGCCCAGCTTGCTCTGCACAGCGGGCATGCCGATCTGTCCGTGGTCCATCGCTTCGGCCGCCGTTGGGAGGTGGTGGCCGGGCCTTTCGAGGTGCGGGTAACCGGCACTCGCTTCGAGGTGGATTGGGCGCCTGCGCGCGGTCGGTTCAGCCTGCGGGTGAGCCATGGCGAGGTAATTGTGAGCGGTGGCCCGTTGCCCACCAGCACCCCGGTGCGTACTGGGCAGAGGCTGGACGTGGACACGGCCGCCGCCTACGTGCTGGCGGGCGACCTTGCCGCCATTCGAGAACCTGTCACGCCCACGCCGGCTCGGGCGGTTCCGGCCAAGGTTCCCGCGCGAACCGTCGCAGAGGCTGGCACGCCTGCCTATCCGGCGGACCGGACGCGGCGCAAGCGAGGCGTGGCGAACAGCAAGACCATGCCCCGAGATTCGCTCGCTGTCGCGCAGACGGAGATGGCCGAGGCGCCCGCGGGAACCCCGGCCGCGCAGATTGAACCTCCGCTTGCGGCACCGGCCTCTGACGCTTGGAGCGCCACGCGGGCCGCCGAGGACGAGGCGCCTCCCGCTGCCCCGGGACCCTACCGCCTGACGGTCGCGGCCAATGGCGCGCTCGAAGGAGGCGCCACGGGCCCGGTCATAATCGCCGCGGGCAGCGAGACCAGGTTCTCGAGCCCAGCGATCGATCGGCCCGAACGCCTCTACCTTGACGGCGGCACGCTGTGCACGCGCGGGACGATCTACGCGCTCACCTGTGTGAATGAACAAATCCCGACCATGTGGTGCGACTGGAAGACCAATTGGGGGGTGGCGATTAATTGGTACCCGCGCCCCGACCGCGAGGCCTGGGGTAGCAGCGCGGCCTCGGGCATCGCCATGGAGTTTCGGGGCAGGCGTGGTCCGTACCGGCTGATTGCCCATCGCGCGGGTGACCCACCCGCGAAGGTGTATTGCCTGGAAGATTACCGCTCGGGCCACGCCGTGACCCCCGCGCAGCTCAAGTCCGAGTGCTGGCACAATGCGGGCAGCACCTTGCCGGACTTCACCGAGATCGAGTTCTTTGCCCTGCAGGTTCCGTCCGAGCAGACCGCGCGGACCTTCCAATACTGCCTGTCCGGCGTTAGCCTATTCTGAGTCGTGGCCTGCGGCAGCTACTCGAGCCGGTCGGTACCGTCAAAGGGCGCGGTGAGTGGGTAGCTTCTGCGTGCTCCCACCGTCGGGGGCAAGGCGTGCAAGCGGCCGGCGGCGTGGTCGCTCGTGGCTTGCGCCCAGGCGACGGTGCCCTTGCACGCCCCGGCGACTACGCCGGCCAGCGACGCAGCACTGGGGGCCTTTATCGTCGAGACTTCGAAGGTCGCCGCCAGGGTGTGGCTTCTCCAATAAGCGTAGTCGATATATTCGCCCGTGGTCGGATAGTCGTCGTAAGACTGCTGGAAAACGGAGAAGCTCATTGCCTGCGCGGCTTTCTGGCCGGCCGCCGTGAAGAAGCTGTCGTCAGACGTGGCGTCGCCGGTGTAGCACCAGGGCCAGACCACCTCCTCGGCGCCGCTGTGAAACGCGATGGCGGCGCGAAACCCGACGGCCTCTTGCAGGGACTTGATGAGCTGGGCCTCGACGGTCTTGAATGAATCCGCGTCGCTGCGTCCCGGGTAGGAGTAGTCGCGGTTGATGTCCGCCCCGTTCGCGTTGTACCGGCTGTCGGCTGCCTGACCGTCCGGGTTCACCAGGGGCAGCACATAGAAGGCGAAGCCTTGCAAGAGACTGCGTAGCGACGGGTCGGTCGCGCTCTGGCGCAGCAGGTAGTCCGGGATCGCGAGGACTGCCTCGGTGCTGGCCGGCTCGTCCCCGTGGTGGGTTCCGTTGGCAAAGAAAGCGGGCGGGCTGGCCTGGCAGGTGGCATTGAGGATGAGGTAGGGAAGATCGCGACCCTGCACGGAGCGGCCGAGGACCTTGTACTGGGCCTGGCAGGGCAAAGCCGCGGCCAGCGACTGCAGATAGGCGGCGATCTCTTGCTGGGTGTGGTAGGCCGCGAAGCTGAGGGGCGGCAGATTGTTGACCGGAATCTGGTCGACCGGGGTGCAGCCACATTCCGTCGGAGGGTTCGCGCCGTCTTGCGGTCCTTCGGCCGCCGCATCCCGTGCGGCGCTATCCGGCGCGGCCAAATCGGCTACGGTAGCCACTTCCACGGCGAGATCGGCCGTCAGATCCGCGGCCGAGTCTGGACCGATCGAGCCACCGGGGCCATCCAACGGAACCGCGTCGGCCGGGGAGTTGCCACTGTCAATCGGAGCGCTCACGCTGTCTTGGGATTGATCGACCGCCGTATCCCCCGCGGCGTTGGCTGGCACGGCCGAATCGGACGCATGTCCCACTTCCGACGAAGAATCGAACGTGAGGTCCACACCCAGGTCCGGGCCGCCGACAACGAGATCGCCGCCCCCATCATACCGGGCGGCGGGTCTCGCCGAGTCGCCTTCGCCGCACCCGAGCACGAGAATGGTAAGGACGAGAAGAAGAGAACGCGTGTTCATGTCGATCGGTCCAGAGTTGGGCGCAGCAGGGGGCAGGCTTCGAGCCGCGCGCTGCTCAGAAGCTAGCAGCATGCGCGACAGGCGCAAGGCGAGCGGGCCGCTAAGGAAGCTAGGAAGTTCTGGTGTGGCGGTTTGGGAAAAGACTTCCTCTTCTGTCCTTTCCTGTCTTCCTGGTTTCCTCAGAAAACGGCAGCCTGGTCGGCTTGACAAATTCTAGGAGCCCTCGACACTGGGACAATGACCACTGGAGCTAGCTTTCTTTGCCGGCCGGTCGCCGACGGCAGCTCTCGGCGCGGGACAATGGCGCGCGGGCTCGCGTGCCTGCTCGCCTCGGTTCTGCTAATTGGTTCGCCACGGCTGGCAAGCGCGGACGGCGGCGATCCGGAACAAGCGCAGATCGATTTGCGTGCGGGGAATGCCACGCCAGGCCTAGGCAATCGCGCGGAGCCCGCCAACCAGTCACTCCGCCTGGCGACCGCAAACGGCAACCTGCCCATGCTTCGGCTTGATGGCCAGCGCGAGAACCCGGCACCGGCCGCGCCGCTCGTGGGCAGGACGGCACCGCTGAGGCTGGCGCAGGGATCGGTCCCCACGCCGGTCACGGTCTCGGTGAGTTGCCCCGGCACCGCCAGCTCGTCTGAACCCAGCTACTGGCCGCTGTGGGTTGCGGTCGGCGTGCTGGTGGCCGCCGGCGTGGCTGTTGGCGTGATGTACGCGCGCCAGAGCGCCGACCTGCCCATGCCGATCACCACATTCGGGGCGAAACGATTCTAAGGGCGACCATGAACACGCGAAGACTGGCCTGCGGCTTCCTGGTGCTCTGCGCTTGTACGCGCAAATCGGACGATGCCGGAATCGTGCTCAACATCGACACCGAGGTTTCGGCGGACCGGACCGTGATCAATCACATCACCATCACGGTGGACGGCAAACGGCAGGAATGGAGCCTCACGCGGGCTCTGCCCGGCAGCCTGGGCATCGTGACCAGTCCCGGGATGAGGTCGGTGACCGTCGAGGGGCTGTCCAGCGGCGTCCTGCGCGGCAGATGGACGGGCTCGATTCTCGCCATCAAGGGCTCGGTGGTCGTGCAGGACGTGCACCTGGCCTACGTCGCCCCCGGCGTTCCCGACGGAGGTGCGCCGAGCATCGATAGCAGCGTCGCGGAGGCCGCTCGCGCCGACGCGCCGAGCATGGAGAGCGGCATAGCGGAGGCCGCTCGCGCCGACGGAGCCCGCGACAGCGCGCTCGAAGCCGGCATGGATCGCCCGGACAGCGGCGGAGAGGTCGGCGGCACCGGCGGGATCTCCGGCGGTGGCGGCACTTCTGGTACCGGCACCTTACCTCCGGTGGACGGCGGCAGTGGTGGATTGGGCGGGAACGATGGCGGCAGTCGCGAAACCGCGGGCAGGGACGGCGGCGATGCGTCCTCGCCGGACGAAAGCGACGGACCCTTGCCGAGCAGTGACACGGCCCCTGCCGTGACCATGCCTCTCACCGGCGCCTTTGCGGTGAGCTCGGATTTCGACATCGCGGCGACCGCGGCCGCGCCCGGACCGATCAACGACGCTCTGGCTGTCGTGCACCGGTTTGTCGACGATCCCGGCGCTGCGATTCTCGACTTCGCCGATCAAGCAGGAAATCCGAGCCTGTCTGCCCTGCGCGCGGTACTGCCCGACGCGCTGGAGAGCCGGCTGACCGGTTGGATGGATTCGTACATCAAGACGGCGACGGTGAACGGGGTGACGCCCTACGATCGCCTGGTGTGGCTCGATGACACCGTCCGCGCGTTGCTGCTCTACTGGGGGCTCGAATCGCGGCTTGCGCTGCCCCTGAGCGCGCCGGGAACGCATTCGCCGATGACTCTTCGTTTCGCGTCTCTTTCCGGAACCTCCTACTCGATTCCGTTCGATCCCACGGCGCAGGTCACGTCAGGCACCGGCGTCACGGCCTCGGTATCCTGGCCGGGTGGCTCGCCGGGATCTCCGATCGTGACCATCTCGGACCACGTCATGGCGTTTGCCTTCGGCCGGTACGCGCTGCAAGCGCTCGACGAGATTATGCTGGCGGAGTATGGCGTGCCCGACACCGCCGCCTACCTTTCCAGCTCGATTGGCTGCTCGGGTATGGCCGCGTATGTCGCCTCCCAATGTGTCAGTATCATCTGCGTCGGGCATGCGACCGAGTTGAACGACATATGCGAAAGTGGCCTTGCCGAGGGAGCGAGGCAGATCGAACAGCAGATCACGGCCATCGATTTCAAGGCCATCCACTTCCAGCAAGGCAGCGCGACCGCCATTGGAGCACAGGTCACCAGCCCGCAGAGTACGACGGCCCTGCGGGACGGTATCTGGTCCGTCACCGTCGATTTCGGCAACGGCCCAGACCCCGCGAATGCGACCTTCACGGCCTCGGCCGAGGCCGGCTCCTAGAGCCGACCTATTCGCCAGACTTGGCCGAGATCTCCGACGGGCAGGCGATCTGCTTGTACATCATCTGCGGATTGTCGGCGCCGGCGAACCAGGTGGCAGTCCAGTTGCAACCCGCCAAGAGCTGGGAACTATTGCCGAAGGCGGCTTGGCACTTCTGCTGGACGCAGCTCTTGTCATCCTTGCAGCTCGTGAGGATGCCGCCGTTCTGGTCGCCGATATCGACGTTCGACCATTGGGCCGCGCCGCCCGTGCAGGCGTTGTTGGCACCCACGCCACCGCCTGGAATCAGAAGGTCAAATTGTCCGGAGCTGATGTTTCCGATGTTGATGACCTGAACGATCATCATTTTGTCCTTGATGGCCACTGATCCTGGGTCGCTGCCGTTGTATTGCCCCTTGCCGGTGAACTGCAGCTGGAAGCACGTCCCACAGGACACACCGTTATACGCGGCGAAGCCATAGGACAACTGGTCGTTCACCGCCCAGGGCGCGCCCCAGTAGCACATGTATCCACTACCGCCGCTGCACGCGCTTTGCGTGTCGTTGCCGACCGTGGAGGTGCCGTCCTTGCCGCAAGTGTGGACCGGCTTGTTGCCGGAGTTGGCGGACCAGCCGCACGAGGCCTTGCAGCAGTCCCAGTAGCGGGTGGTGAATCCATTGCTCCCGTTGGTTATCGGGGGTGGCGTGCTGGCGCTAGAGGTCGTCCCTCCCGAGGAGCTTCCCCCGGTCGTCATGCCGCCATTCGAGGTCGTTCCGCCCCGGCCGCCGAAACCAGCCATCGCGCTCATGCCTCCGCTCGAGCTGGTGCCGCCGCCGACCGTGCTCCCGCCGTAAGACGTGCTGCCGCCCCGGAGGGTCGTGCCCCCACCCGCCGACGAGCCTCCGGTCAGGAAGCCACCGTTGCCCCCGCCACCCGTCGCCGTGATACCGCCTCGGGAGTTGGTCCCGCCGGAGCTTGCCATGCCGCCGCTCCCGCCGGTGCTACTGTTCCCGCCGCTGCTGCTGCTCGAGCTGGTGCCCCCGCTCGTCGCGAAACCCGCGCTGGCCGAGCTGCCACCCCTTGCAACCGTGCCGGCCTGGGCCACGGTGCCGCCCGACGGTGTGGTGCTGCTCCCGCTTCCTCCCGAGGCGCTTGCTCCGCCCTGTCCTCCATGCCCGGCGTTTCCACTGCTGGAATGCGTTGTGCTTCCGCCGGTTTGAGAATGGGGATCTGGTGGAACCAATGCACACGCAACCATCCCGCTGCCCGCAAGCAATGCGACGATCGGGGTGGGGAACAACTTCATGAACACACTCCTGATTCTTGAAGCTAGAACCCGGATCAGCGGCGAATCGGGAACCGGCATTCGGGCGGCTGAGGTTGCAAAATCTATGCAAGCCAAACTATTTCGGCAAGTTCCGTGATCGAGGCCTGTCGGAAGAGGCCCGATTCACGCAGTGCAGAGGCAGCGAGTCAGGATGTTCTTCTTCGGACGACTTCGGAGTCAGGATGTTCTTCTTCGGACGACTTCGGCCGCTCACGCCCCACGGGTCGAGAAGCGCGAGCGACCGTGCAGCTTCCAGGCCTTGATGAGGCCGACGTTCTTGGCCTCGATGGGCTCCATCTCGCCAAACTCGGCTTGCACCGGTTCGGGAAGCTTCTGGTAGAAGGTGTTGGTCACCACCATCTCGTTGGACGAAGCCTCGGCCAGCAAGCGCGCCGCCAGGTTTACCGCGTCCCCGACGATCCCGATGTGGGTCTGGGAAAACGGCCGGTACAGGACCACATGGATATCGCCCATGGCGATGCCCACGTGCACGCCGCCCGCGGGTTGCACCCGGTCGAGCTGGCGCTGCCAGCGGTTGGAGACCGAGTTGCCAATCTGCAAAAGCGAGCGCGCGCATTCCAGCGCTCGTAGCGGCACGCCATCTTCGGGCTCAGGTACGCCGAACAGCGCGAGCACCTCGTCGCCAACGAACTGTCCCATCATGCCGCCTGAATTGATGATGGCGTAGCGCGAGTTGGAGTAAAACGAGGTCAGGGCGCCGCGCATGATTTCGTCGTCCCGGGTGTCGCGCACGAAGCTGGAAAAGTAGGACAGATCGGCCAGGATCACTACCACGTTGCGGTAGCGTCGTGGCGGCAGGATGCGCTCGGGCGTGAGGCCGTACTGGGTGTGCAGTTGCAGCAGACGCGACCAGCCGAAGTGCCAGAGCAGTGATGACTTGAGCGGGCTCGCGATGTGCCGATCGCCGAAAGCCCAATGCCACTTGGCTTGATCGATGCCGTTGCGCAGATCGGTGAGACCCTCGACCGTGACGGTGGGCAGGTCCAGGTTGAAGCACTCGTGGATCAACTCGCGCAGTTTGATTTCGTCCCACACCTCTAGCTGCAGCTCGGGACGGATGGCGGCACGCAGGCGCGCGTAGAATCCAGGCCAATCGGACCGCCCGGCGCGGTCGATGAGCAGAACCACGCGGTCGGCGTCAGGCACCGTGGTGGAAGGCGTGCCGTACTTGGTTTCGAGGTGGTGGACCAGTCGGTCGCTGGCGTAGCCGTACTTGACCTCGAGGAAGTAGGGCGGACGTCCGGGCCGGCGCACCAGCATGTCGGCGAATGCACCGGGCTCGCCCAGGTCCACCTCGCGGGCCACGTCGACATCCTCGGCCGCGGCCCCATCATGCTGGACCGCGTGCACGCGGCAGATGTCGCAGCAGATCTCCTCGAGGAAGAGTCGGAGCTGGCGGAGAAAGTTTGGGTTTTCGGAGGCGCTGGCCAAGTTCACGGTCATGTTGACATCATTGTACAAGACCCGCCTTCGGTGCACGAAAAGGGTGCCCAATCGAGAAGGGGGACGCTAAGGAACGCAGGAAGCCAGGAAGGGTCGGCGTGGCCATTCGGGGGCAATGATGTGCGTTATTCCCAGGGTTGGCTGGCTTCGTCGGAGACTCTCAGGCCCAGTTCCTGCCCTCTTCAGAGGTTGATCCCAAAATCAGTTAGGTACCCCACGAAAAGCGGGCACTTGACTTGGGGCGAGGCGCTCGCTAAGCAGTGGGCGTAATGACTCGTGACGAAGAAGCCCCGGATCCCAGCTTGTTCGATCGCCGGATCGTCGCCCGCAACATCAAGCGCGGCCTTGTCACCCGCAAGGACTACGAGAAGTTCTTGAAGGCCCTGCCCGACAGTGCAGGCAAGGTGAAGTCGCCCGACGAGGCCGCCGAGGGAGGCGCGCCTGCAGAGGGAAGCGCCAGCCCCGCTCCCTCCGGGACGCCAGACCCCCGCACGGGTTGAAAAACAGGACGCGGCTGCGTAGCCTTGTCCTCATGTCGGACTCCGAACGAAAGCCTGGTTTCACGGTCACCGATCGCCGGCCTTTTTCCGAGAGCGGAGAAGCCCGGAGCGACGACTCGGACGCCCCCTCGGGTGCGCCCCCCCCCCCCAAACCCCCCAATACAAACCGCCCAAGCCCGCAAGTCCATCCGCCAAGGCGCCGCGCCCGGAAGCGGGTCCCAGCCGGGAACTTCCTCCGGCGGACTTTTCCACATTCATCCTCTCCCTGGGTAGCTCGGTGCTGATCCACCTGGGCGAGGCAGAGCCGCCGGGGGAAGGGAGCCCGCATCGCGACCTGTCCATGGCCAAGCACACCATCGACCTGCTGGACATGCTGCGTGAGAAGACCCGGTCCAACCTCAGCCCCGAGGAAGACAAGCTGCTGGACACCTTGCTCTACGACTTGCGCTTGCGCTACGTCGAGGCGGTCAAAGCCGGAGCCTAGGGCCTGTCTTTGGCAGGCGCTGGCACCCTGGTGGTGGCTCGCCAGATTTCGCGGAAGAAGAGCACGAAGCCGAGCAGGGCGAAAAGCGGCAGGAAGATGATCAGTGCCCGCGAGAGCTGTGGGTTGGTGACTCGGAACTCCGGATACCACCAGTCGATGCGAGCTCGCGGCCAGGACGAGGCTATGCTGACCGGGAGTGACGTGTACCGGTGCCAGGGGGCATCCTTCTCGGCCACCACCCAGTTGTCGTCGTGAAGGACGTGTCCGAGCATCCAGTAGTGGCCCAGGATGGGCTGGAAGGGTGGCAGCCACTGCATGCCGTGCATCTCTTCGAAGCAGGCACCACACCCGGTCGTGCTGTCGAGCATGCCGTTGCCCGTCGGATTGGGCCTGCCCAGCCACGCGTGGGCGGCCTCGCTCTGGATGCGGATGAAATGATCCCAGTAGAAGGCGTTGCCCAGATATTGCACGAACCCTCCCACCACGAGCAGGGTGCCGAGCCCTCCGGCAACCAGAACGCGCCGCCAGCCCCAGGCCGCCGCAAGACAGTCCTCCACCAGCAGGGACGCGGGCAGCAACATGACCGGCACGGCAAAGACCAGATAGCGGGGCCCCCAGGCCCAGTCGCCGCTCCAGAAAATCAGACGGGCATTGATCAGCAACGGGGGCGCCACAAGAAAGAGAGCCGCAGGTAAGAACTGGGGCCAGCGACGGATGGCACGGGGCAGAGCAATCAGGCCGGCGAGCAGCGGGGGGCTGTAGAGAAACACGCTCTTGCCGGGCGAGAGGAACATGCCCCACAGACCGATCAGAACGTTTTCGCGAATCCCCGCCCGGCGGGACAGATCGTATCCCGCCTCGAAGCAGCTGCCCCAACGCGCGTAGTTGTAAAGCAAGACCAGGGCCGCGAAGGGCAGCGCCGCCACCAGCGCGGCCGCTCCCGCTTCCAGGAGAACGCGCCATCGTCCCCGCAAGGCCAGCACCAAATAGATCATCCCGCCGACCGCCGACGCTAGATAGATGTACTTGGCATTGACCAGCAGCCCCGCCCATGCGCCGAGTAGCGCCCCGCTCCGGCGCGATGGTTTCCGCTGGGTCTCGAGCAATTGGCTGAAGAAGCCGGTAAAGCACGCCGCTTGCAGGATCTCCGAGTATGGGTAGCGGGAGTACACCCAGAGCGTGGTACCGAAGGCCAGCGCCATGGTCGTGAGGGCGGCGGGCGCGGGCCTGACGCCCAAGCGGCGGCAGATTCCGAAGAAGAGCACGCAGGTCAAGCCCCCCAGAAGGGCGGCCGCGAGGTGGCTGGTGAAGCGAAAGGCGAGTTGCGCTTGCCTCGGGGCGTGCTCGAACGCCCAATGCTGCAAAATGGCGCCCGGAATGTGGACTGCCCCCTGCAGGATAGGGGCTACCGCGTAGATCTTGTGGCCTCGTCCGGGGGCGAGACTTCCGGGCCAGCGGGTGTGGACAGCGACGGTG
>Ga0335069_10006142_pt1 | contig 17497 bp, 14 predicted proteins | sample Lox_Sample_11_FD_206714 | JGI IMG/M metagenome (GOLD analysis project Ga0335069, IMG submission 206714) | Soil microbial communities from Loxahatchee National Wildlife Refuge, Florida, United States - Lox_Sample_1.1 | ecosystem: Environmental > Terrestrial > Soil > Wetlands | place: USA... | reverse complement strand
ACGCTAAAAACGGGCCCCCCTAGAACACTGGTGCGGTAGCCAAGTGGTCAGGCAGCGGATTGCAAATCCGTTACACGTCGGTTCGAATCCGATCCGCACCTCCAGCCAGCCAGGGATTAGTCTCGGGAGTGTGAGGTTCCTATCTCTCACATGTTGCTTGGCGTTGACGGCCGCGGCGGGTTGCGGCGGTCCCGAGTTCGAGGCCGGCGGTAACGAGACCGACGCCGGCAGCGACATGACTGCGCCGACGGACGGCGGATCCTGGTGCGCGTCGCGAACGTCGCTGTTCTGCGAAGACTTCGACGAGTACTCGACGATCAACGACCTCTACGCTTCCTCGAAGTGGTCCAGCCACACCGCAACGAGCGGCAGCTTCAGGCTCAATACGTCGTCCTCGCCGCCGTCGCCTCCCAACTCGCTCGAAGTCCTCGGCGGCGACAATGCGGATGTACTGCTCGTCAAGACGTTCCAGCCGCTCGCGTCTACTGCGAAGCACGCTCGCCTCGAGTTCGACCTTCGCATCGACAACCCAGGCAGCCCGGGTGTCCTGGTGGCGAGTGGCTTCGCGGCCATCGGCTTCGGTGCCGGCATCGACGACGGATACGCCGCGCTCGTCATCACGAACGGGCCGCAGCTCTCGATGGGGTGGGGCCTCGCCGGTGACGCGGGTCTGAAGAGCGGCGATGCCGGTACTGCGGGACTCGCGCACGTCATGACTTTCCCGGCCGCCAGTCGCTGGTCGGATCGGTTCGCGATCGACATCGACTACACGCAGTCGTGCGTGCAGGTGTTCGACGGCGCGTCACCCCAGCTCGCCTCGTGCATCCCGCTGCCGGCGGAGCTCCTGGCGCGCCGCACGCTGTCCGTCGTGCTCGGGAATTACGTTGTGGGCCTGGGCAGCGTCGGACCGCTCATCGATCTCGAGTTCGACGATGTCACGTTCGACACGCAGTGACGCCGCCTCTCAGCGTGCGGGTACGGTGACGCCGGTCGCAGACGGATCCAGCAGGCTCCCCAGGTTCGCAATTGCGGAGTTCGCGTCACGTCCACCGAGCTGCCCCGTCTTGCCGCCGAGGAAGTTCCACTCGACGAACTTGACGATGGAGGAGTGCTCCATCACGACGTGCGACACCGTCCCGGCCTGGGCGAAGGGACCCGTGGCGACGAGCGGGATGCGCGTGCCGTAGGGCATGTTGTCCACCGTGCTCGTCGGCGGCGGCGCGACGTGGTCGTAGTAGCCGCCGCCCTCGTCGTAGGTCACGAGGACCAGTGTGTCGCCGCGGTAGCGAGACGTCGCGATCTGCTGCACCAGCCCCGTCACGAACGCCACGCCCGCGCTCAGCGTCACCCCCGCGCCGGGGTGCTCGGTCCGGTACTCGATTCCCTTCACGAAGGAGACCGCCGGCAGGCCGCCCTGATCCAGCGCCGTTTCGAACGCTGCGAGGTCCTTCATCGTCGACGAATCGTCGCGCGTGGACGCGAAGTACTCGAACGGGACGTCGCTCGCCTCGAACGCGCACGGGTCGAAGGCGAACGGCGCGGGACAGTCGGCCGGTTTTGGCGGACATCCGCCGTCGGCCTTCTGCATCGCCGAGTACCCCTCTGCGTAGAAGGCCCAGGGGACGTGCGCCGCCGTGAGCAAGTCGCCCAGCGTGGTGCCCGTGAGCGTCTCCGGTTTGCCTTCGACGCCGCACGCGATTCCTACCGCGCCCGCAGGAGCGACCGTGTCGTCGGGGAACATGAACCGCGCGCGCGCGAAGTACATGTCGTTCGCGTAGCTCTCGCCGACGACGGGCTGGAAGTACCGGTCGGCCAGCGCGCCCGCGGCCGCGAGATCCCAGAGCGGCTTGATGATCGAGGGGTCTGCCACGGCGACATTCTGCGCGTTCCCGCAGCCCGGTGCGGTCGCGTACGCGTCCATCTTGCCGTCGTCCATCTCGGCGGCCTCGCAGGCCGAGTCGTGGGGAGGGTCATACGCGGCGTGCTCTTCATCCGTCAGCACGGTCGGCCGGGTCCCTCGGGGATCGGTCGCCGGCATCGCCTCGCAGCAAGAGGGGCCGCGCGTGCACGTCGGGTTGGATCCCGCGGCGGCCGTGCACCAGCGCCCGAAGTGATCGTCGAACGTGTGGTTCTCCTGGATCACGACGACGAGGTGCTCGATCTTCGACATGGGGCAGGGGCCCGCGCACGCGTCGTCCTCCTGCGGGAGCGACGAGGTGCTCGAAGACGAGCTGCTGCCGCAAGCGGCTGCGCCGAGCACGGTCAGAGCCACGAAGAAGACGCGTCTCAAGGCTCGGCATGCTACGGCAGGGAGCGTGCGCGCGGTCGTCCTCTTTGCATGCTTCGGTGCGCTCGTGGCGTGCACGGGCGACGGCCCGCTCGACACGGTGAGCAACACCACGCTCGACTCGAGCGTGTGGCGCGCCGACAGTCAAAAGATCGCGGCGGCCCTTCCGCATGCAGTCGGCGACTTCAAGGCTCCCAAGGATCCGGACCCGTTCTGGACGAGCTACGGCAGCGGTCCGGTGTTCGGCGCCGACGCGACGTACGCGCAAGGTTCGCGCGAGGTCGTCGTGCACGTGGAGAGCGGCAACATCCGCCAGCGCGTCGCCAACGCCGAGCACGGGCATGCCAACCCCGGCGAGTCCTTCACGACCAGCGAGGTGACGGCCCACGGCAAGCGCGCGACGCTGCACTGGAACAGCGTCGGCAAGACGGGGGACGTCGTCTTCGTGGTCGATCGCCGCTTCCTCGTCCAGATGCGGCTGATGCCGTCGAAGTCGGCGGACGAGATCGTGAGCCTCGCCGAGGCGTTCGACGTCTCGCAGCTGCCGGGGCTGGCCCTCGAGGGGACGAACCAGCCCTGAGCTGGTCTGGTGCTTGAGTCCGCACTCTTCGAGCGTGCGGCACTCAGTCGGCGGTTGCCTCGAAGTCGTCGAACGAGGTGACCGCGTCGGCGGCGGTCGCGAGCCCGATGCGGCCGCCATCGCGCGCCCAGTCGACCGCGGCGATGACCCGCTGTCCGTCCCACTCCACGACCACCTGCTCGCCACGCGCGTGCACCGTCAGCGTGTGCCACACGTGAGCAGTCACGAGGGCCGCGGCGTGCGCCACCTCCTGCTCTCCGTCACCCGTCACGTGCAGAAGGCGCACGACGCCTTCGAGGGCATCGGCACGCGCGACGAAGTACCGGTCCGAATCGTGCGCGTCGAAGACGAGCCCGCAGCTCTGGGCCCTGACGCCCGAGTCGGCCCGGCAGCGCACGGTCGCATCGAGGTCGCCGAAGATCAGGTCGCGCACGAGCACCCTGGGCGCGTCGAGAGCGCCGAAGCGCAAGCCTTGCCGGTAGACGCCGGGAAGGGAGGTGGCATCCGCGTCCGGGCGAGCACCCCAGCCGCCGAGCACCGCCTCGAACACCCGCTCCGGGGACGGGCTCACCTGACCCGTGCCAGGCGTCGGTGGCGCCGTGTCGAAGCTCCAGCGGTACGTCGTTCCGCGGGGAACGCGCGGCTCGTACGCATCGGGTGAGTACACCGTGGGCACACGCGCCCCGCACGCCCCGACGACGAGCACGAGCGGTACGGAACCGAGAGCACGCGCGACGGCCCCCATGCCTCCAGCTTAGCGCCCTGGCACGCCCCTCGCTCAGGAATGGGGCATGAACGGCAGCGGCCACGCGGTCCGGATCGGGCGTGTCTTCGGGATCGACATCGCCTTCGACTACTCCTGGCTCTTCATCGTCTTCCTGCTGACCTGGAGCCTGGCCTCGACTTTCGCCCACTTGCACCCCGACTGGACGACGCTCGCTTCGCTCGGGGTCGCCCTGCTGGCGGCGCTGCTCTTCTTCCTGTCGGTCGTGCTCCACGAGCTCGCGCACTCGCTGGTCGCCCGGGCGTTCGGCGTCCCGGTCCGCAACATCACGCTCTTCCTCTTCGGTGGCGTCTCGAACATCGAGCGCGAGCCGCCGAGCCCCAAGGCCGAGTTCCTCACCGCCATCGTGGGTCCGCTGACCAGCATCGCGATCGGCATCATCCTGCTGACGATCGCCTCCGCGGTCGAGTCCGTGCCCTTCGAAGACACCGCCAGCGGCTCGGTCCTGTCGCGGCTCGGGCCGGGCGAGACGCTGCTCCTCTGGCTCGGACCGATCAACATCATCGTCGGCGTGTTCAACCTGATCCCCGGCTTCCCGCTGGACGGAGGCCGCGTGCTGCGGTCGATCCTCTGGGCGGCGACGGGCAACCTGCACGACGCGACGCGCTGGGCATCGGCGGTCGGTCAGGCGATCGGCTGGCTGTTCGTCTTCCTCGGGGTCGCCATCGCCTTCGGCGCAAACGTGCCGTTCTTCGGGCGCGGACTCGTTTCAGGGCTGTGGCTCGCCTTCATCGGATGGTTCCTCAGCTCTGCCGCCGCGCAGACCTGGCGCAGGCAGCTCGTCCACGAGATCCTCGAGGGCGTCACGGTCTCGAGGCTGATGCGTCCCGTGCACGACGTCGTGCCGGAGACGACCGACGTCGCGAGCTTCGTCGACCGCTGGCTCATGAAGTCGGAGCAGCCGGCGTTCGTCGTCTACGACGAAACCGGTCGCGTCTCCGGAATCGTGACCCTGGCCGACGTGCGCGCGATCCGCCGCGAAGCCTGGCCCGACATGCGCGTCTCGCAGATCATGACGCCGCGCGATCGTCTGGTCGTCGCGTCGCCGTCGGAGGGAGTCATGGAGGCCCTCGAGAAGTTGATGCGCGCGGACGTGGGGCAGCTCCCGGTGCTCGACGGCGAGCGCCTCGCGGGCATGCTGCTCCGGAACGACGTCGCGCGCTGGATCGAGCTGCACGTGCAGCCGCCGGGCGCCCGCGCTCACGCGCACTGAAGGACGGCCGCGCCCCGCACCTCACCCCGCGAGAGCCGCTGGAGCGCGACGTTGGCGTCCGTCAGCGGATGCACCTCGTACTCCGTGCGCACCGGAATGCGTGCGGCGAGCTCGAGGAAGTCGCGCGCATCGTCGCGCGTGAAGTTGGCGACGCTCCGGAGCTGGCGCTCCCACCAGAGGTTCGCGTAGTCGAGCTGCGGCACGCGATCGAGGTGGATCGCGTTGATGGCCACCGTGCCGCCGCGATCGAGGGCCTCGAGTGCCTTGAGCACGACGTCGCCCGAGGGGGCGAACGTCACGGCGGCATCGAGGGGCTCGGGCGGCTTCTCGTCGTAACCGCCGACCCACTCGGCTCCGAGCGCCGACGCACGCCGCCGCTCGGCGCTCGAGCGCGTGCACACGAAGACGCGGCATCCCCAGTGGCGCGCGACCTGGATCGACAGCGTGGCCGATGCCCCGAAGCCGTAGAGCCCGAGCCGTTCACCCGGACGGATGCCGCTCACACGCAGGGACCGGAAGCCGATGACGCCACCGCAGAGGAGTGGCGCCGCATCGAGGTCCGCAAATCCGTCGGGCAAGTGGAGCGCGAAGTCTGCGCGCACGACGGCGTGGGTTGCGTACCCGCCGTCGCGATCCCACCCCGTGAAACGTGCACGTTCGCAGAGGTTCTCTCTTTGCTGCGCGCAGTGCCTGCAGGTGCCGTCGGTTCCTCCAAGCCACGCGACCCCCGCGCGGTCTCCGGTTGCCCAGCCCTGCACGCCCGGTCCCATGGCGTCGACGCGGCCGACGATCTGATGACCCGGCACGATGGGGAGCGTGCGGGCGCCGAGGTCTCCCTCGACGAGCTGCAGGTCGGTCCGGCAAACGGCGCACGCCGCGACGCGGAGAAGGAGCTCCCCGTCACCCGGCACGGGATCGGGCCGCTCCACGAGACCCAGCGGCCCGGAGGCCACGGGAGCGGGTCGTGACAGCTGCATGGCGCGCATGCGCCTCGATCTCTAGCTCGGGCGCGGGATGCGTCGCACGCCCGAACTGCCGGCGACGATGACCACGTCGGCGCGCCGCACGAAGAGGCCGGTCTCGACGACTCCCGGGATCGCGTGCAGCGCCTCGTCGAGCTCGCCCGGATCCGCGATGGGCCCGGTCGCGAGGTCGTAGATGGGGTTGCCCGCATCCGTGCGAATCACGGTGCCTCCCTTTTCGCGGAGCTTGGGCGACCCGAAGCGCTCGAGGTGCGCGCGCGTCATCTTGTGCGCGAACGGGAGCACCTCGATCGGCACGGGCCACTTCTCGCCGAGGCGAGCGGACAGCTTGCTCTCGTCGACGATGATCACGTTTCGCGCCGACGCGTAGTTCACGATCTTCTCGCGCGCGTGGGCGGCGCCTCCGCCCTTGATCAAGTCGAGGGCCTCGCTCACTTCGTCCGCGCCGTCCACGTTGACGTCGATCTTCCAGGGGCCCTCGTCTCCGAGGAGCGGTATCCCCAGGCTCGCGGCCAGCTGCCTCGTCGACTCCGAGGTGGGCACCCCCACGAGCTCCCGCCCGGCGCGTACGAGTGGCGCGAGCTCCTCGACGAAGAGTCGCGACGTGGACCCGCTACCCAGGCCGACGACACCTCGCTCGGGGAGATCCGCGAGCGCAGCTCGCGCCGCCGCCCGCTTGGCTTCGTCGGACATGACTCAGTGCTCTCCTTTCGAGGTGCCCGCGTCGAGCATCCCGCCGTAGAGGTCGAAGATCACCATGCCGCCGACGCCCGGCTCCATGAACTGGATGAGGACCTTCCAGTCCTTCGCCTCGCGCATCGCCATGGCGAATCGCGGGTGGTACTGCGGCCATCGCCTCGCCGCGTACTGCATGGCCATCGCTTCGGCCTGGCCCTGGCTGATGGGAGCTCCGGTCAGGACGACCCTGGCCGAGAGCTCCGGGGGAGCCGCTCCCGCGTCGATTGCCGCCGACCCGGCGAGGGGCGAAGCCCCCGCATCCGGCGTGGCTGTCGCCCCCGGTGCCGGCTTCTTGCAGGCGAAGAGCGCCAGGATCACGAAGGCATGGCCGCACGCCGCGAGCGGCAAGTTTCCACGGAGCTTCACGGCCCCTCCTCTAACACAGGGCTCGGTCGGCGTTGATCCAGCGCAAGGCACCGTCGCTTATTTTGAGCTGCTGAAGGAGGGGGGAGTGTAGGTTCCGCGACGGTTATTGGTGGGAGAGGCCCGTCCGCGTTCCATCGAGCGCGCGCCAGGCACCGACCACCGCAAGGAGCGCTCATGCGAAGGTCAGTCGCCACCATCCTCTGCGTCGTCCCGGCCATCGTCGCCGGCGGCATCATCCTCGCCGGTTGCGAGGACGGCCCGAACCAAACGTTCACGCCGGCATCGGGGACTCTCTTCAACAACGGCGAAGTGGATGGCGCCGCGGCAGTGGCCGAGGCTTCGTTCGAGGCGTCTTACCCGTCGGTGAACGTGCTCGAACCGTGCACGCCCGCCCTCAAGCGAGATCGCTGGGCGAAGATGCTCACGGAGGCCATCGCACCGCCGCTCGACGTGGCCGGACTGTGCCTGGACGGCGCGCCGCGCGACGGGACGGACAAGAGCTGCGGGAACCCGATCGGCTGCTGCAAGACCGACCAGTGGCCCGGCCTCTCGGTCGAGAAGGCGATGCTTCCGCCGGATCCGGTCACGCTCGAAGGCGGCAACTGCCAGGGGCTCGGCGCGGGCGGTGGCGCCTGCGGCGAGAACCAGAACGACACGTGCGGCTCCGTCGTGTGGGGCGACAACGGCGAGGTCGGCTTCAGCTACGACTTCGCGACCCACCTCATCGACCAGCTCTCGGTCCAGCTCGGATACACGGGCCTGATGACCTTCCAGAGCTTCAACAAGCACCACACGTACACGCTCGGTTTCGGCGTGCCCATCACGAAGGACGGCAAGCCGTACCTCATCAACTGGAACGACTACACGGGCAAGGCGGGCGACCTCGGTGACGACACCCAGGACTGCTCGCAGGGCGTCGGCTGCTCGGTGAACGAGATTTTCCGCGCGATGATGGCGACGTACGCGCCCAAGATTGGCTACGCCTGGAGCGCGAGCGACGACGCGCAGGAGCAGGCCACCGGCTGCGCGAACGACGGCAAGTGCCTCTACGCGCCGGAGGGGGACGGCTTCTGGTACTTCGGCATCCGTCCGCTCGGCACGTACCTGCGGTTCCTTTACGGCTCGCCCCAGCCGATCGTGAGCCAGCCGAACAACATGTACATCGACTACGCGAAGTTCATCCCGGGCTCGGTTCTCGCGCCGACCCTCGCGGTGAACCAGCAGGGTCCGTACACGAGCGGCAACCCGATCGGGTCGAGCACGACGTGCTCGATGGCGATCGGCCAGACGTACCAGGACTATCTCAACAACTGCATCATGCCCTACGGCACGCCCGGGAGCATGAGCGACCCCAACAACAAGATCAACTACGAGAAGCTCGTCGGCGGGCACACGCACACGGTGGAGGAAGTGAACTTCACCGTGGTCGGCGTGAACCAGGACTTCTCGCTCTCGAACGGCGCGCTGCCGGGCAAGGGCACCGTCGCCAACGGCACGAACCTCGGCGAGTACGACGTCGTCCAGGACCCGCAGCTCCCGAAGCCGGGTGACCAGGCGACCGAGTGGTACTTCGACGTCCGCGCCTTCGGCATCCCGCTCAACGAGTGCGCCGACCCGACCAACTGCCCCGGGAGCGAGGACAAGCGCGGCACGGGCCTCATCATGCGCGAGTACCAGCGCCTGGTGGAGAACGACATCGCGTTCCAGGTCGGCAAGCTCCCGTCGGCCCCCGAGAGCTGCCAGTTCGCGTCCGATCCCGTCGTGGCGCAGCAGCTCTCACTGCCGACCGTGCCCACCCCGATCGACAATCAGCACGTCTGCACGGGCTTCGAGGGATTGCTCATCGGCGGGACGGCGACGTTCCCCGGCGATCCGGCGGGCCTCGCCCAGGGCTACCTCGACATCTACGGCATCGAGCCGTCGGTCATGAAGCCGGGCGGACCGGCGATCGTGTTCGTCGAGAACGGCGCGATCCTCCCGAACCTCTGGTTCCCGGGTCTCTTCACCGGTGTCACCTCACCCGACGGCTACATCGGGTTCGACTACGGCACGTTCTGGGACGAGTCGCTGGGCTGGGTCGTCCGCATCATGGGCAAGGGCGACATCAACAACCTGCCGCAGGCCGTGCGCGACCGCCGGTACTTCTTCAAGTGGTTCGGCGTCGCGTGGATCAAGTACATGAAGGCGTTCGGCGACGCGGTCACCGCGGGCAAGAATCCGTACGATCCCGCCGTTCTCAATCCGGCGACCGTCGCGGCGGAGCCGATCGACCTCGAGACGCTCTTCTTCGACAACAACTTCGGCCTGGCGTTCGACAAGTTCGAGTACATCGACCTGTCCACGGTCGCGGGCTTCGCCGGCAACCCGACGCCGTACGACTCGACCAAGCCGTATCTCGGCATTCCGATGGACGTCGAGTACGGCACCGACGTGAAGACCGCGAACCAGCGGTACACGTACTGGTACAAGCGCCTGGACCGCGAGGAGCTGTCCATGTACCAGGCGCTCTCGCCGGTGAAGGGCGACCCGCCGGGCGCGCACGCCAACTACGGCGTGAACATCACGAACATGTTCGGAAGCCCCGTGCTCGCGAGCATCGCCGCGGGCAGCGCGGGATCCGGCCTGACCATGACGTACGAGTGCGCGCAAGCTCCGTACATCGGCGGGGTGTGGCAGAACACGGCCGCGTACCCCGAGGCCGCCGCGCACTGCGCGACGGCGTACCCGAACGGCCCGCCGCGGTGGCTCGTCGATCCGCACACCGGTGACTCGCTCATGGACTCCAACGGCCAGATGCAGGTCGAGGAGAAGGCGTCGGGTAGCCCCGCCGCGGTCCAGGGCGCGTACAAAGCCGTCGTCGACGGTCAGGCACACACGCTGCTCTGGCAGTACCCCGCCGCCTTCGGTGGCCGCACCGTCTTCAGCCAGGGGCACAGCCCGATCCAGGTGTGCCCGCCCGGCGCGACGAACTGCTGGGACCCGCAGCACAAGACCTCGTCGACGAGCCTCGCCATTGCGGCGGCGCAGGTCTACGTCCCGAGCTTCATGGATCCGTGGCACGCGTGCGCGACGGCCATGACCCTCGGGGACCAGACCTCTTGCGATCCGAACGCCGCTGGCGCGCTCGACACCTCGATCCCGCTGAGCGGCCTCGTTCCGTGGCTACCCGACATGCCGGGCGTCGGTTTCCCGATCGCCATCAACGGCTCGAGCAACCTGTTCGTGCAGTCGGCGCAGCTGGACTTCAGCGGCAACCTCGAGACCTACGCCGTCTTCTACCGGCCCTGGCAGGATCCGCTCCAGGCGAGCTGCGCGTACCAGAAGTGCGAGAGCGGGTACACGTGCTCGAGCAACAAGACCTGCGTCGCCAGTGACAACAGCATCGAGATCATGGGGATCATCGCGGACGACTTCCTCGGCGACGTCTTCCCCTGCATGGACACGTCGACGGGCGACGTCCTCGCCGTCGACCAGTACGACTCGACCCTCGACGTTCTCCAGTGGCTAACCGACCACCCTGGCAACCCGTTCAACGCCACGGCCGGTGCGCCGTCGGCGCAGACGGCCTGCGGGATGATCGTGAGCTACAGCCCCTTCGACAACTACCCGGACAGCATCTGGTCGCTCACGAACGGCGTCTGGATGAACTCGAACCACGGCCAGGGGTTCGGCCGCATCGTCGACGTGGGCCTCTTCAACCCCGTGTTCGAAAACATCACGCAGTGAGCGGGCGCGTACCTCGGAGCTGAATCATGAACGCCAAAATTATTCGCGCATTCATCGTCACCGGAGCGCTCGCCTCGCTTTGCGTAGCCTCGGGCTGCGTCGCGGACCGCCCGTCGCGCAACGGAGTCTTCGACGAGAACCAGTACATCCGCAAAGACTTCCTGATCCGTCCAGGGTCGGGTGGTCAGGACCCGGGCTGGTTCCTCAAGACGACAGTCCTCTCGGCAAGCGCGCCCAATCCGCTCGAGTCGGCTGGGCTCGGCGTGGGGAGCATCGCCAGCTCCAACGTCACGGTCGGAGGCGCCACGTACGTGAACTTCACGGTCACGGCCGATCGGCTGAACATGAACAACATGATCGAGCCGAGCGTCGACCAGACGTTGACGGGCTCGATCTCGGCCCAGGGCGTTCGGAACCAGGAGACCGTGGACTCCTGGGCCGTCACGAACGTCGACCTGAAGTACCGGGTGAACCTCGACGGTGAGAAGACCAACTTCTACGAGGAGAACCAGGAGCTCGACTGGCAGCTCCGCCAGTGGGTCAAGGTCAACTTCGACAAGAACGACGAGAGCGACTTCGTCACGTACGGCGAGTACGCGAACGAGTTCCTCGCGAAGTGCACCGACCTGGGGAACGCCTCGGCGACCCTGCACACGGGATCGTTCTACGTCGACGAGCCGAACAACTACTGGCAGTTCGCGGTGGACGTCACCGTGCCCATCGCTTTCAACTCGCTGCCCAGCACGTCCGTGGCGAGCGATGGGACGCAGTCCACGACCTACGACACGTTCTGCCAGAGCCAGTTCGGGTCGACGGGGCGCATGTTCCAGAGCCTTGGCCGGCAGAACGTGACCCTGACGCTCCTCTACTCGTTCATGCGCGCGCCGGAGGATCCGGCGACGTCGTACGACCAGGTCGCGCAGGATCCGGAGAACAACCCGAAGACGTACAAGCCGCTGGTCATCCCCGAGAAGGATCCGATCCAGCGCAAGTACGGCAACTGGTACGTGCGCATTCCGGCGCTCGACACTTCTACGAGCCTCTGGGGCTCGCGGCAGCTCGCGCAACGGCACGACCCCGCCGGAACGCAGTTCACCTACTACTTCGCGCCTGGTTGGCCGGAGCAGTACAAGACGATCTTCGGCAACAAGAACTCCGACGGGACCTATTCAGGGGGCGGCGGGCTCGTCGACCAGACCAACAAGCTCCTCCAGATCGCCAAAGCGAACACGAAGCTCGTGGTGATGGACTACGACGCGCAGCTCGCGCCCGGGCAGGCGCCGCGTCAGTACGGCGACATCCGCTACAGCTTCCTCCGCTGGGACTCGGACCAAGCTGCGGCCGTCGGGGCGTCGACGTTGGCCGTGACGCAGCCGACGGTCGATCCGCGCTCGGGGCAGACGATCTCCGTCGACATCATCGGCTACGACTGGGGGTGGCAGGACGCCGTTCTCGCGCGGCTCGACTACTACGAGCAGACCGTCGGCGCTTTCAACTTCGGTCCGGCGGGTTCGAGCACGACCACGCAGTACGGCAGCACCATCAAGGTGCCCGCCACCTGCCAGGACGGCGACACGCTGCCGCTCGTTCCGCCCGAGGTCCAGAAGAACCACAACGGCACCTCGACGCTCTTCACGAAGATGCAGCAGTACCTGGGCAAGCCCATGGCCACGTGGGGCTTCCTCGGTCCGCAGGACTTCGTGATCCAGCACGATCAAGCGTTCTTCGATTCGTTCTTCAAGGTGATGCCCTACGAGATCTTCTCGGATCCGGCTCAGAACCCCTACGTCACCTGGGAGGGCGGTAGCGGCACGTACGGCGCGTACAGCTCAGGAGCGACGCAGATCGCCGCGGGGATGGCGGACGCGCAATTCCAGCAGCTCATGGCGACGATCGAGTCGGGAACACCCCCGTACGACGTCAACAACGACCTCGCTCACGGCGGCCGGGACTCGTCGAACTTCCTCGCGCAGCTGGCGCAGCTCACGGCTGCGCACCGCGACTACGAGTACATCAAGATGTTCGCGTTCCCGGCGCGCGCGGCCGACACCACCGCGATGATTCAGCTCCCGAACGTCTTCGACAAGGACGCCCGCCACTGCATCAACGGGAAATGGGAGACGCGCGACCAGTACGTGAAGAACCTCATCTCGAGCTACTACGCGCTGACGTGGTGGCACGAGTTCGGCCACTCCATGGGGCTCAACCACAACTGGATGGGCTCGATCGATCGCAACAACTTCCCCCACTACAAGGACGGGGTCGGGCGCGATCACATCGGCCTCTACACGTCGTCGGTCATGGAATACAACATCACGCCCGACCGCGTGTTCTGGGCCGGCAGCTCGACGAACGGCGGCGCCAACGCCAAGCCTGGGTGGGCACCGTACGACCAGTCTGCGATCACGTTCACCTACTCGAACAGCTCCGCGAACATGGACTCGCTCGACTCCGGCAAGGCGACCGGGCTCCAGGGGAGCAGCATGTCGGGCCAGAGCGGGCCGGCCCTCGATCCGGCGGCCGGAGGCAAGATCGTCACCTCGGCGAACTCCCGGTGGAACGAGCCCCTCGGGTACTGCACGACGGGCACCACTCCGGCGAGCCAGCCCTGCAACAAGGGTGACGAGATCCAGTACCTCTTCTGCGGCGAAGACAACACGAAGTACACGCCGTTCTGCCAGTCCTTCGACTTCGGCACGACGCCGAGCGAGATCATCGCCTCCCAAATCGACCAGTACGAATGGGAGTACCTCTGGCGCAATTACCCGCAGTATCACCAGTACTTCGACTTCTCGCCGTATGCGAACTCGCCTGCGACCTTCTTCACCGATGCGCGCAGGTTCCTCTCGACCTGGGCGTTCGACTGGGCGGGAAGTCAGCTCGACGACACGTTCCGTCGCGTCGGCGTGACGCCGCCGGCGGGTGTTCCCGAGGCGACCTACTACAACGCGCTGGACGACCAGTACAACCAGGACATCTCGCTGGCCAACCAGCTCTACGCTGCGACCACGCAAGCCATCATCCAGCAATCGTCGGGCGAGCGCCCGTTCGTGACGACCTACGACTCGTACTTCGGCGACACGACGCAGCAGGGCATCGCGGTCGACAAGTCGCTTGCGCTGTCGCAGTTCACGAACCTCGCGGCGATCGACAACTACGACGTGAACCAGGCGCAGGGCGCGTACCTCTCCCCCTTCAGCTTCCAGGCCGATCCGGGCTACGAGGCGGTCGCCGAGGCGGCGTGCCTGTCGATGGTCGGAGGGCAGTACCAGATGTTCCCGTGGGCGATACCGACGGGCGTCCAGCAGTTCGCCACCTCCACCCACAGCGTCTACTACCTGGGCGGGGGCACCGGCGGCCGTCCGGAGATGAAGGACTGGATCGGTGGTTACGTGTTCGACCGCCTCATCGACTTCGAGGACTTCTTCCGGAACCTCGCGGTCACCTACAACACCGTCGACAGTCACGGGAACCTGCTCTGCCCGACGGACGATGTCGAGACGTGCTCGTACGATCCGACGATCAAGGGGACAGCGGACGATCCGCAGGCCGCGTTCCACTCGGATCCGTTCAACCAGTTCATCGGACCGGACAACCGGCGCTGGATCTGGGTGTACCTGCAGGACACCAACAAGTGGATCGCGGCTGACCGCGACCGCAACGTGGCCACGTGGGTCATGATGTACGGCTACACGTCGGATGTCCTCTTCGGTGAGGACGACGGCGCCGGTGGCTACTCCTCCGAGGTGCCGCTCAAGTACTTCCTCAACTACTACTCGTCCGCGGAAGGCGCCGTCGGCGGCAACTGACGATGATGGGGCGGGGTAGGTCGCTCGCAGTCGGGGCCCTCTTCGCCTGCATCGGTGTCGCCAGCGCGATCGCGTGTAGCTCCTCGAGCTCGGGGGCCACGCCCTGCAACGAAGCCCCGTGGCAATGCGGCACGGGGCAGACCTGCTGGCCCGACTGCGTGTGCACGTCGCAGCAGAACTGCACGGCCCAGACGTGCACGCCCAAGTTCTCCTGCATGGCGAGCGACAACGCTGTGCCCGAGGGCCAGAACTGCGATCTGGTCATCGGCAAGGCGCAGTGCGGGGACAACCAGACCTGCGTCGAGATGCAGGACTCGGGGGCGGGCAACGGCGTGTGCCGGCAGTACTGCGACCAGCAGGGGGGCTGCCCGTCGGGCGAGGCGTGCGTCGGGCTGACGGTGGGCAGCGCGAGCTCGGCCACCGAGCGCGTGTGCGTGCCGCCTCCGCTCGACAGCGACGCAAACTTCGGGATCGACACCGGCGGCGGCTCGAGCGGCAGCAGCAGCGGCGGGTACGACCCCGACGCGTGGTACGAAGCCGGAGCGTTCGACGGCACGTTCGACAGCCAGCCGCACCAGTAGTCGCCGCCCTCTTGCGGGCGAGGCAGCCTGGCTGCACGAATCGTCCGTGCTGATCGCCCTCGAGGAGCTCGACCTTGCAGAGCTCACGCGCTCGCTCCGCGAGCGGCTCGCGGGATCTCCACCGACGGGATACCTCGTCGGTCGGACGGCGATGCGGGACGCCGTGACGGACGAGCTGCACTGCTCCGAGCTCGTCGCCGAAGAGATCGTCGACACGCTGGTGGCGCGCGGCTTCGTTCGTTACCAGGGCGACCCCACGGGCGAGGTCGACGAGCCGCGCGGCTGGGCTCTCGGCTGACGGCTACTTCGCCGCCTTCGACGAAGCGGCCGCCGATCGCGGTGGGGCGCCGATCTTGTCCAGGCGCTTCTGGAGGGAGTCGACGAGCTTGGCGTAGCGGTCGGCGGCGGGCAACGTCCTCGCGTAGGCGAGGGCGTCGCTCAGCGCCTGCCGGCTGCCGGCGTGGTCGCCCTTCGCTTCGTAGACGTCGGCCTCGGTCGAGTAGATGAGGAGCTTGCGCGGGCCATACGCGTGGACGAACGCTCGCTGAATGGCACCGAGCGCGTCGTCGTAGCGCTTCATCGCGAAGTAAGCCGACCCCAGACGCGCCGGCGGGTTGTAGTCGTCCGGGAAGTCGTGCTCGCTCTGCTGCAGCATGGGCACGGCGCGCTCCGGCGCTCCCAGCGCCTTGTACGCGAGCAGACGGTGCGCGTCGAAGACGGCGCGGGCGGCGGGTGTCGAGGCTCGCGAGGCCTGGTCCTCGAGGAACGCGGCCCACGCCGAGGCGACGCGCTTCACGTCGCCGGCGTGCTCCTTCTCCCCGAGGGTCTTGTACGCCGCCACGACGTAGTTCCAGAGGTCCGATCGATCGTCCGCGAGGATCGGCTGCGTCAGGTCTGCGGCGACCTTGTCCCCCAGAGCCACCAGCCCCGCGAGCTTCGCGCGCTCGGGCGCATTCGGCGGCAGATCGTCGGCGCAGTCCATGCCCGCGCGCAGCACGTCCGCGAGCGCGGTGCCGGGAGGAAGCTTGGGCGCCTCGTCGGCAGCCATCGAGGTGCACTTGGCCGCGTCCTTCGTCGCCTGCAGGTGGGTCACGGCGACGTCGACCTCGAGCGCGTGCTTCAGCTTCCCGTCGGGCGCCGTGCCGAGGGCTTCGTCGAGCATCCCCGCGAGCTCGGTCGCGGTGAGAGAGCCGGGCCACGCCACGAGCAGCCGTTCGCTCGCCGAGTCGATCACGTAGAGCGTCGGGAGCACGCGCGGACCGAGCTTCGAGACGACCATCGCGTTGGCGTCACGCTCCGTATCGAGCGACAGCCAGACGAACCGGCTGGAGAAGCGCCGCAGCGCGGGGTCCGGGAAGACGTAGCTGCGCATGCTCAGGCAGGTGTGGCACCAGGTCGCCCACGTATCGACGAAGAGCGGAACGCCGCGGGAGCGGGCTTCCGCGAGCGCGCGCGGATAGTCGTCCTCGACGAAGCCGATGGGACCTTGCTGCGTGTCCGCGGCCGCCGGCGTCGCACCGATCGCCGTCGAGCCGTCCGGCTGAGGTGGAACCGGGAGAGCGGCGGAAGGGGGCGCCACCGCGGCGGCGCCCGAGCACCCGAGCGAACCGGTCGTCAGCGCAGCGATCGCGATGCACCCGAGCGCGAGCGTTCTCAAAGTGCGAGGAGGATAGCGCGCCCCCCCTTTACGCGCCGTCTGCCGTGTTTACTCATGTGGCCATGTTGACCGGCTGGAGAGAATTCGACGACACGTTGCGCACGCTCGGCATGCTGCAGCGCCACTTCCGCCACATCGCTGCGTGGCCGCCGACGAACGTGCTGGAGACGAAGACGAGCTTCGTCGTGAGATCCGAGGTGGCGGGGCTCGCCGACGCGGACGTCTCGGTCTCGGTCGAGGACGACGTCCTCGTCATCCGAGGCGAGCGCAAGGCCGACGTGCCGGAGGGCTACAAGGTCCACCTGCGCGAGAGACAGGGCTACGCGTTCACTCGTAAATTCCCGCTGCCCGCGCGCGTCGATGCCGACGCGGTGGTGGCGACGCTCAAGGACGGTGTGCTCACGGTCACGCTGCCCAAGGCCAAGGAGGCGCTCCCGCGTCAGGTCGCCGTCAAGGTCGGCTGAGCCGAGGAAGCGAAAGGAGAAACGCGTCATGAGCATCGCAGTCACCGAGAAGAACGGAATCAACCGCGCCGGCGCGTACCAGCGCCGCACGGCGTCGCCGCCCGTCGACGTCTTCGAGAACTCCGACGAGCTGCTCATCGTGGCGGACGTGCCCGGAGTCCCGAACGACGGAATCGACCTGCGCGTCGAGAACGGCGCGCTGACACTCACGGCGCGCCACGGCGACGGCAAGGAAGAGTCGCCGGCGCTCGTGCGCGAGTACGACGAGGTCGACTTCCGCGCCACCTTCCGCATCCCGGCGGGCGTGGA
>Ga0335069_10006141_pt1 | contig 17499 bp, 20 predicted proteins | sample Lox_Sample_11_FD_206714 | JGI IMG/M metagenome (GOLD analysis project Ga0335069, IMG submission 206714) | Soil microbial communities from Loxahatchee National Wildlife Refuge, Florida, United States - Lox_Sample_1.1 | ecosystem: Environmental > Terrestrial > Soil > Wetlands | place: USA... | reverse complement strand
GAAGTCTTCCGGATTGGGAGCGCCCGTGCCGGTCGAGCCGAGGAATAGCTTTCGTCCATCGGGGAAGGTCACGTTGCGAGCATTGGCGCGCATTTCGTTGTGGTCGCGGGCTTGATAGCCGTCCACAACGACGTCGGTGCCGATCGGGAAGGTGTTCTTGTTTGCGCCGCGGCGGAGCAGGGTGTTCGGGCTTCCGCCTTCGACCATCCAGACTTCCTTCGTTCCGTCCGGCTTGGTAACTTCCACGTGAATCCAGGTGTGGGGGTTCACCCACTCGATCTTCACGATCTTGCCCTTTAGTAGGACCGGGGCGTTTGCGTCGAACTCAGCTCCGAACGCGTGATGCGCAGCAGCCGGCAATGAGGCAAAGCACAAAACCAGGGCAGCGCATAAAACTGGCATTAATAATTTCACTCGCATCAATCGTCTCCAATTCCTATTGTGGTTTCGCGGCTTTTGCGGCCGCAGCTTCTTTTTCTCTCAGTCGCGCGCCCTTCAAGATATCGGTCAGCGCGTAGTTTCCTTCGTGACAGGCGTATTCGTAGATCTTTGAGTCGGTGGCGGGCCAAGTGTACTCGCCGGTCCACGGCTTGGTCCAGGTAGTCGGATCATCGATCGTGAAACGGTACAGCAGCGTCCGGTCATCGACCCGGGTGAAGCGCTCAATAACGTGCAAGTTCTCGGACGAACCGCGGAAGCGCGTCTTATCGTTGAAATTTGTCGTATCAACAACTAACGTATCACCTTCCCAGTGGCCAACGGAATCCCCAAGCCAGAGGCGGATGTTCTTGGAAACATGTTCCGCATTCATGCGAACGATACGCGCGTCGTGAACCATTTCAGTGAGGATCATCACCGAATCGGGAGTCTGCACGATTTGGTGCAGGTTGTTGTAGAAGTAATCGGGGAGCGCCGGTGGGCCGGAGGTGGAGGCGAAGCCGAGCAGGCAGCGCTCGCCCAACGGACGGCGTTCCGGATCGTCGTAGGCGCCGGGCGTCGGATCGAGCCCCGGATCGTTGCTTTCGGTCTGATCGGAAGTCGGCCGGCGGCCTCGCCCTGCGCGCATCTTTTGCTGCGCTTCCTGGGTCAGCGGAGGAACGCGGCCGTCCGGCGGATCAATGAGAAGCGAAGCGCGTTTCTGACCATCGACAACTGTGTACGACGACCCCGGATCGAGCCAACCGCTGTTGTAGCCGCCGACGTTTCCTGCCGCTCCGACCGATCCATCGCCACCCTTCGGGGGCGCTGTGCGGTCGCCAGCGATCGCTTGGTCGCCTTGCGCCCGTCGTTTCGCGGCATCGGCTTCGAGCTTCGCAGCCTCGTCCTTCGTTAGGACCAGCGGGCTACCCGCTCGGCGCTCCATCGGTGTCATCGTTGCAAGGTCATAGACGCCCTGCAGATCCGGGTGGCCATCAGCCATCCGTTTCGGCCCGGAGGGTTTGCTGGTAGACTTTTCGCCGGCCATTGCGACGAAGAGAACTGCCGACGCAAGAGCAACTACCCAAACTGAGATTCGATGCCGCATGAGTATTGCCTCCTTACTGTAACGGCTTCTTGCGATATGCGCCGTATAGCAACTCTTCCACGAACTCGACGCACTTGAATTCGAGAAGCTGCGCATTCTTTTCCTGGCGCTTATACAACGGCATGCTGATCTTCCACGGGCGCGTGAAGACATTTTTATCCTCGATGGTCGCCTCGTACGAGATCACTTCCGGACTGGTGCGCGTGTAGCGCTCGGTAACGTGCAGGGCATCGCTATGATAGTTGCCGGCACGATCGAACCAGGAGGAATCGTTCATGCCGGTGACGTCGACGACCAAGGTCTCGCCCTCCCAGTGGCCCACGGATTGGCCCATCCAGGAGTCAACAGGCGCCGGGCCCGGGTCTTTCATAAAGATATTTCGGACGGCGCCGGCGAACTGGTAGGCGATGAACATCTGAGTGCCATTCTGAAAGATCCGGAAGGGCTGCGGGATGTAGGTGGCTCTCGGTACGCCAGGGAGATAGCACTTGATCTCGGGATCGAGCTTTAGCCAGTTCTCCTGGTTTTCTTTTTTCTTGGCGAGGCATTCCGGCTTGTAAGGGATTTCGCCGCCTTCCACCACGCCGAGGCTGGGCGGCACCGAACCGACGGCGCCCAGCGCGAGTACAGGTTTAGCCGGCACGGGGCCATACGGACCCGGCTGCATCGCCATCGCTGCTCGCGCGCTGTGACCTTCGAGGTCGTAATTGGCTTCGTTCATGGTCTGCCAGATGCCGTTGAGGTCGGGATGACCGCCTTCGGCGCGCGGTGCGCGGTAGGTCTGAGCAGACAGAGTCATCGATACGATCGCGAGCGCTGTGCACGCGACTAGAGTTTGAATTTTATGGGGTTTCTTTACCGACATGGGGTCCAGCACTAGCTCATCATACAGGATTCGCAGTCACGCGCAAGGTTTGTCCGGCGGTGAATGCACCGCTACCGACCAGTCGGTAGCGTGTTTCTCAATTCTAGCGCAGAATGCGGCGGGTTGAGCAAGGGTTGCTGAAGGATTTATCGGATTTCGTCGCCGGAAATGGGCGCCTTGCCTTTGCCCTGCGCTTTTTCGCGCAGGTGCTGCGCGGCCCCACCCAGCATTGTTCGATGAATGAATCCGGAGCGCTTCGCTTCGCGCCTGCGCAACCCGGAGGCATACGCTACGACGTGTTTCCGAGCGCTCGGAAAAGACAGTGGGATAAGCCTTTGGCTTGTCCAGGCGCGATGCGAAGCGCGCAGCCGTATCCGCCGATTCTTCACACCTTCGCAGGCGAATGTTACGCGACTAATGGGCTTTGGCCGATGTTGGGCGGCCGAATTTGCCCTCGTCGATCGGGACGTTGGTCTGGACGTCGCTGAGCTGAATGGCGTCGCGGCCGCCCAGCCAGGCGAACATGATCCGGTACGGCATCTTGATTCCCCCGACATCGCGATAATCGCCGTAGTCGACCTGTGTGGGCGCGCGGCCGATCGGGGACTTGCCGTAGCGCACCATGCGAACCAATAGGCCTGTAGTCTGGTCGAAGTACAACGTTACGAGCGTGCCGCGCGGACCTGTTCCTTGGACTACGTTGACCAGCCGGTTTTCTCCAACCGCTTCTGTGCCCTTATCCTCGCTCGTTTGGCTCGATGGGCCGGGGAGATCGTTGATTGTGGCCGGCAAACTGACTTTCAGGTTGCTGAGAACCTGCTTGATTTGGACCGGGAAAGCAAAAAGCGCATCCAGACGAGCTCCGTCCAGATCGCCGCCGGCCAGTTGGAATTCAGTTAAGACTGTGAGCGGCGATTGCATCCAGCCATCTTTGCCGTTGTACGTTCTGATGCTGTTGCCGCGCTGCGGGTCTTCCGGAAAGTCGATGAATGTCGCGCGTTCATCCGGGAATTTCGCGAACAGCTCGACACGTCCTCCACCCCCGAAACCGCCAAATCCGACGCTTCTCCCTTTGCCCACGAAGCTCTTCACCGCCGCGAGCTTCTCCTGGCCGCCAATGGCGCGAAGGTACTTTTCTATGATCGCGTCCGCAGAGGGCTGGCCGGGCGCCTGCACGAGCATGTCGTCCATCGCTTCGGACCCCGGACCGTAAACATTCTCGAGGGTCGGAGTGGTCAATGGACGGTCGCGTCCGCGATGGCAGCTCCAGCAGGTGATCAACTGATGCGAACCGAAGTTCTGCTTATTGATTGCCGTCATCATCGTCACCATGTTGCGGGCGATGATTTTCCGGGGCGTGTCAGCCGCCCAGTCCACCTTTACCGTACCGGCGCCGGTATGGCACTCCGAGCAGTCCATGCCGAGGGCAGCGGACATGATTCCCATGGTCTGCATGAAGTCGTCCACGGGGATTCCCTTGAGGACTTGGATGTTCTTGAAGACCTGCTCCGCCATTTGGTTTTTCGTTGGTGCTGTTGTCGTCTGAGCGGCAAGCGGGAGGGCCAACCAGACCAGGGCGCCCACGGAGCTAAGAATGATTGTCGAGCGATGAATCATATGCAGTTGTCCTATCAACTTCAGAATTGCGAGGAAAGTCTGATCGACCATTCTACCTTGTGACAACGCGCTTTTGATACAAAAATGAGAACATGACCGGCTTGAGGATCGATAAATGGCTCTGGGCTGCGAGGTTTTTCAAAACACGAACGCTGGCGGCACGGGCCTGCGAGCTTGGCAGAGTTGAGGCTCAAGGTCAGAGGGTGAAGGCTGCTCGTGAGGTCCGGATCGGCGATATGTTGCTAGTCAAGAACGACAGCGGCGATTTCCAGGTAGAGGTACTCCGACTGTCCGACGTGCGCGGACCCGCGCCGGTTGGGCAAGCGTTATACCGTGAGACCGACGAGAGCCGGGACGCCCGGCTCAGGGCAGCGGCGGCGCGGAAAGCAATGCCGGTGTTCGAGCAGCGGCAGGCCAAGCCGTCGAAGCGCGATCGCCGGATTACTGAACGGCTGCGCGGCCGCGGTTAGCGGTTGGCCGCGGCTGCTATTGCGCGTTTATTTAGCCCTTCGTATTGAATCCGACGGCAGTATTGCTCGAACTCCGCTGTTGGTCCTTTCCAGCGCAGTTCGTCTATGTCTTCAAAGACGGGAACATCGAGCTGCAGAGTCGCAAGGCAGCGGTAGAGCAGCGCGTCATTCCATTGCTCGAACAATACGCCGGCGAGGCGCTGCGCCCCACGGATCGCTGGATTCCATTGGCGCCAGTCTTTCGGAATATCTTCGAAGTGGGGATATTGGGAAAACGTCAGTGCCGCCGCCTTCGGGCCCCAGCCTGGCAAACCAGGATACCCGTCGGAGCTGTCGCCGACTACAGCGAGGTAATCGGGAATCGATGCCGGCTTCACGCCGAACTTCGCGACGACGGCTGCTTCATCGCGCAAGATGTTTTGACGACGATCCAATTGGACGACACGCTCTCCGACGACGCACTGGGCCAGGTCCTTGTCCGGAGTGCAGATGATCGCCTGAGTTACCCGATCATCGAGAGCTGCTTTTGCCGCGGCGGAGCCAAGGGCATCGTCGGCTTCATAGGGAACCATCGGCCATACGACCACCCCCATGGATTGCAGCGCTTCCTCCAGCACCGGAAACTGCGAGAGGAGCGGCGCCGGGACCCCTTCGCTGGTTTTGTATCCGGCGTAAAGTTGATTGCGGAAGGACTCTACGACATGGTCGGTGGCGACTCCCACATGTGTCGCTCCGCCTTCGAGCAAGCCCAGGACCGATGCGAGCACACCCCGTACTGCACCGACTTCGTTCCGGTCGACATCGAGAGCGGAGGGCACCGCGAAGAAGTGCCGGAACAGTTCGTAGGTGCCGTCGATCAGATGTACGTTCATCCAGGTGCTTTCGCTAAGATTGATGCACTATGAGAATCATTTGCGCGTGGTATAGCTTGCTCGGAGCCGGGCTCGCGTTTGCGCAGGGTATCACGAATTGGAATACCCCATTTCCGCCGCACAAAGTGATTGCCAACATCTATTATGTAGGCACCGAACAGCTTGCTTCCTTTCTGATCACGACTCCCGAGGGTAACGTTTTGATCAACAGCGACTTCGAAACGACTGTGCCTTTGATCCGCGCCTCCGTTGAGAAGCTGGGTTTCCGGTTTACCGATATCAAGGTTCTACTTGGTAGTCATGCGCATGGCGATCACATGGACGGCGATGCCCTGGTCAAGGAGTTCACCGGCGCCAAGGTGATGGCGATGGAGCAGGACGTGCCGGCGCTTCGGAAGATGACTCCGGGCGGCAAGCCGCATCCCATTGACCGGATTCTGCACGACGGCGATGAGGTGAAACTTGGAGGCACGACCCTGGTTGCCCACCTGACCGCGGGTCACACGAAGGGGTGCACGTCCTGGACGATGAAGGCGCATGAAGGCGATAAGACTTACGACGTGGTGATTCTGGGCAGCATCGGCGTGAATCCGGGCTACATTCTGGTTGGCAATAAAGACTATCCCCAGATCGCTGACGACTATGTGCGCAGTTTTCGGGTCCTGCGAGCTCTTCCGTGCGATGTGTTTCTGGCCTCCCACGGATCGTTTTATGTCTTGGCGGATAAATATGCCCGATTGCAGAAGGGCGGTCCGAATCCGTTCATCGATCCGGAGGGATACCGGGCCCATCTCGATTTGCAGGAGAAGAACTTCAAGGCCAAGCTCGCGGAACAGAGGAAGGCGGCAGGCGAATAGTGGGCTGAGTAAGCAGCTTCCTCTTTCCCATCTTCCCCGGGCCGATCCTGGGTATACGACGATTGCAACAACGGGTTGCGTGGAACACCGCAGAGAACAAAGAACTTAAGTTCTAGGTACTAGGGGATTTCTAAGAGGATACCGGGAGCGTTCATCGTATCGGCTTTGGTTCGCCGCGTCGACATAATACTACTGGAAGGACTCCGCGTGAACATGTCCAGGCGTAGACGTGCGAACCAGGCCGGCAACACAATTCTTGAGGGCGCCTTAGCCCTGCCGCCGTTATTCATGATCTTGTTTGCCACCATCGACTTCTCGATGGCGCTGTTGATGAAGAACACGGTGCAGGCGGCCGTACGCGAAGGCGTGCGCTATGCCGTGACGGGTCAAACGATGACGGGAATGGGGCAGGACGATTCGATCAAAACGGTGGTACAGAACAATTCCCTGGGATTTCTGGCGGGGACGAGCGGCGCCAGCAAGATTTCTGTCACGTACTACGATCCCGCATCGTTCAGCGCGGTGAGCGGCACAGGCAGCAACGCGGCGGGGAATATCGTACAGGTGCAAGTTAGCGGACTCTCCTGGGCGTGGATGGTGCCGTACGGGCGGAGTTCGACTCCTTTGCAGTTCACGGTGACCTCCTCGGACATCGTGGAACCGAGCAATGGTGGTATTCCACCGACGAGGTGATTATGAGGCAACCAGTCCAGCGCAACCGAAAAGAACGAGGCAACGCACTATTGGAGTTCGCGGCTGTCTCCATCGTAATCATTCCACTATTTTTCGGCATGGTCGGAGCCGGGATCAATCTGGGTCACATGAACCAGGCGCTGCAAATCTCCCGTGATGCCGGCCATATGTATGCCAAAGGCGTGGATTTTTCGATGTCCGGGAATCAGGCCATCATCGTGAATCTTGCAAGCGGGACTGGTTTAGCCACGTCCGGCGGGAACGGAGCGTTGATGTTCTCGCAAGTGATTCAAGTTTATTCCGCGGATTGCACGGCGGCGGGCATTTCGTCGGGTTCTTGCAGCAACAGCGGAAAACTTGTCTTTACCAATCGCGTCGTAGTGGGCGACTCCACGTTGCGTTCCAGCAACTACGGCACGCCCTCGTCGAGCATCATCAGCTCGAACGGCAATATCGCTCCGGCCGACTACCTGACGAACTCATCGGCTGTAGTTACCGGTACTCTATCAACCGAACTGACAAACGCCGGTCTGACATTGAATGACGGCGATGTCGCATACGTAACCGAACTTTACTTGAAGACTCCCGACATCAGCTTCCTGGGTAGCCCGGGAACGCAGGGAGTCTATGCCAAGGCCATTTTTTGAGAGGAGCTGTCATGACGGGACTAAAGGCAAGAACGAAACGCGAACGAGGTATTTCGGTCATCTTCACGGCCATTAGCCTAACGACCATCGTGCCGCTAGTCGGCCTGGCAATAGACGCAGGAATCCTGTACACCGTAAAGGGCAAGCTGCAGATGGCGGTGGACGCTGGGGCGCTTGCCGGCGCCCGTGCGTTGAGCCGGGGAAATGACGACACAACGCAGCAGAACAATGCAAAGTCGGTTGCACAGGCCTATGCTCTGCTCAATTTTCCGAGCGGGTATTTCAACATCAGTCCGCCGGCGTTTCCCGCCGGATCGATCACCGTAGATGAGTCAGTCGCCAACCAGCGTTCTGTGACCGTGTCGGGCACCGTGAACGCGCCCCTCTATTTCTTACGCTGGCTCGGCGATACCGCCGCGAACGTGAGCGCGACTGCGACTGCCGTCCGAAGGGACGTCAACGTTGTGATCGTTATGGACCGTTCGGGGTCGCTCGCCAATAGCGGCTCCTGCTCGGGTCTGAAGTCGGCCGCAGTTCAATTCGTCAGCAAGTTCGCCAATGGCCGCGACAACCTGGGCCTGGTGACTTTCGCAACGAGTTCGGCCAACGATTTTGCCATCGCGAACAACTTCAATACCGCTTCACCCAGCGTGACGTCGATCCTGAATTCCCTTAACTGCACCGGCGGTACAAACAGCGCTCAGGGACTTTACTATGGATACCAACAGCTAGTGGGTCTGAATCAGCCTGCGGCCTTGAACGTAGTGTTGTTCTTCACTGACGGTTATCCGAACACGTTCACGGCGTCATTCCCGATCAAGTCCAGCAGTTCCTGCTCCAGCAAGACGAACAAAGAAGGTGTGTTGGCAGCTGGTTACTCGAACCCTACCGGCGCGCCAACCAGTCCGTCGGCGATGTTCGGACTGCTGAGTTGGGTGGGGGGAACGCAACCGATGAGCAGCGACCTGAATCTGCCTCCCAATCCACCTACTAGTTCATCTGGCTGCGCTTATGCCTCGGATTTCACCAGCGTTGGAAGCGACATAGCCTACATTCCGAACACGGACGTTTGGGGGAATTCAACCAACACCGGCTACCAAACCGTGACCAGCGATGGTAACGGTCACATCGCCGCCAATGCATTGAATAACCAGAATGCGGGCTGGAACGCCGCCGATGACGCCGGAAACAAAATCCGCATCTCGACCACGATTCCCAACATTCACACCTACTCGATCGGGCTGGGCAATTCCGGAGGCATCCCCGCCGATTTCTTGGAGCGTGCCGCCAACGATCCGCGTGCCTCGAACTACAACACGAACTATCCAGCTGGCTTATACGTGTACGCGCCCACTTCGGCGGACTTAAGCAACGCATTTGCCGAGGTCGCATCGCAGATCCTGCACCTGTCTAAGTAGCGCTCGTCTTGGCGTACCATTGTTTTCGATGGCGCGCCGCCGTTTCTTTGTCCAATCCGTGCATCGGGGCCATGCACAAGTCACCGGTCCCGATGCTCATCACCTGACTCGTGTTCTGCGGGTCGAGCCTGGCCAGAAGTTCGAAATCTCAGACAACCAGAACGTATACCTTGCGGAGGTCGAGACGGCGCGCAAGGACCTGGTTTCGTTCGCCATTATCGAGTCTCTGGAAATCCCTTCCGTTTCTGTTCACCTGCATCTGCTCCCGGCGCTGATCAAGTTCGAGCGTTTCGAGTGGCTGATCGAAAAGGCGACTGAGCTGGGAGCGGAGCGGCTGACGCCGCTCGAAGCTCAGCGGAGCGAGAAGGGATTGTATGAGGCCGCGTGCAAGCGCCTGCCCCGGTGGCGTCGCGTTGTGCGTGAAGCGAGCGAGCAGTCGCGCCGGGCGCACTTGTTGGAGATCGATTCGCCCATTCGCCTGGACGAGGCGCTTACTGTGGACGGGTATCGATTTGTTCTAGAGGAGGCCAGTGCTGCACCGATTCTTGCAGCAATGCCTGCTACACGCGTTCCTGGAAACGACGTCAGCCTCCTGGTAGGTCCGGAAGGCGGCTGGACGGATGCGGAACGCACAGAGATCCGCGACGCCGGTTGGACTGCGGTATCGCTTGGCACGAACATCCTTCGCGCGGAGACGGCCGCCATTGCAGGGCTGTCCATCCTGAGCGCCGCCTGGAACGCTGTCTCGTAAAGCCTCGCACACCGCGGATTCTGTATTCTTGTGGTCATGACTCGTCGGAATTTTATTGCCTCTTCGGCAATCACGGCACTGAGCTACACGCGGATTCAAGGCGCCAACGAACGGCTGCGCATCGGTGTCATTGGCTGCGGCGTCCAAAGCATGGGGCACATGCGCACGCTGGTCAAGATGAGGGAATCGGACAACTGCGAAGTTGGTGCTGTTTGCGACATCTATGACAAGCGGGGAGAAGCGGCTTCGCAGCTTACGGGCGCCAAGCTGCTGAAAGACTACAGGCGCGTTCTCGATGACCGCGACGTCGATTACGTGCTGATCGCGACGCCAGAACACTGGCACTATCAGATGACCATCGATGCAGCGAGCGCGGGCAAGCATATTTACTGCGAGAAGCCGATGACGCAAACCGTGCCGCAAGCGAAGAAAGTCGTCGAGAAGATCCGCCGCTCCGGAGTGAAAATGCAGGTCGGCGTTCAGGGGATGTCGGACGATTCCTACGAAACTGCACAGAAGTTCGTCAAAGAAGGCGCGCTCGGCAAAGTCGTGCTGGCCCAGATCGACTATTCGCGCAATTATCAAGGAGACTTCTGGGAGAATCCCATGGACCAGGACGCCAAGCCCGGTATCAACCTGGATTGGAATGCGTTTCTCGGTCCGGCGCCGAAGAGGCCGTTCGAGCCGGACCGGTTCTTTAGCTGGCGGCGCTATTGGGATTATTCGAGCGGCATCGCCAGTGACCTGTTCATTCACCGCGTGACCCGAATCATCAAAGCGCTCGATCTGAAGTTCCCGGCCTACGGTTTGGGCTCGGGTGGCAAATTCGAATTCACCTCCAGTCCGGCAGAGATTCCCGACACGTTGAACATACTGCTCGATTACCCGGGCGGGCCGACGGTGCAGCTCATTTCTTCAATGGCGAACGGCACGCCGGTCGATCACCTGCTGCGGGGCCACAAAGCGACGTTGAAGTTCACTGCGACCGGATTCACGATCGAACCGCAAAACGCCAAGGATGGTCAGCCGATCGTTCACCAAAAAACGGGAGGCGAGGTGCTGGACCTGCACCATCGCAACCTGATGGGTGCGATCCGTGCCAACGAGCCCCTGAAGTGCGACGCCGAGCTTGGGTATTACGGAGTGGTCGCGTGCGAAATGGGCGTCCTCAGCTACCGCAAGCGCAAGTACATGAAGTGGGACGCCGCCAAAGAACGGGTCGTGAATGCTTGACATGATGAGCTTGTCAAACAAGGTCGCTTTGATTACCGGCGGCAGTTCTGGAATTGGACGTGCCGCCGCCCTCGCATTTGCACGCGAAGGGGCACGCGTCATAATCGCTGCGCGTGGTGCGGAACGGGGCAATGCCGTGGCCCAGGAAATCTCCGCGGCAGGCGGCGTCGCAAAGTTCGTCAGCGTGGATGTCTCCCAATCGGACCAAGTCCAGAGGATGGTTGAGGAGACGGTACAAGCATTCGGCCGGCTGGATTACGCGTTCAATAATGCGGCGGCTATCGAGGAACCCCTGGCGCCGACCGCCGATTTCACCGAGGAGCAGTACGATCGGTCGATGGCTCTGAATCTGAAGAGCGTCTGGTTGTGCATGCGGCAGGAGATCCGGCAGATGCTGGCGCAGAGTCCTGCCGGTGGGGCAATCGTGAATACGTCCTCGGTCAACGGTCTCGGCGCAGCGCCTCAAGCTGCCCTCTACTCCGCGGCGAAAGCCGGCGTCATCGCTCTGACCAAGGCGGCCGCGCTCGAATACGCGAGGCAGGGCATTCGAGTCAATACCCTGGTTGCAGGGGCATTCCAAACTCCCATGCTCGACGAAGCAATGAACCGCGCGACCGGAGGAAATGCTGAAGCCCGCGCCGCCGTTGAAGCCCGCTATCTGCAAATGCTGGCAATGGGTCGAATCGGCAAACCCGCGGAAGCCGCCCAGGCCGTGCTCTGGCTTTGTTCGGATGCGGCTTCTTATGTCACCGGCCATTCGATGATCGTGGATGGCGGCATGACCGCGGCAATGCGGTAGGAGGTTGTTTGAGCCTGTATTGCCTGGTTCACGGATCCACGCAAAGTCCCGAGGGCTGGAAGCTGCTGCGCGCCGAATTGGAATCGCGCGGGCACAAAACGTTAGCTGTCGATCTGCCGATCGATGAACCCGAGGCAAGCGCCGGACGGTATGCCGACTGCATCGCAGCCGCACTCCGTTGGGCAGAACCGGCCATTGTCGTCGCCCATTCCGCCAGCGGGTTATTTCAGCCGCTTGTGCCCGAACGCGTTGAAGTCGCGCGCTTAGTATTCCTGACCGCTGTCATTCCGAAAATTGGAACAAGCTTGATCGAGCAATACCGCGAAGTCCCGAAATGTTCTGCCCCGGTTTCGCGGGGGTCGACCCCACAAAGGACGACAAGCTTGCTCTTCAGTATTTGTTCCACGATTGCACTCCTGAGGTCGCCAGATGGGCTCTCTCGACGCTGCGGCTGATGTACGCGCGCGAAGCAATGTCGGAGGCGTGTCCATTGAAGCGCTGGCCTGTTACGCCCTGCACCTATATTTCATGCCGTGGCGACCGAGCTATCAACCCGGCATGGTGGGAAAACGCCGCGCGTGAGCGATTGGGTGTCGAGCCGGTCATAATGGATGGCGGCCATACGCCCTACGTCTCCCGGCCGAGCCAGCTGGCAGAGATTCTTTGCCAGACTTCGTCATAAACGACAATGCGATTTCTGATCATCGGCGGCACTAAGTTTATCGGCCCGTATGTTGTCCGGGAGTTGATCCGTAATGGTCACGATGTCACCGTGTTTCACCGCGGTGAAAGTGAAGCGGATTTGCCTTCCGAGGTCCGGCACGTTCGCAGTCCGCTGGCGGCAATCCCGGTGGTTCAGTTTCCGAGCGAAGTGTTGCACCCAACGCCCGATATTGTGATTCACATGATTCCCATGGGCGCAGATGACACTCAAGCCGCAGTGGATGCGTTTCACGGTCTGGCAAAGCGGTTGGTCTGCCTCAGTAGCGGCGACGTATATCGAGCCTATGGTGTTTTCATGGGACTGGAGCCGGGGCCGATCGAAGTTGGATTGTTGAACGAAAGTTCGCCGCTACGTTCCACGTTGTTTCCCTATCGGGCACAGGCGAAATCGACTTCCGACCTAGCGCACTACTACGAAAAGATTCTCATGGAGGAACGCGCTGCGAGCGCCGCTGAACTGCCCGCGACTATTCTGCGGCTTCCCAAAGTCTATGGTCCTGGCAACAATTCGGATCTCGCGACCGTGTATCAGTTCCGCCATCAGCCGCAATGGCGCTGGACGCACGGCTATGTCGAAAATATAGCGCACGCGATTGTACTTGCTTCACTCCATGAACGGGCAGTGGGCCGAACCTACAATGTCGGCGAAGAATACACGCCGACAGTTGGTGAACGTCTACAAACGCTACCGCCGTCCGATATGCCCGTAAGTACAATGCCGGCGAATTTTGGTCAGGATATGGCTTACGATACGACGCGTATCCGCCTGGAGCTTGGCTACCGTGAACCTGTTGCCCGCGAGGAATGCATAAGCCGGACTCTGGCGGGTTAGACTCTCCCGATGGCGTTCTCGCCTATCAGCGCGTCGATCTGCGCGTCCGTGTATCCAGCCGCGCGCAGGATCGCACGCCCATGTTCTCCCAGTGCGGGTGGCGGACCTGCCGGAGACGCAGGCGTTGCCGAAAGTCCGATCGGAAGCCGGGGAATGACGGCCGGTTCCTCGCCGGAAAGCGCCACTTTGACCAGTTGCCCGATCGCAGCAAGCTGAGGATCCTGCATCACCTGCTCTGCATTTTGAACCGCGTCGCTGGGGACGTCATTGTCGTTGAATACTTGCAGCCAGTGATCTGTGGGCTGATCACGTATGATCTCGGCGAGGTCGGCTTCCAGAACTTCGCGGTGGCGAACCCGCTCCGAATTGCTGGCATAACGTGGATCGTCGATCCAGGCTGTCTGCCCGACGGCCTTGCACAAGCGGCGAAACAGACGGTCGTTCGAGATGCCGATCATCACCGCACCGTCCGTCGTAGCAAATGCGCCGTAGGGTGCAACCGATGCGTGCCGCGATCCTTGCGGGCCCGGACTAATGCCCGTGAATTGCTGGTAGAGCAGGTGGTAGCACATGAGCATCACGCCAGTTTGAATTAACGATGCATCCACGCGCTGGCCAGTCCCCGTGCGCTGCCGCTCGTACAGGGCGGCTAGAATTCCAAGCGCCATCCATACGCCCGCGCCCATGTCGAGAATGGATACGCCTGCCCGGATCGGCGTGTCCTGATTGGGGCCAGTTACGCTGACGATGCCGGTTCGTGCCTGCAGGATTGCATCGTAACCAGGTTTGGAGAAATCGGGTCCACTAGGGCCATACGCCGATAGCGATGCGTAAATAATATCGGGCTTGCGCGCCCGGATCGCCGCCTCGTCGACACCGAGACCAGCCGCTTTACCTCCGCGAAAATTCTCGAGAAACACATCGCTCGACTCCGCCAACTTCAGGACGATCTCGCGGCCGGCGGGTTTGGTGATATCGACGGCAATGGACCGTTTGCCGCGATTGATCGGGACGAAATAAGCGCTCCAAGGACCACGGTGAGGCCGCATCTCACGAGCATCGTCGCCGCCATCGATGCGCTCCACTTTGATGACATCCGCGCCCAGATCGGCTAGGATCATGGTTGCGGTCGGTCCGGCGACTACTGTGCTCAAGTCGAGCACACGGATTCCTGTTAACGGCGGGGGCAAAGAGCGAAGATAGCACGTGTTAGAGTATCGTCGTGCTGCGGGTGCCGCACTACGTGGTTTGGCCGGTATTGCTCGCGTGGACCTACGGCGTGCTCTATTTCCTCGCCAACCGTGCGATCTACTATCCTGCAAAATATCCGCAAGGCGACTGGGGTCAGCAGGCATCCTTGGGGGCCGAGGACGTCTGGCTCGAAGCCCACGATAACGTAAAGCTTCACGCGTGGTGGACGCACAGAGAAGGCGCGCGACTGGTAACGCTCTTTCTGCATGGCAACGCCGGCAACATCACTCATCGGGCAGCGCTGATCCGCGAGATCACGGCTGCCGGATCGCCGGTTCTGATGCTGGACTATCGCGGTTACGGCAAGAGCGGCGGCCGGCCAAGCGAGAAAGGGCTGTACGCCGATAGCGAGGCAGCGTATGCCTATCTGCTTGGTCTCGGCTATCACCCGAATCAAATCATCCTGCATGGAGAATCGCTCGGCACGGCGGTGGCAATCGACTTGGCGGCGCGCAGGCCATGCACCGCCCTCGTGCTGGAAGCGCCGTTCTCATCCGCGAGCGATGTCGCTGGTAGCGTGCTTCCCGTGATCGGTCCAGCGTTGGTCCGCAGCTTCAATTCAGTGCCAAAGATCCGCTTTATCGTTCCGCCGAAGCTGTTCATCCATGGGGATCGCGACAATATCGTGCCGCTGAGATTCGGTCAGAAGCTGTTTGATGCGGCGCAAGGCCGAAAAGAGTTTTGGATCGTGAAAGGGGCAGGGCACAACGATATTCTCTATTGCGCAGGCCCACGCTACCGTCATAGGCTTCAAGATTTCTATTCTGCGCTGAAAATTTAGCCGCAAATAACGCAGATTTACGCAGACATTCGTTTATCAGCGTTATCGGCGTTCATCTGCGGCTAAAACCAGCTACCGGTGCGGCGCACTGGATACTGCTCAGGACTGAGCTACACGACGGTGTCAGCCCCCGTGCGCCGCACCGATCCCCGATCTGGCTCCGGCATCGGGGTTATCGCGCCACCGCAAGTTCTTTGTAGATCCCGCGGTGTTCGCAGATGTTCTTCATAGCCTCGATGACATCGTGGTAAGTCAGATCCACACCCTTCTCTTCAGCGAACAGTACGATGTCATCCATGCACAGAATTCCCAACAGCACTCCCTGATCGTCAACCACAGGCAGACGGCGAACTCTCTGCGCGCTCATTGTATTCAGCGCTGCATGAATATCGTCGTCCGGTCTGGAGTAGAACAGCTTGGGAAGCGCGACGTCCTTCACCAAAGTTTCCGAAGCTTTCAGGTTTCTCGTGCCAAGAGCGATGCAGATGTCACGATCGGTGATGATCCCGATCACTCTGCCATTCTCCACGACCGGCAGAGTCCCGCATCCTTCCTTCCAGAATTTCTCCGCAACAGCTCCCAGGTTTGTCTCGGGGCTGCAAAATTTGACGTCTCTGACCATCAGATCTCGCACTCTCATATCCAGTCCTCCAATGCTTACTTCTCCGCCGAGTTGGACTTGCGCGTCAGTATGTGCAGATACGGGTCCGGCGATGTTGCATTGGGATTTCAACGAGATGAGCAACAGTACTAGGCCGGGTGTTTGATTTCACGCACCCAGCGGCCGAGTTAGAAGGCGCAGTTCGTTCGAACGGCTGTTCGCATCGCGTCAAACAGCATTCATAAGTCGCCCGCGGCGAATCACCCATTCTTCGCTGGTGAACACTCGCGGGCCGACTTCGATCAATCGCGGGAGCATGTCGAAGACTGTACCGGGCGTCCAGCGTGCATTGTGCCGAGTTCGAAAACCGCGCTGATTGAGTGACTCGGCGATCTCTGAAAGCGGCTTGTCCTGAATAATCATTTCCAGCATGACGACCAGCGCTTCCCGCTCCTGGATGTCCTGCTCGAGTTGCAGGCAATCCTCGGAAATCTTGAGTCCGTAGGGCACGTTCTCGGTGATGTTGGCGGGTTCGGGCGGGGCACCCTGGACTTCGCGCTCCCACACCACTACGACAGGTTTCCAGCCTTCTCCGGCTTTACGCGAGACGTACGACTCGTTTAGCGGGCCGGACAGCACTTCGCGGATTCGTTCGACTCTTGCCATTTCGTACCCCTTTCCATGCACTGCTGCCGCGCAGACCAAGCAAGTGAAATGCCAGCCCTTCTCGTTGTGTTTTCTGCTGTTTGAGAGCATACGACATCAAGCCATTGTTCGTTCTTGGGAAGCTCTGCGCGCGGACGCGACGCCGGAGCTAAGATGAGTCTAGAATGCCGGTCGAGATTGGAAAAAAGAGAGAAGCATCCTTCGACGACCCGTTGGGGCTATTGAGCGACTGTCATCGCCGCATCGAGCGTTTTCTGGGAGTTTTGGTAAAACTATGCGAGCGTGGTACGGGTGTAACTCTGGAGGCGGACGAACGTGCCTCACTCGAAGCGTCGCTCAACTATTTCCGTAATTCGGCGCCGAAACACACTGCGGATGAGGAAGACTCTCTTTTTCCGCGGCTACGGGCTTCGGAACGGGCATCAGAGGTCAGCGCTGCCTTGGCGCGGCTCGAAGGCGACCACGAAACGGCCGAACGCGATCACGCCGCGGTCGATCAGCTTGGGGCACGGTGGTTGAGCGATGGCCACTTGAACGACGAAGACGCGAAGCTGTTGCGGGAAACCGTCGCGCGGTTGGCTCAGTTGTACGCGAGTCACATCGCCTTGGAAGACCGGGAGTTGTTTCCGCTTGCAGGCCGGATTCTGGGGGCGTCGGAGCTGGCGGAGGTCGGCCAGGAGATGGCGGATCGGCGGGGCGTAGCCGGTTGCGCCAGTTCTAAGGCCACGAAGTGAACGCTGGGCGCCTGCTGATCGTTGTCGGCTTACTTTTGTTGGCGATCGGTGTAGTTGTGACACTAGGCGAGAAGCTCCCGATCCGGCTGGGGCGTTTGCCGGGCGATATTGTGCTGCGGGGAAAGAACTCGACCTTCTATTTTCCGCTGGTCACGTGTTTGCTG
>Ga0335069_10006140_pt1 | contig 17499 bp, 15 predicted proteins | sample Lox_Sample_11_FD_206714 | JGI IMG/M metagenome (GOLD analysis project Ga0335069, IMG submission 206714) | Soil microbial communities from Loxahatchee National Wildlife Refuge, Florida, United States - Lox_Sample_1.1 | ecosystem: Environmental > Terrestrial > Soil > Wetlands | place: USA... | reverse complement strand
GCGTGATAGAAGAGCTCATTCGCGCCGATGTGTTGATAACCGAGGGGGAGGCGCTGTTAACGCTTCCGATCGGCCACCGCCCGCGTACCACCGAGGCAATCCGCCGCCTGGTGTTCGGGCCGCCTCAGGCAAAGGCCGACGAATTGCGTGAGGACGAGATTCAGCAACCCCCCATCGCCGCAATCGCAAACGGCCGCATGGCGAGCACCGGGAGCGCCCTCGCGGGGTGAGAGGTCCTTCGGCGGATGGGGGCTACGGAATCGCGTTGCGACCGGAGAAGGAGGAGGCACGTTGCTTCCGTCGCCGACAGGACCAGCGTGCGGCGCTCCCACAGAGTCTCGTCGTCTTGTGCGCGGGGGCCTTTCGATGATCTGGATCGGTCTGTTAGTCTTCCTCAGTCCCCTGATGCTGATCGAGACGATGGCCGCATCGCTGCAGGAAGCCAGCCTAGAGCGGCTGCTCACCGACCGGGACTATCTCGCTCTCGAAGCGCAACTGAATGCGGCACCGCCAATCTCCGATGATCTCAGGAGATTCTATTTTGGGGTGCTGGCAGAACGAAGGAATAAGCTTGATGAGGCATTGCGCCTGCTCAAACCAGTTCTGGCGAAAGCAGGACGAAAGCTCTCCGTGGCGCAAAAGAGGATTGGCCTGACTGCGCTGGCAGACTGCTACGTCAAGCAGTTTCGGTACCGCGAAGCGGAGGAAGCTTACAGCCGGACACTGCGCCTGCTGGGCACATCCCTGAGCACGGCTGAGACAAAGGAATTGGTCGATTCTCGGCAGTTGATGGTTCTCCTGCGCGACGCGCCGCCGCAAACTGCAGCGCTCGCGGGCGCATTCGAACAACCCATCGTTCGCAACAAAATCGGGTTGCTAGAGATTCCCGTAACGGTTGGCGGCCGGCAAAGCTCATGGATATTTGATAGCGGGGCCAACTTCTCCCTCGTGACCCGATCAGTGGCTCGAGAGCTTGGCATCAAGATGTTTCCGGGACGAGCGTCCGTCACGAGAACCGGTGGCGTAGTCGTGTCGGCCGAAGCCGGACTTGTACCTGAATTGGCGGTGGGGCCAGCCGTCTTCCGAAACGTCGTCGTTCTCGTCGTTGACGATGCCGATTTCTATATTCCCCAGCTAGGGTTTCAGATTCAGGAAATTCTGGGCTATCCGGTTATCTCCGCAATGCAAAAGATTTCCATCGCGCACGGTGAGCGGCTGGAAGTTCTGTCGGACAAGGAGCCGCAGGCGGGCACCACATCTATGTGGCTGGACGCACTGACGCCGCTTATTGCGCTACAAGTGGACGATCGACCGGCATTGTTCGTGCTCGATCTTGGCGCGCGGCACAGCTATCTGTCGGATCGCTACTTTGATCGCCACCGCAACCTGTTTGTTGATAAATCAGCAGGACAGATGAATTTCGGCGGTGCGGGCGGGGCGCGCTCCGTGCCTGCGTATTCGATCGCGGAACTGTCATTTCAGCTGGGTGCTATCCGGACCATTATGAAGAATGTACCGGTGGCCGCTGCCGACACCCATACGGTCAGCGATCCTTTCTACGGAATTGTCGGACAGGATTTTTTGAGCCGCTTTGAGAGTTTCACGCTCGACTTTGGTGCCATGACGTTCTCTGTCGGCTCTCCGTCATCGCGGCCAGCTCGTTAGCTTCGCACTATTGAAGCCCGAGTTCGGGCAGGGGGCAGTCCAGCGTGGAATTGATGAATTGCTGGCTGTTGGCGAGCGCACCGGCCAGAATGACGGGCAGCTCGCCGCCGCTCGCCAGTTTCAAGGGACCGAGGCGCGCCTTGGCGAAGGTCGCGTGAGAGAGATTGGCGCCCTTGAATGACGCGCCGCGCAGATCACAGCCGGAAAAATTGGCGCCACGCAAATCGGCATTGTCGAACTTGGCGGCCTGGAGACGCGCGTCGGCGAAGTTGAGATTTAAGGCGACGGTATTGCGCAGGGAAAGGCCGGTCAGCCTGCGCCCCGCGGCGAAATCCAGAATCGGCCGCAGATCCTCGCCGTCAAGCGCGGCAGTTTTGCCTTGCACACCCTCGCTCGAGATCCACAGTTCATGGGAGATGATCAGGGCCTTGAGCGCTTCGGCTTTCTCTTCGGCTTCCTTCGTCACATCAAGCACGCAGCCCTCTAGGGATTCCCTGGGAATGTCGAGTTCCTTCAGGTTTACTCCGGTCAGTACGGCGCCCTTGAACTTCGCATTCTTGAGCGTCGCGCCCTTGAACTTCGCGCCGTCCATAATGGCGCCGGTAAAATTCGCATTCTCGAGCTTTGCATTGCCGAACGAGGCATTCTTCAGCGAGCAATTGGTGAAATCGACTCCGTCGGGAATATCAGGTGTGTTGCTGTTCGCCGGCGCGTTGTTGCGCCGATCCATGACGGACATGCCCTCCGCGCCTACGATCATCATGCGCGCCGCTCTCAGGTCACCGCCATCCATGATGGCATAGGAGAGATTGGCGCCGCGGAACGTCGCGCCGCGCATGTCGGCACGGGTCAGATTGGCAGCCTGAAGATTGGCGCCCCGCAGATCGGCGCAATAGAGACTCGCGCGTTGCAAGTTCGAACCATAAAACGTTGCGCCGACTAGCGAGGAGCCGGAGAAATCGGCTTCGCTCAGGATCCGGTTGGCGAGATTGAGGCCGTCAAGTCCACGACGCGTCAGCTGCGCACGTTTGCCCCCCTGATAAGCCACAAACTTCTCGTGCGCCGCGAGGATCGGATTGAGCTCCTTCTGCGATAACGGCGTGCAGTCTTTATCGGTGAAATTCGCGAGCATGGGTGGCCTTCGCGGGCGCTTTTGGCATTCTGCCCTGCCGTTCACACTAAGGCAGAATGCGTTAAGAAACGTTTGGTGGTTGAATTGTCGCCTATCCTACACTCTGAGCGTGCGGCCGGTTGCGCCGCGACTGCATCGTGCGCCGGCGGCGCGCGCCGGCCATCATGCGGCGGGCTCGCGACCATTAGCGTGAGCAGAGCCACTACGGAGTAAGCAGACTCGGGTCCGGCGGAAGTACATAGGTAAGCCGGCCGAGCCACGCAGAAAATCGCAGATTCAAAAGTCGGCGCATTGGGACATAACGATCGGAGGAGTATGTAGCGGACAGGAGAATGAACACTGCCGCGGCATCGACCACTGCAGACGATGCAGCCCTATCTGCGGGTGGATCGGGACGTCACGTCGGCGCCGACGCTCTCGCCGAACTTCCGCTATTCGTGGCTCCAACGCGCGGCTCGCTCCATCGCGCTTTCGACGGCGAGCGCCGCCGCGAACAGCTGCGACTCCGATCCCGATGGCGCCGAAATGAGAACGCTGGTCGGCAGCCCGTCCGGGTCCGCGCCGGACGGAAGCGCGAATCCTGGCAGGTCGAGGAAATTGCCCAGCATCGTGTTGCGCAATGTCTTCACGTTGACCGCATGAAATAGCTCCTGGCTCGCTTCAAGGGGCGCAACGAGCGGGGCTGTATGTGGCACGGTCGGATAGGCGAGGAGCGCGCCATCCAACTCCGCGCGCAGCGTTTTCTGAAGGTCCGTGCGCGCCGCATAGAGGCTTAGAAGATCATAGGCACTCATCTGAGCGCCGCGCATGATGCGTGTGACGACGCGAGGATCGATCCGAGCGATATCCGGACCATCGACGAGCGGGCGATGGACGAAATAGGCGTCGGCGGCGGTGATGTTGCCATGCGCGGCGGTGGCCAGCACGCCGTCGAAGGCTGCAATGCGACGCTCTACGATTGTGGCGCCCCGGCGAGCGAGCGCCACCATCAGCGCGCGGAAATTCGCGACCACCGTGTCTTCCGCCTCATCGAAGACGACATTGGTCGGCACAACCAAATGGAGCTCGGCAAAGGATGCGGGCTCAGCACCGACCGGTTTGGCGCCGCGCAAGGCAGAATAAAGTAGCAGGCAATCCTCAACCGTGCGCGCCAGCGGCCCGACTGTGTCGAGCGTTGGCGAAAGCGGAAACACCCCGGTCTTGTCGATGCTTTTCTCGGCCGTCTTGAAGCCGGCGAGGCCGTTGAAGGCGGCGGGAATGCGCACTGAGCCGCCTGTATCCGTCCCGATCGCGACCGGCGCGAGTCCTTCCGCCACGGCGACCGCCGAACCGGAGGATGAGCCCCCCGGCACCCGGTGCAGCTTCGCGTCGTACGGATTGCGCGGCGTTCCGAAATGCGGATTGAGGCCCAGTCCGGAATAGGCAAATTCCGACAGGTTCACTTTGCCGAGGCTCACCATGCCCGCCACTGCCAGATTACGAACGACGACCGCATCCTCTCGCGCCGGCGGCGCCGAACGGTATATTTCGGAGCCGGCGGTCGTTGTCGTGCCCTCGAGATCGAAGAGGTCCTTCCAGGCCACCGGCACCCCATCGAGCGGACCGAGCGGTGCGTTGGAGCGATAGCGTTTGGTCGCTGCGTCCGCTTCGCGCCGCGCGCGATCTGCCGTGACCGTTATGAAGATCGTGGGATCGCTCGCCGCGGCGATGCGGGCGAGGAAATGCTCCGCCGCCTCCGACGGCGTGATCGCTTGCGCACGAAAGGCGCGCGCCAGCGCCGCTGCCGAAATGCTGCCAAGATCGAACGTCGTCATCGAGACCCGCCCCGAATACGCCTGTCTCCTAGCAGAAATTGCGGGATGCGCCGATGGTGCCGTTCTTCCCCTGGATCAGGGTCAATTGCAGGGTTCGTCCAAGTCCATTCGGGATGGACGTGCCGGAAATCCGGCCTTTGATGGGTTTCCCGCACGCCGACCGCAAATGCCGTGGCAAGCAACAGGATAATCAGCGTAACAATCGTCAGTACACGTCCGAAATTCCCTCGGACGTCAGGCTGCTGCCGCGTTTCCCGCACATGCGCCAAAGCGGAGGCTGATCCAGCCGATGCCGGTGAACAGCAGGTCGAAACCCAGGAACATGCCGAGCACGAAGAGGCCCGAGAACGGCCAGTGAATCAAGATGATCGCGCCCAAGGCTATCGAGATGATGCCCGAAGCGATAAGCGAGACGGCGAGGAATAGGCCGGTATTGGACCAAGGGCCAATTGTCGGCTGTGAGCGCGGGTCTCAGGTTTGCCGCGCGCCGCCCGTCCAGGCTCGCCCGGTAGCGGCGACGGAGAGATCGCAGGGCGGAACACGCCAGCAGAAAGCGAACACGAGCCGACGCAGGAGAAATCGGAATCCAGACTGTCTGCCCAAGGCAAACGTGGAGGCCTTCATGAAATGGTTGCTTGTCGCCAGCTTCGCAGCGCTGATCGAGGCCGGCGCTGTTACCGCCGTCGCCTCCGCTCCGGTCGAGCCGCCACGTCTCCAGAGCGAGGTCCAGCGGTCCGACTCCTGCCAGCGCGTTTATCACGGCAGATGGGTGAGGAACGGCCGCGTCTGGCACCGCCGCCGCTGGAGTTGCCGCTGGCGCGGCGGCCGCCGCTGGTGTCGTTGGCGTTATTGGTGAGCTCGCTTGCGTCACGCCGCGACGGTTGTCATCTGACTTGGATTTCCGGCGGTGTGTCCGCTGCGACAATGCGGAGACGGGAATGAATGCCAGAAGCTGGTTGGTCGGGGCGGGCGTCGCCGTATCGCTCGCCGTGTTGGTGGCCGGATACGCAATCTCCGCGCAGGACAAGTACGCGGCCAAAGTGCCGAACGGCCTCGCATTCTCCGAATTCCGCGGATACGAGGGCTGGCAGGCCATCTCCATCAGCCACAACGGCGACCTGATGGCTGTGATCGTCGGCAATCCCGCCATGATCGCGGCCTACAAGGCCGGCATTCCCGGCAACGGCAAACCATTCCCCGACGGGGCCAAAATGGCAAAGATTCATTGGAGCCCTAAGAAGAACGAGGCGGCGCCGGGTCAGCCGCTCGTACCAGCCACGCTGCACGACGTCGATTTCATGGCGAAGGACAGCAAGCGGTTTGCCGGCAGCGGGGGATGGGGTTATGCGGAGTTCGAGTACGATCGTGCGTCCGACACCTTCAGACCCGGCAATACGACCGACACGCCGCCCCAAGAGCACGACGCCAAATGCGGGTTCGCGTGCCACACGATCGTGAAGAACCGCGACTACGTTTTCACGGAATACGCCAAGCGATAATCGTCAATTTCGGCAGGGCGGGCGAGGCTTCGCCACCCGGTGTACTGCCGTTGCACCGACAGCCTAGCGATCTGGAAACGGTCGCTCAGTGCTGCTGAGGCTGTTCCGGCCGGAATGCACCGCCCACAATTCGCCGGCCAGAAGCCCTGTCGACAGGCCAAGGAAACTTCCCGCGATCGCGTCGCTCAGGAAGTGCCACTCGCCCACGACCAGCAACACCACCGCAACCAACAGCAGGATTGCGAGCGGCCAGACGCTCGATCGGTAAAGACGCATGAAAACGCCGGCAAAGGCCGCGGCCAATGCCATGTGACTGGACGGAAAGCTGCTCTGCGGCGAGCCGCCCCAGAAATGGAAAGCGTGCGCGGAGCCATGCAGCACATCGACAGGGTTGGGAACGCCGAAGATCAGCTTCAGCGCATTGCTGTGGAGTGCGTAGGCGCAAATGGACGTCAGACAGGCGACCGCCAGAACCTCCGCGGGCGGCGGAAGTCTTCCGTGAATTAAGCGTGCGAGTACAAGCGCCATGACCGCCATGGCTTCCGCCGAGAGGATGACCGCGCTGCCGAGACCTTCGCCCAAGACATGGAGGTGACGCGAAAATCGGGCACAGTACAGCGCGATTGGCATGTCGGCGTACAGAAACGAGAGCGTCACCGCTGCGGAGACGACAATGAGCGACAAAAACCAAATCCGGAGTGCCACGCGAAACGACAACCTAACTCGCCCCATTGGCGACCCCGAGAGGATTCGAACCTCCGACCTACAGATTAGGAATCTGCCGCTCTATCCTGCTGAGCTACGGGGTCATGCGTCCGCCTCTTTAGCGGATCATCGCCTTCGGGGATAGGCGCGTGCCGGCATATGTGCTTGCCGCCGTCGCGCGCGATCGTCCAGCCGCGTCCAGAGCACGCTGTGCATGCCTCACGCCTTTGCATTTCATGTCGGCGCGCCACCGCGTGAACCGTCGCCCGCAGCAGCGCGAGCGCCGGTGTAGCGGCTTCGAACGGCGTCATGTGCGCGTCGCCTCTGGCCCAGGTGCTGGCAAGGCCGCGTCGCCCCGGGGTTTCGCCGAACTGAAAACCGTTGGCGGGCAGCAGCGCACGGTGCACCGCCATCGCCGTGTCGGCGGAAGCTGGGCCACTATCGAGGCCAAGGGTGGCCTGCACTTCGGCAAATACGTTCGTTTCTTCGGCCGCGCCGGCGACTGCGATCCGATGGGCAAGCACGTCGAACGCCGTCATTGAAAGTCTTCCAGAAGGTGCCGCCAGAGATAGCCGAGCGCCAATCTGTTCCTGTCCGCCAGCGTCCGTCCGGCATTCTTGGGGGCCTCGGCCCGCGGATGGCTCCGGAGAGACGCACTCCGGTCTATCTCCTTAATAGGAATGGTTATTTCCACGACCAGCGGGGGATCCTCTCGCAACACCAGCGAAATATAGAACCGAATTGGTAATAAGTCAACTGTTTTGGTTGTGGCCCTTTAGACCATTGTTCGAGCCTCCGGACAGGAGATGATTGCGCCCACGCTACGCAGCGCAAAAATTGACTCTAGATTCAATCGGTCGGCGCGACCGGGCTTGCGCGAAAGCGTTCGTGTTATAAGTCAAAGGGGGACGACGCCGGTCGAAGGAGACCCGCACGTGATGGGTTTGGTGGACGGTTTTCTTCGGCGCTTGTTCCTGGCAATGGGGGTCGCCCTGCTGTCGGCGGCTGGCCTTTCGCCACCGGCTTTTGCGCGCGGCGCTCCGGATACGTTTTCACCACTGGCCGAACGGTTGCTGCCGACTGTCGTCAACATTGCGACCACGCAGACCCTGAAGCCGGGGATGGCCGATCTGATGCCGGATCTGCCGCCTGACTCGCCGCTGCAGGACCTGTTCAAGGACTATCTCAGCAAGAACAAGAACGTGCCGCACCATGTCACGGCGCTGGGCTCGGGCTTCATCATCGATCCCTCAGGCATCATCGTCACCAACAATCATGTCATCGACGACGCTGAAGAGATAACGGTGACGCTCAATGACGGCACGAGCCTTCCAGCGAAACTTCTCGGCCGCGATCCCAAGACCGACCTCGCGCTCCTGAAGGTCAATCCGACGAAGCCGTTGATGGCGGCGCATTTCGGCGATTCCGATCACGCTCATGTCGGCGACTGGGTGATCGCTATTGGCAATCCCTTCGGCCTCGGCAGCACCGTGACGGCCGGCATCGTATCGGCGCGCAACCGCGATATCGCGTCGGGTCCGTACGATGATTTCATCCAGACGGATGCGCCGATCAATCGCGGCAATTCCGGCGGCCCGCTTTTCGACATGGACGGAAATGTCGTCGGCGTGAATTCCGCAATCTTTTCGCCGTCCGGTGGCTCGGTCGGCATCGGATTCTCCATTCCGTCGAACATGGCCCGCCAGGTCATCGAACAGCTTCGCCAATACGGCGCGACGCGTCGCGGCTGGCTCGGCGTGCGCATCCAGCAGGTGACGAGCGATATAGCTGAAGGCCTCGGTCTTCCCGGCACGCAAGGCGCGTTGGTCGCGGATGTGACGGCGAACGGCCCGGCGGCGAAATCGGGCGTCGAAAACGGCGACCTCATACTTTCTTTCGACGGCAAGCCGATCGGGGACTCCCGCACGCTGCCGCGCGTCGTCGCCGATACGGCCATCGGCAAGACCGTGAACATGGACATCCTGCGCAAGGGCAAGAAGGAAACGCTGCGCGTCACGGTCGCCAAGCTTGATGATACCGATGGAACCGCCCCCGCAGCGCAGAAACCCAAACCCGCCGTGCCGGTGAAGCCCAACTCCAAGCTCTCGCAGCTCGGTCTCACCGTGGGCGCCATCGATACGGACGCGCGCAACAAATATCACCTCGGCGGCGATGTGCAGGGCGTGGTGGTGACCGAAGTGGATCCCGACAGCGTAGCCGGCGAAAAGAACCTGCGTCCCGGCGACGTGATCGTGGAAGTGCAGAGCCAGCCTGTGCATTCGCCCGACGAAGTGACGAAGCATTTCGAAGCCGACAGCAAGGCCGGCAAGAAGGTCGAGCTTCTGCTCGTCAACCGCAACGGCGATCTCACCTTCGTGGCGCTGAGGTTGGCGGAAGGCTGAAGGCTGAAGCACCGCCCTAATTCGTGACGAATTCGTCTTCCCGATAGCCCTGCAGATAGAGCAGCGCCGTGAGGTTGCCGTGATCGATGCGCGCGGCTGCGGCCGCCGCGACGACCGGCTTGGCGTGATAGGCGACGCCCAGACCTGCGCGTCCGATCATCGCAAGATCGTTGGCGCCGTCGCCGACGGCCAGCGTATCGGTGAAATCGATTCCTGCCTTGCGCGCGGCATGCTCGAGCGCCTGGAGTTTCGCTTCCCGCCCGAGGATCGGTTCGGCGACTTCGCCCGCGAGATGTGTGCCGTCGTCGAGAAGGATGTTCGCCTGTTCGGTCTCGAAGCCGGCCGCCGCCGCAACGCGCGTGGTGAAAAAGGTGAAGCCGCCGGAGACGAGCAAGGTCTTCGCGCCATGCGCGCGCATCGTCGCGAGCAGTGTCTTGGCCCCGGGATTGAGACGCACGCGTTCGTCGTAAACGCGCTGCAGCGCAGAAAGCGGCAAGCCCTTGAGCAGTGCGACGCGCTCGCGCAGCGCCGGCGCGAATTCGATTTCGCCCTTCATGGCGCGCTCGGTGATCGCGGCGACTTTCGGCTTGAGGCCCGCCATGTCGGCAAGCTCGTCGAGGCATTCGCACGAAATGATCGTCGAATCCATGTCCGCGACGAGGAGACTCTTGCGGCGATTCGCAATCGGGATAAGATTCATATCCACAGATTCGGCGCCGGCGATTTCCCTGGCGCGGTTCAACACCGCGGTATCTTTTCCTACCGGAATGTCAAAGGCGCGGCCCGCGGCAAGCCAGACCGGTTCGCCGAGATCGCGCAGCGCCCGCGCCAAAGCTTCGGCGTTCTCTGCGATAATGTTCAGGACATGAGAGTTTTTTTCGGACGATTTCTCGGACACGGACTGGCAGTTCCATGAGCGTGGACGCGGTGCTTATTGCAGGGCCTACCGCGAGCGGCAAGTCGGCCGCCGCGCTCGCCCTGGCCGAGCACGCCGATGGCGTCGTCATCAACACGGATTCCATGCAGGTCTATCGCGAGGCCCGCATCCTGACCGCGCGCCCCGGTGCGGAAGCCGAAGCGCGCGCGCCCCATCGTCTCTACGGCTATGTCGGCGTCGACGAGTTTTATTCGGTGGCGCGCTACCTGGCCGATGCGACGGCCGCGTTCGCAGACGCCCGGCGCGCGAAGCTTTTGCCGATCTTCACCGGCGGCACCGGGATGTATTTCGGCGCGCTCACCGATGGCCTAGCCGACATTCCGGCCGTGTCCGCGGAAATCCGCAACGCCGTGCAGACGCGGCGCGAGGAGATCGGCGCGGACGCCTTCTTCGAGGAGCTGAAAGCGCGCGATCCCGAGTCCGGCGCACGCCTGCGCGCGTCCGACACGCAGCGCGTTCTGCGCGCCTATGAAGTGTTCGAGGCGACGAAACGGCCGCTCTCCGACTGGCAACGCGAGAAACCGCTGCCGGGGCCGCTCGCAGGACTCAATCTCGCCCGGTTCGTGATCGCGCCGCCGCGCGCCGACCTCCATCGGCGCATCAACCACCGCTTCGAGACCATGCTTGTGGATGGTGCTGTGGATGAAGCGATACGGTTATCCTCGATCGATTCGTCAAAGCCCGCCGCCAAGATCCTCGGGCTGCGCGAATTGCGGGCGGTGTCCACACGGACGATGGCTGTGGACGAAGCGAAAAGTTCTGCACAAGCCGCCACCCGCCAATACGCCAAGCGCCAGCTGACCTGGTTCCGGCACCGGATGGCCGACTGGATCTGGCTGGAGCCTTTTGGCAATTTCCTTACCGAAATATTCACTTCCGTCGCATAAAGTTTCTTGACGGCGATTCCTCGATTCCGATAGGGTCGCGGGCATCGGAGCAGGGCAAACCATGCACCTCGCAGTTGTACTTATTAAGGAGCCGCTGGACGGGCGAGGGTGACCCTCGATCCCGAATAGCGGCGTGCAGGACAAGGGGCGGAAACGCCCCTTTCGCTTTTTTGGGCCGGAAAGGACGTGCCGTGGACAAGGACGAAAGCGCGATGCCCGCCGCGATGGCGGGCATCCTCGAACTGAGCGGAGCCGAGATGGTGATCCGCGCCCTCAAGGATCAGGGCGTGAAGCACATTTTCGGCTATCCCGGCGGCGCCGTCCTTCCCATTTACGACGCGCTTTTCAAGCAGAACGACTTCGTCCACGTCCTCGTCCGCCACGAGCAGGGCGCGGTCCATGCCGCCGAGGGCTACGCGCGCTCCACCGGCCGGCCCGGCGTGGTGATCGTGACCTCGGGCCCGGGCGCCACCAATGCGGTGACGGGCCTTGCCGATGCGCTGATGGATTCCATTCCGCTGATCGTGCTGACGGGGCAGGTCGCCACGCATCTGATCGGCAACGATGCCTTTCAGGAGTGCGACACGGTCGGGATCACCCGGCCGTGCACCAAGCACAATTGGTTGGTGAAGGACGTCAACGATCTTGCGCGCACGCTCCATGAAGCGTTCCAGATCGCGACCACCGGACGGCCGGGCCCGGTGGTGGTCGACATTCCCAAAGACGTGCAGTTCAAAAAGGGCCGCTACATCGGGCCGGAATTGGTGCGCCATCGCACCTATCGCCCGAAGACCGAGCCGGAGCTCGGCGCCATCGTCAAAGCCATCGACATGATGGCGGCGGCGGAGCGGCCCGTTTTCTACACGGGCGGCGGCATCATCAACGCGGGGCCGGAAGCAAGCCGTCTTCTGCGCGAGCTGGTGAAGCTTACGGGCTTTCCCATCACTTCGACGCTGATGGGCCTCGGCGCCTATCCGGCGTCGGATCCGCAATGGCTGGGATTGCTCGGCATGCACGGCACCTACGAAGCCAACATGGCGATGCACGATTGCGATCTCATGATCTGTCTCGGCGCGCGCTTCGACGACCGCGTGACGGGACGCATCGACGCCTTCTCGCCCGGCTCCAGGAAGATCCATCTCGACATCGACGCGGCGCAGATCAACAAGAATGTGCGCGTCGATCTTCCCATCGTCGCCGACGCGGCCAAGGCACTGAAGGAAATGGTGCATTTCTGGAAGACGCAGAAGCGCAAGGCCGACGCGCCCGCTCTCAAGGCCTGGTGGACGCAGATCGAGGGCTGGCGCGGCAGAAATTCGCTCGCCTTCAGAAACTCCAGGACCGTGATCAAGCCGCAATACGCAATCGATCGGCTTTACGAGCTGACGAAGGGCAAGGACGTCTACATCACGACCGAAGTGGGCCAGCACCAGATGTGGGCGGCGCAACGCTTCAAATTCGAGGAGCCCAATCACTGGATGACATCGGGCGGCCTCGGCACGATGGGCTATGGCCTTCCGGCGGCCGTCGGCGTGCAGATGGCGCATCCCGACGCGCTCGTCATCGACATCGCGGGCGAAGCGAGCGTGCAGATGACCATGCAGGAGATGTCGACGGCTGTGCAGTACGACCTGCCGGTCAAGATATTCATCTTGAACAACCAGTACATGGGCATGGTGCGCCAGTGGCAGCAATTGCTGCATGGCGGACGCTATTCGCATTCCTATTCGGAGGCATTGCCCGATTTCGTGAAGCTCGCGGAGGCCTTCGGCTGCGTCGGATTCCGTGCGGAACGTCCCGACGAGCTCGACGACAAGATCCGCGAGATGATTTCCGTCAAGCGCCCCGTGCTCTTCGATTGCCGCGTCGATCCGAAGGAGAACTGCTATCCGATGATCCATTCGGGCGCGGCGCATAACGAGATGGTGTTCTCCGACGCCGAAGACGAAGCCGCGTCGCTGAGCGACGAGGGGAGGATGCTGGTGTGAGCGCGCCCGGCACCGAGCGCCACACACTTTCTGCTCTCGTCGACAACGAGGCGGGCGTCTTGGCGCGCGTGGTCGGGCTTTTCTCCGGCCGCGGCTACAACATCGAAAGCCTGACGGTCGCCGAAGTCGACCCGCAGTCGCACACTTCGCGCATCACGATCGTCACCTCCGGCACCCCCGACGTGATCGAGCAGATCGAGGCGCAGCTGCGCCGGCTCGTGGCCGTCCACAAAGTCGTCAACTGGACGACGGCGACGACCGGCGTCGAGCGCGAGATGGCGCTGGTCAAAGTCGCCGGCACCGGCGATAAGCGTGTCGAGGCCTTGCGCATGGCGGACGCGTTCCGCGCCCGCCCCGTAGACACGACGCATACAAGCTTCGTCTTCGAGATCACTGGTGCGCCGTCGAAGATCGACTCGTTCATCGATCTGATGCGGCCGCTCGGCCTTGTCGATGTCTCCCGCACGGGCGTCGCGGCAATCTCGCGCGGCCCGGGAGCGATGTAGACTCTACTCACCTCACCCTCTCCCCGGAATGGGAAGCGGGAACGCAGCCAAAGGAACTCTTTCATGCGTGTCTACTACGATCGCGATGCCGATCTGAATTTCATCAAGACCAAGAAAGTCGCCGTCATCGGTTTTGGATCGCAGGGCCATGCCCATGCGCTCAACATGCGCGACTCCGGCGTCAAGGAGATTGCTATCGCGGTGCGCGCGGGCGCGTCGGCACAGAAAGCGGAAGGCGCCGGTTTTCCGGTGATGCCGGTGGCGGAAGCGGCCCGATGGGCCGACGTGTTGATGATGGTGACGCCCGATGAATTGCAGGCGGATATCTACAAGAGCGATCTCGCCGCCAACATGAAGAAAGGCGGGGCGCTGTTCTTCGCGCACGGATTCAACGTGCATTTCCGCCTGATCGAGCCCAGAGTCGATCTCGACATCGCGATGGTGGCGCCGAAGGGGCCCGGCCACACCGTCAGAAGCGAGTTTCAGAAGGGCGGCGGCGTGCCGTGCCTCATCGCCGTGCATCAGGACGCGAGCGGCAACGCGCATGATCTGGGGCTGGCTTATGCGTCCGCGATCGGCGGCGGCCGCGCCGGCATCATCGAGACGAGTTTCCGCGAGGAATGCGAGACCGACCTTTTCGGCGAGCAGACGGTTCTCTGCGGCGGACTTGTCGAACTCATCCGCGCCGGCTTCGAAACGCTGGTCGAGGCGGGTTACGCGCCGGAAATGGCCTATTTCGAATGCCTGCACGAAGTGAAGCTGATCGTCGATCTCATCTATGAAGGCGGTATCGCCAACATGAATTACTCGGTCTCCAACACGGCGGAATATGGCGAGTACGTCACCGGTCCGCGCGTCATCACGGCGGAGACCAAAGCCGAGATGAAACGCGTGCTCGCAGACATCCAGTCCGGCCGTTTCGCTCGCGACTGGGTGCTCGAGAACAAGGCGGGCCAGCCCTTCTTCAAGGCGACACGCGCCGTCAATGCCGCGCATCCGATCGAAGAGGTCGGCGAAAAGCTGCGCGCGATGATGCCGTGGATCGCCAAGAACAAGCTCGTCGATAAAGCGAAGAACTAGGCCCGCGCGTGCTGCATGCTTAAGAAGTCGTTGGGTGCGTTTTACGCATGGTTGCGCACGCGCATGGCTCCGTCGCGGTTCAGGGCCTTGTCTTTGAACTGTCATCGATCTGCGACAAACGCTTAACTCCAAGAAAACCGCCTTCTTCTAGTGTTCGCGCGGCGTTTGGGGCGGGGATCCAGCCTGTGAGTGTGTCGGACAGTTCCTGGAAAACCGTCTTGCCGAGTTCGCTGGGATGGACGGCCGGATCGCTAGCGCTGCCGCTTCCGACTCTTTCGGAAGAGGTCACCTGCGGCGAGGCCTATGAGTGGTTCCTGGAGCGCGCCAACTTGCGCGCCGTGGCGATCCTCGACACCGAGGGCCGCGTCAAAGGAATCGCCAATCGGCTCCGGTTTCTGTCGCGCTATGCGCAGCGCTATTACCCCGAACTCTATCGCAAGCATTCGGTCATGTCCCTGGCGAACCCCGACCCTCTGGTAGTGGACCGCCACATGCCCGCCGCCGATCTGGGCGCCACGGTCGTTTTCGAACAGCCCGACGCGCTGATTGAGTGCTTCATCGTCACCGATCACGACCGCTATTTCGGCATCGCCACGGGTGAAGCCCTGATGCGCGCGAAGGTCGATCTGCTGGTCGCCCACCAGGAGGATCTGAAGCAGGCGTTAAGCCGCCTCAGCGAGGCCAGCAAGGCCAAGAGCAACTTCCTGGCGCTGATGAGCCACGAGCTACGGACGCCGCTCAATGCCATTATCGGCTTCTCGGAGGTTATTGCCGGGGAGTATTTCGGGCCGACGGGCGAGCGCTACCGCTCCTACGCAGGCGACATCCACGGCGCCGGCCGCCACCTGCTCGCTCTGATCAACGACATCCTCGATCTCTCCAAGGCGGAGGCCGGAAAGCTTGAGCTCCATTGCGAAGCCTGCGACATCGTCGCGATCATCCAGGACAGCCTCAAATTGGTCGCCGAAAAGGCCAGGACCCAGGGCATCCGGGTCGTGACCCGCTTCGCGCCGAACCTACCGCCGCTCTTCGCCGATGCGCTGCGCCTGAAGCAGATCCTCGTCAACCTCCTGTCGAATGCGGTGAAATTCACGGAAGTGGGCACGGTCGAAGTCGTGGCGGAACTCACGGGAACCGGCGAATTCCTGATCCGCGTCAGCGATACCGGTGTCGGCATGGCGCCCGAGATGATCCCGGTGGCGCTCGAGCCCTTCCGCCAGATCGACTCGGCCCTGAACCGCAAATTCGAGGGGACGGGCCTCGGCCTTTCGCTCGTCAAATCGCTCGTAGAGCGCCACGAGGGGCGGCTGGAAATCGACAGCGCTCTCAACCGGGGGACGACTGTCCGGGTGTATTTCCCCGCGGTCCGGGCCTGTTCAGCCAATGGCGCTCTTGGCGCCTGAAACAGGCACAACCGGGCCGAAAGCCGGAGTGGCAAAGACGCCTGCGTCGAAGCCATCAAAAGGCGGCCGCAAAGTCTTGCGTGAGCGTAGTCGTTCGGCGTAAAAGCTTGGAAACGAAGTCGAAAGCGCGAATTTATTTACGCGCGCTTAAGGGCGATTCGTTTAGGTTATCGAACCATAAATTCGGCGGGCGGAGCGACGATCCGGCTATGACAGCATACGCGCACAGAGACGTGACGGGCGGCATCGCCGCTGTCGCGTGCGCGCGCGTAACGTTCAAGCCCCGTCATTCCCTCGGTTTGCCCAAGGCAGAGCTTCTCCTCCTTAGCTGCCCCTAGGCGTCGGCTGGTCTCATCGAAGATCGGACGTTTAGGGGAACTCGCGAGATGAGAAACGAAGCCGCCGAAAGGCAAGCGGAAGGATTCACGAGGCCATGACAACGTCAGACAATCCCGAACGGATCAAAATATTCGACACCACGCTGCGCGATGGCGAGCAGTCGCCCGGCGCCGCCATGACTCTCCAGGAAAAACTCGAAGTCGCCGAACTGCTCGACCAGATGGGTGTCGATGTGATCGAGGCGGGTTTCCCGATCTCGTCCAACGGCGATTTCGAAGCGGTCCACGAAATCTCCAAGCGCACCAGGAACGCGGTGATCTGCGGCCTATCGCGCGCGGGCTTCAAGGATATCGATCGCGCCGGCGAAGCGCTGAAGCCCGCGAAGCGGTTCCGCATCCACACCTTCATCTCCACCAGCCCCGTGCACATGAAGCACAAGCTGCAGATGGGCCCCAATGCGGTGCTCGACGCGGTGGGCGCTTCGGTGGCGCGGGCGCGCAACATCACCGACGACGTGCAGTGGAGCCCGGAAGACGCGACCCGCACCGAGCCCGATTTCCTCTGCCGCTGCGTCGAACTGGCGATCCGCTCCGGCGCCACGACCATCAATATCCCCGACACGGTCGGCTACGCGACGCCTCAGGAATATCTCGAACTCATCAAGATGCTGCGGGAACGCGTGCCGGGCGGCGAAAAGGTCGTCTTTTCGACCCACTGCCACAACGATCTGGGCCTGGCCGTCGCCAATTCGCTGGCCGGCGTCCTTGGCGGTGCCCGGCAGGTCGAATGCACCATCAACGGCATCGGCGAGCGTGCCGGCAATGCCGCGCTGGAAGAGATCGTCATGGCGCTCAGGGTGCGCCGCGACGCCATGCCGTTTCAGACGGGTATCGACACAACGCTGCTCTCACGCGCGTCGAAACTTGTCTCGAACGTCACAGGATTTCCTGTGCAATACAACAAAGCGATCGTCGGAAAGAATGCGTTCGCGCACGAATCTGGTATCCACCAGGACGGCATGCTGAAGAACGTCGAAACCTACGAGATCATGCGGCCCGAGGATGTGGGCGTGAAGGAGACGTCGCTCGTGCTCGGCAAGCTGTCGGGCCGGCATGCCTTCCGCGACAAGCTCGAGAGCCTCG
>Ga0335069_10006139_pt1 | contig 17499 bp, 13 predicted proteins | sample Lox_Sample_11_FD_206714 | JGI IMG/M metagenome (GOLD analysis project Ga0335069, IMG submission 206714) | Soil microbial communities from Loxahatchee National Wildlife Refuge, Florida, United States - Lox_Sample_1.1 | ecosystem: Environmental > Terrestrial > Soil > Wetlands | place: USA... | reverse complement strand
AGCGTTGTACTCCTCAATCCACTGCGGGGATACCTCCGGAGGTATCCCCGCAGCTCATTCAACCTAGTAGTGCTCACCACCTTCAACTTCACCGCAGGGGGGTCATGATGTACCCACCGGTTCCCACGCGGGAGGCGCAACGGCATTGCTTTGGCGCGATGTTGGACGTAATGTGCGCGGCGTGAGCCACTCGATTCTGTTTCGGCAGTTCCCGCTTGACCACCTCGATGCGCTCACGCCCATTGTTGCCTTGGCATACGGCATCCCTGAATACGACGCCCGCACGAAGGTCCGCAAAGGCTGGGGATTTCTGGACCGCAACGCGCCGGAAGCGGACGCGCGTCGCATGGTGGAAGCTGTCGGCGACATTGCAGGCGGGGTGGTGGCGATCGACAACGATCAACTGCGGTCGTTATCAGTGCCGAAGATAGTCACGGGATTCGAGTCTGCCGACAACGGCGTGACCCTGCGCCCGCAATCGACTCAACAGCCACCACATCCGGTGAGTTGGTCGGAGATCGGCGTTGTGGCCGCGGGCCGGATTTCCGAGGACATCATCCAGCGCGAGGCGGGCGGGGACCAGCAGAGGATGGCGGGAATGATGGTCGGGGTGGGCGTGTTTATGATCACGGGGATTCCGCCCGGGTTGCTCGGCGGGGGCAAGAAGAAGAAAGAGGAGAAGCCCGTGAAATCCGCGCGCGTCCTTACGTTCGGACGAATCATCACGACGGCCGGCGAACAGTTCGCCTTCAATCCCGATCATTTTGATTTTGCCGGCCTGGGCGGGAAGAAACAGATCCACGCCGCGGCGAACTTCCGCGCGTTTCTCGTCGAACTGTCGAGCCGGACCAGGGCGCGGCTGAACCTCGGCGCGCGCCTGGTAATCGAGAACCGCTCGTTGACCCACGCCAATTACGGCGGCCTCCACGATTTTGAGACGGAGTTGCTCTGGATGATACACGCGCCGGGCGGCGCCGCGTCGATCTGACGGTCGCAATCCGCGGCTAACCGCGGCGCCGATGTTTCATGCGATGGCGACTCTCGACACCATCCAGGTCGGCGTCGGCGTCCCGTCCCGAAGAACCTGTCAGCAACCCAATACGCCCCGCACGCGAATCAGGACAGTGGTGATTGTGACGGTCTGATCTTCCGTGAGGCGTCCGTTGGCCAGATAGAGCTGCGCTTGACGCACCAGGGTGTCCACCTGTCGGCAGGCCGATGTCGTGCGGCCTCGGCCGGTCTGGCGGCTGATGGTCTTGAGCTTGTTGAGGATGCTGTTCTGCAGGCTGCGTTTGAGCCCGAAGCCTTCCACCACCGACGTGAGAGCATTGAGTTGCTCGGACACGCTGTTGACGTGAATGTTGAACGTGCAGGAGTTCGTGTTGCCGTGGGTGTCCGCCACGCTGCACGTGACCGTCGTGTCCCCAACGGAGAAGCTGCTGCCGCTGGAGGGCACGTTGATGACCGTGATCGACGAGCACATGCTGGACGCTGTGGGTGCGAAACTCACCACGGCTCCCGACGGCGATACGCCATCGACCACGATATCCGCCGGGCAACTGATCACGGGCGGAATGATATGCTGCGATTCGAACGCTCCGATATCGATGACGGAACACACGACGCGATTACTGCCGCGCTGGTCGACGCTCGGTGGCGGGGTGTACGTCGGGTCGCCGGCGTTGATCGCCGGACTTCCGAGTATCAAGGCCATGGTGTAGGTCGTGCCGCCATTGTTGGTCAGCGGACCGAGGAGCGGGTTGAGCGGAGCCGCCGTGGCCCCGACCAGATCACCATTCACTCCGTCGACAAAGCCGACGCTGCCGTTGCCGACACCAATGAGATTGTAGCCGCCCGAGGTGATGCTTCCTCCCACATCCGGGGCCGACGTCGCCGTGTTGGTGGCGATGATCGTGTCAACGATCTGAATAGTCCCGGCAGCGTCCGCTTCCAAGAACCCGACAAAATCTTCGGCATTGTAAACGCCGCCGGCGGTCCCTTGGCCGTCACTCAAGTGGCCCACGCTGCTGCCGCCCGCCGCCGTATTCGATGCGATGGTGCAGTTGACCAGGAATGTGGAGGCGACCGCGTAGTTGAATATCGCGCCGCCAAAGCCACCGCCGGCGCCGCCGTTTGTGGAGACGCCGCTGGCTGCTCCCAGTCCGTTCGTGCCGGGAATTCCCAGAGACCCAGTCAGGGTGCCGGCACCCGTGGGGTTCCCGCCGATGCCTGTTCCGCCACCGCCGCCGCCGAAGCCGCCGTCGCCGCCGTTCCCGCCATTACCACCGTTGCCGCCGTCCCCGGGCATCACGACAAAGCAGCCGTTGGCGCCCGGCCCACCGGCACCGCCCCCGCCGCCGAATCCGCCCATCCCGCCGTTACCGCCGGTCCCTCCGGTGCAGGGGCCCGCGTCTCGTTCGCCTTCGGACCCCGCGCCGCCGCCGCCGCCCACGCCTGCATCGCCACCCGGGCTGCCATCCCCAGAGCCAAGGCTGCCGGTTCCGTTGCTACCATCGAGGTTCAGACCCTCGCCGCCATCGCCGGCGCCGCTAGTGCCATTGCCGATTCCGGAAGCGCCGCCCCTGGCGGTGTTGGCGGCAAACGTGCAATTCGTGGCGAACACGGAACCGTATGCGTTAAAGATCGCGCCGCCAAATCCACCGCCACCACCGCCGGCGTGGTCACCACCGCCGCCGATGGCTTGATTGTCGCAAAATGTGCTGTTCACGACGTACAACGTCGAGGCGATGGGGAAGAAGGGATCGATGCTTCCATTTATAATTGCGCCTCCTCCTCCGGCAGCGCCGCCGCCACCAAGAGCTTGGCCGTCTCCGCCTTTCGAAAGGTTGTTCTTCAGAGCACAGGCGGAAATTGTCAGGGTACCGTAATTGACAACAGCGCCGCCTCCGCCTTCCACATCACCCAGGTCATCAACGCTGGTGACACCGTTGGACAACGTTAGGCCGGAGATCGTCGCTTGGATCCCTTCGTCGACGAAGAAAATCCGGTTTGTACCGTCTCCGCTGACCGTCAATCTGTCGGCGCCAGGGCCGCTGATCGTCACCGAGCTGGACAATTCCTCTGGATCTCCTTGGATGACAATCGTCGCGGGCAACGGAACCGCGAAGACGATGGTATCGCCGTCACTGGCGCTGGCGATGGCCTCGTCGAGCGTGCCGGGGCCGAAGCTCGCCGCGTTGGTCACGGTGATCGTCGCGGCGCGCAGCGCCAGTGGTGTCGTGACGGACAAGGCGCCGCACAGGGTTGTCACCAGTAGAAATCGATTCATCGGTCAGATCCTTTCGACGTTCGTCAGATTACACGGGGTACGCCGTCCCGAAATGCCGGACTTCCATCCGAGCCAAACGCAGTCTCCCAACAGCCCTCTGCTCGTGAAAAAAATATGGCGCAACCTTTGTTTCGATGGCAAGACAAATATCGCCGGCGTCACAACGCGACGAAGTCGTCAGCAACCCAACACACCCCGCACGCGAATCAAAGCCGTGGTGATCGTGACGGCTTGACTTTCCGTCAGACGGCCGTTGGCCAGATCGTGCTCGGCTTGATGGATCAGCGCATCGATTTTCCCGCAAGCAGTAGCCGGATGCCGTCCAGTACACTGGCGAGAGAGGCTCTTCAGCTTGTTGACGAGGGCATTTTGAACCGGGCGAGGCAGGCCAAATTCTTGGATCGCAGCGTTGAGATCATCCAGTTGCTGAAAGACTGCAACGAGGTCCAATGGACAGGTGAAAACCGGCGTGTCCTGAACCTCAAACGCACCGATGTCAATCCGGCCCCTCACAACGCGCAGGAAACATGGTCCGCGCTGATCGAAGTACGGAGGTGGCGTGAAATTCGGGTTGCCGGCATCAATGGCCGGGCTGCCACGTTCCAGCGCTATGGTCGGGGTCAGTCCCCCGTTGTCCTGCGGCCCAGCAAGATCGAGCATCGAATTTGTGTCAATCTGGTCACCTGTTGCGGACAGAAATCCACCACCGTCGTCACTGCTGAGGTTGTAGCCGAGCGAAGTGACGGTACCAGAATCGTTGAAGATGTTCACCCCGGGAGCAAGAGCAACCAGGATGGTGCTATCGATCTCGACTGTGGCTGTACCTCCGGAACCGCTGTTATAAATGGCCCCGCCGTCCTGCCCCTCATTGTCGTCGAAGGTGCAGTTGGCAATCTGCACAATGGCCGTGCCCCCGGAACCCTCATTAAGGATTCCGCCGCCGACGCCGCCCAGTGCTGCGTTTGCGTAAAAGGTAGAATTATTAACCTTGACAATAGCCCTGCCCGAGGTGCCGTCATTGATAACGCCACCACCGGATCCGATGTATATCGTGGAGTTGCGGCTGACGGTGCTGCTCACGATCTCCAACGTTGCACTGCCGGACGTCCCATCGTTATAGATAGCTGCACCGGCGGAAGCGGTGCTTCCATTGATGAGGCAGTAAGCGATCCGGAGCGTCGCACTGCCACCTGAACCATCGTTGAAGATGGCGCCGCCGGCCGATGTGGTGAAGATGCCACCAATGCTGCAATTGGTTAGAATCAGCGTTGCGTGATCGTTGTAGATGCCACCACCATTAATCGCAAGGTGGCCAGCACTCGAAATGCCAAGGCCGGAGAGACCGACTGTTTTGGACGGCCCAATGCGGAATCCACGGTCAGATCGGCCAATCACAGTCAACGTATTGTACCCGGGGCCGACGATGTTCACGCTGTTCGTCACCAACAGTCCGCCGTTGGTCAGTAAGATCGTGCCGGAGACACCGGAAGCGTCGATCGTATCGCCGTTGGCGGCGCTGGCGAGGGCGTCGCGCAACGAGCCGGGCCCGGAATCATTGGTGGACGTGACCGTAATCGTGGCGGCGTAAGACCGGGAAACGCCTACGGCCAGAACGGCAACGGCAATCAGCGTACGCACGTGCATCAGACCTCTTCTCCTACTGCGCACCGATTGCCGAGGGCCAGCCAGCCCCGCGCAAGCCTTACAACTGTTGGTTTCTACCAGTTTTCGTCGGATGAGTCAAGAAGCGCCTGGCCTGTGAGGCATCGCAGCGGACTACCCACTATGCCGGACATGGACAATGTCGCCGTCTTCGACGATGTAGTCCTTGCCCTTGAGATAGAGCTTGCCGGTCTCTTTCAGTTTCACCTCGGCATGATGCCAGGCTTTCGCGGAAGCTTCGGCGGATAAACCCTCGGCGGCGCCGATCAGCTCGGGGTACTTCATGACCTCCGCGCGGATGAACCCCCGGGCGATGTCGGAATGAATCGCATGCGCCGCCTCGACGGCCGTGGCGCCGTGACGGATCGTCCAGGCGCGAACTTCATCCTCGCCGGTGGTGAAGAAGGAAATGTATCCCAGCGCCTTGTATAGCAGACGCGTGAGGACGTGGATGGCGGGCTCGGTGATCCCGAGCGCCGACAGGAATTCCGCGCGCTCGGCAGGATTTTCGATCTGCGCCACTTCGGCCTCGGTCTTGGCGCTGAGCGTGCAGACCTCGCTGCGCGGTCCGGTCAGCTTCGCTTTCGCTTGGTCGACCAGTTGCGGGTTGGGGAAACTGGACTCGCCGCAGTTGAGCGCGGTAACGATGCCTTTGACCGTAAGGAACTGCAGCGAACGCAGCTTCTTTTCCTCGCCCTCATGCCAGGCGTATTCGCGCAATGACTTGCCGGCTTCGAGATGCGGCTTGAGTTTCTCCAAGAGCGCGGCTTCGTCGGCGCGTTCCTGCTCGAACTTCCGTTTCTGGTCCTGGGCAATGCGACTGAGCCGCGTCTCGATCAGGCTCAGGTCGCTGATCGTGAGTTCCAGGTTCATCGCATCGATATCGCGCAGCGGATCGACCGAACCACTCGCGTGAAACACCGCCGGATTTTCAAACGCGCGCACGACATGGCAGAACGCGTCCATGTCCTTGAGCTTGTTGAGCCATTGCTCGCGCGGCTTGGGTTCGTGAGGCGGGGCCGGGGCCAACGTGCACTCGATCTCGGCGTACTTGGTCTTCTTCGGCTGGTACATTGCGGAGAGCCGGTCCACGCGCGGATCGGCGACCTTGACCGCACCGACATGATATTCCGCGGCGCGGCCCAGCAGATGATCCATGCTCACGCCGGTCATGAGCGAGAACACGGTCTTCTTGCCGACCTGCGGAAGTCCGATGAGCGCAATTTTCATTATACGGACCCCTCACTCTGACCCTCTCCCCCGAGGGGCGAGGGAACTATCGGGCCAGCGCCGCGTGGGGGCCCCGATGTCGGAATCGGGCCAGGCACACGGCCTACAACAGCATTATCGGGCCAATGAACCACAGAACGCTTCGATGCGGTCGAGGCCTTTCTGGATGTTGTCCATCGAGCAGGCGTAGCTCAGGCGCACGTGGGCGTCGCTGCCGAACGCGATGCCGGGAACGAGCGCGACTTTCTGGTCGTCGAGCAATTTCGCGGCGAAATCGGTCGACTTGAGTCCGAAGCTCGAAATATTCGGCAGCATGTAGAATGCGCCCAGGGGCTTCACGCAGGTGACGCCCGGAATCTTCGCGAGGCGGTCGTACATGTACGCGCGGCGCTCGGTGAACGCCTTGACCATCTCGCCGATGAAGGATTGGTCACCCTTTAGCGCGGCGAGCGCGCCCTTTTGCGCGAAGCTGGTCGGGTTCGAGGTCGAGTGCGACTGGATCGAGTCGATGGCGGCGGCGATCGGGTCCGGCGCGGCCAGATAACCGAGCCGCCAGCCGGTCATCGCATAGGCCTTGCTGAAGCCATTGACGGTGATGGTCAGGTCATAAACCTGCTTGCTGAATGAGGCCAGGCTGACGGGCTGCGCGCCGTCGTAGGCGATCTTCTCGTAAATCTCGTCGGACAACATCAGGATGTCTTCTTCGAGGGCGACTTCCGCCAGCGCCTGCAGTTCTTCGCGAGTGTAGACGGAGCCGGTCGGATTGCCCGGCGAATTGAGAATGATCAGTTTCGTGGCCGGGGTCATGGCGTCGCGGAATTGGTCCGGCGTAATCTTGAACCCGTTGGCCTCTGATGTTTCGACGATCACGGGCGATGCATCGGCCAGTTTGACCATTTCGGGATAACTCAGCCAGTACGGCGCGGGAATGATCACTTCGTCGCCCGCCTGACAGGTGGCGAGGATCGCGTTGTAACAAGAGTGCTTCGCGCCGCAATTGACGATGATCTGCGACGGCTTGTACTCGAGACCGTTTTCGGATTTGAGTTTTTCGGCAATCGCCGCGCGCAGCTCCGGGGTGCCTGAAGACGGTGTGTACTTCGTGAAGCCGTCCGCCAGGGCTTTGGCGGCAGCGTCCTTGATATGCTGCGGGGTGTCGAAGTCAGGTTCACCCGCACCGAAGCCGCAAACGTCGACTCCTTCCGCCTTGAGTTTTTTGGCTTTGGCGTCGACGCCGAGCGTGAGGGACGGTGTCAGGGTAGTGGCGCGTTGAGCGAGCTGTTGCATGAGTGGTCTTTCTGGTGCTGATGGTTCATTCAAATTTCCAATCACAGCCTACAATTTACAGTTATAAAACTCCTCGACAAGCGGCTTCAGATTGTTTTCGCGAATGTTGATGATTCTCATTTCTCGCTGGGCATTCTCGGCCGAGTCGCTGGCGTGGGCGGCGTTGACCATGATGTCCTTGCCCATCTCGCGGCGGATGGTGCCCGGCGGGGCCTTGCGGGGATCGGTGGGGCCGAGAACGCCACGGATCTTGTTCACCGCGTCCGGTCCCTCGTAGATGACGGCGAGAATCTTCTCCAGGCCGGGTTGAGCTTTGGCCGGACCGGAGCAATCTTCCGGTCTTCGACCGGTCATGAATTGCACGATCTGGCTGAACTGTTCGTCGGCAAAGATCGGGCCCATGACGTCGCCCAGTCCCTTCTCGGCCTGGGGATTGAGACCAAAGCCGAATTCCTTCTCGAGGGCGAGGCGGGCGCGCTGGCCGGAGACGTCCTTGAGCTTTTCTTGCAGGACCGCGCGGACCGGGCCGTAAAACTCCTCGGCCTGAGCGACGCTCATGTGATGCACCTTGATCGCGATGATGTAGAGCCCCGTGCGCGACAGCATGTCGACAATGTTGCCGGGGCGCGCGCTGGGGAATCGGAAATTGTCCGGTTTGAGCAGCACGAGCGTCTGTTCCACCTTGGCGGCCTTGGGGTAGGGGACGACCTTCTCCAGAAACCCGCCATCGGAATCCGAGTGTTCGGCCCACAACTTGAGTTTGATCTCAGCTTCTTCGGGGCTGGGCGCGGCTAGGACAGCCGGCTCGAAATATTTGGCCTGGCCATCGGCGCCAACGATGAAGTCACCGTACGTGTCACGGATCGTTTCGCCGGAGGTACCCTTGTCGGGCGAGAAGCTGCCGACGACCTGCCGTACCTTGCGGACCGCGTCTTCGCCGCGGAACACCAGCATCATCACGCGCCGCCGCTGTTTGGTCTTGGGATCGGGTGAATAATTGTCCAGAATGTACTGGCGGATCCACTCCTGGATTTTGCGATCCTGCGGGTCCTTGGGGGAGACGACGATCTTGGCGTACTGCTCCACCAATTCGCGGCTGGGCGCAAACATGCGGGCCGCGACCAATTCGAGTGCCGTTCGGGTAAACAACCGGGCGATCACGCCGCCCGTGCGCGATTTGTAGATCGTGTACGGATTGATCAGTACATAAGCGAGTTCTTCTTTTGCGGAAGTCATGGTCGATAACTCTCAGGGTGTCGCGTTATTCCATCAGGCGTTCTCACCCGTCCTTCCCCTGGGCGCGTCGCAGCGACCGGGGTGTCTGGGGGTGGTTCCCACCGGGTGAAGACGGCAGGGCTACTTCTTGCCTCCCATGATGCGGAACAGCTTCGTGCCACAGTCCGGGCAAACACCCTGGATGGCGGGACGGCCGTTTTTCATGGTCACTTCCTGCCCCTTGGCGATTTCCTTTTTGCTTTTGCACTTCACACAATACGCTTCAGCCACGGTCCTTGCCTCCCCTTCGTTCGATTTTCACACGGAAAACTTGGGCCGCATAGTACCGGCAGGGTCGGGGGGCGTCAAGGTGCAAAACGGCCCGCACCGGCGGCGATGGGATTGGAGCCGGATCAGGATCCCAGCGTGCCGGTGGCCGTCAAGTGCGGGCTCGAGCCCCGTCTTGGGCCGGAGGCTTCACAGGCATATGTCATTGCCTGAACGAATCGGGCAGGAAGGCGATTGCCGTAACGGCGCCCTCTGCATGCATCATGAAGCTCCTCACATCTCGGAAGCCCCGCAAGGGCACCCTCCAAATGTGAGAGTGCGGAAACGATTGGAGCCGTGCGGGTTTAGATCAGCAAGAAGGGCGTAAGAATCTGGTGGTTTGTCAGCTGTTTTGGGCCGCTTGCGGGGTTGTATTTTTGGGCCGTCTGTGGTACTATACTGCGAGGTAGGTATAGGTTGTCCTGAAGTAGCGCACAAGGAATGGACTCTACTCGTATGAGCCGGTCTGTCCAAGGGGACGGGTGCAATTTGCGCCGGTCAGTAGCCCTCTCGATCGCGGCGATCTTGCTGCTGTTGGCGGCGGCCTGTGAACGCACCGGCCCCATCTCTGACTCCGATGCCGAGCAGGATGCGAATTATCAGCGGGCCAAGCGATTGTGCGAGCAGAAGGATTTCTCCGCGGCAGCGAGTTTCTATGAGAAAGCGCTGGCAGTAAACCCGGGTTTTGCCATCGGCCATTTGGAAGTGGGCTTGCTGTACGAGAACCAGTTGGCCGACCCGATTTCGGCAATCTACCATTACCGGCGATTCTTGGAGTTGCGACCCGATTCGGAGAAGAGGCAGGTCATTGAGGATTTTATCGAGCGTGCCAAGCTGGCGTTGGCGGCAAAGTCGCCCCAGTCTCCGATCGTGGATCCGAGCGAGTTGACGCGGTTGGAGGGCGAGAAAGCAGCGCTGCTCCAGGAGAATGCATCCTTGCGGGCGCGAGTTTCGGAACTGGAAAAGGCAGCGAGCGAAGCCGCACAGTCGGCCGCGGTCGCGCCGGCCAGCGCGACAACGGCTGCGGGTTCAGCGCCGGCCACGGCGCCGGTTCCGGCGGCGAATGTGGTTATGGCCGCGCCGCCGCTGACGTTGACTGCGGATACATCGACGGCGGAACCTCCCCGCATGCGGACCTACGTGGTTCAGCGCGGGGACACGTTGCAGTCGCTGGCGTTGCGCTACTACGGGTCGCGCGCGGGTTGGGACAAGATCTTTCAGGCAAATCGAAGTGGTCTGGCGAGCAAGGACCAGTTGAAGGTGGGGCAGGTGTTGATCATTCCCTGATCGGGGAATGCGGGTGAAGTAGGGCGAGACGGTTATGTGGAACAAGGTATTCGCGGGGTTGGTAATTGCGTTTTGGGCGGCGATGATGACCGCGTTGGTGCGCGTCGAAATTTATCCCCAACCGACAATCATTGAACCGTTTTCGAGTGAGCGAATCATCCGGAAGGTGTTCGCGAATCCGGAGCCGCTGAGCCTGGACATCTATTCCAACGCCAGCAATCACATCGGCCATTGCACGATCGAAATCCAACCGCAGATGGGCGAGAAATCCGGTGTCGATTCCAACGCGCCCCCGAAGCTGGTCGGTTACAAGGTTCACAGCGACTTGAAGATCCGGCTGTCGGCGTTTGGAATGCCCTCGCGGCTGTCATTGGACGGCGATAGCATCTTCGACAAGAACCTGGACTTGCGGCGTTTTCAGTTCAACACGGACATTGGCGAAGGTCGCATGGGCTCGGAAGGCTTCGGCTACGGGCACGTAAACATAGTGGGGGATGATCGCACCAAGATGGTGCGGGTGGAATTTGACTTCGGGGAATTCCACGATGAGCGGCTGTTTGATTTCGACCAGATCAAGGGCGGTGGGTTTGCCAACGCATTCGGGTTGCCCGGAATGGCGAACTTCAGTTTCCTGGGCGGTGGGGGCTTGCCCACGGCCTTTGGCGCTGCTGCCGGCGAAGACCCGCGGGCGCAGCCGACGACGACCGTTTCCATCGATCGCCTGCAGATTGCCGGCACTCCCCAGCGGGTCTACCTCGTGTATACGAGGCTCGACAACCAGATTTGGACGAAGATGTGGATCGACGAGGCCGGTCAGGTTCTCAAGGTTGTCACGTCGATGGGCTTGGAGATGCGAAGCGATGTGGCGTTGGGCGATGGCGATCACCCAGTACGTCATCATCATCGTTATCATTACCGAAGGGACGGTGTGGCAGGGTCATGATTCGCACGGAACATCTGACGAAGCGGTACGGCGGCCTGATAGCGGTCAACGATCTGAATCTGGACATCCCGCAAGGCCAGTTTTTTGCGTTCCTCGGCCCGAACGGGGCCGGCAAGACCACCACCATCAAGCTGCTGGCGGGCCTGCTCAAGCCGACCGCGGGCCGCGCCATTATCGGCGGCTATGACATTCAAGCTCATCCGGTCGAGGCGCGCAAGATTATCAGTTATGTTCCGGACACTCCGTTTCTCTATGACAAGCTCGAGCCGATGGAATTCATGCGGTTCGTCGGCCAGCTCTACGGGATGGAACGCGCGGAACTGCTGCGGGCCAGCGACGAATTGTTCGAGTTGTTCGGGTTGGACGAAGTCCGCTCCCAGCCGATCGAGGATCTGTCCCTGGGCACACGGCAGCGCCTGGTAATCGCCTCGGCGCTGTTGCACCAGCCCAAAGTGATCATCATCGACGAGCCGATGGTCGGCTTTGACCCGCGGAGCGCGCGCGTCGTGAAAAACGTCCTCAAGGAGCGTTCCCGGGCCGGCGCCACGATCTTCCTGTCGACACATATCCTGCACATTGCGGAAGAGTTGGCGGATGAGGTGGGGATTTTGAACCGCGGTAAGCTCATCGCGGTGGGGACCATCGACGAACTGCAGGAGCTCAGCGGTGAGCACGGCGAACTCGAAGACACGTTCCTCGCGCTGACGCGCGGTGAGGAGCCGGCGGGAGAATTGCCGTGAACGGACTGAAGTTCTTCTGGCTGCTGCTCCGCCTCAACCTGCGGATGACCTGGCGGAACGTGCTGAAATTGCGCGAGAAATCTCTTCTGATGGTCTCGGTAATCACCGCGTTTGTGGTGGGCTACTGGGTGGCCGGTTACGCGATCTTCTACATGGGATTCTGCCGCCTGGCGCAGGTGCCCGGCCTCCAGGTACTGGTGCTGGACCGAATGCTCTATTTGTTCTTCGCGTTCCTGTTTCTGATGCTGATGTTTTCCAACATGATCATCGGCTACTCCACGCTGTTCAAGAGCCAGGAAACGCAGTGGATGCTGACGCTTCCCGTCCGCAGTCTCGATGTGTTCCGCTGGAAGCTCATGGAGACGACGCTGCTGGCGAGCTGGGCCTTCCTGTTTCTGTCGGCCCCGCTGATGGCCGCCTACGGTCATGCCCGGCACGTGACGGCGGGCTTTTATCTGGAGGTATTCCTCTTGTTCGTCCCGTTTACCGTTCTGCCCGCGGCGCTCGGCTCGATGGCGATTTTGATCATCACCCGCTACCTCCACCGGCGCATCTTCAAGTGGGTGGTCTTTGGCGTCAGCGTCCTCAGCATCGTGGCGGGCGTCATGTTTTTGAAGCCGATGCAGGCCGAGCAGCTCGAACAGGCACAGATGGTGGCCTCACTCCAGCAACTGCTGCATAACAGCAACGTGACCGTGCAACCGATGCTGCCGAGCTATTGGGTGGCCTCCAGCATGATCGCGTGGGGCGAAGGATGGACCGGCAAAGGCCTGTTCTATTTCTTCGTGCTCTTGAGCAATGCGATGATGGCCACCCTCGTCTGCGTGACCATCAGCCGCCGCCTGTTCTACGAAGGCTGGTCGCGCAATCACACCCAGGGCGAGTTCCAGCTCGGCGTCCCGCTGCTCGACACGCCGATCAATCTCCCGCGGCCGGCCCTGGCCGACCACCTCGTCAATCTCTGGCCGCGCATGCATCCCGCCACCCGCGCGCTGGTCATCAAGGATATCCGCGTCTTCTGGCGTGATACCTCACAATGGAGCCAGTTCGTCATCTTCTTTGGGTTGCTCGGCCTGTACGTGCTGAACCTGCGCAGCGTCGCCTATGATTGGAGCAACGAGTACTGGGCCAGCTTCGTGTGCTTCCTCAACCTCGGCGCCTCCAGCATGACCCTCGCCACCCTGACCACCCGCTTCGCCTTCCCGCAGTTCAGCCTCGAAGGGCGCCGCCTCTGGATCGTCGGCATGGTCCCCAACGGCCTGAAGCTTGTCCTCCTCGAAAAATTCTGGCTCAGCAGCGTCACCTCGGCGGCGATCACGCTGTGCCTCATGCTCACCTCGAGCTGGATGCTGCGCATCCCCGGCCTGCTCACCCTGCTGTTCTCCTCCACCGTCGTCGTGATGAGCTTCGCCCTCTGCGGCATCGCCGTCGGCATCGGCGCGCTCTTCCCCAATTTCAGTTCCGGCTCCACCGCCAACCGCCGCGACGACAATCCCGCCCGCATCGTCTCCGGCTTCGGCGGCACGTTCTGTTTCCTGCTCAGCCTCGTCTATATCATCCTCGTCATCGGCGCCGAGGTCCTGCCCATGTACGCCAGCTTCGCCGCCAACAATTTCACCGAGCGCGGCCAACCCTGGGGCCTCATTATTTCTTGGATCTTCGTCGCCCTCCTCAGCCTCGCCGCCACCGTCATCCCCATGTCCCTCGCCCTCAAAAAAATCGAAGCTCTCGAAATCTAATCGCGAAAGACTCGGAGGTCGTTCTCCACTGCGTTCCCTTGCGTTTTACTCCCTGACTCTCCACTTCTCCTCCGCGCCCTCCGCCCAGACCCCGAATTGGCTTGACTCGCGCGCCGACCCCTTGGTAAACACCCGCAGTCTCGGTTCGGGTTCGTTTGGCGGGCTTTCTCCGTCGGCAATCAGAAAGCTCCTAACACGTCAGTGAGGAGAAATGTTGTGCGGACATGGCGCAGAGGTGACGCAGCGGCTGTTCCCGTCCACGTCGCAATTCGCGGCGCATCTCGGCATCGTCGCAGCCGCATCCCCCCATCGCGATCCCAAATCCCCGGCCGCCCTGCTTCGGAAAGGAGAACGTCATGACCACATTCAACACCATCACTCGCCGCAACGCTCTCATCACCGCCGCCCTGGCACTTGCCCTCGCATTCATTTTCAGTTTCGTCGCCGCCACTACCGCCTTGGCCCAAAATCCCTCCGCCATGTACGTCTTCGGCGACAGCCTCTCCGATGTCGGCAACGTCTACAACAACTCCACGCTCAACGCCGTCTGGGACTTCGGCTTCGGCGCCAGCGGCAATTACAATGGTCCCGCCCTCTGGCCCGGGCCCACCCCTCCCAACACCGGTAGCAGCCTCATGAACGCCGGCCTCATTACCAGCGGCGTGTGGGGTTACACCAAGGGCGCCTTCACCGACGGGTCCGACACCGCCCCGTCCACCTCTACCGCCAGCAACTGGGCCCAGCAACTCGCCGTCGACCTCAATCTGCCCCTCACCGCGTCCTCCAGTGGCGGCACCGACTATGCCTATGGCGGCGCGACCACCGATAACACCACCACCAATATCTCCACCGTCACCATCGGCAATGGCTACACCGTCACCGCCAACGCCACCGTCAACAACATCGGCAAACAGGTCGCCACCTTCCAGACCTCCCTCGGCCTCGCCCAGGCCAGCTCCTCCGCCCTCTACGTTGTCTGGGGTGGCGGTAATGACATGCTCAACAACACCAACACCAGCCTCTTCGGCGCCACCGAACAGACCGCCATTCTCAACCTCACCAACAACATCCAGTCCCTCTACAACTCCGGTGCCCGCAACTTCCTCTGGCCCGATCTGCCGCCCATGGCCTCCATTCCGCGCTATCTCGGCACCAACGCCGCCATCTCCTCTGCCCTCAGCAACGCCTGCGCCACCTTCAAGACCGATGAAGACTCGGCCATCCTGGCCCTCAAAGCCGCCGATCCCGGTATGAAGATCGCCGAGCTCGATGTCCTGAGCATCTTCACCAACGTGCTCGCCAACCCCGGCGCCACCACCTTCACCAACGTCACCAGCCCCGCGCAACTCAAGCTGGTGAACCCCGACCAGTACCTGTTCTGGGATAACACCCATCCCACCACGGCTGCCGACACCTTGATGGCCAATGGCGCCATGGCCGCCCTCGCCGCCGCCCAAATCCCCGAACCCTCCACCATCACCCTCGTCCTCTTCGCCTCCTCTCTGCCGCTAATCCTCCGCCGTAGAAGGTAACTTTGTAGCCGCGGGCGTTGACCGCGGTGCCGTCAGAAGCGTGTGGCTGCGAATCTCATTCGCGGTGCCGCTCGCTGTTTTGGTGGGGCCTCCTTCGTCTCCACGCCCCCGTAGGGGCAGGCCTCTGTGCCTGCCCCACGGTCGTCCCGCGTGTCGCGCCGAAGCTCGCAGAGCGAAGGCGGACGACCCGACCGGCCCCGAACCCCTCTGCAGGAGTCGCGAGTCTCTCTCGGACTTCGGGGTTGCCCGCCTCACCCGCCGGGATTATCATCGATCATCTTGAACCACCCCCGCCATAGACGTGTCGACTGGATGTCCTCGCTCTTCGTCGGCATGCTGATCGTCTACGTGATCAGTTGGACGCTCATGGCCTACCGCGGCTATGGAATTGGCGGCGCTGTCGCCTATGGCTCCTGGCAATACACCTACGTGCACTTCACCGAAACCTCAGCGATGGCGTTGGCACTGATCGTCTCGACCCTCTCCATGCTCCTCTTCGCCGTCGCCTTCTTCGCCAGGCAGCGATTCGCCCTCGCCAAAATCGCCCTCGTGGCCATCGCCCTGGCACTTATCGGCGCGCTGGCCTTGCCCGCCATCAACTGAACGCCTTCCGCGTGTCGCGCCTGCGGCCCTCTGTGGTTCATTCTCTCTTCGTGCTTCGAATTTCAGCTTTTCCGCATTCGTATTTTCCTCCCGCGTGAGGAATCATCGACAGCGCTGTCGAAATAACCATAAGATCCAAGCCCGCATCGTTGCTGCGCGAAGTGAGCAGGATGTGATGAACGCCCGAAGACTCAGTCCATTCATCTTCGTCTGTCTCGCCCTCGTCCTTTCTTCCATCCCCGTTCGCGCCTCCGCCGAGGATTTCACCAATGCGGTTGCCGCCTACCTGCAACACTACGTCCACGCCCAATTGCCGCATGGCTGCATCGTTATTGGCTTGGTCGACGAGCGCGGGTCCCGGGTCGTCGGTTGCGGCGACCTCGGTAACGGCACCGACCGTCAAGCGGATGGCGACACCCTGTTCAATCTCCAATCGGCCACGTACGCTTTTTCCTGTTTGTTGCTGCAAGACATGGTCGACCGCGGCGAGATGCAGCCGGATGATCCCGCGGCCAAATACCTGCCGGCCTCGGTCAACCTGCCGACCTGGCACGGCCAACAAATTACGCTGCGCCACCTCGCCAAGGAACTGTCCGGACTCCGCCCCTCGATCCTCGCCGCCGTCGACCCGAAACGCGCCGACTTTCCTCTCGCAGGCTTCACCGCCGAGAAACTCTATGCTCTCGTGTCCAATTACCGCTTAACCTCCCCACCGGGAACAACGCATCTGCATCCCAGCGTGGATCACCCGCTACTGGATCAAATCATGGCCCTGAAAACCGGCATGGACATCGAGCCGCTCCTGACGGCGCGCATCTTTGGACCATTGCACATGAACGACACCCGGCTCACGCTCACACGCGAGATGGAATCCCGCTTGGCCCCCGAACACGACCAGCTCGGTTACGCCATGCCCCGATGGCACGGTGAAGACTTCCCGCCCATGGGCGCGTTGTACTCCGACGCCAATGACCTGCTCAAATTCCTCTCGGCTTGCGGCATCACCTCGTCCGCTCTCCGCTCGCTCTGGGACAACACCGCCGCCAACTTCGCCTTTGCTCCCCCGCGCGCCGGCATGCTCCACACCGGCGGAGGATGGTTCTGCAATGGTTGTTTCATCGCTTTCGACAAGGCCCGCCGCCGCGGCGTTGTGGTCCTGGCCAATTCTTACCAGCCCAGGCGGGATCTGGGCATTCTCCTGCTCGACAGCGAATGGCAATCGGACCGCCGGCCCAGCCCGGCCGACATTGGCAGCCGGTCCTACGCTTCCTATACGGGCCAATACCAACGCTCAGCCGATGTCGCGCTCGGCCTGTTTGTGATTCGGCATTATCTCCTCGACGCCCCCAAGATCAGCACGCTGCTTCCGGCAGTCGTTTGCGTGATGGTCTTGGCGGTGCTACTCTGGCGCGCCGGCTCCCCGCGCAAACGCCGGCGCATCCTCGGATGGACGATCCTGGGCTGTGCGGTTTTGGCCCCGCTCCTGCCGCTTGCGTCCAGCCGCATTCTTTGCGCCCTCCTGCGCCCCGGCATCGGGATCCATTGCGAAGGCGCGCGGCTCTTCGCTCAACCCACCGGCTCGGACCTGTGCACCATCGAGGACTGGCCGGGGGCTCGGGCCTGGCAACGAAACGTGCACCCGATC
>Ga0335069_10006138_pt1 | contig 17502 bp, 13 predicted proteins | sample Lox_Sample_11_FD_206714 | JGI IMG/M metagenome (GOLD analysis project Ga0335069, IMG submission 206714) | Soil microbial communities from Loxahatchee National Wildlife Refuge, Florida, United States - Lox_Sample_1.1 | ecosystem: Environmental > Terrestrial > Soil > Wetlands | place: USA... | reverse complement strand
CGATCTCGAAGGCCGCGGACATGCAGCTCGCGCGCAATCTCGCGGTGGAGTGGGGAGTCCACAACATCCGCATCAACTGCATCGCGCCGGGAGTGATCCGTACGCACTTCGCCAAAGCGCTCTGGGCGGATCCGCAGCGTGAGGCCGCACTGGCACGGCGCTATCCGCTGCGGCGCATCGGTGAGCCCGACGATGTCGCGGGCATCGCCGTCATGCTCGCTTCGCGTGCCGGCAATTTCATCACCGGGCAGACGCTGGTCGTCGATGGTGGCGGTCTGGTCGGTGGAGGCGAAGCGCCGGGCTAGGCGCGAGGGACGAGCGCATTCCGTCGGCGCAGCACGGTGTAACCGGCGAGCAGCACTCCGAACCACAACGGCGCGACGTAGAGAGCGACGCGGGTATCGGGGCGGCTCGCCAGCAGCACCGCGACCAGCAGCAGGAACGCCAGCACCAGCCAATTGACGAACGGGGCCCCGGGCATGCGGAACGGAGCCGCCGGCACTCGCCCGGCGGATACCGCGCGGCGATAGTTGGCGTGCGATACCAGAATGATTGCCCAGGTCCACAGCGTGCCGACGAGCGCGACGCTGGTGACGATGGTGAAGACGCGTTCGGGCACGAGGTAGTTGAGCGCGACGCCGATCAGCATCACCGCGGCGGAGGCGTGGATGCCGGCAGCCGGGACCTGCTGCGCACTCAAGGTGGCGAACGCCCGCGGGGCCTGGCCGCGTTGCGCCAGCGTCCACAGCATGCGGCCGGTGCTGAAGAGGCCGCTGTTGCAGGAGGAGGCGGCCGCCGTGATGACCACCAGGTTGATGATGCTGGCTGCGCCCGGCACTCCGAGCTTGCCAAACACGGCGACGAACGGACTCACCTTCGGATCGAGCTCCGTCCAGGGCACGAGCGACATGATGATGAGCAGCGCCCCCAGGTAAAAGATCAGGATGCGGGCGATGATGCCGTTGGTAGCGCGCGGCAACACCACCGCCGGATCAGCGGCCTCACCCGCCGTCACTCCGATGAGCTCCACTCCCTCGTACGCGAACATCACGATCTGCAGCGTCAGCAGCACCGCGATCATCCCGCCCGGCAGCAAGCCGCCGTGAGACCACAGGTTGGAGAAACGCGCGGTCGCTCCCAGCGTGCCGACATGGAAGAAGATCACGAACAGACCGGCGAGGATCAGTGCCACGATGGTGACGACCTTGATGAGCGCGAACCAGAACTCGAGCTCACCGAACACCCGTACGGCCAACAGGTTCGCGCCGTACAGCACGAGCAGCGCCACGAGCGGCGGCAGCCACTGCGGCACCTGCGGCAGCCAGAAATCGACGTAGATGCCGATGGCAGTGATCTCCGCCATCACCGTCACCACCCAGGCGAACCAGTAGGACCAACCGGTGATGAATCCCGGCAGCGGTCCACAGAACTCTTCCGCATAGGTGGCGAAGGAACCCGCCACGGGCCGATAGGTGAGCAGCTCTCCGAGCGCGCGCATGATGAAGAAGATCGCCACTCCGCCGACCGCGTAGGCGAGCAGCAGTCCGGGCCCCGCCTCGTGGATGGCCTTGGCGGAGCCGAGGAACAGACCGACGCCGATCGTGCCACCGAGGGCAATCAGCTGAATGTGGCGGTTGCGCAGGTTGCGCGCGAGGTGGTTTGCAGTGTGAGGCATTCTGGCTTCCGTGTGGCGGGCCGGAGGTCGGGTCACGGCGGGGGTCCGAGCAGCGCGTAGCGGCGCCCCTGGGGCAGCTCGTAACGCTGCACGAGCGCGGCGCTGCCGCGGGCAGTGAGCTCGCCCGCCAGCCCGTCCCCGAGCGGGGCGAAGCTGATGAAGTGCGTGAGCCACTGCGTCAGTGCGCCACGCGCATGGCCGGGAAGTAACACGAGCACCCGCGCCGACGAGCCTTCGGTGCGGAACCATCCGGTGATGACCCGCGGCGCGCTCGAGGTCGGTGCCGCGGTCGCCGCCGTGTCCGCTCGAGCCGTGGCGAGCACCGTGAAGCGGGTCTGCAATCCGCGATCGAGCATCGCGATCGTCGTCTCATCGGGATCGAGCAGCGCCAGGGGCTCCCCGAGCGTGTCTGCCTGGATGCGCCGGGCCAGAGCGGGCAGATCCTGCCAGCGGTCGATGATCGGGAACACCACGAGCGCCGCGAGGCACACCGCAGCGGCGTAGCCGCCATAGCACCAGGTGAGGCTGCGCACAACGTCGCCGGCGCGCGCGGCGCGTGCGGCGAACGATAAGGCGAGATGCGAGGCGCCGATGACCGCGAGCGCCAGCACCGCACTCTGCGGCCAGCGCGCCTCGCCGGCCAGCGCCAGGACCACGATGGCGCCGGCAAACATCCACGCCACCAGAGCGATCAGCGCCCGGCTGAGCCGCAGCGCAAGGCGGTCGATCGAACCGGTGGAACGCTGTGCCGCTTCGGCCCACAGCGCCGCCAGCAGACCGAAGCCGAGCATCGCGGGGGCCGCGTACACATCGCGCGCGGTGGCGGCGAGCGACAGCACGGCGATGAAGGGCACGCTGCAACAGAGCGCAAAGCGCCAGGCCGTGGCCTCGGGCGCGGGCGCGCGCAGCTCCCGCCAGGCTCGCAGCAGGGCCGTGAGCACAATGAGGGTCCAGGGCAACAGGTAGGCCGGCAGCTCCAAGAGGTATTTCCCTGGAAAGTTGCGATGGCCGCTCGTGTAGTCGAGCGCCGCAGGAGATGCGACCTTGGTGAACCGCCCGGCAAGGTTGTGCCAGAAGAATGCGGCGAGCGTCTCGCGTGCATGGGGCTCCTGCAACAGCGCCAGCAGCCACGGCCCGATGACGAGCGCTTCGAGCGCGAAGCCTGCATACAGCTCCCATCGGCGCAGCTCCTGCCAGCGCCGCTCCCAGGCGATCATGGCCAGCAGGGCCAGCGCCGGTACGAGCCATGCGGGCGCACTCTTGGCCATGAAGCCGATCGCGGCGCCGAGGTGCATGAGCGCATAGCCCGCCGCCTTCGCGCGGCCGGGCGCGGCCCGATACCCGCGCCACACCCCGAGGAGTGCCAACGCACAGCCGGCCAACAGGCAGGCATCGGGGGCCAGCCAAATGCTGACGCGAAAAGTGATGAGCGCACTCATCGCGACGAGCGAGGCGACGAGTGCCGCTGCAAGGCTCCTTTGCATGGCGAGCGCGAGCGCAGCGACGCTCAGCGCTGCGACCGCGGCATAGACGAGCCCAGGGGCGCGGGCGGCAGCGGCGGAGTCACCGAACACGGCGATCGATGCCGCGGCGATCCAGTAAGTGAGCGGTGGCTTCTCTAGAAACGGCACCGCGGCGAGGTGCGGCAGCGTGCGATCGCTCTGCAGGCTCATGCGCCAGGCGATGTCCGCTTCGCGCGGCTCATCCGGTGTCCACAGGCTGCGCCCGAAGAGACCCATGAGCCACAGAGGTACGAGTGCCAGCAGGACGAGCAGGGATGTCGAGCGCGCAGGCGCCCACGATCGCGGCGGTGTGACCAACAGCTCCCCTCGCAGGCTCGACATTAGCGAGGCCATTATGCGCCAGCGCGATCTCCCCGCGGTTCGTGGCGCGCAGCCGCGCCACGGCATCTGCGTACCCCCCGCCGCGGTGAGCTCAGACCGGAAGTGAGTAGCGCACCACCATCCGCACGATGCGCGCATGAGCGCTCGACCAGTGTGCGAACTCCTGGCACACCTGCCGTGCGCCACCCTCGGGTGTGCTCTCGGAGTAGGTTGGAGCGAAGCGCGCCTCGCCCGACTCCTGCCCCGGAAGATAGCGGCTGGCGCTCCAGGGGGCGTTGGAATCAGCGGTGCGACTGAAGAGCGCCACTTCCGTCACGCTGGCATTGCTCGGGATGCTGGCGCACAGCGCTACCGCGCTCGCCTCGGCTTCGGTGCACGGGCGCGCCGGCGTCGCCACTTCCGTTGCTGCGGCTGGCGCCGCGGCGGCGGTTGTGGGAGCTGCCGCGCCCGCAGGCGAGGCACTGGCCGGGGAGGGGGGACGGCAGGCCGGCACGCTCGCCATGACCACGATGCCGTCGGTGCCGAGCCGGCGCAGCACGCCATTCTCGATCTCGCCGCGCTCGCTTCCGCGCGTCTGCTCGAGCTCGCTCGCGGCGTGGCCGAGCTCGGCGACACGCGCCTGGAGCTCGCGCTGCATGACCGACTGCGCAGCGCGCTCGCCCGCGGTGAGCCACTGCGACAGCGCGAAGCCGCACACCCCCGCGGCGCCAATGATGGCGAGCAGGATGAGCAGCTGCATTCGGTTGCGCCGGCGCGAAGCGGAGGAGGCGCGGCCCGCCGCTTCGCGCAGCAGCGCTGAGCGCAGCTGTACGAACGACGCCGACAACGTCGCGGTTCCCGCGATGATGGCGGCGAGCACGGAGTCGGGTATCGACATGGGCGCGTCCGCGGCAAGCTCTCCGCGTGCGACGCTAGCACGGCTGCTGCGCTCGCAGCGGCGCGCGGGCTGGGCTTATCCAAAAAACGCGATGCGCATCACAGCGCGCGGGCGCGCGGCGGCGCGGTCGTGGCGAGGCCGGCCGCGTGCCGGGCCAGCCAGCGCTCGAGCGCGCCCGGATCCGCTCCGGCAAGCTGCAAGCCGAGCTTGGAGCGTCTCCAGAGAATGTCCGTCGCGGTCCGCGCAAACTCCTCGCGGCACAGATATTCGACCTCGCGCTCGTAGAGTTGCGGCAGGATCTCCTCGCCGAGATCGCCGAGTGAGGCCGCCTCGCCGAGCACCCGCTCGATGCGGGCACCATAGGCATGCGCACAGCGCCGCCGCAGGCCCGCCGGAAGCCAGGGGTACCGCCTCACCAGGGTGCGCAGGAACACCGCGAAGCTGCCCCGCGGCAGCTCACCGCCGGGCAACACGGCGCTCGCAGTCCAGGGTCCCGCACCCAGCCCGAGCGCTGGCGCGAGGCGGTTGACCGCGTCCTCCGCAAGGCGGCGGTAGGTGGTGATCTTGCCGCCAAATATCGACAGCAGCGGCGCCGGTTGGCGCTCGAGCTCGAGTGCATAGTCACGCGTGACGCGTGTCGGATCGCTCGACTCGTCCTGGAGCAACGGGCGTACCCCGGAGTAGCTCCAGCGCACATCCCCCGGTCCGATCTGACGCCGGAAGTAGCGGTTGACGAGTGCGCACAGGTAGCTCACCTCGGCGGCGCTGCTGCTCACCGCCGCAGGATCGCCCTGAAAGTCGACGTCGGTCGTGCCGATGAGCGTGAAGTCGTGCTGGTACGGGATCGCGAACACGATGCGGCGGTCCTCGTTCTGGAAGACGTATGCAAAGCGGTGCGTGAACAGGCGCGGCACCACGATGTGGCTGCCCTGCACCAGGCGAACCTGGTGCTGGGCACGACCGGGGAGCGCCGCGCCGAGCACCCGGCTCACCCACGGTCCGGCGGCGTTCGCCACCGCCCGGGCGCGCACCTCCTGCGCTCCACCCGCGCCGCGCAGCTGCGCGTGCCATAGTCCGTCGCGCGCGCTCAGCCGCTCGCAGCGCGTCTGTGTCAGGATTACCGCACCGCGCTGCTGCGCATCGAGCGCGTTGAGCACCACCAGCCGGGCGTCATCGACCTGACCATCCGAGTACACGAAGCCGCGCCGGTAGGGCGCCTGCAGCGGGCCACCGGCGACGTGCGTGCGCAGATCGATCGCCGCGGAGGCCGGCAGGCGTTTGCGCCTGGCGAGATGATCGTAGAGGAACAATCCGGCGCGGATCATCCAGGCAGGCCGCAGGTGCGCGGCGTGCGGCATCACGAAGCGCAGCGGGCGGATGATGTGCGGGGCCGAGGCGATCAGCAGCTCGCGCTCCTGCAGCGCCTTGCGTACCAGTGCGAAGTGCATCTCCTCGAGGTAACGCAGCCCGCCATGGATCAATCCGGTGCTGGCGGAGGAGGTATGCGCGGCGAGATCGTCCTGCTCGCACAGGATCACCGACAGCCCGCGGCCGGCCGCGTCGCGGGCGATCCCGCTGCCGTTGATCCCGCCCCCGATGACCAGCAGATCGCAGCTCGCAGCGGCGGTGGCGCTCATCGCAGCCGGGGACTCATGGAGTCGAATGACGCGGCGCGTGGCGGCCGTAATAGTCCGGGTAGTCGGCGGTCAGACCCTTGAAGCGGCGGTGAATCCACAGGTACTGCTCCGGCACCAGCCGCGCCTGCGCCTCGATCATGCGATAGAAGCGCGCGGTATCGGCAGCCGGGCAGTCGCTCGGAAAATTCTCGAGTGGCGGGTAGATCACGCCGCGGTAACCCTGCGTGCCGGGTAAGCGGTAGAAGAAATACGGCAGCACCGGCGCGCCGGTCATACGCGCAAACCGCGAGGTGAGCGTGTTGCTCGCCGCAGGAATGCCGAACAGCGGCACCATCTCCGCACCTTTCTTGCGATAGCTCTGGTCGGGCGCGTACCAGACGCACTCGTTGCGCCGCAACGCCGAGATGAAGGCACGGATGTCATCGCGCGGGATGCCGTAGCCGCCGTAACGCCGTCGAAAGCGCTCGAAGGCATACGCGATGACCTCGTTCTTCGGCGGCCGGTAGAGGAATCCGGCCGGAGTCACGCTGACCAGTGCCCGACCCGCCATCTCCATCGAGGTGAAATGGGCGGTGAGGACGATCGCACCGTGGCCGCGTGCCAGCGCCGCCTGCAGGTGCTCCGTACCCTCGAGCTGCACGAGCTTCGCCAGGCGCTCGGGACGCGCCCACCAGGTGAAGGGAATCTCGAGGAGCGCAATGCCGAGGCTCGCAAAATGCGCCTTGAGGAGCTGCGCGCGCGCCGGCTGCGACAGCTCCGGCATACACAGCTCGAGATTGCGCCGGGCGGTGTTGGCGAAGCCGATCGGCAGGCGGCGCAGCACGACTCCGAGCCCGCGGCCGAGGCGCACCATGGCGGGAAAAGGCAGAAGCGCCAGCAGTCGCAGCAGCGCAAGGCCGGCCCAGGTGAGCCAGTAGCGCGGTGCGAACAGCCGCAATCGCATCCATACCCCCGTGAGCACCAGCATGAATCGGCGCGAGAATAACCGATTCCCGAACGACAACTGTGTTCCAATGCCGAGATGCAGATGAGCCCCCGGAAACGGCCGCCGTGGCCGCTGGCCGCGATCGTGCTCGCGGTGGCGGTGCTGGCCGTACTCGCCGGCCGCTCACCCGGCGTGTACCGGGCGATGCTCGAGCACTTTCACCCGCGTGAGCTTCTCGCGGGAGGCAACAGCCCCCCCGCACCGCGCGTGAGCCCCGAGACCGAACGGCTCGATGCCGCCGCGCTCGAGCTCGCAGCGCGCTATGCGGGTGAGCACGGCTCGCTCGCCCTCATCGTGAGCCGGCACGAGCACATCGTGTTCGAGCGCTACTGGGCGGGCAGCGGCTTCGACACCCCCGCCGACGCGCAGTCCTTCACGCGGCTGCTGGCCGCGCTCGCGGCGGGTGCGGCGTACTCCTACCACCTGATTGGCTGGCCGGACCAGCCGGTCAGCGCTTTCATACCGGAGTGGAGCCACGATCCGCGCGGCGAGATCACCGTGCGCAACCTGCTGCAGATGACGAGTGGCCTCGCGGGCGGGCGTAGCAGCACCGCTCGCGATCTGCCGGCGGCGCTGCTGCACACGCCGCTCGCGCGGACCCCGGGTGCCGTCCGCAGTGACCAGGCGAGCGATCCGCAGCTGTTGGCGCTCGTCATCGAGCGCGCGAGCGGGCAGCGGTACGCCAGTTACCTCTCGCAGGCGATCTGGCGGCGCATCGGGGCGGCGGATGCCTGGCTGCGCCTCGACCACACCGGCGGTACTGCGTACGCGGACTGCTGCATGATCGCGCACCAGGGCGACTGGATCCGCATCGGACAGCTGCTGCTGCGCGATGGCAATTACCGCGGGGACGAGGTGATCCGGCCGGGTTGGGTCGCGCTCATGCGCACCCCGGGGCAGTCGGACCCGCAATACGGTGCGTACGTCCGGGTGCGCTGGCCGATGGCGGCCGCGGGTCACGAGCCACCCGCGGCGCGCGATCTGTTCGCGGTCGAGGGCGAGGGCGGCAACCGGCTATGGATGGTGCCATCGCTCGAGCTGGCAATCCTGTGCACGGGCAGCACCGCAGGGCGCGACGCCGGCTGGGACGACAATCATCTGCCGAATCTCGTGATCGCCGCGGCACGCGACGCGCTGCCGCCAGCCGCACAGCCCGGTGCGGACATCTCGGCGATCGTCCCGGGGCACTAGGCTACTGCACAGGCGCTCCAGGTTGCCGCGACAACTCGCAGCGCTGTTCTGCTTCTGCGTCATCGATACCCTCGGGTTCGGCATCCTCGTCCCGCTCGTGCCCTACATGGCCGATCGGTTCGGCACCGCGCCGCAGTTCATCACGCCGGTGCTCGGAAGCTACTCACTCTGCCAGTTGCTCGCCGCCCCCTGGTGGGGACGGCTCAGCGATCGTTACGGCCGGCGACCGATCCTCATGAGCAGCCTCGCCGGCGCCTGCGCGTCCTATGCACTGCTCGGCTTCGCCCACAACATCTGGTGGCTGCTCGCCTCGCGGGCGCTCGCTGGTGCGATGGCCGGCAACATCGCCGCCGCCTTCGCCTACGCGACGGACGTGAGTGAGCCGCAGCGGCGCACCGCCGCGCTCGGCGTCGTCGGAGCTGCCATCGGCATCGGCTTCACGCTCGGCCAGCCGATCGGAGGACTGCTGGCGGGCGCTGATCCGCGCAGCGCGGATTTCCGCCTGCCGGCAGCCGTGTCGGTCGCAATGAGCCTGCTGGCCATCCTGCTGGTGCGGTTCGTGCTTCCGGAAAGCCGCACCGCCGAGGACCGTCGTCGACATCACGATCAATCGCGGCGCGGCGCCTGGCGGCTCCTCGCAGCACGCCCCGCGCTCGCCCTGCTCGCGGCGTCGACACTGGCCGTCACCTACTCGCAGTCGATTCTCGAATCGATCTTCGCCATCTGGGCGCTGCATCGCTACGGCTACGGGCCCCGCGCGGTGGGATTCCTGCTGTTTGCGGTCGCCCTGCCGGCCCTCATCATGCAGGGCGGGGTGGTGAGGGTGCTGGCACCGCGGCTCGGCGAAGGCCGCCTGGCGAGTCTCGGCGCTCTGTCTTATGTCGGCGGCCTGCTGCTGCTGGGCTTCGCGAGCTCGCTCGGTGTGACGGTGAGCGGGCTGCTGCTCTGTGGCATCGGCCTCGGCGCCTACAACCCCAGCGCCTCGGCGCTCGCCTCGCAGCAATCGCGCGGCCATGACCGGGGCGCCGTAATGGGCGCGTACGTCGCGAGCGCCAGCCTCGCACGCGTCCTCGGCCCGTTCAGCTCCGGCGCCGTGTACGCCGCCTTCGGCCCGGCGGCACCGTTTCTCATCGGCGCCTGTGTGACGCTGCCCGCAGCTTATCTGGTCCGCCGTGCGGCGGCCCTCACCTGAGCCACTGCGGTGCGCTACAGCTCGATCTCGGTCTGGAAGATCGAGACCGCCTGACCACTGATCCACACGCCCGAGAGCTCCCCGCCAGCGAACTCGAGCTCGATCTCCACCCGACCCGGCCGGTGCAGCGAGTGACCCTGCACGCCCGAGAAGCGCGCGCGCTCGCCGTTGCGCGGGAGCAGGCCGAGCCACGACAGATACGCACCGAGGAGGCCGTGAGCATTGCCACTCACCGGGTCCTCGGCGATACCGAGCGCCGGACAGAACATGCGCGCCTCGGTGAGATGATCGGTGACGTTGGAAACGAGTGTGAACACGAAGTAGCCGCCGGCACCGATCTGTGCCGAGAGGGTGGTGAGACGCCCGAGATCGGGCTTGAGTTGCTTGAGCGGCTCGGGACCGCGCACGCCGATCAGCAACCGGGTGCCGGCCGCGCCGACGATGCGTGGCGGGATGCGGGTGTCGAGACTCTCGGAGGCGAGCGCCAGCGCATCGAGCACTGCGAGACGCTCACGGTCGTTGAGCTCGCGCCCGATCGGTGGGGGGCTGCGGCGGATGGCGATGCGACGGTCCTCGTCGCTGCCGCGCACCTCGACATCGACGATGCCGGCTTTGGATTTCTGGCGCTGCCAGCGGGGCGCATCGTGCCGCCGCGAAAGCACGTATTGTGCCGCGATGGTCGCATGACCCACGAACCCGGCCTCGCTGCGGGGCGTGAAGAAACGGGCGCGCACCGTGTGATCGTCCGCGTCCGGCGCGAGCACGAAGGCCGTCTCGGCGTTGTTGAGCTCGCGTGCGATGGCGAGCATCTGCGCCTCCGAGAGCGCATCGGCGTTGAGCACCACACCGGTCGGGTTGCCGGTGAAGGGCTCACGGGTGAAGGCATCGACCTGATGGACCTGGACCTTCCGCGTCATGTGCTCATCCGCCGTTCCACCCCGACGGGTCAATTCTAGCCCCGCCACCGATCATAGCCGCAGCCCGTACCGGGCGCGCGTGCAATACTGACGCAACGTATTGTGGAGGCGGTACTCATGGACATCGGTGTCGAGATCAGCCTTTATCCGCTCAAGGAGGAGTTCGTTCCCGCCATTCACGACTTCCTCGGCCGGCTGAACCGGGTCGAGGGGGTGCGGGTGGTGACGAACAGTATGAGCACACAGCTGTTCGGACCCTACGATGCGATCATGCAGCTGCTGTCGGCGGAGCTGCGCTCCACGTTCGAGGCTTTGGCGGCAGCGCGCGAGAAGGCCGTGTTTGTGATGAAGGTGCTCGGACCGCTGCCGACGGCGTGAGGCTCGCCATCGCCGCTCTGGCGGGCTGCAGGGCGAACCGGCAAACTAGGCAATCCCGGCCGCAGATCATTCAGATTTTTTTCAGGGTAGGGGACAGCATGGCGCTCTTGCGGGTCGTGGATCGCGACGGAGTCGAGCACGAAGTCGAGGCCAAGACCGGAATGAAAGTGATGGAGAACCTGCGCGAGCTCGATTATGGCGTAGCGGCCATCTGCGGCGGGATGTGCTCCTGTGCCACCTGTCACGTCTATGTCGATCCGGACTGGCTGGCGCGGCTGCCGGCCATGATGTCCGATGAGCGCGAGCTGCTCTCCGAGCTCAGCCACTACCAGGAGAACTCGCGCCTCTCCTGTCAGTTGGAGTTCACGCCCGAGCTCGCCGGTCTGCGGGTGCGTATCGCGCCGGACGAGTAGGCGATGTCCGCACCGGTCGTCCACGTCGAGACCCGCGGCAACGTCGCACTGGTCACGCTCAACCGTCCCGAGAGCGGCAACGCCCTCAACCTGCAGGTTGCGATGGACCTGCTGGCGGCGGCGATGACCTGCGCCCGCAACGCCGCCGTGCGCGCGGTGGTGCTGAGCGGGGCCGGCCGGCATTTCTGTTTCGGTGGTGACCTGCGTGCCTTCGGGACGCGCGCGCCGGGGGGCGATGACTACATTCGCGAGCTCACCACTTACCTGCATGCGGCCATCTCGCAGTTCGTGCGCATGGACGCGCCGGTGCTGGCGGCGGTCAATGGCACGGCAGCGGGCGCGGGCGTCGGGCTCGTGGCCATGGCGGATCTCGCGCTGTGCGGACGGAGCTCCAAGTTCAACCTGGCCTATACTCGGGCCGGTCTCACCCCCGACGCCGGCACGACGTTCCTGCTGCCACGCCTGCTCGGACTCAAGCGCAGCATGGAGCTGTTGCTGCTCAATCGCGCGCTCGCGGCCGAGGAGGCACTGTCGTGGGGTCTGGTCAACGAGGTGGTGGCCGATGAGCAGCTGCTGGCACGTGCGCTCGAGGTGGCGGAGCGCCTGGCGCAGGGGCCGAGCGCTGCCTACGGAGCGACCAAACGTCTGATCGCGCATTCGCTCGGCGCGCTCGAATCGCAGATGGTGCTCGAGAGCGAGACGATCGCGCGCCACGCCGTGAGCGAGGAAGGCCGCGAAGGGGTGAGCGCGTTTCTCGAGAAGCGCACGCCGCGCTTCCCCGGCGCCAACTCGCGCTAGGGCATCGCATGAGCTGGGTCGTCCTGCTACTCGCTGCGGCGCTCGCGCTCATCGCGCTGCGCGTGTACTTCAAGCTGCGCTCGGCACGCAAGCTGCGCGCCGAGTCCTGGGACGAGCAGGTGATCGGACGGCTGCGCTCACAGGGGTACGCGCCGTTCAACGACTACCGTGTGGATTTCTTTCTGGCGCTGCCGGATGAGGCGGCCTGCCAGGGTGCGCGCGCGCGGCTCGAGCCCGAGTTCGCCGTGGACGTGAAGCCGCTCGCGGACGATCCGGAGCTCGCCTTCAGCCTGCACGCGAGCAAGACCATGCGGCTCGTGGTGCCGGACATGCAGGAGATGACGCGGCGGCTGAGCGCGCTCGCGGGTGAGTTGCGCGGCCGCTACGACGGCTGGGCCGCCTGAGCGCGTTGCGGCCGGCCGGCGCAGGCAGGTCGCTCAGCGCTTCTCGGTCTGTCGCTTTACCGCTTCGGTGGCAGCTGCGATGGCCGCTGCATCACCGAGGTAGCGGCTGCCCAGCGGCCGCAGCGCCGCATCGAGCTCGTACAGCAAGGGAACGCCCGTCGGGATGTTGAGCTCGGCGATCGCGCTGTCGGCGATGTTGTCCAGCATCTTCACGACGGCGCGCAGGCTGTTGCCGTGCGCGACGACCAGCACGTTCCTGCCCACGCGCAGCTCCGGGGCGATGCGTGCATTCCAGAACGGCAGCACGCGTCCGAGCGTGTCCTTGAGCGACTCGCTCGAGGGAAGCTCGCTCGGGTCGATGTGCGCGTAGCGCGGGTCGAAGCGCGGATGACGCCGATCCTCGAGGCCGAGCGGGGGCGGCGCCACATCGTAGCTGCGTCGCCAGACCTTCACCTGCGCCTCGCCGTGCTGCGCCGTCATCTGCGCCTTGTCGAGTCCCTGCAGTGCGCCATAGTGCCGCTCGTTGAGCCGCCAGGAGCGCTCCACCGGAATCCACATCCGATCCATCTCATCGAGCATGATCCACAGCGTGCGGATCGCGCGCTTCAGCACCGAGGTGAAGGCGATGTCCGGCTCGAGCTGCTCGCGCAGCAGCTCCCTGCCGGCCTGCAGAGCCTCGGCGCGGCCCTGTGCCGAGAGATCCACGTCCGTCCAGCCGGTAAAGAGGTTCTCGAGGTTCCAGAGGCTCTGGCCATGGCGCACCAGAATCAGCTTTCCGACCATATCACCCTCGATCAATTGGCGAGCTTGCGCAGCGCTTCGACACCGACCGTGAGCGTGGCGAAATCGGCGGCCTCCGCCGCGCGCATCTCGGCCACGGTGCGCTGCCAGTGGGCGAGCTCCTTGCCGCCGGACTCGATCCAGGCAGTCACCCGCGCCGGCGCGCCGCCGCGTCCGCCGTGACCGAGCACCCGTTCCGCAAGCCGCCGGTGCACGCGCAGCGCCGCATCACGCAGCCCGGTGCGCGCGACCGCCTGCCACGGACCCTCGACCAGCAGCTTCTCGATGCGCGCCTGCAGCCAGTCGCAGCCGACACGGGTGCCCACCTCGAAGTACACGCGCGCCGCCTCGATCACCCCGACCCGGTGCCGGGCGGCGATCGCGACGATGTCGAGCGCGGCGTTGAGTGCCTCGAGACTGGCAATCCGCTCGGCGAGCGGGGCGGGGAGGCCCGCCTCGAGGTTGGCCTTGCGCAAGTCCTGGAAGCGTGCGATCTCGGCGCCGCTCAGCACCGTGGGCGTTGCGCTCTCGAGCTGCTGTACGCCGTTGCGGAACTCGGCCACTGCCGCGTCCACCTGCAGCCCGCCGGGACGGGTCGTGAGCAGCCAATAGGTTGCATGCCTCAGCAGCCGGCTCGTCTGGAAGGCCGCTTCGTACTGCTGCTGCGCGCGCACCTTGTTGTCGAGCGCCTCGATCTGCTCCCACACCCCGCGCATCGCGAAAATCTCGCGTGCCGCGGTGTAGGCACGGGCAATCTGCGCGGGCTCGGCACCGGTATCGCTCTGCACGCGTGGCACGAAGCTCGGCCCCATGCGGTTCACCACGCTGTTGGTGGTGGCGGTGGCGATGATCTCGCGGCGCAGGCGATGCTGCTTGATGGCACGGGCGAAGCGCTGCTGCATGGGCGCGGGGAAGTAGCGCACCAGCTCAGCGGAGAGATACGGATCCTCGGGCACGTCCGAGGCGAGCAGATGGTTGTTGAGCCAGATCTTGCTGTAGGCGAGCAGGATGGCGAGCTCCGGGCGCGTGAGGCCGACGCCGCTCTTGCGCCGCTCGGCGAGCTCGTCATCGCTCGGCAGGAACTCGAGCGCGCGGTTCAGCTCGCCCGAGCGCTCGAGCGAGCGGATCAGCTGCTGATACTCCGGCAGGCGCGAGGCCCCCTGGAGCTCGAGGGTGCTGATCGCCTGGCTCTGCAGGTAGTTGTTACGCAGCACGAGCGCCGCGACCTCGCTCGTCTGGCGCGCCAGCAGCCGGTTGCGCTCGCCGCGTGAGAGCTTGCCGGCCGCCACCAGCGGATTGAGCAGAATCTTGATGTTCACCTCGACGTCGGAGGTGTTGACGCCGGCGGAGTTGTCGATGAAGTCGGTATTGAGGCGGCCGCGGGCGAGCGCGTACTCGATGCGTCCGCGTTGCGTCAGGCCGAGATTGCCACCTTCTCCCACCACCTTGGCGAGCAGCTGCACGCCATTGATGCGCAGCGCGTCATTGGTGCGGTCGCCGACCTCGGCATTGCGCTCGTCCGCAGCCTTGACGTAGGTACCGATGCCGCCATTCCACAGCAGATCCACCGGCAGCGTCAGGATCGCGCGGATCACATCGTTGGGAGCGACGCTGGCGCTTTCCAGGCCGAGCAGCCCGCGCGCTTCGGCCGAGAGCGTGATCGACTTCGCGGAGCGCGCGAATACCCCGCCGCCGCGCGACAGCCGGGTACGGTCGTAATCGTCCCAGCTCGAGCGTGGCAGCTCGAACAAGCGCGCCCGCTCGGCGAAGCTCACCGCGGGGTCCGGCTCCGGGTCGAGGAAGATGTGACGGTGATCGAAGGCCGCCAGCAGGCGGATGTGGCGCGACAGCAGCATGCCGTTGCCGAACACGTCGCCCGACATGTCGCCGATGCCGATCGCGGTGAAATCGGTCTTCTGCGTGTCCATGCCCATCTCGCGGAAGTGGCGCTTGACGCACTCCCACGCCCCGCGTGCGGTGATCCCCATCTTCTTGTGGTCGTAGCCGGCCGAGCCACCCGAGGCGAACGCATCAGCGAGCCAGAAACCGTAGTCCGCGGAGATGGCGTTGGCGATATCGGAGAAGGTTGCGGTGCCTTTGTCGGCAGCGACCACCAGGTATGCGTCGTCACCGTCATGGCGTATCAGCTGCGGCGGCGGCACGATGCGTCCCGCGGCGATGTTGTCGGTGAGATCGAGCAGGCCGCGGATGAAGGTCTGATAGCAGGCGATGACCTCGGCCTGCACCTCCTCGCGGGTGCCGGCCGGCAGGCGCTTGGGCACGAAGCCGCCCTTGGCACCGACCGGTACGATGAGGGTGTTCTTCACGTTCTGCGCCTTCATCAGGCCCAGGATCTCGGTGCGGAAGTCCTCGCGCCGGTCGGACCAGCGAATGCCACCGCGCGCCACCTCACCCATGCGCAGGTGCACGCCCTCGACGCGTGGACTGTAGACGAAGATCTCGAACTTCGGCCGCGGCAGCGGCAGATCCGGGATCTTCGCGGGATCGAGCTTGAAGGAAAGATAGCTCTTGAGCCCGCCATCCGCCGCACGCTGGAAGAAGTTGGTGCGCAGCATGGCCTGCACCAGGGTGAGATAGGCCCGCAGGATGCGATCGTCATCGAGACTCGTGACCGTATCGAGTCCGGCGCGGATCTCGCTCACCAGGGCCGCGGCGCTGCGCTCGCGCCGCGCGCTGCTGCCGGCGGCCGGATCGAAGCGGCTCTGGAAGAGCCGCACCAGGCCCCGGGCAATGGCGGCGTTGGCGGCCAGTGCCCGCTCCATGTACGCCTGGCTGAAGGGCACGCCGGTCTGCAGCAGATAGCGGCAGCAGGCGCGCAGCACGACGATCTCGCGCGCCGAGAGCTCGGCGCCGAGCAGCAGACGATTGAAGCCGTCGTTCTCGATCGCGCCGCTCCAGGCGGCGCTGAATCCCTCGCGGAAATTCGCCTCGACACGCGCGATGTCGACCACCAGCGTGTCGCGATGCTCGAGCTCGAAATCCTGGATCCAGGCGCTGCCGCCTTCCGGCCAGGCGAGCTCGTAGGGTCGTTCCGAGATGACCCGCAGACCGAAGTTCTCGAGCATCGGCAGCACGTCGGAGATCGGCACCGGATCGGCGCGGCGCGCGATGCGCAGATGCACCCGCTGCGGCTTCTGTCCCGCTGGCCGGTGCAGGCTGAGCAGCAGGCCGAGCGGCTGCTCGCGCAGCGTCTCGAGCACCTGCAGATCGGCGAGCGCCGCCGCGGGCGTGACGTCCTCCTGATAGCCGATCGGGAACGCGTGGCGATAACGCGCCGCGAGCGCGAGTCCGGCCGCCTCGCCGCGCCGCTCGATGAGGACCTGCCGCAGGCGATCGGACCAGGTGAGGGCCGCCTCACCGATGCGCCGCTCGATGGCGGTGAAGTCGGGGCGGTGCCGGCGGCTCGGGTCGGTGCGCACCAGCACGTGCAGCCGCGCGTGGCTCGCCCCGGAGATCTGTGCCTGGCTCTCGACACTCGTGCCATCGAAGCCCGTCAGCGCGATCTGCTCGATGCGCTGGCGCACCTCGGTGTTGTAACGGTCCCGCGGCACGTACACCAGGCAGGAGTAGAAGCGGTGATAGGGATCGCGGCGCACCAGCAGCCGCACCGTGCGGCGCTCGTAGAGATTCACCACTCCGCGCACGATGCGGATGAGATCCGGCACGCCGGCCTGGAACAGCTCATCGCGCGGATAGGTCTCGAGCACCGCGAGCACCGCCTTGCCGTCGTGGCCCGCCGGATCGAGACCGAAGTGCTCGATGACCCGCTCCACCTTGCGGCGCAGTACCGGGACGTCGCGTGGGCTGCCGAAGTAGGCGGTGGACGTCCACAGCCCGAGAAAGCGATGCTCGCCATCGACACGCCCGCGCGCATCGAAGGTCTTGACGCCGACGTAGTCGAGCAGCTCGCCGCGATGTACCGTCGCGGTGGAGTTGGCCTTGGTGAGGACCAGCAGCTCCGGCTCGCGGGCGCGCGCCCGTACCTCGCCGCGCAGCACGCTCACCCGCGGCCGCGCGCCGCGACTGCGCGCTTCGCTGAGGATCCCGAGTCCCGAGCGCACATCCGGCACCAGGCGGTCGGCGCTGCGGCCGCGCTCGAGACGGTAATGCCGATAGCCGAGGAACACGAAGTGCCGCGCTTCCATCCAGTCGAGCAGGTGTGCCGCTTCGCTCACCTCGCCGGGCGGCAGCGGTGGCGGATCGCTCTCGAGGCGGTGAATGATGTCGCGCGCGCGCTCGCGCATCGCCGTCCAGTCGCGTACCGCGCTGCGCACATCGTCGAGCGTCCGCTCGAGATCGGCTTGCAACCGCGCGATCTGCGCCGGGTCGGTGAGGCGGTCGATCTCGTACAGCTGCCACGACTCGGCGTGTGCGGCATGCGCGCCATTGG
>Ga0335069_10006137_pt1 | contig 17503 bp, 15 predicted proteins | sample Lox_Sample_11_FD_206714 | JGI IMG/M metagenome (GOLD analysis project Ga0335069, IMG submission 206714) | Soil microbial communities from Loxahatchee National Wildlife Refuge, Florida, United States - Lox_Sample_1.1 | ecosystem: Environmental > Terrestrial > Soil > Wetlands | place: USA... | reverse complement strand
CGGCGACGCGCCGCCCGCCGCGCGGCAACATCTGCAAGCGAATGAGTGCGGCAATGCGGTCTGCGACAATCGCGATGCGGTCCGGTTCAGGCCGGCTGACCTGCGCTGTGAAGGAAAGTCCCGCATGCGGCGGCAGCGGATCCTTGAATGCGACCGCGCCGGCGAGCACGCGGCCGTCAAGCTCGGGCAGCACGATATGCATCGCCAGGTCGGCGGCGCCGAGGCCGCGCGGGCTGTCGCGCCAGGCGGCGCGCCGCGTGGTGGCGCTGACCACCTGCAAAACCGGCACGCCGGGCTCGTCGAGCACGCTCGGCGCATCGCTGCCGCCGGCAGCGAAGGCGGTCATGGTGACGATCGCCGCCGGATCGAGCTTCGCGAAAGCGTCGCGCAGGAATGGCGAGGCCTCGCCGTCCTTCAGGCTGGTCACGATCAGCGCGGCCGGCGCCACGCCGCGCGCAGCGAGTGCGGCGCAGAGCGCATCGACCGGCGCGGTGTCGGCGGCAAGCAACATGGCGCGGTAGAAGATGATCGGCACCACGGGTTTGGCCGGCTCCATCGCGGCAGCGAGCTGATCAACCGTGACCGCGCCTTGGCCGGGCACATAGCCGGCAAATCGCGGCACCGGCTTCGGCGCCGGCGTCTCGATCTCGGCGCCGGCATGGCGCGCCAACAGCCGCAAAACACCGCGCAGATTGTCCGGCCCGCCTTCGCGGAAGAAGCGCAGCAATTCGCCGGTCTGCTCAGGCGCCAAGGTCGACGCCGCGGTGAGCCGTGCATCGTCGCGGTCTTCGCCCGGCAGCACCGCGAGCGCGATGCCGCGTTCGCGCGCCAGCACCGACAGCCGCTCGATGCCGTATTTCCAGAACTCGAGACCGCCGAGCAGGCGCACCAATATCACCTTGGCGCGCGCGCCGACGCGCTCGATCCACAGATCGACCGACATCGGATGACGCAGATCGCGCAGATGCGCGAGCCGCACGCTCGGCAACATATTGGGCTCGATTTGGCGCTCGATTTGCCAGGCGCCGGCGAGGCCGGTGAGGTCGCTGTCGGCGAACGACAGGATGGCGATATCGCCCGGCGATTGGCCGAGATCGACCGCTTCGACAAGCTCGTCGAGGCCGGTTGAACTCGTCGTCAACAGATGCATCGCGGGCTTATCCGGATTTCATTTTGCGCATGATCTTGTCCAAAAACCGGTTCCCACTTTTCGGGATCATGCTTGGAGCGCCTGCATTACGGCGGCGCGATCCAGTCCTTTGAGCCCGATCACGACCAGGCGGCCTTCACGCGGCTCGGCGGCTGCCCACGGCCGATCATATTGATGCGACACCCGCGGACCGACCGCCTGCAGCAGAAGCCGCATCGGCTTGCCGGTCACCGCAGCAAAGCCTTTGACGCGCAACACGTCGAAACGCTCGGCCAGCGAGGCCACCCGCGCCGACAACAGCGAGGGATCCTCGATCTCGCCGATCGGCACGACGAAGGAATCGAAATCGTCGTGGTCGTGATCTTCCTCGAGATCGTGATGGGTGCGGCGGTTGGCGATATCGTCTTCGGTGCCGACGCCGAGCCCAAGGAGCAGGGCCTGATCGACCTTGCCGTCGGTCACGGTCAGGACTTTGACGCTGCGCGGCAACGCGTTCGAAATGGTTGCCAGCGCCTGATTGACGCCGGCTTCGTCGAGCAGGTCGCGCTTGTTGAGCACGACCAAGTCGGCGCAGGCGATCTGATCCTCGAACACTTCTTCGACCGGGTCGTCGTGATCGAGCGCCGCATCGGCACTGCGCTGGCGCGACAGCGCTTCGAGGTCCTGCGCAACGCGGCCGTCGGCGAGCGCCGCGCCGTCGACAACAACGACAACGCCGTCGACGGTGACCCGGCTCTTGATCGCCGGCCAGTGGAACGCCTGCACCAAGGGTTTGGGCAGCGCCAGGCCTGAAGTCTCGATGACGATATGCTCGATGCCGTCCTTGGCGAGAAGCGCATCGAGCGCCGGCACGAATTCGTCGGCCACCGTGCAGCATAGGCAGCCATTGGCGAGCTCGACGATGTTCTCCTCCGGGCACGCGGCGTCGCCGCAGCCCTTGAGGATTTCGCCGTCGATGCCGACATCGCCGAATTCATTGACGATGACGGCGAGGCGGCGGCCTTTCGCATTGGTCAGCACGTGGCGGATCAGCGTCGTCTTCCCCGCGCCGAGAAAGCCGGTGACGATGGTGCAGGGAATGCGTGCAAGTTGGCCGTTGGTTGCGACGGTCATGCATCAGCCTCGTTGAAATCGATGGGGGGAACGCGCGCAATCAGGCCGCGCTTGAGAATGTCGGGCCGGCCGCGCCACGGCAGAATGCCGTCGCTCGCGCCGGCGAGAAGCTTGGCGCCGTCGACCAGCGCCTGCGCATTTTCAACGTCGAGCCCGCCGAACACATAGGTCCAGGAGCCGTTGCAGCGCAGCGCCGCGCTCGGGCCGCGGGTGCAATTGGCGAGGCAGCGCAGCCGGCGCACGTCGACGCCGGCTTTCGCCGCTGCGCGTTCGGTGGCCTCGGCAAGAAGCGCGCCGGGCCGCGGATCGCTGTCGGGCGTATCCGCGCGCTTGCAGGTGGTGCAGACGTAGATGGTCGGTGTTTGACTCATGGCAATCGCCTCACGCCTGTTCCGCAGCCGGCCGGTCGAAGCCTTGCCAGCGATAGATCAGATAGGACAGCGCCCAACTCACAATGAAAATGCCGACGACCAGATAACCGAAATTGGCGAGTCCGCCGTTGAGATTGTCGATCAGGTCCCAGAAGCCGCCTTCAAGCCCGAGCTTGCCCGCGATCAGGCCGAGCGCCTCGATGCCGCCGATCAAGAGCGCGACCAGAACGGAAATCGCGGTGATGGTGAGATTGTACCAGATCTTGCGGATCGGGTTGAGGAAGGCCCAGCCGTAAGCGCCGACCATCAGCACGCTGTCGGTAGTGTCGACGAGCGTCATGCCGGCAGTGAACAAAGCCGGAAAGATCATCACGGTCGAAAAGCTCATGCCGCCGGAGGCCTGGCTTGCCGCGACCGTGAACAGGCTGATCTCGGTCGCGGTGTCGAAGCCGAGCCCGAACAGAAATCCGACCGGAAACATCTGCCAGCTGCGCGACACCATGCGAAACAGCGGCCGAAACAGCCGCGACAGGAGCCCGCGGCCCGACAGCAGCATGTCGAGCTCATGTTCGCCGACCGCCTCGCCGCGCCGCGCGCGGCGGAAGCTCGCCCAGACATGGCGCAGAATGACCAGATTGATCGCCGCGATGGCCAGCAGGAAAAACGCCGAAGCGCCGGTGCCGATCAAGCTGCCGACAGCCTTGAAATTCTCAAATCGGCCTTGGAGCGCGAAGGCCGTGGCCGCGATCGCGGCGACCGCCAGCACGAACGACAGCGAATGGCCGAGCGAAAAGAACAGGCCGACCGAGATCGGCCGCTTGCCTTCCTGCATCAGCTTGCGCACGACATTGTCGATGGTCGCGATGTGGTCGGCATCGACGGCGTGACGCAGCCCGAGCACATAGGCGAGAAAGGCGGTGCCAAGGAGCGTCGGCCGTTCGGCCAAGGCAATGACCGCCCAGGTCCATGCCAGCACATTGGCGCCGGTCAGCAAGACGTAAAGCGCAATGATTTTGCCGCGGTGATTGGCCGAGGCGTCGTCGACGGTCGACTTCAGGAAATTGAACATAGAAGGTCCTCGCGTGGCCTGCCGTCGGCGCGAGCGAGGACCAAAAGACCTTGAGTCTCTTGGATCATCCACAGGTACACCCCGACCCATGTTTGTCGCGTCGACACGACCGATGGCAGGTCTCCTGGCTCGCGGATCGGCGCCTCGTCCTGCCTTCCCGGCGCTAGCCAGTGGCGCTTTGGAACGAGACTTCCCGCTCACAGTTGCGGGGGCAGCTGCGGATTTGGCCGGCCTTTTTGTGCCTGCCGCACCGCATTCCCTCTTCGCCCTCTCGCGAGGGACCATCGATAGGCTAGTGATAGATTTCGCCGGGCCGGGCTGTCAATCTGGCGGCCAGGTTCCGGCTGTACCGATACGGATCTCATGTCCAGCACAGCGAAAATCACGCTCGTTCTCGGCGGCGCCCGTTCCGGTAAGAGCCGCTACGCGGAGAGTGTGATTGCAGCCCTCCAGCCGGCCTTCCACCCGCCTTGGGTCTACGTCGCAACAGCCCAAGCCGGCGACGCGGAAATGGCGGAGCGCATCGCGGCGCATCGGGCTCGCCGCGGGCCGAACTGGAAGACCGTCGAGGCGTTGCGCGATCTGCCGGCGGCTTTGAAATCGGCGCAGGGACCCGTGCTGGTCGATTGCTTGACGCTGTGGCTGTCGAACCTGATGTTGGCGGAATCCGACATCGATGCCGAGACCGCGCTTCTGGAACAGGCTTTGGCGGCAGCGGCTGCGCCCGTCGTGCTCGTCGCCAATGAAGTCGGGTCCGGCATTGTGCCTGAACATCCGCTCGGGCGGCGGTTTCGCGATTTGCAGGGCGCGCTCAATCAGCGTATCGCCGCGCGTGCCGATCGCGTGGTGCTGGTGGTCGCCGGCATACCGCTGGCGGTGAAGGGAACGCTGTGAGGTCGTGAAATGACGGAAGCAACAGGCGACGCCGAGCGCCATCGCGCCAAAATGGCCAAGCGCAAAGCGGTTCAGGACGCCGAAGTCGCCGAGAAGACCATCGAGAAGGGCCTGCTCATCGTTCACACCGGCCCGGGCAAGGGCAAGTCGACGGCGGCCTTCGGTCTTGCGCTGCGAATGCTCGGGCGCGGGCATCGCGTCGGCGTCGTTCAATTCATCAAAGGCGCCTGGCACACCGCCGAGCGCGATGCGCTTGCCAAGTTCGGCGATCAGCTGGTGTGGCACACGATGGGCGAGGGCTTTACCTGGGAAACGCAGGATCGCACGCGCGACGTCGCGGCGGCCGAGCGCGCCTGGGCCAAGGCGTGCGAGCTGATCGATGATCCAAGCTTCGCCATGGTCGTGCTCGACGAGATCAATATCGCACTGCGCTACGATTATTTGAATCTCGACAAGATCATCGCCAAACTGACGGCGCGGCGGCCGAGCCTGCATGTCGTTGTCACCGGCCGCAATGCCAAGCCGGAAATGATCGCCGCCGCCGATCTCGTCACCGAAATGACGCTGGTGAAGCATCATTTCGCCGCCGGCGTGAAGGCGCAACCGGGCATCGAGTTCTAAAACAATGCCGGCGCGCGCGCTAATGTTTCAAGGCACCGGCTCCGATGTCGGCAAATCGCTCATCGTCGCCGGGCTGGCGCGCGCGCTAACGCTTCGGGGGCTCAGAGTGCGGCCGTTCAAGCCGCAGAACATGTCGAACAATGCGGCGGTGACGGCGGACGGCGGCGAGATCGGCCGGGCGCAAGCGCTGCAGGCGCGGGCGGCGCGCGTGCCGCCGAGCGTGCACATGAATCCGGTGCTGCTCAAGCCGCAGAGCGAGATCGGGGCCCAGATCGTCGTGCAAGGCAAGGTTCACGGCAGCGCCAAGGCGGCCGCCTTCCAGCACATCAAGCGCGACCTGATGCCTTACGTCATGGAAAGCTTCGAGCAATTGCGCAGCGAAGCCGACATCGTGCTGGTCGAGGGCGCCGGCAGCGCTTCCGAAGTGAATTTGCGCGCCAACGACATTGCCAATATGGGCTTTGCGCAGGCCGCCGGCGTGCCGGTGGTGCTGATTGGCGACATCGATCGTGGCGGCGTGATTGCTAGCCTGGTCGGCACCAAGGCCGTCATTGCACCGGAGGATGCGGCGCTGATCTGCGGTTTCATCGTCAACAAGTTTCGCGGCGATCCGGAATTGTTCGACGCCGGCATGGAACGCATCGCGCAATTGACCGGCTGGGAACCGCTCGGGCTGGTGCCGCACTTCGCCGATGCGAGCCGCTTGCCGGCCGAAGATGCGCTCGCGCTCGAACAGTCTCGCGTACGCAAGCCGGACGCCAAGCTCCGCATCGCCGTTCCGATCCTGCCGCATATCGCCAATTTCGACGATCTCGATCCGCTCGAAGCCGAGCCCGCTGTCGATCTGGTGCGCGTGCGGCCAGGCCGGCCGCTGCCTGTCGACGCCAATCTCATTTTGCTGGCGGGCTCGAAGGCGACCATCGCCGATCTCAGCGTGCTGCGCGCCGCCGGCTTCGATATCGATATCGCAGCACATCACCGCCGCGGCGGCATGGTCTTGGGCTTGTGCGGTGGTTTCCAGATGCTCGGGCGCAGTGTTGCCGATCCTGACGGCATCGAAGGACCGCCGGGAACAGTCGACGGACTTGGCCTTCTCGACGTCGAGACAACGCTGTCCGACGACAAGCGGCTCGAGCCCGCGCGCGGCACCACCGGCGACGGCGTTCCGTTCGTCGGTTACGAGATGCATATGGGCGTGACCGAAGGTCCAGATCGCCGCCGGCCTTTCGCGCAGTTCTCGGACGGCGCGCAAGAAGGCGCCATCTCGGCCGATGGGCGCGTGTTCGGCACCTATATCCACGGCTTGTTTGCCGACGATCGCCAGCGCGCGGCCTGGCTCGGCCGTTTCTCGGCGGGGCCGGCGCAGGTCGGCTATGACGCGCTAGTCGATGCGACGCTCGACGCGCTGGCGGCGCATCTTAATGCGCATCTCGACATCGATCGTTTGCTCAAGCTGGCCCGATGAGCAGAGCCGCAAGCAGCACAAGCAGCAGGATCAGCGCGGCATCGGCGCGGCGGAACAGCGACAGCGCCCGGCGGATGTCGCCGGCATCGGCGTCGCGGCGGCCGAAGCCCATCACGGCATCGTCGACCTCGACGCCGTCATAGATTCGCGGGCCGGCGAGCGCGAGCCCGAGCGCGCCGGCCATCGCGGCTTCCGGATAGCCGGCATTGGGCGAGCGGTGATTGGAAGCATCCTGCCAGGTGGCGCGCCAGGCCGCGCCGGCATCGAAGCGCTGGCCGGGTGCCGCGCCCAGCATCAGCAATAGCGCCGCAAGACGCGATGCCGGCATGTTGACCAGATCGTCGAGCCTGGCTGCAGCCCAGCCGAAGGCGGCGTGGCGCTTGGTAAGGTGGCCGACCATACTGTCGGCGGTATTGATCGCCTTGTAGACTGCGGCCCCTGGGAGCCCGGCAATGACCACCCACAAAACCGGCGCGACGATCGCGTCGGAAAAGTTCTCGGCAAGGCTTTCGATTGCGGCGCGCGCCACCCCCGCGGCATCGAGCGCGGCGACATCGCGCCCGACGATGTGCGCGACCGCGGCGCGGCCGGCCTCTAAGCCGCCGGTTTCAAGCGCTGTGGCCACGTCCGCCGCATGCCGGTATAGGCTCCGCTGTGCCACCAAGCTGCTCGCTACGAGGGCCGCGGCAAACAGTCCGAATGGCAGGCCGGACAAGAAATGTTGCAATAGATATGCGGCAGATCCAGTGGCGACAGTGATAATCAGGATCGTCAAAATGCCGCTGATCCGCCGTAGAGCCTCACTGTCGCCGTCGCGATTCAGGCCGCGATCGAGGATGCCGATCAGGCGGCCAATCCAAGTCACCGGATGGCCAATGATCCGGTACAGCCATTGCGGGTAACCGAGAGCGAGCTCGATCAGCATGGCGAGAAGGGCAAGCGCAGCGGACATGTCAGCCTATAAAGCTGCGAGCGAAGCGCGTCGGCGCGCCGTCGAGCTTGCGATTGAATCCGTCGACCGTGACATCGGACACGACATCGGACATGGCGGCGATCTCGGTGCCGCCCGAATCTTGTTTCCCGGTGCGCCGGAACCGTTTGTCGATCTGTCGACCGGGATCAATCCCAATCCTTATCCTGTTCCGCCGCTGTCCGGCGATGTGTTCGCGAGATTGCCGGATTCGGCTGCGCTCGCAAACCTCATAGCAGTTGCGGCGGCTGCCTATGGCGCGCCCGGGAACGAGAATCGTACGGCGCATATCGTGCCGGCGCCGGGCACGCAAATCCTGTTGCCGCTGATCGCCTCCCTTGTGCCGCCCGGCCGCGCCGCCGTGCTGTCGCCGACCTATGCCGAGCACGCCCGCGCCGCGCGGCTCGCCGGACACCATGTGGTGGAGGTTGACGAAGCCGGTGCGCTCGCTGAATTCGATCTTGCGATCGTGACCAATCCCAACAATCCGGACGGCCGGATCATCGCGAAAGAGGACCTCGCAGCCGTCGCCGCGAAGCTGGCGTCACGCGGCGGACTATTGCTGGTCGACGAGGCGTTCATGGATGTCGCCCCGCCGGCCGCGAGTCTTGCCGGCGAAGTGGGACGCGGCAATGTCGCGGTGCTGCGTTCGTTTGGGAAGTTCTTCGGTCTCGCCGGTCTGCGGCTTGGTTTCGCGCTCACTGCGCCTCACCTCGCCGAGCGCATCGCGGCGCGGTTGGGACCTTGGGCCGTGTCAGGAGCGGCGCTTGCCGTGGGTGCGCAGGCGCTGGCGGACCAGGCCTGGATCGCGGCGACGCGGGCGCGGCTGGCGCAGGCCGCAAACCGGCTCGACGGCATCTTGACTGCATCCGGCCTCGATATTGTCGGCGGCACGACCTTGTTCCGGCTGGTGCGCAGCCAAGCGGCGGACGCGCTCTTTCATCATCTCGGACGCGCAGGAATCTTTGTCCGCAGATTTGCCGATCAGCAGCAATGGCTGCGCTTCGGCTTGCCGGCGGCGGAGCCGGATTGGCGACGGCTCGAACAAGCGATTGACGACTTCACCGGCAATGTCGCCGCAGCGGTCATGCCGCGAACCCGGATCGCGAGCGTTACTGAGAGCGCAACAACACCCGCCGTCACTTTCCCCGCCGCGAGTTTCGACGCCGCATTCCGCGCCCGCTTGCGCGATCTGCTCGCCTGGCGCCGTGACGTCCGGCGGTTCCTGCGCGATCCGTTGCCCGATGGTGTTCTTGAACAGCTTGTCGAATGTGCGTGCTTGGCGCCGTCGGTCGGCCTGAGCCAGCCCTGGCGCTTCGTCATTGTCGACGATCCGGCACGGCGCGCAGCGATCCGTGACAACTTCGCCGCCTGCAACGCGCAGGCGCTCGCGGCCCAGGCCCCGGAACGGGCGAGACTTTATGCGACGCTGAAACTCGCCGGGTTGGAGGAAGCGCCGGCGCATTTTGCCGTGTTCGCCGATCGCTCGACTGAACAGGGCCATGGGCTTGGCCGTCACACCATGCCGGAAATGATCGACTATTCTGCGGTGACGGCCGTGCACACGATCTGGCTTGCGGCGCGCGCGCAAGGCATCGGCATGGGCTGGGTCTCGATCCTCGATCCGAAGGCCGTGGCCGCTACGCTTGGCGTGCCCGAAGACTGGAAGTTCATCGGCTATTTCTGCCTCGGCTATCCGCAGGCCGACGACAAGGTGCCGGAGCTCGAGCGCGCCGGATGGGAAGCCCGGCGGTTGCCGCCGTTGCTTCGCCGTTAATCGTTCTCCTGATCGTCGCGCCTGAGCGCGTTTCCCCCGCGCCGTTTAGCTTAACGCTATGTGCCAAAACAGAGCACATCCGCTGGCACCTGCCTTGCTCTCATCAGCCCAGCCGTCGGCGCATTCGCGCCGATCGCAAACGCCCGAAATGCCGGCCGCATGAGGCCGGCGTGCGTTTGAGGGAGAGAGCAGTGTTAACGCTACGCTGTGCCAGAACGATCTTGCTGTCCGGCGCTGGTCTCGGTGCCGTGCTCCTGTCCGTGCTGTTGGTTCCTGCGGCTTCGACTGCGGTCCGCGCCGACGGCATGGCGGTCGGCGGCTGCGTCGGAACGCATTATTCCATCACCTGCGTGACGCGCTGGGGTGGTTTTAGCGATCCCTATATCCGGCTGGTGCCGCAGCGGACCGAGGCCGAAAAGGCGCGCAGTGCCGAGCACGATCGCAAATGGCAGTCGCACTGCAAGCCGGTCGTGGTCCAGGATCCCTACGGCGTCCCGCGCTATGAATACGCCGCACCGCGCTGCGAGTTCGGCGTCGTCGAATAGAGCGCCGGCCAGCGCGCGCTAGCGTTGGCCGTTGGCGGGTCTGCCCTGCTGCCCAAGCGCGGCAAACGGCGGACCGACCTTGGCCTGACCCGCCATATTCGCTCCTGGCCCATGCTGGCCTGGCAGATATTTGGCGATCACCACGGGATCGAGTTGCCGCATCGCGCTGTCCGGCAGGCGGTGCCAGATTTCATCGCGGCCGAATAGCGCGATGCCGAGATAGCCGCGCACGGTGAGCGTCTGTCCGTCGGGGCTCAGCGTCATCATCGCGTTGTAGATATTACCGTCGCGCGGATCGAGGATATTGCCGCCTTGGTAGGACAGGCCGCTACGCGCCATGTTCCTGATCAGCGAAATTCCCAGGATAGGGGCGTTTCTGCGGTCATCCTGGCAGCGCGAGCAGGTCGGGTTCTTGGGTTCGCCCGGTCCGTCGAAAGTCTTCGCGATCGCGCCCTCGTAATAGCCGCCGTGTTGGACAAAGAGGAACCAGCCGACAGGTGCGCCGGTCCGCTCGTCAGTCTTCTGCCACAGGCCGATCACCGAGGGCTCTGCTGCGGCCGGACGCTGGGCGGCAAATGACGCGAGGAGTCCAAGCAACAGCGCCGTAACGAGAGTTTTCAGGCTCGGCTTTGTGCATTGCATGACCACAGGCCATTTCTCCATTCGCCCCAGGAAGAGAATCACCCCAACGACTGAACCATCAACGACTCAACGAGGCGTAAATAGTTGGGTGGCAATGAGGAGATTTCGGGACGATTTTGCTGCGATCGGCCGGCAGCGCGGCCAAGATCCGGCCGTTTCGAGCGCCACCGCCGGAGGTCGTCGGGCCTGAAGGCGCGAAGGTGTGCCGGTAAAAAGGTTTGAACGCGGCGTCGCGGATGTTATGTGGTCGCGACAGTCGAGCTCGCCCGCCCGAGTTTTGCAGGCTCTTAATAAGCGGAAATTTTCGGGCAGCGGGTTTGGTCTGTCTTCGCGATGCGGCATTCACGACAATTCCGTGACAGCCGATTCAACGCCGTCAATTCGTGACCCTTAGGCCGTGATTCATGCGCGTAAACGTGCCGATTTCTGCCGGCAGCTTGAGTGGCCTGTTCAGCCGCTGGGACGTCCTCGCATTTCTTCTGATCCTTGGCCTTTTGGTGTTTCTTGGCGAAGCCAGCCGGCATCTATTTGAGCCGCTCACGGCGTTGCAGCAGCAGCCGATATCGCTCGACCCGCGCAATCTGCCCGAATATGCCGCGCGCACCACGCTGCGCATGCTGAGCGCGATGATGCTTTCGCTGCTGTTCACGTTCACCTATGCGACGCTCGCCGCCAAAAACCGCGCCGCCGAGCGATTGCTGGTGCCGCTGCTCGACATCCTGCAATCGGTACCGATCCTCGGCTTCATCTCGGTCACTGTCGTGTTCTTCATGGCGCTGGCGCCGGGCCGCGTGCTTGGCGCCGAGTTCGCCTCGATCTTCGCGATCTTCACCAGCCAAGCCTGGAACATGGCGTTCAGCTTCTATCAGTCGCTGCGGACGATCCCGACTGAGCTTGAAGAGGCGACCCGCAATTTCCGGCTCACGGCGTGGATGCGCTTTTGGCGGCTCGACGTGCCGTTCGCGATGCCGCAGCTGATCTGGAACATGATGATGTCGATGTCCGGCAGCTGGTTCTTCGTCGTCGCGTCCGAAGCCATCAGCGTCGGCAATACCACGGTGACGCTGCCCGGCATCGGCTCGTATATCGCGCTCGCCATCGACCATCGCGATCTGGTCGCGGTGGCCTGGGCGATCGGCGCCATGCTGATCGTCATCTTCATCTACGACCAGGTGCTGTTCCGGCCGCTGGTCGCCTGGGCCGATCGTTTCCGCTTCGAGCAGGAGCCGGGCGCCTTGGCGCCTGAATCCTGGGTGTTCGACGTGCTGCGCCGTTCGCGCTTGATCGAGCGCCTGATCGCGCCCTTTGCCGCGCTGTGGCAACTGACCTTCCGTCCGCGCGCGCCGGACAAGCCCATGCCGGCGCCGTCCCTGTCGGCGATCGCACAGGGCCGCTTTGCCTTTCAGGCCGGTCTGATTGTCCTGGCGCTCGCGGCGATCGCGCTGTGGCAGACCGTGAGCTTTGCCATCGAAGGCATTACGCTTGCCGACGTGATGACGACGCTGGTGCTGGGGCTGGCGACGCTGGCCCGTGTTGTCGTGCTGATTGCGTTGGCGAGCGTGGTCTGGGTGCCGATCGGCGTGTGGGTCGGCGTGCGGCCTCGCATCGCCAATCTGGTGCAACCGGTGGCGCAATTCCTCGCCGCCTTCCCGGCGAATTTGCTGTTTCCGATCGTGGTGTCGATCATCGTCGTCTGGAAGCTGAGCCCGAATATCTGGCTCAGCCCGCTGATGATTCTCGGCACGCAGTGGTACATTCTGTTCAACGTCATTGCCGGGGCCGCCGCGATCCCAAGCGAGTTGCGGTCGGTCGGCATGAATCTGCGGGTGCGCGGCTGGCTGTGGTGGCGGCGCATCGCGCTGCCCGCGGTGCTGCCGTATTATGTGACCGGTGCGATCACGGCATCCGGCGGGTCGTGGAACGCCAGCATCGTCGCCGAGGTCGCGTCCTGGGGCGACGAGCATCTGCAGGCTGACGGGCTCGGCGCCTATATCGCGCAACAGACCGATGCCGGCAACTTCCACAAGATCGTGCTCGGTATTGCGGTGATGAGCCTGTTCGTCGTCGTCATCAATCGCCTGTTCTGGCGTCCGCTGTATTATTACGCCGAGCGCAAATTCCGGCTCGGGTGAGGATCGCAAATCACGGTCGCAGGTTCCCGATCGCAGTGAGGTTCAAATGAGTGCGGCATTGCTCGATATTCACGGCCTGCGCCAGTCGTTCCCGCGTGCCGACGGCGATGAGCATCTGGTGCTCGAAGGCGTCGAACTGCAGCTCAATCAGGGCCAGATCGTCGGCCTGCTCGGCCGTACCGGATCGGGCAAGTCGACCCTGTTGCGCCTGATCGCCGGCCTGTCGAAGCCGGTCGGCGGCTCTGTCACCTATCTCGGCCAGCCGGTGAATGGGCCGGCGCCAGGCATCGCCATGGTGTTTCAGTCCTTCGCGCTGTTTCCCTGGTTGACCGTTCTGGAAAACGTGCAACTCGGACTCGAGGCGCTCGGCCTTCCGCCCGCTGAAATCCGCAAGCGCGCCCTGGCCGCGATCGACCTGATCGGGCTTGACGGCTACGAATCCGCCTTTCCGCGCGAATTGTCCGGCGGCATGCGCCAGCGCGTCGGCTTCGCCCGGGCGCTCGTCGTGCATCCGAATATTCTGTTGATGGACGAGCCGTTCTCGGCGCTCGACGTGCTCACTGCGGAGACGTTGCGTACCGATTTTCTTGAACTGTGGGGCGAAGGCAAGCTGCCAATCAAAGGCGTGATCATGGTCACGCACAATATCGAGGAAGCGGTGCTGATGTGCGATCGCATCCTGCTGTTTTCCTCCAATCCCGGCCGCATTATCAGCGACATTCCGGTTGATCTGAAACAGCCGCGCAATCGCCTCGACCCGCAATTCCGTGAAATGGTCGAGAATATCTATGTCGCGATGACCGCGCGGAAGGGTTCGCCGACCCAGATTGGAACCGCGCCGGCCATGACCATGAATACGGTATTGCCGCGGGTGTCGGCCAATCTGATGTCCGGCCTGATGGAAACGCTCGCCGCACCGCCGTTCAACGGCAAGGCCGACCTGCCGGTGCTGGCCGACGAACTGCACATGGACTCCGACGAGCTGCTGCCGGTCGCTGAATCATTGCAGATGTTCCGCCTCGCCGAAATCGAAGGCGGCGACATTAAGCTCACCGATATCGGCAAACAGTTCGTCGAGATGGGCACCGACGATCGCAAGAAGCTGTTTGCACGCCAGCTCCTGGCGCAAGTGCCGCTGGCGTCGCATATCCGCCGCGTGCTCCAGGAGCGCACCAATCATGTGGCGCCCAAGAGCCGCTTCCTCGACGAGCTCGAGGATCACATGAGCACCGAGGATGCCGAGCACACGCTGCGCGCGGTGACCGCTTGGGGCCGCTTCGCCGAAGTGTTCGCCTATGACGACGATTCCGAAGGCTTCAGCCTCGAGAATCCGACCTGAGGCTTGATCCAATTGCTCTGGACCGATCGAGTAAGCGCCCCAAAGGGTCGTGAAAGGGTCTTGCAAGTCGTTGTTCGGCGCTATTACCGTGCCCATGCTGACTGGAGCCGAGCGCCGGACAGGCGTGCATAAGGCTCTGGAATTTCGCGACTGCGTGGTTCCCTGGAACAAAAATACTGCGTTCCGCCAGCATCGGGGCAGGATCTTTCCAGGAGCGACGCTCGAAAAGGCGAGGGCGACTATGTCAGTTTTTCCGCAGGTTGAGAGCCGCACGCACGCGCACTGGCTGTTGCTGGGCTCATTGGCGCTGAATCTGTTTTTTGTCGGCGCAGCCGGTGCCGTGGCTTACCGCTATAGCAGCCCGGTGCCGTTGACGACCGTGAGCCGGATCGACCTGATCGGCAGGCTCAGTCATCTCGCCGATACGTTGCCGCCGGGCGATGCCGACGTCATGCGCGCGCAGCTTCGGGCGGACGAGGAAAAAATCGTAGTGGCGCGCGCCGATGTCCGGTTGTCGCGTGACGACGTGCGCCGCAGCCTGCGCGCCGAGCCGTTCGATGCGGATGCGATGCGCAAGGCGATGACGGCCAATCACGCCGCCCACGAGCGCTTCGATCAGGTTATCCACGACATGCTGGCCTCCGCCGCCAGCAAAATGTCGGTGGTCGGGCGCACCAAGCTTGCCGATTGGCCGGCCCAGGTCGCCAATGCGCGGCCGATGCCATAAGCTGATTTTAGTTGCGCTAGGCAGCGCTGCGCCGTCCGTTCGCGGCGACTGCCAGCAGGGCGCGCTCGGCGATGGTATCGGCGAGCACGGGCTCGCGCCGTGAATCCAGCACCGCCTCGGCAAGCTCGGCCATGGCGCCGGCCAGGCGCGTTGCGTTCCAGTTCTTCAGCGCCACGCCGATGAGATCCTTGCGGCGAAAGTGCAGCGGCGGCTGCACCGCATCGAGCGAGAACGGCGCGCCGTCCTCGATGGCCAGCCGCCACTTGTGCAGCTGCGCCACCTGACGCTGCGCCGCGAACAGGATCGAGCCGGCATTGGTGCCCGCGGTCCGCGCCTTGGCCAGCTGGGTTTCGACGTCGGCCGGGCGGCCGGCGAAAGCCGCATCGACGATGTCGTCGAGCGCGAGCGCGGACGCATCCGACACCACCGCCATGACATCGTCGACGCTGATCTGCTTTTGGCCATGCGCATAGAGCGCGAGCTTGTTCAATTCGCTGCGCGACGCCGAGCGGTCGCCGCCAAGCAGCGGAATCAGCAGCGCCCGCGCATCCGGCGCAATCGCAAGGCCGGCCGCGCGCATCTCGCTGTCGATCAATTGCGCGCGGTCGCGCTCGCTGTCGGCATAGCACGGCAGCGCCGCCGCATTCTTGGCCCGTTCGCAGACCACGCGCAGCGGCGCATTGCGCCGCAAATCTCCGGCCTCGATGATGATGCGGCAATCGACAATGTCGACGCCGAGCAGCGCCTCGACGGCCGGCGCGATATTGCGGCCGGCGGCCTTGACCCAGACCGCGCGGCGGCCGCCGAACAACGGTATCGTCTGCGCCTCCTCGACCAGCCGCGCCGGATTGGCGGTGACGTCCTCGCCTTCGAGCCGCGCCAGCGCGAACGGGTCATTGACGTCATCGACCGCGGCCTTGACCAGCGCGTTGACGCGCTCGCTGACCAGACCTGCATCCGGGCCGAACACAAGCACGACCGGCCGCGCCGGATCGGGGCGCGCGACAAAGGCATCGGCAGCGGCGGCTTTGATCGCGACCATTCTCCGTCATGGCCGGGCTTTGTCCCGGCCATCCCGATTAAATATCCACGACATTGGAACTGGCTAATCGTGATGCGCGGGTCAAGCCCGCGCATGACGATTTGAGCGTTACGTCCCGGCGACGAAATAGGATGCCAGCCGGTTGCGGATCGCCTCGGCGACAGCGGTCACCGCACGGTCCTCGGCGTCGCGCTTGGCGCGCTGCTGGGCGAAGCGCTGCTGCGAGCCGGGCGCGTCGCTGTCGACGTGCGAGAACGCGGTGTCCCTGACCACGATCTTGCCGGTGGCGATCTCGACGAGCTGATAATTCACGGTGACGCCGTCGACTTCGGCGGTCGGCCGGCCGGAGGCGACATCGACGATCACCGTCAACGACGTGGGTGTGATCGTCATGGTCAGGCGGTGGGTCGGCGCGTTGGGGCCGGCGCCGCCATTGAAATCGTATTGCAGCGCGTTGCGCATGCTGACCGCGACGCGGGCAGCGGGCGAACCTTGGCGCGTCGGGATCACCGGGATATCGATCTGGGCGAGCTTGTCGCGCACGCTGTCGGAATCGGGCATGGGGCTGCGGCCATAAAGCGGCTCGAAGCAGCCCGCGGTCAGGCCGGCCATCGCCGATATCAATGCGACCCGCGCGGCAAGCCGCGCGACGGCGCTCAGGCTTTTGCGATCAGACCACGACATTGACGATCCGCTTCGGCACGACGATGACCTTCTTCGGCGCCTTGCCGTCCAGCGCCTTTTGTACCGCGTCCAGCGCCAAAACGGCAGCCTCGATTTCGGCGTTGGTCGCCTCGCGCGGCACCGTGATGTCGGCCCGCTTCTTGCCGTTGACCTGGACCGGCAGCGCGATCGTGTCCTCGATCAGCAGCTCGCGCTCGGCCTTCGGCCAGGCCGCTTCCGCGACCAGGCCTTGGTGGCCGAGCGCCGCCCAGCATTCCTCGGCCAGATGCGGCATCATCGGCGCGAATAATTGCACGAGAACATTAACCGCCTCCCGCATGGCCCAGCGCTGGTCCGGGGCGATGGTTCCTTCCTCGGTGTCGATATTGCCGATGAACTCATTGATCTTATTAGCGAATTCGTAGACGGCCGCCACACAAACATTGAAGTGCAGCTTTTCAATGTCATCGGTGACCTTGGCGAGCGCGGAATGGGTCGCCTTGCGCAAGGCTGCGGCCGCCGGCGCGAACTGCAACGGGCGCGCGTCCGGCGCGCCTTTGGCGACCTCGCCCGCCTCGCCGACCAGCCGCCACAGCCGCTGCGCGAAGCGGAAGGCGCCCTGGACCCCGCGCTCGGTCCATTCGACGTCGCGGTCGGGCGGCGAATCCGACAGCATGAACCAGCGCGCGATATCGGCGCCGTAGCCGCCGATGATCTCGTCGGGATCGACGGTGTTGCGCTTCGACTTCGACATCTTTTCGATCGGGCCGATCTCGACCGCTTCGCCGGTCGCGGTCAGCGTGGCGCGCCGCGCATCGCCGTCCGCGGCGATCGTGACTTCGGCCGGCGCGACCCATTCGCCGCTTTTGCTGCGATAGGTCTCGTGCACCACCATGCCCTGGGTGAAGAGGCCCGCGAACGGCTCGTCCAGCCCGACATGGCCGGTCTTCTTCATGGCGCGGGTGAAGAAGCGGCTGTAGAGC
>Ga0335069_10006136_pt1 | contig 17504 bp, 16 predicted proteins | sample Lox_Sample_11_FD_206714 | JGI IMG/M metagenome (GOLD analysis project Ga0335069, IMG submission 206714) | Soil microbial communities from Loxahatchee National Wildlife Refuge, Florida, United States - Lox_Sample_1.1 | ecosystem: Environmental > Terrestrial > Soil > Wetlands | place: USA... | reverse complement strand
GGTCGACCAGGCGCTGGCGAAAGTCGGCCTCACGCGGCGCATCGGAACGGTGGTCCAGAGCTTCCCCGCGGCGCTCGCGATCGTCAGCCGCTCGGACCTGCTGTCGACCGCGCCGGCCGCCTATCTGGCCGCCGTCGCCGAGTTCCGCGACGACCTGCGCGCCTTCCCGCTGCCGGTCGAGACCGCGGAGATCACCATCTCGCAGATGTGGCACCCGCGCGTCGACGCCGATCCGGCGCACCGCTGGCTGCGCAGCATCGTGCTGGAGACCTGCCGGGTGCCGTAGGCCTTAGAAGCGGCCGGTCCTCACCCACACTTCGAATAGCCGCAGCTGGTGCAGAGGTCGCAGCCCTCCTGGCGGATGAGGCTTGGCGAGCCGCATTTCGGGCAGTGCGGCAGCTTCCGCCCGCCGGCATCGCCGTTGCCGAGGCCGTCGGCGAGGTTGGCGACCTTCCGCGCCGCCATGCGCTCGATCTCGGCGCGGTCCTTGGCGGGATCGGGCAGGAAGCCGATATTGATCATGTGGCGCTCGATCACGTTGCCGATCGCCGCCAGCAGCGAGGGAACGTAGCGGCCTTCCATCCAGGAGCCGCCGCGGGGATCGAACACCGCCTTCAATTCCTCGGCGACGAAGGAGACGTCGCCGCCGCGGCGGAAGACCGCGCTGATCATGCGCGTCAGGCCGACGGTCCAGGCGTAGTGCTCCATGTTCTTCGAGTTGATGAAGATCTCGAAGGGCCGGCGCCTTCCGTCCTGGATGATGTCGTTGATGGTGACGTAGATCGCGTGGTCGCTCTCCGGCCAGCGGATCTTGTAGGTCGAGCCGGGGAGCGCCTCGGGCCGGTCCAGCGGCTGGGTCATGTAGACGACGCCGCCCGCCTCGAAGACGTCCTCCGGCCGGTGCTCGACGCGCCGCGGCAGCGGGAGCTCCGCCTGGGCTGGGATCACCTCGGTCTTCGGCTTCGTTTCCAGCACCGCGCCGGTGATCTCGTTCGGGCGATAGGTGGTGCAGCCCTTGCAGCCGCTCTCATAGGCGAGGATGTAGACGTCCTTGAAATCCTCGAACGGCAGGTCGACCGGCACGTTGATGGTCTTGGAGATCGCGCTGTCGACGTATTTCTGCACCGCCGCCTGCATGATCACGTGGTCGCGCGGGGTCAGCGTCTGGGCGTCGACGAAGGCGTCCGGCAGCGGCGTCTCCTCGCCCTTCAAGCGCCGGAACAGGCGATAGGCATGGTCGGAGACTTCCTCCGCCTGGCGGCTGCCGTCGGGCATCAGGACGTTGCGCGTGTACTTGAAGCTGAAGACCGGCTCCAGCCCCGAGGAGACGTTGTCGGCGAAGAGCGAGATCGTGCCGGTGGGCGCGATCGAGGTCAAAAGGCCGTTCCGCAGCCCATGCGCCGCAATCTCCGCCCGCACGTCGTCGTCGAGGCTGAGCGCGTGTTCGCCGGCCAGGAACTGGTCGCGGTCGAAGAGCGGGAAGGGACCCTTCTCGGCCGCCAGGGCCGCCGAGGCGAGATAGGCGGCGCGCTCCAGCGCCTGCATCCATTGCTCGGTCAGCTCGACCGCCTGCGGGCTGCCGTAGCGGGCGCCGCACATGATGAGGGCGTCGGCGAGGCCGGTGACGCCGAGGCCGATCCGCCGCTTCGCCTTCGCCTCGTGGAGCTGCTGCGGCAGCGGGAAGTTGGAGGCGTCGATGGCGTCATCCAGCGCCCGCACCGCGGTCGCCACCAGCTCGCTCAGCGCCGAGACGTCGATCGCCGCATCGTCCTCGAACGGCCGCTCGACCAGGGTCGCGAGATTGATCGAGCCCAGCAGGCAGGCGCCATAGGGGGGCAGGGGCTGCTCGCCGCAGGGATTCGTGGCCTGGATCGACTCGCAGTAATAGAGGTTGTTCCGCTTGTTGATGCGGTCGATGAAGATGACGCCCGGTTCCGCCGTCGCATAGGTGGAGCGCATGATCTTGTCCCAGAGCTCGCGGGCCTGCACGACCTTGTAGGTCGTGCCGCCGAACTTCAGCTCCCAGGGGCGGTCTTCCTTGATCGCCTGCATGAAGTCGTCGGTGGCGAGCACCGAGAGATTGAACATGCGCAGGCGCCCGGGCGTACGCTTCGCCTCGATGAAGGCCTCGATGTCGGGATGGTCGCAGCGCAAGGTCGCCATCATGGCGCCGCGGCGATGGCCCGCCGACATGATGGTGCGGCACATGGCGTCCCAGACGTCCATGAAGGAGAGCGGTCCGGAAGCGTCGGCGCCGACGCCCTTCACCGGGGCGCCCTTCGGACGGAGGGTGGAGAAGTCGTAACCGATGCCGCCGCCCTGCTGCATGGTGAGCGCGGCCTCGCGCAGATGCTCGAAGATCCCGCTCATGTCGTCGGGGATCGTCCCCATGACGAAACAGTTGAACAGGGTCACGTTCCGCTTGGCACCGGCGCCGGCCAGGATCCGGCCCGCCGGCAGGAACTTGAAGTCCGCCATCGCCGCCGCGAATCGCCCTGCGATCTCGGCCCGAGTCGCCTCCGGCTCGGCTTCCGCCAGGGCCTCCGCCACGCGCCGCCAGCTGTCCTCGATCGTCTTGTCGACCGGGGCGCCGTCCAGCCCTTTCAGGCGGTATTTCATGTCCCAGATCTGCTGGGAGATGGCGGCCACTTGGGGCATAGGCGTGATCGTCCTTCGGTGCAAAATAGCCGTGAAGGCTAACACAAAAGTTCGCTAAAAGTTCTAGAAATCGATTCTTGAACTATCCACCGAGTTCACGGCGGTAGCATATTGAATCTAAGTTATCTTTCGATGAATGCAATACTCGTCCACAGGCTGTGGGCGGAGTTACTCACCGCTGCTTGCGATAGCCGCTGTCGGCGGTCCGGGCGAGCGCCACAGCAGCCGTCTCGATGCGGCTTTCGAGCTCCTTCATCAGCCCCTTGCGGTCGAGGCCAGGTGGGATCGGCGGCAGGATCTCGACGACGATGGTGCCGGGCTTCTTGACGAAGGCTTTGCGGGCCCAGAACAGGCCGGAGTTGAGCGCCACCGGGACGACCGGGACCTTCAGCTGGGTGTAGAGCGCGGCGACCCCGGGGTGATAGTGCCGATGCTCGCCGGGCGCGACCCGGGTGCCCTCGGGGAAGATCAGGATGGAGCGCCCCTGGTCGAAGACCTCGCTCGCCTGGCGCGACATCTGGCGGAGGGCGTTGGCGCCGGCGGAGCGATCGACGGCGATCATCCCGGCCTTGCGGATGAACCAGCCGAAGAGCGGGATCTGCAGCAGCTCCCGCTTCAGGATGAAGGCCGGGAAATTGAGATAGCGGGAAAGGAACAGCGTCTCCCAGGCCGACTGGTGCTTCGCTGCGAAGATTGCCGGCCGGTCCGGCAGGTTCTCCGCGCCGACGATGCGGTGGTCGAGCCCGACCACGTTCTTGAGCAGCCAGAGCGTGACATCGATCCAGAGCGTCGCCGCCGCATGGGTCCAGCGTGCCGGCCCCAGCAGCAGCGGCAGGCAGACGATATGCATCGCCCCGGTCCAGAGACCGTAGGCGAGATTGAAGAACAGGGACCGCAAGACCATTCCGGGGCCGGTCACCCCTTGCTTGCGGGCCACCAAGACGACCATCGTTGCAGTTCCCCCGGCAGCGCCCGCCCGAGCGCGAAGAGATACTTGTGATACTCGTTGACGATCAGTAGCACGGTGTGCGGCTTCAGGAACCAATAGGGATCCCGGACCTCGGTCGGGAAGACCGGATTCGGAACCACCGCGATTCCCGGCAGGGTGCGGCGGAACTCCAGCAGGCTCCGCAGCATGTGGTAATTGGCGGTCACCAGCCGCACCGAGGTGGCGCCGTTGGTCCGCAGCCACTGCGCGCTCTCCGTGGCATTGCCGGCCGTGCTCTCCGCCGCATAGCCGAGGGTGACGCAGCAGGCGAGCTCGGCGGCGCTCGGCACAACGCTCCTCTGGTCGCCGAGCCGGTCGATCAGCTGCTCCAGGGTGACGCCCGGCGCCACGCCGGAGATCAGGAGGCGCTTCGCCATGCCCTGGTCCAGCAGGCGGAAACCCTCGGCCAGGCGATCGCCGCCGCCGGTCAGCACAATGATGACGTCGGTCCGTGTCGTCGTATCGACCTTGGGTGAGGGCACCGGGATCGCCGTCATGAAGGCGAGCAAGCCGATCAGCCAGAGCGCGAGCAGGCCCAGCAGCAGGTTCGCAAACCGCGCGCCCCAGCCGCGCCGCCGCTGCGCGGGTTCGCGAAAGTTGATCCGGGTTCCGTTCCTGCTGATGGCCATGGCGGCTACGGCATCCGCGCCAGCGAGCGCAGCACGGTCATGCGCGCGGTCAGCATCGCGATCAGCGCGACGACCAGCGGCAGAACCACCAGCACGCCCCATTGCCAGGGCAGCAGGCGGAAGTCGACCACAAGGCCGGGACTGCCGCCGCCGACCGCAAGATCGATCAGGCGATCGATGCCGATGACGGTTGCTGCGCCGAGGCCGAGGCCGACCCCGCCGCCGAGGATCCCGAGCTTCAGCGCCTGGGCCTGGAACTGGCGGGCAATGTAGCGATCGGGTGCGCCGATCAAATGCACCACCTCGATGACGCCGCGATGGGTCGCAAGCCCGGTGCGGGTCACGAAGATCACCGTGAGTGCGGCTGCGCCCAAAGCCAGCGCGCTCAATGCCGCCGCCAGCGCCTGCAGCGAGCGCAGGAAGCCGAGCGCGTCGGAGACCCAGTCGCCATGATCATCGACCCGGGCGTCGGGCAGGATCTGCTGCAGCTTCGCCCGGAGCGCGGCAAGATCGACGGTAGCGTCGGTGCGTCGCGTGACCGCGATCATGGTGGGGAGCGGCACGTCGAGCTGGGTCGCGTCCGGGCCGAGCCAGGGGCTGAGCAGCGCCGCGATCTGGCTGTCGTCCAGCACGGTCGCGCCGGTGATGCCTGGTGTCGCCGTGATGAGGTCGATCGCGTGGTCGAGCTGTTCCGCGCGCTTCGCGGTCTCGATCTCCGCGGGGAAGGGCAGCTCCACGGTGAGATTGCCTGCGAGACCCTGGCGCCAGCGCTCGGCCACCCGGTCCACGGTGAGGGCGGCCGCCACGGCGATCACGCAGAGATAGACCATGAAGCCGATGATCCACGGCAGGAAGCGTGCGGCGGCGTCACGGTCGAGCGGCAGGTCGCTCCGCATCCCCAGCATCATGCAACTCCGGGACGGCGAAGCTGCGCCGATTGCTGGGCGGCGAAGGCCGCTGCCGCGTTTGCTGCCGGCTGCGGTATCGGATAGTTGGTCATCGGCCGCGGGTCGAAGACGCGGATTGAGCCGCTCTCGATCCGGAGCTGGCGATGGCTGAAGCGGCTGACCAGCGTGTCGTTGTGGGTCGCGATCACCACCGTCGTCCCGAGGCGATTCAATTCCTCGAAGAGATACATGAGTCGGAGGCCGATCACGTCGTCCACATTGCCGGTCGGCTCGTCGGCCAGCAGCAGGCTCGGCCGCGCGATCACCGCGCGGGCGATCGCCACCCGCTGCTGCTGCCCGCCGGAGAGGGTCGCCGGCAGCGCGTGGAGATGGTCGGCAAGGCCTACCCAGGCGAGGAGCTCGCTCACATGCTTGCGGACCTCGGTCTCGCGCACGCCGGCGACCCGGAGCGGCAGCGCCACGTTGTCCAGGGTCGAGAGATGGTCGATCAGGCGGAAGTCCTGGAACACCACACCGATGCGGCGCCGGAGCGCCGGCATCTCGGCGCGCGCCAGGGTCGCGACGTCGCGGCCGAACAGGCTGACCGTGCCGATCGCCGGCCGGAGGCCGAGATACATCACCTTCAGCATCGACGACTTGCCGGCGCCGCTGCGGCCCACCAGGAAATGGAAGGAGCCGGGCGCCAGGGTGAAGGTCACGTCGTGCAAAATCTGCGGTCCGGCGCCGTACTGCACCGCGACCCCGTCGAACAGAATCACGGTTGTCCGTTCCGTGTCGGCCTGTGGAAAACTGCCGGACCAAAATGACATAGCCGCTTTCGGGTCGTCCAGCCGCATCGTCGTGAAGTGCGTCGCAAAGGCCTGATCGCGCGGGAAACTGCGGTGTTCCCGCCGCGCCGAGGGGCGCTTGCCTTGCGTGCTCTAGACCGAGGTCCTATAACGGACCCGCCCCTCGAAACGATGCGAGCCGAGTCGTGATCGTCAGTTGTCCAGCTTGCGCGACCCGCTTCTCGTTGGATGCCACGCTGCTGGGACCGAGCGGGCGGAACGTGCGCTGCGCGAAATGCGGGCATCGCTGGCGCCAGGAGCCGCCCGAGGCTGCACCCGCCGAGCTGCCGCCGCTTGAGCCGAATCAGCCGGCGCCTGCACCCGAACCTGAGCGCCCGCCGGTGGCGCCGGGACTGGCCGCTCTGCTCGGCGGGCAGGCGGTACAGCCCTCGGCCGACGCGCCGCGTGCCGGCATCGTGGTACCGCCGCGGCTGCAGCCCGCGAAGCCCGCGCGCAAGATCGGAGTCTGGCCGTGGTTCCTGCTGGCGGGCATCGTCTGTGGCCTGCTGGTCGCGGCTTACATCTTCCAGGCGTCGATCGCCAAGCTCATTCCGGGCGCGAACGATCTCTACAGCCTGATCGGGCTCGGCCCGGAGGATCCGGCGAAGGAGCTGATGATCGGCAACTTGAAGTCGGAGCAGCGCTCCGGCCTGTTGGCGATTCGCGGCGACGTGTTCAACCCCACCGAATATCCGCTGAAGATGCCGCCGCTCTATCTCACCGCCAAGGACGAGGCCGGAAAGCAGCTCGGCGACGGCTTGATGTTCCGCACACAGGAATCCGAGATTGCACCAGGTGAGACGATCACCTTCCGGATCCTCTACGAGAACGCCCCGCAAGGCATTCGTAAGTTCGGCGTCACGTTTCGACGATTGGACGCGAAGGAACCGTAGTTCCTGCTGCGGCGTTATCACCCCACACTGGCGGGCCTGACTCACTAAATTTTAACGGCTGGAGACTACCTTTCCGGGGCACAACGGCGACGACGCGAGTCGCGCCATTCGAGGCCAAATTCAACCGGTTACGAGACCATTTACCATACCACTCGGACGCGGGAAGGTGGCAATGCCTCGGAGCGACAAGGAAAGCGACAACAAGGTGATGAGACTCGAGAGCGGTCAAGCTCCTGTCCGTGGACGCCTCGCGATGGCGTCGATTCTGGTGGCTGAAGACGATCAGGCCGTGCGCGATTTCGTGTCGCGCGCGCTGGCTTACTACGGCCACAACGTCACCACCGTGCCCGACGGCAGCGCTGCCCTTGCGGCGCTTTCCGAGCGCCGGTTCGATCTGATGCTGACCGATATCGTGATGCCTGGAATCGACGGCGTCGCCTTGGCCGCCCAGGCCAACAAGGCCGATCCGGACATGGCGGTCCTGATGATGACGGGTTTCGCCAGTGAAGGACAGCGCGCCAACACGGCCGCGGTCGAACGCGTGATCTCGAAGCCGTTCTCCCTGAAGGAAATCTGCTCCGCGGTCGAAGAGGCGCTCGCGGCCCGCAAGCACTGAAGGCGGGGCAGCCGAGCGCGGTGCGCGCTCAGAACTGCTTCAGCAATCGGTCGAGATAGTCCTTTTCCTCGCGCGGACGCGATGGGTCGTTGCGGCGCTCCCGGAGCTCCTCGAAGATCTGCCGCGCGCGCTCCATCTCCGACTGATCCGGAACCTTCACGCCGAAGGTGTCGGTGGTGTTGCCACCGGCGCTGTCTTCCTTGGAGGCGGGGCGTCCGAAGGGATCCATCGGGTCGCGCTGTCCTGGCCCGCGATTCATCCCGGCCTGTCGCTGCATCATCTGCTGCATCGACTGCATGCTCTGCTGCAGCTGGCTCAGGGCCTGGTTCTGCGCGTCGCTGGCGCCGTCGAACTGGCCGTTGTTCAGCGCCTTCACCGCGTCGCGCATCGACTGCTCGGCCTGGCCCATGCCCTGGGGCAGGTCGCCCATCATGTTGCCGAACTGGCGCATCAGCTGGCCGAGGTCCTGGCGCAGCAGGTCCTGCTGCGCCGCCTGGAGCTGACCGTCGCCGGCTTGGCCCTGGCCCTGGTCTCCGGGCTGGTTGCCCTGTTGCTGGCCCTGCTGGTTGCCGGGCTGCTGGCCGCGCTGCAGCTGGAAGCTCTGTTCCAGCAGCTGCTGCTGGCGCTGCATCATCTTGCCGAGGTTGTTCATCATCTGCTGGGCCTGGTTGCCCTGCTGGCCCATCGGCATCGGAATGCCCGCCTGCAGGTTCTCCAGCATCTGCTGCAACCGGTCCAGCATCTGGCGCGCGGAATCGCGCGAGCCGCTCTGGGCCATGCGCCGCGCCTCGTTCAGCATCTGATTGAGATCCTGCTGCGAGAGCGTCAGGCCGTTCGGCGTCAGCTGGTGCAGCGGCATGCCGTTCTTCATCGCCTGCTGCAGCTGCTGCTGCATGCTCTGCAGGTATTTGTTCATCGCTTCCTGCAGCTGATTCATCAGCCGCTCGATCTCTTCCTGCGGCGCGCCGCGATTGAGCGCGTCCTCGAGCTGGCGCTGCAGTTCCCGGAGCTCGCGCATCGCCAGTGAGACGCCGCCGTCCTCGAGGGCGAGGGCGGTGTCCCAGAGCAGCTGCTCGATCGAGGTCAGGTCCTCCTTGGAGACCGAATCGGCAGTCAACCGCCGCCAGGCGAAGTTCAGCGCCAGGAACACCGCGACGTTGTTGTCGAAAGCCTCGGGCTGGGCATCGATACCGCGCAGGGCCTCCGCCACCGCGTCCTTGGAATCCGGGTCGCGGGCGAGCTTCTTGCGCTGCTCGATGATGGCGCGGGCGACCGGATTGAAGAACTTGCGCTCCGGCAGGGTCATGGTCACCGGAGCCGAGGCGCCGATCTGGCCAAGCGCGTCGCGCGCCACCAGTCGGATCTCGACCTCCAGGCCCGACCACGGATGCGAGGTCAGGTCCTGATAGGAATAGGCCTTGATGTCGCGCCCGTCGATCTGCGGCAGGGGCAGCTTCAGCTCCAGCGTGTCCTGGCGGAGCTGAATCACGGCGCGGACATCATTGACGCCATAGTCGTCCTTGGCGGTGTAGTCGAGACGCAGGACGCCGCGCTCGGTGGCGGTCGGATTGGTCGCGAAGGCGACGCTCGGCGGCCGGTCCGGCACGACCTGAATAGGCCAGCGCGCCAGCGTGTCGCCGTCGGCCTGGATCGCGATCTCGTCGCCGGACTGGATCTTGCCCTCGATGCGCTGGGTCATCGCATCCAGCATCTCGAAATCCTTGGAGGCGCCGTTGGCCACCAGGCTCGCCTTCGCGCCGACGCCTTCGGCCTGCGCCAGGATCTTGCTGCCGGCCGGGACGGTGAGCGGCTTCGCACCCTCGGTGCCGTCGAGCTTGACCGCGCTCGAGAGGCTGATCGGGGCCATGCGCGTGTAGTCGGGCGGCGTCAGCCAGGCCTCGACCTTGCTGGTGTCGGATTGCGCGAGCGCGGAGAAGTTGGGCTTCAGTGCCTGGACCAGACGCCGCTGCCAGTTGTCGCCGGCCGAGAAGACAGCGATCAGCAGGACCAACAGGACCAGCGCGCGCAAGCCCCAGGGGTCGCGCGCCGCGACGGTGCCCCGCGGCAGGCCCAGGGCAAGCCTGCCGATCGAGGCGACGAGCTTGGCGCGGTAGCGCTTCCAGAGCTCCCGGGCGCCGGGATCGATGAGGTTGCTGACCTGGGCATCGGTCAGATGGGTGATCGGCCGGTGCGTGAAGCCGCTGTCGAGCTCTACCCGCCGCACGGCTTCTTCGGCGGTCGGCAGGCGGAACCGGCGGAAGCCATACCAGAGCGCGGCGAAGAAGCCGGCCGCCCAAACGACCAGCAGGGCCGCTTGCGGCCAGGCCGGCAGCAACCGCATCAGGCCGAACAGGGCTGCCGCAATGAATGCGCCGAGGACAAGGGCAGCCGGGAGCAGGGCCGGCAGCAGCCGCTCCAGGAAGAGGAGCGCCCGGGCGCCGGTCACGTATAGGGCAATGCGCCACGGCAGCGGATCGCCGGCGGGCTTGGCCGCCGCCGCTTGACTGTCGAGGACTGAACGCCGCTGCTCTTGCTGCAAGTCCTGCCTAACCCTCCAGGCCATCAAGGCCGGGAGCGCCCTAGAACCTGATCTGGCCCGAGTTTAGCCTAAAGCCAGCTCGGAACAACATCCTGACCGATCATCGTGTCATAACTGAGGCGGGGCCGGACGACCTCGTATCGGTCGCCCTTTACCATGATTTCGGGGGCGATCGGCCGGGTGTTGTAGCTGGAAGCCATGACGGCGCCATAGGCTCCCGCGGTGCAGAAAACGACCAGGTCTCCGGCGGAAAGCGGCGGCATGGGCCGCTGCTCGGCGAAGAGATCGCCGGTCTCGCAGATCGGGCCGACCACGTCGACCCGTTCCGCCCGGGCTTCGCTCTCCGGCTGCAGGACCGGCATGATCTCGTGATAGGCGTCGTAGAGGGTGGGGCGGATCAGGTCGTTCATGGCCGCATCCACGATCACAAACTTGCGACTGACGCCGACTTTGACGTTGATCACCCGCGCCAGCAGCAGCCCGGCATCGCCGACGATGCTGCGCCCGGGCTCGATTTCCAGCCGGCAACCGAGATTACCGACGGTTTCCGCGATAACCTGTGTGTAATCCGAAACGGAGATCGCGGATTCGCCTCGATAGGCGATCCCGACGCCGCCGCCGAGGTCGATCCGCTCGACCGCGAGGCCGGAGCGGCGGAGCGTCTGGGTCAGCTCCGCCAGCTTGGTGAAGGCAACGCGATAGGGGGCGACATCCAGCAACTGCGAGCCGATGTGGCAGGCGATGCCCACCGCTGTGATGCCGGGAAGCCGTGCTGCCTCGGCGTAGATCTCGGCGGCGAGGACGAGGTCGATGCCGAACTTGTTCTCCGCCTTGCCGGTCGAGATCTTGGCGTGGGTCAGGGCGTCGACGTCGGGATTGATGCGCAGGGCCACGGGCGCGCGGGTGCCGAGGCTCACGGCGACTTCGTTCAAGGCCAGCAGCTCGCCGCGGGATTCGACGTTGAACTGGTGGATGCCGGCCTTCAGCGCCGCGGCCATTTCGTCGCGGGTCTTGCCGACGCCGGCGAAGACGATGTCATTGGCGGCCACACCGGCCTTCAAGGCGCGATACATCTCGCCGACCGAAACCACGTCGGCGCCGGAGCCGAGCTTCGCCAGGGTGGCGATCACCGCCTGGTTGGAATTGGCCTTCACCGAATAATAGATCCGCGCATTGAAGCCGGAGAGCGCACGCTCATAGGCCTGGTAGCGATCGGAGATCGCGGCGCTCGAATAGACATAGCAGGGCGTGCCGACTTCCTCGGCGATCCGGCGCAGCGCCACGCCCTCGGCGTAGAGCTCGCCGTCCTGGTGATGAAACGGATTCATGAAGGGGTCAATTGCTGAAGACGCCGGTCTGCGGCTCGGTCGATTGCGGATAGGTGTGGGGGTACTTGTCCTTCTCGCCGTCGGGCAGGGTCGGGTCGCCCTTCTTGCCGCAGCCGGCGACATTCGCGGCGACGGTGAGACCCAGCAGCAGGGCGAACACCAGGCGATGCACCGTCCCGCTCACAGGAATCGCTCCCGCGCGGCCGACGCGGCCTTGCGCACGTTCTCGGGCGCGGTGCCGCCGAAGCTGGTGCGGCTCGCGGCGGAATGCTCGACCGTCAGCACGGAATAGATCTCCGCGGTGATCTTGGGCTCGACCGCGCGCATTTCCTCCAGCGAGAGCTCGTGCAGCGCCGCGTTCTTCGCCTCGGCGCGCTGCACCAAAGTGCCGGTGATGTGGTGCGCGCTGCGGAACGGCACGCCGAGCTTGCGCACCAGCCAGTCGGCGAGATCGGTCGCGGTGATGAATCCGGCCTCGGTCGCGGCCCGCATCCGCGCGGCATCGGGCTTCATGTCCCGGACCATGCCGGTCATGGCGGCGAGGCCGAGCCGGATCGTGTCCGTGGCGGCGAAGGTCGGCGCCTTGTCGTCCTGCATGTCCTTGCCGTAGGCGAGTGGCAGGCCCTTCATCACGATCAGGAGCTGGGTCAGCATCCCGATCACGTGACCCGCTTTGGCGCGCACCAGCTCCGCGGCGTCGGGATTGCGCTTCTGCGGCATGATCGAGGAGCCGGTGGTGAAGGCGTCGGAGAGCGCAACAAAGCGGAACCCATCGCTGGTCCAGAGCACGATCTCCTCGGCGAAGCGCGAGAGATGGATCGCAATGACCGAGAGCGCTGAGAGGTACTCCAGCGCGAAGTCGCGGTCGGAGACCGAGTCCAGTGAGTTCGCCGTCGGCCGGTCGAAGCCGAGCGCCTTCGCGGTCATGTGCCGGTCGATGGGGAAGGATGTGCCCGCGAGCGCCGCCGCGCCGAGCGGGGATTCGTTCAGGCGCTTGCGGCAGTCGGCGAGGCGGCCGATGTCGCGGCCGAACATCTCGACATAGCACAGCAGGTGATGGCCGAAGGTGATCGGCTGCGCAGGCTGCAGATGGGTGAAGCCCGGCAACAGCGTCGCGGCGTGCTCCTCGGCGCGATCGATCAGCGCGCTGATCAGCACCTTCAGGTCCGCGGTGACCTCGTCGATCGCGCGCCGGACCCAGAGCTTGAAATCGGTGGCGACCTGGTCGTTCCGCGAGCGGGCGGTGTGCAGCCGGCCGGCGGCATCGCCGATCAATGTCTTCAGCCGCACCTCGACGTTGGTGTGGATGTCCTCCAGCGCGGCATCGAAGACGAGTTTTCCGGCGTCGATCTCGCCGCGCACGGTCTCGAGGCCGCGGGCGATCGCCGCCGCATCCTCCTTGGAGATGATGCCCTGGGCCGCCAGCATCGCCGCATGGGCCAGCGAGCCCGCGATGTCCTCCGCATAAAGCCTTTTATCGACGTCGATGGAGGCGTTAATCTCCTGCATCACCGCCGAGGGCCCGGCCGCGAACCGGCCGCCCCACATGCGGGTCGCCGCGGTTTCAGGCTGTTCCGTGGCGGACTTCTTGGAAGGATTCTGTCCGGTCATGATCTCGTGTTTCGTCGTCTTCGGTCGCCGTCTCGGCCGGTTGTCGCTGGCGCTCTGCGTTGCCGTTTTGGCAACGGCGAGCGCGACAGCCGCGGAACCGCCCAAATTCGCCGGATTGGCCGGGGACTTTAGCCCGATCGACCCGCCCCTGCAAATGGCCGCCCCGGCTTTCCAGGATAAGCTCGGCCAGCCGGTGACGCTCGATTCCTTCAAGGGCAAGGTGGTGCTGCTGAACTTCTGGGCGACCTGGTGCCCGCCCTGCGTCGCCGAGATGCCGTCGCTGGATCGCCTGCAATCGGCGCTCGGCGGCAACGACTTCACCGTGGTCGCGGTCTCGACCGATCGCCAGGGGATCAAGAAGTCGGCGCCGTTCTATCGCCGCGCCGGGATCACCCATCTCGATCTCTACAACGACACCCGTGGCGGCCTGCCGGATGCCCTCAAAGTGAAGAGCATCCCGATCTCGGTCCTGATCGATCGCGACGGCCGCGTGGTCGGCCGGATGGAGGGACCGGCGGAATGGGATTCCGACAGCGCCAAGGCGCTGATCGAGCACTACATCAAGCTCAAGGACAGCGCGTCCTAAGATGCTGCGACGTGTCTGGCTCGGGTTCGGCGCGCTCCTGATTCTGCTCGCGGCGGCGGGCGTCGGCTCTTATTGGCTGCAGTCCGTGGCGCCCGAAGTGCCGGCGCCCGACGCCGTCACCGCCGACATCGTGCCGACGGGATTCACCGCGCTCAACCCGCCGCTTCAGATGGGCGATCTCGCTTTCCAGGACGCCGACGGCAAGACCGTGCGGATCTCAGACTTCCACGGCCGGCCGGTGGTCCTCAACATTTGGGCAAAATGGTGCGCGCCCTGCGTCGTCGAGCTGCCGACCCTGGACAAGCTGCAGCGGAGCGCGGCCCCCGGCACGCTGGCAGTGGTCGCGGTCGCGGTGGACGAGCAGGATCCGCAGAAGGTGCGGAACTTCCTCACGAACCGGAATCTGAACGCGCTCCATCCCTATCTCGACCCCAAGAACGTGTTCGCGAAGGCGCTCGCGATCCATTCGATCCCGGTCTCGGTGCTGATCGACAAGAACGGCTATGGCCTCGTGCGCGCGGACGCGCCCGCCGACTGGTTCAGCGACCAGGCGATCCAGCTCCTGAAGCAGACGATTCTCTGAGCGGCGGCAGCCGCTACCGCGTCGGGACGGGCTTCTCGCCGGAATAGTCGTAGAAGCCGCGGCCGGACTTGCGCCCGAGCCAGCCGGCCTCGACGTACTTCACCAGCAGCGGGCAGGGGCGGTACTTGCTGTCGGCAAGACCGTCGTAGAGCACCTGCATGACCGAGAGGCAGACATCGAGGCCGATGAAGTCGGCGAGCTCGAGCGGGCCCATCGGATGGTTGGCGCCGAGGCGCATCGCGGTGTCGATGGAATCGACCGAGCCCACGCCCTCATAGAGTGTGTAGACCGCCTCGTTGATCATCGGCAGCAGGATGCGATTGACGATGAAAGCCGGGAAGTCCTCCGAGGTGGCGGTGGTCTTGCCGAGCTTCTCCGCGAGACCCTTCGCGGCGTTGAAGGTCTCGTCGTCGGTGGCGAGGCCGCGGATCAGCTCGACCAGCTGCATCACCGGGACCGGGTTCATGAAGTGGATGCCGATGAACCGCGACGGCCGGTCGGTGGCGGCGGCGAGCCGGGTGATCGAGATCGAAGAGGTGTTGGAAGCGATCATCGCCGACGGCTTCAGGAGCGGCGAGACCTTCTTCATGATCTCCTTCTTGACCTCTTCCTTCTCGGTCGCGGCCTCGATGACGATGTCGCAGTCCTTGAGGTCCTCGAACTTCAGCGAGGTCTTGATCCGCTTCAGCGCCGCATCGCGGTCGCCCTCGCTGATCAGCTGGCGGCGGATCTGGCGACTCATGTTGCCCTTGATCGTGTCGAGTGCCTTGTTGAGCTGCGTCTCGCTGACATCGACCAGGGTGACGTCGAGCTTGGCCAGCGAGCACACATGGGCGATGCCGTTGCCCATGGCGCCCGCGCCGATGACACCAACATTCTCGATCATAACCCGATACCTTTCTGAGGAGTCCGGCGCGTCACTTCTTGTCCAGCGCCTGGGTGAGTTCCGGGACCGCGGTGAAGAGGTCTGCCACCAGGCCGTAATCCGCCACCTGGAAGATCGGGGCGTCTTCGTCCTTGTTGATGGCGACGATCACCTTGCTGTCCTTCATGCCGGCCAGGTGCTGAATCGCACCGGAGATGCCGACGGCGATATAGAGCTCGGGGGCCACGATCTTGCCGGTCTGGCCCACCTGGTAGTCGTTCGGCACGAAGCCGGCATCGACGGCGGCGCGCGAGGCGCCGACAGCCGCGCCGAGCTTGTCGGCGACGGCTTCGAGGAGCTTGAAGTTGTCGCCCGACTGCATGCCGCGGCCGCCGGAGATGACGATCCGGGCGGAGGTCAGCTCGGGGCGCTCGGTCTTCTGCACTTCCTGGCCGATGAACTTGGAGAGACCGGCATCGCCCGCCGCCGAGACGTTCTCAACTGCGGCCGAGCCGCCGGTCGCCGGCGCCGCCTCGAAGGCGGTAGCGCGGACGGTGATGAGCTTCAGCTTGTCGCTGGACTGGACCGTGGCCAAGGCGTTGCCCGCATAGGTCGGCCGCACGAAGGTATCCGGGCTTTCGACCGCCGAGATCTCGGAGATCTGCTGCACGTCCAGGAGGGCGGCGGCGCGCGGCATGATGTTCTTGCCGTTGACGGTCGCGGCGGCGAGCACGTGGCTGTAGTTGGGGGCGAGGCCGACGATCAGCTTCGCCACGTTCTCGGCGAGCTGGTGGCCGTAGGCCGCGTCATCGGCCTTGAGCACCTTGGCGACGCCGGCCACCTTGGCGGCGGCATCCGCCGCGCCACCGCAGTCCTGGCCGGCGACCAGGACGTGAATGTCGCCGCCGATCTTCTGGGCGGCGGCGACCACGTGCAGGGTCGCGGGCTTCAGGGTCGCGTTGTCGTGCTCGGCAATGATCAGGAGACTCATGGACTTCATCCCAGGGAGCGAGAGGGCTTCTTCTTGAAGGGGCGGCGGGCCGGTCAGATGACCTTGGCTTCGTTGCGCAGCTTCTCGACGAGTTCGGCGGCGGACTTCACCTTGACGCCGGCCTGGCGCTTCGGCGGCTCGACCACCTTCAGGGTCTTCAGCCGCGGCGCGGGATCGACACCGAGCGCGTCCGGGGTCAGCGCCTCGATCGGCTTCTTCTTCGCCTTCATGATGTTGGGCAGCGAGGCATAACGCGGCTCGTTCAGGCGGAGGTCGGTGGTCATCACGAACGGGACCTTCACCTGCACGGTCTCGAGGCCGCCATCGACCTCGCGCGTGACGTTGGCGGTGCCGTCGCCGTTGATCACCAGCTTCGAGGCATAGGTCGCCTGCGGCCAGCCGAGCAGCGCGGAGAGCATCTGGCCGGTCTGGTTCGAATCGTCGTCGATCGCCTGCTTGCCGAGGATGCAGAGCTGCGGCTGTTCCTTATCGACCACGGCCTTCAGCAGCTTCGCGACCGCCAGCGGCTGCAACTCGACGTCGGTCTGTACGTGGATGCCGCGGTCGGCGCCCATGGCGAGCGCGGTGCGGATCGTCTCCTGGCACTGCTGGCCGCCCAGCGAGACTGCGACGATCTCGGTCGCCTTGCCGGCTTCCTTCAAGCGGACGGCCTCTTCGACCGCGATCTCGCAGAAGGGATTCATGGACATCTTCACGTTGGCGGTTTCGACGCCGGTGCCGTCGGACTTCACGCGCACCTTCACGTTGGCGTCCACCACCCGCTTCACCGCGACAAGGACTTTCATCTGGTTCGGATCTCGCGAAAGGAGGTCAGGTCTAGCGAAATGCGCTCAGGGGCGGGAATCGCAGCCGGGCGGTTCGCATGCCGGCATTGCCGTCCTCACCCCCCGCGCGGTGGCCTCCGGCCCGCGCTTTTCGCGGCTGCACAATAGGGATGGTCATAATCACTGTCAACGCGCGCTGCGCCGCGCAGGGGCAATGCAACACCGGCGTTAAGACTTTGATTGGACGGCACTATCCCGGACTAGCGTGTAGCACCGGGCTCCCAGCGGACGTCTTTCTCGCCCAGGTCGTTGAGATAGCGCGCCGCTACGAACAGGTGGTCCGATAAGCGGTTCGCATAGCGAATCGCTGCCGGACTGACCGGTTCGCGCTCGGCCAGGGCCGTCATCTCCCGCTCGGCGCGGCGGATGACGGTGCGGGCGACGTGGAGGTGAGCCGACGCCGGCGTCCCACCGGGCAGAACGAAGGAGTTCAACGGGTAGAGCTTGGCGTTCATCTCGTCGATCTCGTGCTCCAGCCGCTCGACCTGACTGTCGACGATGCGGAGGCCGGCATCCTCGCCCTCGGTCTGGGGTCGGCAGAGGTCGGCGCCGAGATCGAAGAGTTCATTCTGGATCCGCGCCAGCATCGAGCCGACATAGGGCAGCGGCTCCTTCACGTGCAGGCGCGCGACGCCGA
>Ga0335069_10006135_pt1 | contig 17506 bp, 14 predicted proteins | sample Lox_Sample_11_FD_206714 | JGI IMG/M metagenome (GOLD analysis project Ga0335069, IMG submission 206714) | Soil microbial communities from Loxahatchee National Wildlife Refuge, Florida, United States - Lox_Sample_1.1 | ecosystem: Environmental > Terrestrial > Soil > Wetlands | place: USA... | reverse complement strand
CGCTCTGAACCTGGTAGTACTCGGGCGCGGGGCATGGGAGGTGGCAAAACACCCCGTCCTGCTCGCAGACTGGCGCTCGATGTTGACTGCGAAGGGTGACCTGTCGCTGGTGATCCTGGGCGCGATTCTGGTTTTTCCGAAACTCGCGCTTGGCCTGAGCGGATTTGAGACCGGCGTCTCGGTCATGCCCCTCATCGATGGAGGAGAGGCCGACCATGGTTATCAGCCGCGCCACGGAGGACGGCCCAAGGGCAGAATCGGGAATACTCGGAAGTTGCTGGCCGCAGCGGCTTCGATCATGAGCGTGATGTTGATCCTGTCGAGCTTTGTAACAACCCTGCTCATCGCGCCGGAAGACTACAGGGTCGACGGTAAAGCCAGCGGAAGAGCCATTGCATTTCTGGCGCACAAATACATGGGCTCAGGTTTCGGAACCATCTACGATCTCTCGACGATTCTGATCCTTGGACTGGCCGGGGCATCAGCGATGGCAGGGCTTCTCCACGTGATTCCTCGCTATCTGCCGCGCTTCGGTATGGCGCCCCGATGGGTCGCGCTCTCCCGCCCGCTCGTGCTCGTGTTGTTCACTGTCGACGTTGTCATTACGCTGGTGTTTCATGCGGATGTGGAAGCCCAGAGCGGCGCCTACGCGACCGGCGTATTGGTACTTATCTTGTCGGCTGCCTTCGCGGCCGCTCTTGCCTTGTGGCGCGAGCGACGTCGATTGATCGCAGCTTATTCGGCGATACTCTGCCTGGTATTTGCATACACGCTTGCCGATAACTGCGTGGAACGGCCGGATGGGCTGATTATCGGTGCGATCCTCACATTGCTCCTGATGATGGCGAGTGGGCTGAGTCGCTCGTTGCGCTCGGTGGAGCTCCGCATCTCCGAGGGCTTTTTCGCTGACATTGAGAGTCGGGAAATCGGACCGGAGCTTCGGGGAAAGAAGGTTCATCTCGTTCCCATCAAGAGTTCCCTAGCCGACGCGCGAAACAAGAAAAGAGAAGAGATCGCCAAACACTATAACGTGCGAGGACCATTCCTGTTTCTTCATGTAAATTTGCTTGACAACCGCAGCGAGTTTTCCGCGCCGCTCGAGACGATGATCAGGAAAGAAGGCATTGATTATGTCGCGGAGGTTTACGGAGCAATTTCTATCGCAAACTCCCTTGCCTTCGTCAGCGAGTGCATTGATCCGATATCGGTCTTTATCGGGCTTACCCGGCGCGATTTGATGACCCAGGCAGTGCGTTTCATTCTCTTTGGCGAAGGGGAAACCGGGCTCATGTTCTACACCATCCTTTTGCGGTATTGGGATTCGACCCCTCCGGGCGACGTACGCCCGCTCATCTTCCTGATGAGCGACTAGGAGGAACGCTTCCAAGACGTCGGTGCTTACAAGCCCAATATCAAGATCGTGGTCATCAAGAACAATACACCCGGCTGGATCAAGTGGGAACAAATGGTCTTTCTCGGAAACTCGGAGTATGCCTGCGATCTTCACCCTGCAGATTTCGTGACCATCGCGCGAGGGGCGGGGAATCAATGCGATTCAAATTGAAAATCCTGCGACCTGCGGCTCGCAACTGGACAGCGTTGTCGGCCTTCCTGGGCAGTCTTGATCGAGGCGGTTGTCGATCAATTCACGCCGCCAATGCCGCCAAAAATCAAGGCCTCCCAGGCTATCAAACTCGCAGAAGCTCCGGTACCAGGAGAACCCAATCGTTTGGAGATCGCGCTCACAAATGCCACGATAGGGTGCGTGAACTTGTATAGTGCAGGCAGCCGGGAGCGTTCTTGCGCATGAAGCTGTCGGAGAATTCGATCAAGAGTGTCGAGGTATCTGCCTACAGTATCCGCACCGATGCCCCCGAAGGCGACGGAACCTTCAAGTGGAATTCCACGACTCACGTGTTCTGCGAAAGTCGTGCAGGTGACAAAGACCGGAATCGGATACACCTACGGCAACAAAGCTGCAGCCGTGGCGGCTGATGAACACGGGCAAAAATGCCTGATTGAGCGCTCGGTGCTTTATATACCCGCATTACATAAGTCCATTCTCGAACAACTGCGCGACATTGGTAGCCGCGGGATCGCGTCTGAGAACGCAATTATGTAACGCCCCTCGCCCGAGACAAACCTGCGCGGCGTGCGAGAGCAAATCCGTATCAGAACCCGGCTGGATTGCTCGGCTCCGTGCTTACGCCGCGCCAGCGCGAGGTGCTGCAGCTGATCGCGGAAGATAGGTCGACAAAGACAGTATCTCGGCGTTTCGCAGGAGACTCAATCGAGAAGGTTTCCGCAGGAGTCATCGAGGTCGCTTCGGTGCTGGTAACAAGGCAAGCAGGAATCGGGGGCCGGGGCATTCGCGATGCTGCGCTGCTCCCGCTCGAATGCTGTGATTTGTGCCAGTGCCCGATGCTGCGCATCCCGGACCTCCTGCCGCGATCTGCCCAGAAGCATTGCGCAATCCCGCGTCGGGTAGTTTTCGAGCGTGCAAATTACGTACACGAGCCGATCGAAGTCGCTCAATTCGAGGATTCCGGCCGACTCGTTGGTTTCGTCTCGTGCGCTGCGCTGCGCGGCATGAATGGAAGGGAACGGTTCAGGGCGCGCGATCTTACTGCGAGGACTGCCCGGAATGCCGGTTACGATCCCAATTGCATTCCGAATCAGGGCATTCCGGGTCCAAACGGGCAGCCATCCCTTGACAACGTCGCCAGCCGCCATGCACCGGTGCATGGTAACAACCAGGCAGCGCTCAGCCTTCTCGGCGTCGGCCGTGAGAAGAAATGCCAAGTGAAACAGGTCCACCATCTCGGAAGCAAACAGCCTCTGGAAATCGTCGGCCGACGCGTATTCGCCCCAAGTCGTTCGATCATTGGCTAAAGCTCCTCTTCTCATTTTTTCTCCTCGCTAGGTATGCCCAGTGCAGTTCCCGGCCGGCGCCGTGCCGGATGCTATTGCCCGTTTGCGCGAGTTCTCCTGTGGCGTTCCGAAAGTGAAGTGCGCTTCTCGGGAGAGAAGGATGATTCATTGATCCACGCCGTTCCCTGTACATCGGTGGAGAAGCTCGCGCCTGCCGGTACCAGGTAATCCTGGACGTTTTGGTCATCGCCGGTTCCAGTCGCGATGGCAATGCGCCCAGGATCGATGCCTTTCTCCTTCACCAGGTAGTCCTTTGCATTTACTGCGCGCTGCTCGGCGAAATTCTGGACCTTGGCATTTTTGTGTTTCGCGGCGCGCTGTATCTGTTTCGCAGTCGCCTCTTTCTCCTTCGCGTTGGAATCGGCGACGAGAACGGCCTTTGCGTCCGGGCTGGCCTGCAGGTTGAGTGCAATTTCGTCCAGACAGGCTTTGGCTTCATTGCTCACCCGTGTTGGCCTCTTCTTGTCGCGTTCGAACGAGAGACTGCAGAGCGATCGCACGTGAGGAATTGGAGGTGGGGGAGGGGCTTGAATGACCACGGTTGTTTCGGCGGTCGCCGAGTGATTTTTGTCATCCTGAACGTTGCAGGTGACACTGACCGGTCCGGTGGGAGCGCCCGTAGCGGAAAAGACCGCAGCCGTTCCTGTACCGCTGACGGTTCCCGCGCTCGCAGAGTAGCCGTATGTGAGCGGTCGATTCTGGGGACTCGCGCCCATGCAGGTAATATCGCTTTTCCCGCCGGGCAACAGTGTGGACGGATTTGCCGAACAACTGACGGTAGGAGGTTCGAACTCCTTGACTCTGAAATTGGCCGAGCATGTGGCGGATTGCTCTGGCTTACGGCCTTCCCTTCCGGGTTTCCCCTCTTTCACCTCGGCATTTACGGCGTAGGTGCCCGGATTGAGGGAGTCAGTGGCCACGTGCGCCGTCGCGCCATTGCCTGTCACGCCCGTTCCCGACCAGTTGTACAAAACACTGGTATGTTTCTTCGTGCTCACCGAACCTGCTGTAGCATTCACCGTCACCGGTTCACCTTGATAGATTGCGGGTGGCGTCGCTTCGCATGCTAATGTGATGTGCGGTGTCTTTTTGCATCCTGCGGCAAAATAGACCAAGACAACAGATGCAAGAGAAACGTACTTCCTTGCCAAAAGCGATTCCATCTATTTCTCCTCTTCTCCCCCCGTTTTGTGCGCCGAACCAATCGGCCATGGGACTCAATGCCCGAGCGCTGAGGAGCTGTTGTGGGATTCGCCACGGTCCTCGTCAGCGCTCGGACGGTTCACAATGCCGATCTGTAGCAATGAAATGGCCAAAGTAGTTTCAAACTATCTCCTTCATTTTCAGCAGATGCCGGCAGATCGAGCTGCCGCCATCGTGGCACTGCCACAATAGCGGCGTGGCGGATTTGTCTACCTGGCCGGAAAGGCGAGTCGCTCTTGCAACCAGGGCCGGTGCATTTTGTCAGGAACTGACGATGTCTGCACACGATACTCTGCGGAAGACGGCCAGCGGCGGGTACATGGGAACCCGCGAATAGTGATTCACGGCGCTCAACGGCCGTCAGGGGAAGTAGCGGCCATCGATTGGATCCTTATCGGGAACCCAATTCTCGCAGGTAACCCCGCCATTCAGGATTCCATCACCGCTTCGGATCACAATCTGCTCTATTTCCACATCGATCTGCTATAGAAGCGGACCGAACATTGCTCATCACGGCAGTCCCCTCCTGAGTCATACGCTGCCTTGCAGTCGACTCCGAGCGCACTACGCGGTTCTCCGGTCTGCAATCCCGCGGGGGTGAGCGGGAGACTTAAATGTTCCTTTGCCACTATCGCGGCGACTGCCGCAATCGCGGCGGCACCCCAGCATGGCGATCAATCAACGTCAAGGCTATATTGCTACCGTTCAACTACTTAGCATTCGAATCGAGTTGGCATAGCTCGTGCAAGAGAAGTGAGGTTGCGGATCAATTTGCCCCGGAGCATGACATTGCTGCGCTAATGCTTGACGCAGTTCCTCATTGGTCTCTGGAGCAACGAACTTCCGGGGCTTCTTCGGTTCGGCGGTACCTCGCTTTAAGGCTTGAAAGGTAACACCATGAGCAGAAACGGCAGCCAAGTCGGTGGGAATGCGAGGCCAGTACACGAAGACTCATTGCACGTGAATTACGCCATTATGCTAAAAAGCACATTCGAAAACAATGCGGAAGAATTGCTTTGGATTGCCGAGGTGATGGCCGGCAGCCGGCAGGCTGCAGAAGAGTGCGTTGCCGAGGCAGCTGGGCTTGCGGAAGCAGCACAGTACGTCGGTCGAGAGTGGATTCTGCCGTGGGCCAAGCGCTTGCTTGTGCATGTCGCCCTGAAGAGGATGAGCAGCGAGGTCCGGGAGTTCTTGTGGCCTACGCTATTTCCTGTGTCGGCACGAGTGGTAAAAGGCGGGTTAAGCGCTGAAGAGCGCCGGAGCCTTCGAACGATTCCGCCCCAACGGATCAAGAGTTTGTGTGATGCGCTTGAGCGGGCCTGTTTCATTCTGTCCGCGTACCTAAACTACCCGCTTCTCGACTGTGCTTTGCTCCTCGGAGTGCCTCGCGTTTGGATTGAACCCATCTGCGAGCGCGCCTTCACGAAGATCTTCGTCGTCGCCCCATCAACCGAGGATCACCTGAAAAATGCTGACTCATTCACTTTTCGAGGAGTAACGGAATGCGAAGGCTGAGCGTCCCGGCTGTTGGGCCAATGCAGGATGCGCCACTCACAGGGTGATCACGGTGATGGAATTCAAAAGGGCGTGGAGGTTACTCGGATGAGCCAGCCAACGTTCGAGCCTTGTGTATACAGCCCATTTACAAACCCGGAATATAGGATGTGAACGGCTCTACTCATGGGCCGATCGGACACTCAGCACGGGGCACCGAGCCTGACAAACAATCTCGTAGGCATGGCATAGAGGCGGACCACCGTAGAGCGAACGATGATGCTCAAGGCCCAGTACAATCAAATCCTCTTCGTTTTGCCGGGCGAAGTCGAGAACGGCTGTGGAGGGTTTTCCGTGCAGCATGTGATAACGAACGGATGGAACCTGTTCAGCTCCGGCCAGGGAATCCATTCTCTGCCTGAACGCTTCCATCGATTGCCGGCAGTCGGATTTTGCTGACGAACAAACGTGCGCAACATCGATTTCGGTCCCCCATGTCTTAGCCGCGGTCAGGACATAGGGAATCGCGGCGTACGACTCTGCCGAGAGATCGGTTGCGAGGACCACTCTTCTCATTTGAAGCTGTCTGGTGGCGCCCCTCGACCACGGCCCGACTGTCAGCACAGGGCAAAACACGCAGTGGAAGATCTCTTCTGCAATCGAACCCAGAAGGAGCTTTGAAATTCCGCTCCGTCCGCGCGTCCCCAAAATCAGCAAATCGATCTTCTGATCACGAACGAAATCGCCGAATACGGTTGAGACTTCTCCGTCCATATTCCAGCAGCGATGCTCGATATCATCCAGACTATGCGTTGCATTCAGCCGGCCGATCATTGACTCGCAATCCCGCTGTGCCAGTTCATTGAGTTGAACCATCATCCCTGGCACGAAAGAGAATTCTGATCGACGCACAGTGTGGAGAAAATGGAGACGAGCGCCGAAGCGGTGCGCCACGACCAGGGCGTGCTGCGTAGCCCGGTCCGACCACGGCGAGAAATCAGTTGCGACAGCCACATTTCGAACCATAGGTCTGAAGATGGCTTCCAAAACTGGATGCTGTTTCATGCAGGTTCGCTTGCTCCTGACACACCCAGCTGCACGCGCTGGGCCATCTTAAGATCGGATTCAACACATTGAAGCGAAACGGCATCCGCAGCCCACAGCTCGTTTTGCCGAACGTGGTTTGCCACTGATGGGGCAAGCGCCGCGATTGTGGCACCTCCGGAGCCGTCCGGGAGACTTTCCCAGCTACATTGGAATCGTACGCCACAGCCTCTGGGTTAGCCGCCATTTTCTTGCGCTCCAAGCGGTATTGGTGAATCCAAGCCGGTTCGCATCCTCCGGGCGCAGGTCGACCCGGCCAGTCTGGTCGTCATGTCCTCTGGAAGGCAGACATGGTTCTATCCGGCTCCCCTGGAAGAGGTTAAGCGAATCCGCGAGCGACCCTTCACCTAACGCAGTCAAAATGCCAAACTGAAATAACGCTAATCGCTGTAAAATGAGGGCTATGGGACAGACGCCTGGGACAGGACCTGTCGAGAATCGCAATTGTCAATGGAAGGATGGACAGTGCGTCTGGCCTGGTACCAGTCCTGCGATGAAAGACATTACTCCGCAACCAGACCCGCAACTTCAGATCGAGCGACTACGGTTACTTCTGGACTTGACGAACAAGATCACGTCAAATCTGGACCTGCGGGAGGTTGCACGGGCAACTTCCGCGAATCTCAGGGAAGTCATGCTGGGTGATCTGGTTTCTGTATCACTGGCCGACGAGGCGTCGGAAAAGGTCAGAGTATACGCCCTCGATTTTGCTGGGAGCCCGGGAATCGTCAGAGAGGGTATGCTGGTCAATTTGACTGCAGCCGGGAAAACGGCTTTTCGACGTCTCAGGCCATTCATCGCCAACACGACCGATCCTGGCGCGTTCCCCCTTGAGTTGAAAGAACATCTGGCCCTTAGGAGAGAACCGAAGACAGTTTGCTTTATTCCGCTCGTGAGTCGCGGTCGCGCCCTCGGGCTCCTGGCGATCGGGCGTACATTGACACGCCCGTATGATGCGGACGAGATCGATTTCATGGGCCAGGTTGCGGGCCAGATCGCCATCGCAATCGACAATTCCCTGGCTTACGAAAAGATTTCCGAACTCAGAAACAAGCTCGCCCAGGAGAAGGTGTACCTCGAAGAACAGATCCGCAGCGAGATGGGTTTCGAGCAGATCATCGGAAACAGCGCGGCGCTGAGGCACGTTCTGGAATTGGTTGAAACCGTGGCCCCCAGCGATTCCACAGTCCTGCTGCTGGGCGAAACCGGCACGGGAAAAGAGCTGATCGCCCGCGCAATCCACGAGCGCAGCCGGCGCAAAGAACGCACGTTTGTCAAGCTCAACTGCGCCGCGATCCCTACAGGCTTGCTGGAGAGCGAGCTGTTTGGGCACGAAAAGGGAGCGTTCACCGGCGCGATTAATCAGAAGATCGGCCGGATGGAACTCGCCGATCAAGGCACCCTATTTCTCGATGAAGTGGGGGACATTCCCATCGAGATCCAGCCGAAACTGTTGCGCGCCTTGCAGGAGCGCGAATTCGAGCGCCTTGGCAGCACTCACACTCGTAAGGTTAACTTGCGGCTGGTGGCGGCTACAAACCGTGAGCTGGAAAAGATGGTCGCCGATCGGGAATTCCGCAGTGATCTCTTTTACCGGTTAAATGTCTTCCCCATCCGCATTCCGCCCCTGAGAGATCGCAAAGATGATATTCCTCTGCTGGTCGGCTATTTCGTGCAGAAGTTTTCCAAGCAGATGCAGAAGCGAATCGAGTCGATTCCAGTAGCTATGATGAAGGGGCTGACAGCCTGGGACTGGCCCGGAAATATCCGCGAGCTTGAAAACTTTATTGAACGGGCCGTAATCCTGACCCGAGGAAAGTTGCTCGAGGCCCCGCTTGCAGAGCTTCACAAGGTGAAGGACGAACCGGCGCAAGGCTCTTCTCAAGGACATGAAGAAGAAATCATAAGGATTCTCAAACAAACCATTAATTCCTTGAAGAGTAAGACCTATGAGGACGAGCACGCGAGGAAGCAACGTGAGGAGATTGTTCGCGCACTGACCCAGTGCAAAGGGCGCGTTGGAGGCAGTGAGGGGGCCGCAGTCCTCATCGGTATTCGCCGCACAACCCTGATCGCCCGGATGAAAAAACTTGGAATCAATCCATATGATTACGCCTGACCCTCATGTCTTGTGCGACATGGCGAATTTGCAGCGTGTCAACCATCAACGCCATGATGGGGCCCTGTCTGTCCCATCGTCCTGTCGTTGACACTTTTGACTCTCGACACATCGGATTTCTCCAAACACCACAAAGCACTGCGATTAACGCGGCCGATCGTTTGGCACGACGTTTGCATCTCTGTGTCAGGGGAACGTGTATGTTGAAGATTTCCATTTCCGAGACCGAGACCAGGCTCCGTGTGGTGTTGGAAGGAAAGCTGGTAGCGCCTTGGACAGACGAGCTCAGAAATGTTTGCCAGGGACCCGCGAGCGAGCTTGATCACCGCGAGCTCGTTATCGATGTACGTGGCGTGAGTGTTATTAGCGCGGATGGAGAGGATGTTTTGCTGGCATTCATGACTCGGGGCGCCAAATTCCGAGGAACCGGCGTGTTCACGAAACAGGTCCTGAAGCAATTGGCTCGGCGAGCACGCCGGAATGTGCAGGAGAACGGCGGACGATGCAGATAGTTCCCTCCACGGCGCAAAGCATCGCGCACGGAATCGCCGTTAATGGAGTATCGGCGTGCTTGATACATGGACTACGGAACAAACGGTCAACGAGACATCGCAAGCAGGTCCGACAGCGTTTGCTTCTGGATCAGTTCGCTGCAGGAGAGGGCTTCGATGATCCTGTTTTGATCTCTGTCCACGTGCTTCTGTGTTGCTTTGCAATCAGGTTAGAGCTCGCACATTGGTTTATGTGTTGCGAAAACGGAGATGACGATGGAATATCGAATCGATACCGAAAACGATAGCGCGGAAGGACGGTATCGAGCGCTCCTGAAGGTCTCGACCCTTCTTCCGGCAGAACCGGACTTCAATGCGGTCCTCCACAGCGTTTCAGTTCTTCTGTCAACAATTGTCAGGTTTGACAGATCAGTGCTGATGCTGTTGAACGATTCCGGTGAGAGCGCAACGCTCTATGCTGCGGAGACCAAATCGGACGTTCCCAACCCTAAGCTTGGGGAGGAATTCCTATTAAAGGGTACTGTGTTCTGGGACGCTGTAGATACCCAGAAACCTGTCTATATTGAGAGACTTCGAGATGAACTGGCAAAGTACCCGCAATTCGCACAAAACAACCCTGTAAATCCGAACGCAGGTTCCTACGTCTTTCCGCTTTCGAGTTCAAGAAGGCGGTTGGGGTTGCTGATTTTTGTTAGCGAAAACGCGCAAAAATTCGGCCCCGCGGACATCGAGCTGTTGAACTCGGTGACGGCGCACGTATCGACTCTACTGGAATCGGCGCTCGCCTTGGAGTCTGCTGAACGATACAGGCGAGACCTTGAGGTTGAGCGAGACCGGTTGAAGCTCCTTCTCGAAATCAACAACCACACAATTGCGCACCGGGATATTGCAGCACTGTTTCGCGCTGCGTCAACCTCGATTCGCAGTTTTTTTGATAACCCGTTCACGGCGTTCTGGATTTTCGAAGAGGGTACAAGCCGGCTATTGCGTGTATATCTGGACTCCCCGGTCCAAGGCTTGCCTGAAATGATCGAGCCCCCTCTGCTCAACGAAGAAGACCTCGCCAGGATGCGTGCAAGAGTTCCTTACGTGTTGGGTCCGGATTGGATAGATGCTCTCCCGGACTCCATCTCAAAGACCTTGCGGAGGGCGGGTATCGCGAGCCTTGCGACAGTGCCCCTCGTCGGATCGAGAGGAACCCTCGGGGCGATGTCGGTCGCCATGCGGGAGAGAGATGCTTTCGCACAAGATGATATGAACTTGCTCGCCCAAGTGGCCAATCAAATCGCCCTCGCACTGGACAATGCGCTTGCATACGGGCGAGTCGAGTTCTCGTACAACCGATTAAAGGACGAGAAGCTTTACCTGGAATCCGAGCTCCAGATCGAGTACAACTTCGCGGATATCGTCGGGAACAGCCCCGCACTGCGCGAAGTTCTCGACCAGGTTTCAATCGTCGCACCTACGAACTCCACGATCTTGCTTATCGGTGAAACCGGCACCGGGAAGGAACTCATTGCGCGTGCCATTCACAATCGAAGTTCACGAAAGGATCGCGCATTCGTTCGGTTGAATTGTGCGGCAGTTCCGTCGGGTCTGATGGAAAGCGAGTTGTTCGGACATGAAAAGGGGGCGTTTACCGGCGCGCTGATTCAAAAGCGAGGCAGAATCGAACTTGCGGACGAGGGCACCTTCTTCCTGGATGAGATCGGAGACATTGGCCTTGATCTCCAGCCCAAGTTGTTGCGTGTTTTGCAGGAACGCGAGTTCGAGCGCCTGGGCAGCAACCGCACGCTCAAGGTGGACATTCGCCTGATAGCAGCGACACACCGCAATCTGCCCGACATGGTCCGGAACGGGGATTTCCGCGACGATCTGTTCTATCGTCTGAACGTTTTTCCAATTCACATTCCGCCGCTCAGAGAGAGACGGGAAGATATTCCCTTACTGGTGCACTACTTCGTCGCCACTCTATCGCGCAAAATGCGGAAATCAATTCGAATCATCCCTCGCGAAGTGATGGAAGCCATGACGGCATTTGCATGGCCTGGAAATGTTCGCGAGTTGCAAAACTTCATTGAACGGTCTGTGATTTTGAGCCGAGGCGAAACCCTTGCGGCACCAATCTCGGAGTTGAACCGGGCCTTGATACCCGAGACAGCATCCGGTACTACTCTTCACGGGATGGAGAGGGACGCGATCCTGAACGCGCTTCGCGCGGCTCAAGGCAAGCTCTCTGGCCCGGGAGGTGCAGCAGAAAGCCTGGGCCTGAAGAGGACTACGCTGCAACGTAAAATGGAACGGCTAGGCATCACGAAATCCGACTATCTTTGACCTACGCTGATCTCCGGCATCCGAGAGCAGCTAACCAGTTCTGTTGTCCTGGATGCCAAGAACTGTGCGACATGTGGAACCGGCATGCGTTTTGGGACGCGCCTGGTTAACGGTCATTGCCTTCGCGCGGCCCCGATCTCTGCCATACTAGCGGCCATTCTGCCGTAGGAGCGGCAGTTGTTGTCATCTCTGCATCCAGAGGGTCTTCGCATCTGCTTTGGATTCATATACCTCTTGTCAAGCCGCCAATGGCGAACATCTTGCTATGAAGGTGGTGTCCGGATTTCTCAAAGAAGGAAGAACCGAAATGTTTGAGACCAACATCATCGGGAACAAGGAGTGGACCAGGGGATTCCTCTGTGAAGCAGATGTCAGATGCCTGGAAGATTTTGATTGCGATATGAGGTTCCGTTATCTAAAGAAGAAAAAGGATCCCAGCAGAGTCCAGACCTACGAGCATTTGGTAGAAAAACATGGGGAGAAGGTGCCCACCCATTGCGAACATGGAATTCCACTCAACCGGCGGTGCGGGATCTGTCATGCTATGTTTGGATAGGTATAAAACTACTTGCGCTTATTTGATTTCATGGGCAGAGGTTGCCGTCCATGCGCCTGCAAATCTTGGAATGGCGTCTCCGTTCTGTTGCTGTCGGACAGTCACGACTTTAATGCTGGCTCTTCGGTCTGGAGGAACGGCGCCGCGGAGAGTTTGAACCAGCGAATTCCGTCGACTCCGGCTGCGTTACCTTTTGCGCCCGTTGCCGAACGTCATTGTCGGCCATCGTCATCCGGCGTAAGTTAAGTCGCTCGCATAGGTGGACGCCGTAGGGATTGTCAGCAACAAACGCCGCTCCGAGGCGATTGAGCCAATGCAGCGACTTCTCGCCCAACTGATCCACATAGTGCACGTTCTCGATATCGATCACGGCGTTGGTTCCGGGGCAAAGCTCGCGCGTGATCCACACTAGTTCTTGCACCCAATCTCCCGCCAGCCGGCCTTCAAGAATATAGAGTAGATGATCTTCGCATTTTCGAACTGTGATTCGCAGCATCCTCAACCTCTCGCGCCGGGGCGCCCAATCTACAGCGGCCTGCAACCCTTGCCGATGGTCCAGGTTTGTCGGGATCTCTCGTCTTTGAAAACACCGATCTCCTCGCAGAAAATCCGGAGCCGGTGTTTGTTGATGCTACTTTTCGCAAGGGGACTCGAGAGACGGATTTCAATGAACGGATTCTTTTGGAACACAACGCTATACAAGGAGGTATTTGATGTCCCGCCGACAGGGTCGACCAATTCGTAGGACGTCAGGACCAACGTTCGATTTGTGGACATCTGCATCTGACGATCCTGGGCTTGAAACACCGAAGACAACGACATGAAGAGAAAAGCCGAACACAAGCATCGCCGGAATCCGATGTTGATACGTTCATTGGACGGAGTTGCAGGGCCAGTCATCTCTTATTTCCTCTTCTCGTAATACCGGTGATTGTCACGTACGGCATGCCAACTTTCTCACCATCAGCGCCCCGGCGCACTCTTCGAGATCTTCGTCGGTTGTCTATGTTCCGTCATGATCTTCTCCTGGCCTGGGCGCCCACAATTTCAACCATCCATAAGCAAGATGCAAAACAAGTGCGGATTCCGCCTGTGTATCACCCTTGCAAGCCGTAACCGTCCTTCCTTTCGCGAGATCGTGTTTGAGCAATGTCCCTCTCAACAATTGAACGGAACGTTATTCGCGCACTACGCTGCAGCCGTTCCTGGTAGTGCGTCAGAAAGTAGTGCATGGTTTCAACCCGAATGCGAATCGAAGCCAGGGGACGGTTCTCGTCGAGATCGCGGAACGAGAAATGCGGCTTGCCGGAAAGATCGAAGATCTCTTCGATCGTTCGGCTGATAAACGCATCGTGCCCGCATTTGAAATTCGAGAGCTCCACCGAGATCAGGTTGGGATGCCGGGCTACAAATTTGGCTGCCCATAATTTGTGGTTCGAACTGGCCGAAAACGATTGCTTCCACACGTCCGAAATATCGAACGGGCCGCGAATCATTCCCCTTCGAAGCTGGCTTCCAAATAGCCTCTGCAGCAAATCTTCGTCCAGGGGGAGCAGGCCCTGTGAGAAAATCGGGTATCCGAGCTTCTGCAACTCATCAAGGATTCCCTGATTCAGACCCGGGTCGTGATGATACGGACGCCCCAGCATCACGAGTCCGACTCTGCTGCTGTGTTCCAGGTCATCGAGCGTCCGGCGAGCCTGCCGGCGCAAGTCCTCCTCAAACTCCTGCCATTTGCCGAACGCGATCTCAACAGCGCGCGAATTCTCCTCCCAATCGAGGCTAAGGATCTGGTTCCAGCAGGAAAACATCTGATACTTAAAAACGTCGCGATCGGAAAGATCGATCACCGGGTTCAGGTATCGGACCTTCCTTTGTTCAAACCAGTCGACACTGCGCGAAAACGCCGCTTTTACGGCTTCCGGCGTGGCCGAAGCCGATGGACACGCATTCGAGCCGCTGCAGTCTTTTAGATGGCTGGCAAGAACGTCGAACATGGGAAAGAAGATCGCATCCAGTGGCTCCCTTTCGCAGTACTGGAGTAACTCGAATGCATGAGCAACGGAAACCTTGGATGGATAGCAGGGATCGATCGCCGAGAACCCTGCGGCTTGCTGGTATTTCTCCGGACTTGAGAAATGCGAGTAGTGCAAGTGCTCAGGCCGCACCCCGAGGCTTTCAAAATAGGCAGAAAACAGCGGAGCATAGGTGAACAGATTGAGCGCCCTCGGAATCCCGATGCGGATTGCAGTTCGGAGCCGCGTCTTGGATTCGGATCGGCTGGAGTACAGCAGCGCAGGCCTGTGCCGCCTTGTAACCGCCAAGGGAGGATGCGTGGGCCGCCACGCCTGTTCTGCCGCAATGTGAACATAGTTGGGAGCGTCTTCGCGCAGTCGGTTCCAATCGGCATTGATTTTCCGTACGTCATCGGAGGTTTCAGCCTCCCCACGCGGACAACTGGCAATCACCACGTGTTTCGCCGGCTTCTCGCGGTCAGTCGTACTCAATTCGACAAAGGTGCGCAGACAGCGGTTTGTGCAGTATCGGCAGCGTGTGCTCTCGTCGCGCCGGATGACGTAATTGATCGTATCGAGGGATGAAAATCCGGGAAACACGGTGCGCTGCGTTGTCTGGTAGCGCTCCATCACTTCCAGTGCCGCGCCGATCGCTCCCGCCTCGCAGCAATTCGGATGGACCGTGACCTCCGGAACGCCGTCCCCGTGATAGTGCGCTTGAATGAAATCCAATTCGGCTTTCACAACCGCGAGATTTCGCTGTGTTCCACCCTGGAGCACAAAGCGTCTGCCCAGCTTGGCAACGTTCGAGACCCCGGCGACGTAGAGGAAGACGTTCTTTGGGAGGACCGCCGCCAGTCCCGCGAGGATCTCTTCCGGTCTCCAACCGAGGCGCTGAAAGTTCACGATGTCCGATTGCAGAAACACTGCGCAACCGTAGCTGAACTTCGGCATTCGGTTTGCGCGGAACGCAGTGGCGGCAAAGTCCTGCACGGCAATCCCGAGCGCTTCCGCGGCCGCCTGCAGGAAATAACCGTTCCCCGCTGAGCATTGCGTGTTCAGCTTGAAGTCCTTCACAGTTCCGTTCTGCAGCACGATGATCTTGATGTCCTGGCCGCCCACGTCGATGATGGCATCCACATCGGGGAACAAACGAAGGGAGGACCTGGCGTGCGCGACTGTCTCCACCAAGGCAACATCGGCCGACAGGACCTTCTTCAGCAGGCCCTTCGAATATCCAGTGGTTCCCAGCCCCAGAACCCGCACGGGCTTGCCCCCCGCTTGCAGTTGCGCACGCAAATCGTTCAGAACCGTCAATGCATCGCTAATCGGATCGGATTGCGAAAGGCGATAGGAAGCGCAAACAACATCGCCCCCAGGCGTGATCGCAACAGCCTTTGTCGAGGTCGAGCCACCATCCAGCCCGATGAATACCTCATTCGGATGGCTGATAAGATTCTGCACTGCCGGCGTCTTGCCGGCGTACTCGGCGCGGAACGCATTCAGTTCCGCTGTGTCGACACACAATCCCCGGCGACTCCCAATCAGATCAGGACAGCGGTCGTTCTCGCGGATGAAGATCTCCAGCGCCCTCGTTCCGTGATACTGCAATCCGGTATCGGGTTCGGACGCGCCGAATTCGATGGCTCCCATCGCCGCGAAATACTCCGCCATGGACGGGACCCTCACCAGCAGGTCGCCCCTCGCTCCATCCGGCAGGGGGATATTCTTGCGCTTCCAGAAATCGAGCAACCCCTTTCGCCATGCGGCCTGCAACCCCGGATAGAACGCATTGGGCCCGCCGAGCAGGAACACGGTGGGCATTAGTGTGTTCCCCCGGGTCAGGACCGAAAGGTTCTGGAGAACAATGGCATGGAACAGGGATGCGATCAGGTCGATGTTGGGCACTCCGTGCTTCTGCAGGCCGGTGATATCCGTCTCTGCAAAGACCCCACACTTGCCCGCAACCGGATAGATCTGCGCGTTCTCATAGCTTTGAGTCAAGAGATCTTCGCGCGAAACATGCAGCTTGGCCGCGATCTTCTCGATGATCACACCTGTGCCGCCCGCGCACTTGTCATTCATCGTGGGAATCTTCTTGCGGGTACCCTCGATGCCGCCATCCTGGAAGAAGATCATCTTGGCGTCCTGCCCGCCAAGCTCAATTACGGATCGCACCTCGGGATAGGCTCTCTCCACGGCGAGACTGACGGCGGCCACTTCCTGAACAAAACGGGCGCCGAGCATATGCGCCAGTTGCTGGCCTCCGCTTCCGGTCATGAACAGGCGCATGGCGCCGTCCGCCATGCTCAGTTCGCCTTTCGCTCGTTGCAGCACATCCAACACGGCTTCTGCCTGGCGGCTCTCGTGACGCCTGTAATCGCGAAACAGGGGCTCACCACCCGGCTCCGTGCACACCACTGCCTTCACCGTCGTCGAACCTACGTCAATCCCGACCAGAAAACCCGCGGGTCTTGGTTTGGTGGAAACCGGGTTCGCCACCGGCCGCGATCTGGCTCCGCGCATGCTCATGGGCTATTCCATATTGCCGCGCACGCCCTGGAAGCCGTGCAGCGCCTGTTTGAAGAGCCAGCGGATCACGCGCGCGTCGTTGTAGCAGAAAGCCAGGATGTGATTGAGCGTCGAGAAGCAGTTCCTCTCGCATTCGCACTTCATCTGCTTAAGCTGGCCGGGGTGCATTTTCGGCGCTTCGATGGTTCCCCAATCGTGATTGGCCGAATACATCGGGAAGCAAGGTGCCAGCGTTCCATCCGTGCGGATGATGATGCTGTTGAGGCCGGCGCGGCAACCCCACTTGTCCAGCTCTTTGTTGATGAACTTCTTCATCTCGGCGAGCCGCTGCACGGAATTCACCATTTGCCAGCCCGCATTCTGCTTTGCGATCAGCCAGTCGATCAGGTCGCAGATAGGCGCGTGGTCCTCGGGTCGGATGAAGACAGGGTTGTCCTCCAGGAACTTGAAGTGGTCGTGCTCCATCATCGGCGTTTCGCAGATGTGATAATCGGTCGCAATGCCATGGTCATGCGCCAGTTCGGTCAGCATGCGCACATCCTCGAGGTTGTTGCGGCAGATGTTGATGTTCAGGAACACCGAGTAGCCATACTTGTACTGCTTGCGCACCAGGTAATCGAAATAGCTGCGGATGGGAACCATGGCTTTGGGAAGGCCCGGCTTGATGTCCCACGCGTCCACTGCCAGATTGACAGTCGCCACGCCC
>Ga0335069_10006133_pt1 | contig 17507 bp, 15 predicted proteins | sample Lox_Sample_11_FD_206714 | JGI IMG/M metagenome (GOLD analysis project Ga0335069, IMG submission 206714) | Soil microbial communities from Loxahatchee National Wildlife Refuge, Florida, United States - Lox_Sample_1.1 | ecosystem: Environmental > Terrestrial > Soil > Wetlands | place: USA... | reverse complement strand
CGCGCCGGCGGCCGAGCAGGGGCGCGGGCAGGAGGGCCCCACCAGCGGGCCGGTGGCTCCGCAGGGGAAGGCGCCCGGCCGCGCCTGAAGGACCCCGGCAGGAGCGGTCCCAGGGGAGAAGTCTTCGAGCGCATAAAGTTTCCATAATCCATCTTATCGGACGTACCGGCACCTGCAGGGCCGTTGCGTTTCGAGGCTCCTTCGTTGGCCTCACGATCCCTCGGCTTGCTGGTCTTTGGGTCCCCCGGTACCGCTCTGGGCGTTGCCCGCCAGCACCCGTTCTCGCTAACAGCCCGGCAACCCTCGGGGCGTGGACCGGTGCTGCCCTTCGCGATCTCCACAGCCGCCCGCATTCGCTGCGTGGACCGGTGCTGCTCGATGACCTCGGCGCCCACCGCATCTGGGCCGCCGTCGACGCTTACCTTCTCCCTGGCAGAAGGAAGCCATGTCGGACGCCTTAGACGCCTTTCGTCTGGTGGCCACGAAGCCCGACCAGGCCCAGCACGTCCATGCTCGGTGCAGCCCGGAACGGAGGCCGCGGGACAAGGACAGAGGCCCCTGCATGCCTCGATTCACGAGCTCCGGTCCGTTCCTTTCCCCGAGCCTTCTCGGGACCATTCCCTTCTGCACCTGCTGCTCGGACCCTTAGTGCCATCCCGGGAGAGGACGCCATGGGCAAGGTCGTCTACTGGATGACGGTGTCGCTCGACGGCTTCGTCGAGACGCGCGAAGGCCACATCGACTGGGGCATGCCCGACGAGGGGCTCTTCCGCTTCCTCACCGACTATGCCCGCCAACTCGGTGCATTCCTCTACGGGCGGCGCACCTACCAGTTGATGGCGGACTTCTGGCCCACCGCCGGCCTGGATCCGTCAGCGCCCGAGCGCGTGGGCGAGTTAGGACCCGAGCTCGTGGCGGAGTTCGCGCGCGTCTGGCGGGCGAAGCCCAAGGTCGTCTTCTCGAGGACGCTGGGCTCCGTCGAGCACAACAGCCGCCTGGCCCGGGAGGACGTTGCCGTCGAGGTCGCTCGCACCAAGCAGGAGGTCCAGGGCGATCTGGGCGTGTGCGGTCCGACCCTCGCTTCGGCCTTCATGCAACGAGGGCTCATCGACGAGTACCGGCTGTTCGTCCGGCCAATCGTTCTCGGCGGCGGGAAGCCGTACTTCGCGGCGCTCGACCGACCCGTTGCTCTGCGTCTGGCCGAGACACGTACGTTCCCCGGTGGCGTCGTGCTGCTCAGGTACGAACGGGCATAGGCGCGGCCATCGGATCCAGCTCGCAGGCGCATTTGCAACCGACGGGCTCGGACAGGACGCGGGCGAGCGCAGAGCGGGACGCGCGCAGGTTGCTTGAGCGCTCGACCTCGGCATGGCGAGTGTCCAGCTGCTCCGAGAGGATCGGGCGCCCTCGACCGAGGAGCGGGCTCCACGGCCTCCACAGGAGGCGGTCGACGCTTGCGCCCACCTCGGCGTCGACACGCTTTGCCGCTTCGTCCACGATGGTCGCGAGATGGAGGGGAGCTGCCGGCCCGGTCCCGACGGCCAGGGGCCACCGTCTTGCGCGCCCGATCGATCTCTCTATGCGCCGCCGCCCGGGGACCGCGTGCGCTGACGCACCGCCGGCGCCGTGCAGAGCAGCGGCGCGGTCACCTCCTCTCCGCCGGCAGCGATGAGGACGGCGAAGGCCTGGCGGTCGAGCAGTCGCCGGCGTGGTCCTCGGCGTACAGGCACGCCCCGCCCAGCATCGACGAGCCTCCCTCCCCGCCTTCCTGGCCCGCACGCTGCTTCGGTAGCCCGGTAGATCAGCGCCCCGCCGCCCCGCGCCGCCACTCTCGCCGCAATAGCCCCAGGATGAGCGAGTCGACGACCTCGCCCGCCACCTCCCAGCGCTCGCGGAGGAGCCCCTCGCGCGCGAAGCCCAGCCTCTCCAAGGTCCGCACCGAGGCCTCGTTCCGCGGATCGACGTCCGCCTCCACCCGCCGCAGCCCCGGCGCGCCGAAGGCCCAGTCGAGGACGGAGGTGAGCGCCTCGCGCATGTAGCCGCGCCCCCACGAGGCACGGCGGAGCGCAAACCCCACCTCGGCCCGGTCGCCGCCGGGGTGAAGGGCGAAGAGGGTCACGGTGCCCACCGCCCGGTCGCCGCCTCGCTCGTCCAGGACCCAACGGATGCCCGCGCCGGCCTCCCACTGCGCCTTGGCGCGCTGGAGGAACGCCTCCGCGTCCGCGAGGCCGTTCCAGGGCGGAGTGCTCCAGTACCGCATCACCTCGGGATCGGAGAAGACGGCGAGCACCGCCAGGGCATCCGCGGGCACGCAGGCGCGCAGCGCCAGCCGGGGCGTGACCAGCCCGGGGATTCCGTCCGGGAGGTTCATGCGCGCCCCCGGCTGCTCACCCGCGCCTCGAGGCCGAGGAACTCCCCGTACCGCGCCGCGGCGGCCTCGATGGCCTGTCCGGCCCGCGAGGAGACCGGCTCGAGGAGGCCCAGCTCCACCTCCACGATCCGCCGCCGGAGGGTGCGCCGCCAGGTGCCGACCACGCGCCCGTCGACCACCACGCATGGCCCGAGCATCCCACCGCCGGCGTTGATCCGCCTCGCCAGCCGCTCGTCGAGGACCAGGGTGCGGTCCCGGTAGGCCAGGAGGTACTCGTCGAACGCCGGCAGGAGGAGCGCGCGCGGCGCGGCGCCATCCCCTGGCCAGCGCCCGGGTCCCTGGCCGCTGAAGTACCTCTCTCCCCGGGCGACTTCCGAGACGAGGCGCGAGCGCACCGCCTCGAGGCCGGCCCGGGCCTCGCCGAGGGTCAGCCCCGCCCACCAGGTGAGATCGGCCAGGGTGGCCGGCCCGCGGCTCTCGAAGTAGCGCCGGGCCAGCTCGGCCAGCGCCTCCTCCCGCGTCAGCGCCGGACGCGCCCCCGGTGCGCGGAGCTCCAGGAGGGCGTAGGTCGCGACCTTGCCGCGCGGGGCGCCGCTGCAGAGGACCCCCTGCAGCTCGGCACGCGCCAGAAGGTGGGAGAGGACCGGCCCCGTCGCCCTCACCCCCGATCGGGCCAGCGCCTCCGCGAGCTCCGCGCGGGTGAGCTGCTCACCGCCGCGCAGCGCCCTCTCGATCGCGGCCCGGCTTCGCCGAAACGCCGCCGCGTCGAGCCCGAGCTCGCGGTACCGCGGCGCATGGCGCCGGTCGAGGCCCGGGGAGACCAGGGCCAGGAGCCAGCGGGCGTCCGCGGGGCACACGAGCTGCCAGGTCCACCGCAGCGCGTGGATCCGCAGGATGGCGCCCTCGGCCAGCGCCCGTTCGACGGCCCTCTCCCCGGGCGCGTCGCCGGACAGGCGGATCCCGACCGCCCACCTGGCCGCGACGGGGTTCTGCGCCTGCAGCGCCAGGAGGCGGGAGACCACGCCGGCCGGGGTGGCGCAGCCGCTCGCCAGGAGCTGCTGGGCGCGCAGGCGCCCGAAGACGTGCGCCGCGGCAGGGCGCGCGGGCGCTCGCCCTGCCCTCCTCTGTCCCGACTCCGCCCGGGGATGCCCGCGCACCCGACGACTCTACACGAGCCGGGGTCCCGCCCGCCGGCACTGCCGATCCCGCGCGGTCCCGCCTCCCTCGGGACGGCGCGGCGCTCGCCGCCGTGGCGCGAGCGGTTCCGCCTCCGTCGGACCGATAACCGGTGCTCATCGATCGAGGGAGGACTTTCGATTGGAGCGAGGGGGAGGACCGGCGCAGGATGGGGCCATGAGGCGGATCGCCATCGACATGGACGACGTGCTGGCCGACACCCTGGGCGCGCTGCTCGACTGGACCCACCGTCGCCTGGGGATCCGCCTCACCCGGGCCGATCTCCACGGCCGGGGGCTCGAGGCGGCGCTGGGCCCCGGGCCGGCCGCCGCCGTCGAGGAGCTCCTCTGCGAGGGGTCGTTCTTCGGCGACCTGCCTCTCATCTCCGGCGCGGTGGAGGTGGTGAGGGAGCTGGCCCGGCACGAGGAGATCTTCGTGGTCAGCGCGGCCACCCCGTTCCCCGGCTCCTTCACCCCCAAGCTCCGCTGGCTCCAGCGCCACTTCCCCTTCGTCCCGGCCAGCCACGTGGTCTTCTGCGGCGACAAGGCCATCATCGACGCCGACGATCTCATCGACGACAACGCGCACATCTTCCCCCGCTTCCGGGGGCGGGGGATCCTCTTCGACGCCCCGCACAACGCCAACGTCGAGGGCTTCCTCCGGGTCCGGTCCTGGCAGGAGGTGGCGCGACTCTTCCTCCCCGCCGGCAGCGGCCCTCGCCCGGCGGGGCGCGCTCAGGGGCCTTCCGGCTCGTCCCGCCCGTAGCCGGCCCGGAACCGGACCGGGCTCACCCCCACCAGCTTCTTGAACACCCGGCTGAAGTGCTCGACGCTCGGGTACCCCACCCGCTCGCCCACCTGGTAGACGAGGAGGGAGCTCGTGGCCAGGAGCCGCTTCGCCTCCTCCACCCGGATCCGGGAGAGGTGCTCGGTGAAGGTCTCACCGGTCTCCCGCGAGAACTCGAAGCTGAGGTGGTTCTTGGAGACGCCGGCCCGCCGGCTGGCCTCCTCCAGGGAGAACTCGGGGTCGGCGAAGCGCTCCCGCACGGCGCGCTTGGCCTGGACCACGATGCGCGACTCGACCGTGCGCGCCGCCCGGGCGGCGCGGTAGGCCTCGGCGGCCTCCCGGACGGCGGCGCAGGCCGGGCCCAGCGAGGAGGTGAACTTCACGCTCAGATAGCGGCCCACGTACTCGGCGGCGTCGGCGCAGAAGGCCCGGGCGGCGGCCTCGGCGTCACCGGTGCCAGGGGGCGGCGAGAACAGCGCCGCCATGTGGCCCGGCGAGAGCGACACCGCCTCCCCGCGCCCGCCGCGCGAGAGCGCCTGGGCCAGCGAGCGCGCCGCCATCTCGCCGAACCGGCCCAGCCCCTCCGCCCCCTCCCGGGCCTGGACCTGGGCCAGGTCCTCGACCCAGAAGCAGCAGACGTGGAAGGGCGGCTCGAGCCCGATCCCCAGCTCGCCGAAGGTCTCCACCAGCTCCGGCGAGGCCGGCCCGGCCAGGAGGTCCCGCAGCACCTGGACCCGGAGCAGCTCCAGGTGGCGCCTCTTCACGATGGCCGCGTCGCGCTCGCGCGACTCGGCGATCCCCGAGGCCGCCTTCTCCAGGGCCGCCCGCAGGGCCCCGCCGTCCAGCTCGCCCTTGAGCAGGTAGTCGCTCGCCCCCAGGGTGAAGGCCTGGCGCACCAGGTGGAAGTCGTCGTGGGCCGAGAGCACCACCACCGCCAGGCGGCGGGCGCGATCCGGCGGCAGGCGGCGCAAGAGCTCCAGGCCGTCCATCACCGGCATGGACAGGTCGAGCAGCACGATGTCGATCTCCGGCCGCGCCGCCAGCACCGCCAGGGCCTCGGCGCCGTTGCCCGCCTCGGCGGTGAAGTCGAAGCCGTCGTCGCCCCAGGGGCGCAGGCTGGCCAAGGAGAGGCGGACGAAGGGCTCGTCGTCCACCACCAGCACGCTATGCACGGGGTGCCTCGGCCGCGGGGGCGCGGACCAGGGCCGGCAGCAGGTAGCGCACCAGGGTGAAGGCCCCCGGGCTGCTCTCCACCTCCAGCCCGTAGGGCTCGCCGAAGTTGAGGCGGATGCGGCGGTGCACGTTGGCCAGGCCGATGCGGGAGAGGCCGCCCCGCTCCGGCTCCGCCCGGAGGAGGGCCGCGGCCTGCTCCGGCTCCATGCCGCTGCCGTCGTCGCGGATCTCCACCACCAGCACCTGGCCCGAGACCGGCCGGGCCCAGGGCTCGGGGCTGGCGGGCGGCGGCACGGCCCGGGCCTCGAGGCGCGCCGCCACCCGGATGACCCCGCGGCCGGCGCGCGGCGGCCCGCCGGCCGCGCCGCCCGAGAAGCCGTGGAGGATGGAGTTCTCCACGATGGGCTGGAGGATGGTGCGCAGGGCCAGCATCGCCTCCGTGCCGGGCTCGAGGGCGTACTCGACCGAGAACAGCTCGCCGAAGCGGACCTTCATGATGCCCACGTAGGCGCGGACGTTCTCGACCTCCCGGGCCAGCTCGGCCAGCTTGCCGGCCCCGGCGTAGCTGTCGGAGAGCACCCGCATCAGGTCGCGGGTCATGCCGGCGATGGCGTCGGCGCGCGCCGCCAGCGACATGAGCCGGATGGAGTTGAGGGTGTTGGCCACGAAGTGCGGGTCGATCTGGTAGCGCAGGGCGTCGAGCTCCGCCGAAAGCCGCTCCCGCTCGCTCTGGTCGCGCTCGGCCAGCAGCCGCTCGATCTCCTGGACCATGGCGTTGAAGCCGTGGGTCAGCTCGGCCAGCTCGTGGATCCCCTGGGACGAGGCCCGCACCGCGTAGTCCCCCTTCCCCACCCGGCCCATGTGCCCGACCATGGCCCGGATGGGCGCGGCGATCCGGGCGAAGAACACCTCGGCGTAGAGCAGGAAGAGGATGCCCAGGAGCGCCAGCGCCGGGTAGAGGTACCACTGGTAGCGGGTGACGCGCCGGGAGAGGACGGCGCGGTCGGCCAGGAGCACCACCGTCCAGCCCGAGGTCATGGGGAGGACCGTGGCCAGCCAGGCGCTCCCGCCCGCCCTCACCTCGCGCACCGCCTCCGCCCCTTCCGCGACGGGAGCCAGCTGGGCCAGCGCGCCCACCTCGCCGCCGGTGGTCACCTCCGGCAGGCTGGAGAGGATGGGCTTCCCGGAGCGGCCGAAGATCACCACCGCCGAGCCCGGGTCCGCCCAGCGCCCCACCAGGCCGTCGAAGTAGGGCACCCGGAACATGACCAGGATGGCGTCGATGGCGCTCTCCTCCTCCCGGGCCGGGCACACGGCCAGGGTGATCATGTTCTTCTCGCCGATGTTGCGGGTCACCGCGTCGAGCGTGTCGAGCAGGAAGACCCGCCCCGGGTCGGCCTGGGCGCCGGCCAGGATCGAGCGGTCGATGGAGGCGACGCCGCGGAGGTTCGGGTAGTTGGAGTAGGAGTAGGCCGTGCCGTCCTTCACGAAGACGACCACCGCGCCCACCTGCTTGGTGTAGTTGAAGAAGCTGACCAGCTTCTCGTCGAGCCGGCGCGAGGCCAGGTAGCGGGCGGTGGCGCCGCTCGAGCCGGCGTAGGCGCCGGCCAGCTGCTGCAGCTCGGCGTCGTGGATGAGGGCCGAGGCCAGGATGGCGACGTTGTCGGTCTCGGTCTGGATGTTCTCCGCCACCTGCTCGGCCGTGACCTGGGCCTGCTGCGCCACGGTGCGCTGCAGGACCGAGAGGTAGAGGCGCGCCAGCGCGATCGAGACCGCCAGGCTCGGCAGCGCCACCATGAGGATGAAGGCCGCCGAGAAGCGCCGCGACAGGGTGACCATTCTGCCCTCGGGATCGAGCCCACCCTAACCCGGGCGGCGCCCGATCCCAAGGTCGGACCGTCGCGGCGCGGAATCGGGCGGCGGCCTCGGCCCGGCGACGATCACGCCTGGCAGGCGCTCGCCGGCTCCTCCACGAGCCCCAGCCGCTCCAGCGACGGGGCCAGGCGGCGCTCCCAGGCGGCGAAGGCGCTGCGCGCTCCCTCCAGCACCTCCGCCTGCTCGTCGGGAGCGGCCACGTCGGCCAGCGCCCTCACCAGCTCGCGCCATGAGCGGCGCGCCGGGACCTCGGCCTCCGGGTCCTCGGCCGTTCCCTGGCCCGGCCCGCCCAGCGCACGCGACAGGGCCTCCGAGCCCAGCCGGAACGCCTCGCGCACGTACAGGTACCCGAGCGCCTCGGCGCGCGAGCGCGCCGGCGGGAGCGCCCCGGCCGCGGCGGCGGCCGCCTCCCCCGCCCGGGCAGGCGAGGAGGCGACCTCCGGCAGGCGCGGCGCCAGCGCGCCGTCGAGGGCGTCGAGCCAGGCGCGGTGCCGGGCCAGGAAGCCTCCGTAGTCGGCCCAGGCCCCGGGACTGCGGGCGAAGCTCACGTAGGCGGCTACCCGGGACCGATCCGGCCGCACGGTGCGCCTGAGGGCGCCGAGCAGGGGCGGCCATCGCCCGGCCCGGGCGGCGGCGAGGGGCTCCGAGGTGTCGAGCGCGGACATCTTGACCTCCGGCCCCATCATGCGGGCGCTGACGCATCGCGTCAACTCCCCGGTGGGTGATCGGCCCGAGGTGGCGGATGTCCCCCGCCCCCTTCGCGGCCCCGCACGGCGACGACAGGCGGCGATCCTACCTGCGGGGGATGACGCCGCGGCAGGGCCACCGAGCTTGCGGGCAGCCTCCGGGCTCCGCGCCCCGGCGCTCAAGCCCTGCCAGCCTGCTGCCGGGAGCGGCCTCGCGGTCGCGGCCCATCGACGCCCTTGCCGGTCACCGCAGCTCGAAGCCCAACTCCGCCCGGGTCCCGGTGGGGACGTGGACCAGGTGCACCCTGAAGCGGCCAGGTCGCCAGGGCTCGGGGAGCAGGACCGTGGCCGAGCCCTCGCCGGCGCAGATGCCCAGCACGCAATCTCCTGGCTCGGTACGCCCCGCCCCCAGCCCGCCGGCGTACACCACCACGCCGTCCTGCGCCACCAGCTCGACGTGCCAGTTCTCCGGCAGGTAGCGCTCGTCCTCCAGCTCGAAGACGAGCCTCACCTGCAGGACCGAGCCCTGGCTGGCCTCCGCCCGCAGGGCGGGTTCGAAGCGGGCGCAGGCCTCGACGCTGGAGGGCGCGATGCTGGCCGTGAACGAGGCCTTGGGCTGCTCCTTCCGCCCGGCCTTCCAGGGATCGCCGCCGACTCGACTGAGGGAGCCGCAGGCCGCCACCGCGCCGCTGCGGACCTCTTCCAGGTCGGCCACCGCGCGGCGGCTCTCCTTGGTGCCGAGCGAGGCGCAGCCCGAGGCCAACAGCATGAGCACCGGCAACGAGGTCCGCACGCGAGGCCCCCTGCCCGGAAGCGGGCGAGTCGGAGTGGGCGCGGAGCGTACCGGCACACGGCCCCTGCCACAACCCCAAAGCGCGCCGCGGGGCGCGGCGGAGGTTGCGGGCGGCTCCCGGGTCCGCGATGCTGGTCGCGCTTGCCACCCTCCTCCGACGCGATGCTGCCCGAGGCGGCCGCGCTGCTCCGCCGGGGGGATCCGTTCGGCGCGCTCGCTCCCGCGGAGCGCGACCAGCTGCTCAGCGCCGCCGATCGCCATGGCCTGCTGGGGGCGCTGGCCGGCCGGCTCCCCGAAGGCGACGCCGGCCTGCGCGCGCGCTACGCGCGGCTGGCGGCGGGCGCGCGCCTGCGGGACGGGAGGGTGCGCGAGGTGCTGGAAGAGGTCCTGGGCCTCCTGGCGCGGCAGGGGGTGGTCCCCATCGCGCTCAAGGGGCCCATGCTGGCGGACCGCATCCACCCCGACCCCGGCCTGCGCCCCTCCGGCGACCTGGACCTCCTGGTCCGCGAGGCGGACCTCGAGCGGTCGGTGGAGGCGCTGGTCGGGGCGGGATTCGGGCGGGCGCCGGCCATCGTCGACGCCTACCAGCGACGGCACCTGCACCACCTGCACCTCTCCCGCGTCCCCGGGCCCGACGTGGAGCTCCACTTCAAGGCGCAGAGCGCCTCCGGCCTCTCCCTGCCCGCCGCCGACCTCTTCGGCCGGGCCCTGCCCCACCGGACCTCCCGGGGGACGCCGCTCCTCCTGCTCTCTCCCGAGGATGAGCTGCTCGTCCTGGCGGTCCACGCCGCCGGCCACCGGCTCGACCGGGCCGGCTGGTTGCACGACCTGCTCCTCTTCCTGGAGCGCCACCCGGCCCTCGATTTCGGGCTCTTGGCGGAGCGGGCGGCGCGCGCCCGCTGCCGGCGCGCGGTGGCCTGCGCGCTCGGGCCCGCCCGGGAGCTTGGCGCCGCCATCCCCGACCTCCTCCTTCGGCCGCTCGGGCCGCGGCGCCGGGCCCTGTGCGCCCGGCTCGCCCGGGCGGCCCGGGCGCGGCGCGGACGGGCCGCCGGGGCGCTGGCCATCGCGCACGGGCTCCTGCTCCACGATCGGCTCCGGGACGCGTTGGCGCGGGTCCTGATCGAGGGCTCCTGGGTGGTGCGGCGACGCCTCGCCGCCCGGGGGCGGCAGGCCCCGGGCAGGGCCGGGGGCAGCGCGTGAGCGCGGAGCGGCTGGACATCGCCGGAGTCCGGATCGACCTGCAGCTCGGCGAGCGGCCGCCGGCCGGCCTCGAGCGCCTGGCGCGGTTCGGCGGCGCCGGGGGTCCGGCCGACTGGTCCTTGGAGGTTCGCGCCGGCGCCTCCCTTCCCGCCGGCCCGCCCGGGCGCAACCTGGTGGTGGAGGAGGGACGCTGGGTGTTCCCTGGGGCGGCGGAGGCCGCCTGGCTCGATCCTGCGGCGAGGTCGGGCCTGGCGCCGGTGGACCCGGGCTTCCTCGCGCTCGACACCCTGCTCCGGGCCGCCGTGGCCGAAGCGGTGCTGGGCCGCGGGGGCATCCTCCTGCACGGCGTCGCCGTGGCGGTGGACGGGGCCGCCCACCTCTGCCCCGCCCGCTCCGGCTCGGGGAAGTCGACGCTGGCGGCGCGATCCCGCCACCCGCTCTCCGACGAGATCTCCGTCCTCCTCCCCGGATCCGGCGGCGGGTTCGTCGCCCACGCCACGCCCTGGTGGTCCTCGCGGGGCGGAGCTGCGCCCCTGGCCGCCGTCTACCAGCTGGCCTGGGGCGGCGAGGGCGTGGAGCGGCTCTCGCGAACCGCCCTGCGCGCCCTGGCGGCCAACCTGGTCCTGCCGGTCGACACCCCCGCGAACCGCAGGCGCGCGCTGGCAGTGGCGGCCGCGGTGGCGAGCGCGGTCCCGTTCGCCCGGCTCGCCTTCCGGCCGGACAGCGACGTGGACGCGCTCATCCGGCGCGGCTGGCCGCGCGGTTGAGGCGCGGGTCAACCGCGCGGGAGAAGCGACCAGGAGAAGCTGCTGGTCATGCGCCAGGCGCGGCCCAGCGGCCGGCGCACCCCCGCCACCCGGACCCGGGCCCGCAGCGGCAGGTCGGCGCTGCAGGGTCCCACCTGCACCTCGTGCTCGCCGGGCTCGACCGCCCGCCGGCCGTCCCCCCCGGTGAAGGCGAGCATGTCCACCGGCACGCCCAGCTCCACCCGGGCCGCCTGCCCCGGCTCGAGCGGAACCCTCCCGAAGCCCTTGAGCTCGCGGACCGGCCGCACCACCGAGGCGAGCAGGTCCCGCAGGTAGAGCTGGGGCACGGCCACCCCGGCGCGGCCGCCGCTGTTCTCCACCGTGAAGCGGACCCGGAGCTCTCCTTGGTCTGCGTCGACCGGGTCCGGCCCGATCTCGAGGTCGCGGTAGGCGAAGCGGGTATAGGACAGGCCGTGCCCGAAGGGATAGCGGGTGCCGAAGTGGAAGGCGACCGGCGTGCCCGCGCTCTTCAGCTTGTGGTCGTAGTAGTAGGGGACGGCACCGGCGCTCTTCGGGAACGAGACCGTGAGCCGACCGGACGGCTCGACCGCGCCGGTGAGGACCTCGACCAAGGCCGTCCCGCCCTCCTCTCCGCCGGCGAAGGCCCACAGGAAGGCGGACACCCTCCCCTCCAGCCCGCCCAGCGAGTAGGGGCGTCCGCCGGTGAGGACGACCACCACCGGCTTGCCCGCGGCCACCACCGCCTCGAGCAGCTCCTGCTGGACCCCGGGAAGGGCGAGGGAGTCGGTGTCCGATCCCTCCCCCACCGTCCCGGTCTGGAAGAGGCCGGCCAGGTCGCCGACGCAGACCACGGCCAGGTCCGCGCCCCGAGCGCACTCCACCGCCTCGGGGATGAGCGCGCGCGAGCGCGAAAGCGGCGAGGCCCGATCCAGCCGGGCGCCGGTGTCGACGTCCCCGGGGAACACCGGCGCGCCCGCCTCGCGCCGCTCCAGGATGTGGCAACCCCGGGCGAAGCGGACCCGGTCCCGCCCCAGCGCCCTCTCCAGCGCGGCGCGCGGCGTGACCACCCCGGCGGCGCCCTCCTCCTGGCGGGAGAGGATGAGGTGCACGGGGAAGCTGTAGCCGGAGAGGAGCGCCAGGGGGTCGTCGGCGGTCGGGCCGATGAGCGCCACGGTGCGCCCCCGGGCCGGGTCGAGCGGCAGGATCCCGTCGTTCTCCAGGAGCACCACCGCCTGCCGCGCCACCTCCCGGGCCGCGTCCACCGCCTCCGGGGACCGCAGCGACACCGCCCCCTCGTCGACGAACGGGTGCTCGAAGAGCCCCAGGCGCAGCTTCTCCAGCAGCACCCGGAGCACCGCCGCCTCCACCTCCCCCAGGGTCACGAGCCCGCGGTCCAGGGCCTCGCGCAGGGCGGGGGTGCAGTCGTCCCCGGGGAGCTCGACGTCCAGGCCGGCCCGGAGGGCGAGCGCCCCCGCCTCGGCCCGGTCCGCGGCCACGCCGTGGTGCTGGTAGAGGAGGCTCACGCCGATGTAGTCGGCCACCACCAGGCCGTCGAAGCCCCAGCCCTCGCGCAGCACCTCGGTGAGGAGGTGGCGGGAGGCGTGGACCGGCTCGCCGTCGATGTCGTGGTAGGCGGGCATCACCGAGCCGGCGTTCCCCGCCTTGACCGCCATCTCGAAGGGCAGCAGGAACACGTCGTTCAGCTCGCGCCAGCCCAGGTGCACCGGGGCGTGGTTGCGGCCGCCCTCGCCCGAGGAGTGCCCGGCGTAGTGCTTGAGGGTGGCCAGCAGGTCGCGCTGCGGGCCCTGGAGCCCGCGCACGTAGGCGGTCCCCAGCGCGCCCACCAGGTACGGGTCCTCGCCGAAGGTCTCCTCGGTCCGGCCCCAGCGCACGTCGCGCGACACGTCCAGCACCGGGGCCAGCCCCTGGCGGCAGCCGACGCTGCGGGCCTCTCGGCCGATGGCCCGCGCCGCCCGCTCGACCAGCTCGGGGTTCCAGGTGGCGCCGTAGGCCAGCGACGAGGGGAAGAGCGTGGCGCCCCGGACCATCAGGCCGACGAGCAGCTCCTCGTGGGCCAGCGCCGGGATGCCCAGGCGCGTCTCCTCCACCAGCAGCTTCTGCAGCCGGTTCAGGGCCCGGACCCCCCGCCGCGGCTCGACGCTGTGGGTGCCGAGGGGGCGGGTGATCTGGCCGAGCCCCCGGGAGAGCCTCTGGCGGAGGCTGGCCGGGTCGCTGGCGGCGATGAAGGGGTCGTCGCTGCGCACCCGGTGCTCGCCGTCCTCGGAGAGGAGGAGCCACAGGGCGTGCAGCTGGGCCAGCTTCTCCTCCAGCGTCATGCGCGCCAGGAGGTCCCGGGCGCGGTCGGATGCGGAGCGCGCCGGGTCCCGGTAGGCGTCCATGGCGGCGCGCCCCTAGAGCGCGGCGTCCGCGTCGGCGCGGGGGAAGCCGTTCTGCTGCGCTGCCCGGGAGTACCAGCGGCCCGAGTCCTTCACCGTCCGACGCTGGGACTGGTAGTCGACGTGAACCAGGCCGAAGCGCTTGTTGAACCCGAAGGCCCATTCCCAGTTGTCCATGAAGGACCAGACGAAGTAGCCCCGGACCGGGACCCCGTCCTCTATGGCCTGGTGGATGGCCGCCGCGTGCCGCGCCAGGTAGCGGGTGCGGAGGGGGTCGTGGACGGCGCCGTCCGGGCCGGGCCGGTCCGGCCAGCTGGTCCCGTTCTCGGTCACGTACACGGCCGCCACCGGGTAGTCGCGGCGGACCCTGAGCAGGGTTCGGTAGAGCCCCTCGGGCTGGATCTCCCACTCGTCGAACTCCGCCCGCGGCACGAAGGGCCAGTAGATCTGCCTGGCGGAGAGGAACGCGCGCTGGGAGGCGGCGCGGGGCGTGGGATCGTGGGCGATGAGCCGGCGGGTGTACCAGTTCACCCCCAGGAAGTCGGTGGGGGCGGCCATGGCCTCCAGATCGCCCGGCTCGATCCGGGGTCCGTCGGTCTGGTACCAGGCCCAGAGGTCCTTGGGGTAGCCCTTCCCGAAGATGGGATCCAGGAACCACCGGTTGAAGGCGCCGTCCCAGCGCTGGGCGGCGGCCACGTCCTCGGGCCGGTCGGAGGCGGGCTCGATCCACTCCAGGTTGTTGACCAGGCCCACCCGGGCGCCGGGGCAAGCGGCCCGGATGATGGGCACCACCTTGCCGTGCGCGACGAGCAGGTGGTGGGCCACCGAGAGGGCGGTGCGCAGGTCCTTCAGGCCCGGCGCGTGGACGCCGTAGAGGTGGCCGCAGAAGGCGAAGACCCAGGGCTCGTTGAGGGTCATCCAGTCCTTGATCCGATCGCCCAGCCGGCCCACCACCGTCTGGGCATAGCGCAGGTAGGCGTCGACGGTGGCCCGGTCGGCCCAGCCGCCCCGGTCCTGGAGCCGCTGGGGCAGGTCCCAGTGGAACAGGGTGGCGAACGGCCGGATGCCCCGCTCCAGCATGGCGTCGACCAGCCGGTCGTAGAAGTCGAGGCCGGCCTCGTTCACGGCGCCGACCCCCTGGGGTAGGACGCGCGGCCAGGCGACGGAGAAGCGGTAGGCCCGCAGCCCCAGGGAGCGCATCAGGTCCAGGTCGTCGCGGAAGCGGTGGTAGTGGTCGCAGGTCACCCCGGGATCGGTGCGATCCTCGATGCGCGCCGGATCGGAGGCGAAGCGGTCCCAGATCGACTCGCCCTTCCCTCCCTCGTGCGCGGCCCCGTCCACCTGGACGGTGGCGGTGGAGCTGCCCCAGGAGAACCCCTCGGGGAAGCGAAGCACGCTGCTCTCGGACATGTTCGGCTCCGGTCCTGGTCCTAGCCCTTGACGGCGCCGGCGGTGGCGCCCTCCATGATTCGGCGGCTGAAGACGAAGTAGAGGAGCAGGGCCGGCACGGCCACCAGCACCATGCAGGCGAACTGCACCGCGTAGTCGGCCGTGTACTGCCCCTGGAAGCGGATGATGGAGTACGGCAGGGTCCGCTTGTCGTCGGTGGCCAGGTAGGTGTTGGCCATGATGAACTCGTTCCAGTTGTTGAGGAAGGTCATCACCCCCACGGTCATGGTGGCGGGCAGGGCCATGGGCGCCACCACGCTCCAGAGGATGCGGGGCCAGGAGGCCCCGTCGATGAGGGCCGCCTCCTCCATCGACCGGGGCAGGGTCTTGAACTGGCCCATGTACACCAGGGTGTTGAACGACAGGGTGAAGGCCACGTAGGGGATGATCAGGGCCAGGTGGGTGTCGACCAGGTGGAAGTAGCCGAACCAGATGAAGTTGGGCAAGAGCGTGGTGTGGATGGGCACGACCATCCCCATGGTGATGGCTGCCAGGCCCACGGCCTTGAGCCGCCACCGCATGCGGGTGATGGCGTAGGCCATGCAGAAGGAGAGGAAGGTGGAGACGACGGTCGAGATCGAGACCACCCACAGGCTGTTCAGCCCGTAGCGCAGGATCTTGCCGTCCCGGAAGGCGCGCAGGTAGTTGTCCCACTGCGGGTGGAGGGGCAGCTTGAGCAGCTCGGGACCGAAGAGGTCGCCCGACTTCTGCAGCGAGTACGAGCCCACCCAGATCAGGGGGAAGAGCTGCGCCACCGCGAAGGCGAGCAGCACGGCGTAGAGCAGCCCCCGGCCGGCGCGCTTGCCCGCGGGGCGGGGAGTGCGACCCGGCCGCGTGAGCAGGGTCGGCGGCGGGCCGCCGATCGGTGGGACCTCGGTCTGCCAGTGCCGCGTCTGGGCGCGAGTGGACATGGCGAGGTCCTAGCTCTCGTCCGGGGCGGTGCGCATCAGCCGTTGCACCAGGAGGGTCAGCCCCACCGAGATGGCCACGAACAGGACCGAGAGCGCGTTGCCGTAGCCGTACTCGCCGGAGACGAAGGCCTTCTGGTACAGGTACACGCTCACGAACTGGGTGAGCTGGCCCGGCCCGCCGCCGGTGGAGAGGAAGATGAGCTCCATCTGCTTCATCGAGGAGATGACGTCGATGACGATCACCGCGGCGATGGCCGGGTAGAGGTAGGGGACGATCACCAGGAGGTAGGTCTGCAGCCAGCTGGCGCCGTCCACCCGGGCCGCCTCCTCGATCTCGCGGGGTACGGTCATGAGCCCGGCGTAGTAGAAGAGCAGCGCCCAGCCAAAGCCCTGCCAGACGATGATGAAGATGACCGCCCAGATGGCGGTGTGGGGGTTGGAGAGCCAGGAGATGGCCAGCGCCTTGAGGCCCACCGCGGCCAGCACCTTGTTCACCAAGCCGTAGGTGGGGTTCATGAGGTTGACCCACATCTTGGCGATGATCACCAGCGAGAGCACCGCCGGGACGAAGTAGATGGTGCGCAGGAAGCGAGAGAGCTTCTGCGAGACGTGGGCCAGGACCGCCGCCAGCGCGAAGGCGAGCGGGTTCTGGACGACGATGGTCACCACCATGAGGAGGAAGGTGTTCCACAGCGACCGCCAGAAGACCGGATCGGCGGTCAGGATCTCCACGTAGTTCTCGAGCCCCACGAACTTGAAGGCCCCGAAGCCGGCCCAGTCGGTGAGGCTGAAGTAGGCGCTGAAGAGCAGCGGCACCAGCATCGAGAAGACCATCACCGCGATCCCCGGCACCACCAGGGCCGCGACCACCGGCTTGCTCTCGAAGGGGCCCTTCACGCGGCGCTCCTCGCTCCCGGGGGCGGCGGGGGCCCCGCGCCCCCGCCGATCCGGGCGGGGCGGGCGGGCCGGATGGCGCTCCGGCCCGTTGCCGCCCCGAAGTGGGCTACCTCTTCGACGCCTTCTCCGCGGCGGCGTCGACCTTCTTGGCGAACTCCTCGGGGGTGATGAGGATGGAGCAGAGCTCGCGCGAGGCGTTCTGGATGTCCTCCTTGAACGCCGGGGTGGAGAGATCGAGGCTGCCGGTGCCCGAGGTGGCCTTGGCGTCGGCGGCGATCTTGAGCAGCGACTTGGCCACCGGCGTGTCGCCGGGGCGCGGGGTGACCCGCTGGGCCGGGAAGGTGGCCTGCCGCTCCCAGGCCAGCACCGGGAACCGCTGGGCGTAGAACTCCAGGTACTTCACGCCCAGGGCCGAGTTCTTGCTGGCGGCGCTCACCACGTAGTTGCCGCCGTACCAGGCCATGAGATCGTCCGGGCCGCCCTTCCCACCGGCCACGGTGGGGAACTTGAAGGCGTCCACGTTGGCCCGGAAGTCGTCGGAGAAGCTCTTGTCCGAGGCCAGGCCCAGTTCCCAGCTGCCCATGAGGAACATGGCGGCCTTGCCCTGCCCGAAGAGGTTCCGGGCGGCGCCGTAGTCGGACACCATCAGGTCCTCCTGGAAGAGGCCGGCCTTGACCATGTCCTGCAGCAGGGTGGCGGCCTTGACGAAGACCGGATCGGTGAACTTCATCTTCCGCTCCAGCGCCTTGCGCCACACGCTGGCGTCGCCGGAGAGCCGGAAGGTCAGGTTGTCGAAGGTGAGGCAGAGCGGCCAGGCGTCCTTGCCGTCGGTGGCCATGGGGATGATCCCCTTGGCCTTGAACTTGGGGATGAGCGCCAGGAGCTCATCGAGGGTGGCGGGCAGCTTGTCGACCCCCGCCTCCTGGAAGAGCTTCTTGTTGTAGTAGATCACCCACAGGTCGGCGGAGACCGGGATGCCGTAGAGCTTGTCGTTGTAGACGTTCGACTCGAGGGCGCCGGGCAGGTA
>Ga0335069_10006132_pt1 | contig 17512 bp, 12 predicted proteins | sample Lox_Sample_11_FD_206714 | JGI IMG/M metagenome (GOLD analysis project Ga0335069, IMG submission 206714) | Soil microbial communities from Loxahatchee National Wildlife Refuge, Florida, United States - Lox_Sample_1.1 | ecosystem: Environmental > Terrestrial > Soil > Wetlands | place: USA... | reverse complement strand
CCCCGCCGGGGCGGTTTTCGGCGACGACCCAGCCGCCCTGCGCTTCCACGAAGCCCTTCGCCACCGACAGTCCCAGCCCCGTGCCGCCCGTGCGGGCGCCGGGCGCGCGGTAGAACTTGTCAAAGAGGCGAGAGAGCGATTCAGGCGGAATGCCGGGGCCGCGATCGGCAACGGTGAGCAGCAACCTGCCGTCGCGAATCCGGCCGCCGATCTCGACAGGCGTCCCCGGCGGCGTATGCAGCGCGGCGTTGGACAGCAGGTTCTTGAGCGCTTCCTGGGTGAGCACGAAATCCATGTGGACCAGGGGCAGATTCGGCGCCAGCGCCACTTCCAGCCTGTGGTTTGCCAGCTCCGGCCGTGCCTCCTTGACCACAACGTGAACGAGATCCGTAATATCACACAAGGTGGGGGCGGGTCGGACCGTGCCGGACTCCAGGCGGGTGATGTCCAGCACCTTGCCTATCAGCCGGTTCAGCCGGTCGGTGGCCTGTCCGACTTCCGCCAGCATGCTGCGCTGTTCGGCCGAAAGCGGCGGCTCAGTCAGCTCCTGCAGATTGTCCAGGGCGCCCTTGATCGCGGCCAGCGGGGTGCGGATTTCGTGCGACACGGAGTTGAGCAGGGCCCTGCTGAGCCGCTCGGATTCGGCCAGCAAGCGAGCCTGCTCGGATTGCTCACGCAAGCGTTGGCGGTCCAGCGCCAGGGCGATCTGTTGGGCGAACGCGCTCAGCAGTTGGCGTTGTTGAGCCGAGAGCCCGGACGTGGCGGCCTCGAAATGCAAGCCAAGGACGCCCAGCGTATCCCCACCGGCCAGCAGCGGCACGAACAAGGTCTCGGCTGGCGGGAATGCGCGGGGCGAATCGCCGGCGGGCTGACCCTGCTCAAAAACGCGCAAGGCTAAAGATTGCTCCGGGCCCGCCAGTTCGTAGCTGCTGCCGTTTTCAGCGTGAAGGCTGAGGCGGCCCGACGAGTCGGGCAGCAGGATAACGATCCGGGCCGAGAAGGCGCTCTCCATTTCTCGCACGGCTTGCGTTACGAGGTGCTGGCGGCCGGTGGCTTCCAACAACTCGCGCGTCAGCCGATACAAAGCAGTGGCGTGCGCTTCGCGCTGGTGTTCGCTCCGCTCCTGCGCGCGGATGCGGGCGGTCAGTTGGCCCAGCACCAGCGCCACCACGAAGTACATCCCGAACATGATGGCATCTTCGGCATTCCGAATACTCAGGTTCCCGATTGGCTCCAGGAACAGCAGATCCCAAAGCACGGCGCTGAGAGCTGCGGCAAATAGGGTTGGCCCCCTTTCCACGAAGAGCGCCAGGAACACCACCGTAAGCAGGTAAAGCAGTGCGATTGCCCGGTGGCCCACCAACGGGTTCAGCAGAAGCGCGGGGAGGCTGATCCCCACGACTACCGTGGCCGCGAGAAGGAATTGCGGAAAGAACCTCGGCCCGTCGTCCCCACCCACGACCCGCATGCCGGTTGGCAGACCTTCCGCTCCCGAAACCTGATCAGGCATGGATGCAGTTTAGCTCATTGCGCTGCGGGAGCGGAGAATAAAGAGACGGCGTGAGCCCTGGGGCTCACGCCGTTGCCACCACCGTCTTCCGCAAAACGTTCCGGCGGCAAATGCTTGCGACGGGGGGCGGCCACGCCCTCACGGGCGCAGCCGCAACTGGCAGAACAACATCGCTCCATATCCCACCACCACGCCGCCTGAGACCCACCATTGCACTCCGTCCCTAAAGAGCAGCGGACAGAGGAGTTGGACGGCCACCAAGGCGATCAGGAGGTATCCGACACGCCGCATTGAGCCCGGCATCACGGCCCAGCCGCTTCTCAATTCACCTGCCTGCTGAAGCCGTTGGTTGCGGCGCAAGGCCAGGCTCTGGCATAGGCCAAAACCCACGCCGATAACCACCCCGGCAACCAGCCCGGCCAGCGGGCGCAACAATGCAATCCATGCCATATCCATGTGTCGTTCCTGTTCTGTTTCAAGGGCAGGCCGCGCGCGAGTTCTTGGATTCGCGCGCGGCAGCCATCAGGTGCAGTCGGCTCTTGCGGAAGGGCTATACCTTCGCGGCCGCGGCGACCGAGGCCCGGGGCACGTAATGCTCCCCCCTGGGCATCGGGGTTTCGGATTGCTTATCCAGGACCATGCCGGAGTATCCGGGCACGCCCATCTCGGGCACGTCCAGACCCTCGATCTCCACATCCTTGTCCACGCGGTTGCCCACCAGTTTCTCGGCGAGTTGATAGACCACGATCGAGACGATAGACAGCGTCACGAAGCAGGTGGTCACGCCGATCAGCTCGGCCCAGAATTGGCTCATGCCGCCGCCGTAGAAGAGGCCGCGCACGGTGCCGGACACCCCGTTCCAGCCGTCTCCGTAGGTGCCGTCGGCGAACAGGCCGATCGAGAGGCAGCCCCAGGCGCCATTGACGCCATGGACAGAGATGGCCCCCACGCAGTCGTCAATGCCGATGCGGTCCCAGAAGAAGACCGACTCGACGACGATGATCCCTGCAATCAGGCCGATGATGGAGGCCCCGCCAGCGCTGACAAAGGCGCAGGGCGCCGTAATGGCTACCAGGCCGGCCAACATCCCGTTGCACATCATTGAAGGATCGGGCTTCTTGCTGCGCACCCACCACATCCAGAGCGTCGCGGCGAGTGCGCCAGTGGCTGATGCCAGCATGGTGTTGACCGCGATCACCGAGATGCGCAGGTCCGTGCCCGCCAGGCTTGACCCGGGATTGAACCCGAACCAGCCGAAGGCCAGGATGAACGTTCCCAGCATGACGAAGGGGATATTGTGCGCCAGGATGGGGTGCACCAGCTTGCCGGTGGCGTCGTACTTGCCATAACGCGGCCCGATCAGCCACGCGAAGATCAGGGCGATGACGCCCCCCTGCATGTGCACCACAGTCGAACCAGCGAAATCCACATGCCCGTGCCCTAAGCCGAAATTGGTGCCCAGTTGCGATAGCCAGCCCCCGCCCCACACCCAGTTGCCGAAGATCGGATACATGATCGTGCCGATGCAGCAGCCGTAAATCATGAATGCCGAAAACTTCCAGCGCTCCGCCGCGGCGCCCGTCGGAATCGTGGCCGTGGTATCCATGAATACCATCTGGAACAGGAACAGCGCGAAGGCAGCCGTATCGTACCCGACGCCCTGCAGCAGGAATCCTTTATGGCCCAGCAGCCCGAAGGGTTTGCCAAACAGGTTGATGGTCCATTCCCCGTTCAAGCCGCCATAATTCCCCATCGTGCCGATGGGGCCCAGGCCGCCGAACATAAAGGCAAACCCGCACAGATAGAACCCCAGCATGCCCATGGGATAGATCATGAAATTCATGGACATCGTGTGCCCGGAGTTCTTGGCCCGGCACAGGCCGGTCTCGACGAGCGCAAAGCCCGCCTGCATGAACATGACCAGGAAGCCCGTAACCAGCGTCCACATGAAGTTGATGGCGACCCGGTTGTGGCCCACCGAGTCCGAGAGCTTGACCGCCAGCGGCTCGACCTTCACCTGCGCCAGGTAATCCGCATAAGCCTTCTTGGCGTCCTCATAGGTCTTCACCTTCGTCGCGTCCTTCTTGTCGTCCGCGCTTAACGGCGTGGGTTCGCTCCCGACGAAGTGGTTGCCGGCGGCATCCTGGGCGTCCGAGCTGGCCCCCGTGGCCGTGCCGGCGGGGTCAGGCTTGGGAGTCGCATCGGCGGGCGCCGCGCTGGTGGCCGCGACGTTGTTGGTATCCTCCGCCTGCGCCGCGAACCAGCATGTGCCGGCGGTTAATAATGTGATAAGCAGCAGCGTTCGTTTGTTCATGATGTGTGTTGTCGCAGTATGGGTATGTTTAAATGTGGCTAGATCGCTTTGGCCCCTTTCTCCTCGGTGCGGATGCGGATGGCGTCGTCCACCGTGGTGACGAAGACCTTGCCGTCGCCAATCTTGCCCGTCTTGGCGGTCTTCACGATGGCATCCACCGCTTCGTCCGTCTGTTCTTCGGACACGACCAGCTCAATCTTGATCTTAGGCAGGAAATCCACGGTGTACTCACTGCCGCGGTAGATTTCCGTATGCCCCTTCTGCCGGCCGAACCCTTTGACCTCGATGACGGTCATTCCGGCAATGCCCAGTTCACCCAGGGCCTCCTTGATCTCGTCGAGCTTAAACGGTTTGATGATCGCTTCTATTTTCTTCATAGCACTACAACGTTCGAATGATGGCTTTTCCGCCCTGATGCAGAACTGGTGCCAACTGCCCCCGGACATCCTAACAAATCTCTAATACTACCGTTTCATTGGACTTCTTTATCGGCCGGGAAGACCCTGCGGAGAGCCGGCGGAAGCGGCACTGTCGCAACTTGCGCGGGCAGGCCAAGAATAGCCAGATAGACCGCGCTGATTGCGCCTTGCCGGAGGTCATGTAATCAACCTGAAACAGGCATCGCAAAAGGGCGGCGGCCAGCATTAATACTGGATTAGAGAAGTGTTAAGCAGCGGCGTAGAACTTCGCAGCCGTTCCCTGGCCCGAAATCTGCGTGCGATAGCGGGCAGTGCAACGCGGGCGGCCGGCCCTGGCGAATCCGGGCCATCGGGTCTCTCCGCGCGGCAGTGAGCGTTCCGAGAGCACATAATGGAAACCGCGATTCAGCCCAACCCACTCATGGTGACCCCATTTGTGAGCCTGCTGGCGGCCGTTGCGCTGGCGCCCCTCTGGTTTGCCGGCTGGTGGGGCCGGCACTTCCTGAAGGTGATCGCAGGCCTGATGGCCGTCACCATTGCTTACTACGTGGCTGGCATGCACGCGCCCGAACGCGTGCTGCGCACAGCAGCCGAGTACGTCAGCTTCATTTGCCTGGTGGGCTCCCTGTTCGTCGTCGCCGGCGGCATCCACATTCGCGTCAAAGGCGAGGCCACGCCCCGCGCCAATGTGTTGTTCCTGCTGATCGGCGCCGTGGTGGCCAACCTCCTCGGCACGACCGGCGCCTCCATGCTCCTGATCCGGCCCTGGCTGCGCCTGAACAAGTACCGCCTTACCGCGCACCACGTGGTCTTCTTCATCTTCCTCATTTCCAATGTGGGCGGCAGCCTGACGCCCGTCGGCGATCCGCCGCTCTTCCTGGGCTATCTCCAGGGCGTGCCGTTCTGGTGGGTCGCCCAGCAATGCTGGCCGATCTGGCTGACCGGAGTTGGCCTGCTGCTGGCGGCTTTCTACGCCGTGGACGCGTGGAACTTCCGCCGTGCGCCTCGCCTGGTGCGCGAAAGCGAGACCGCGCACGAGCAATGGCGCTTCCAGGGCCTGGGCAACCTCTTCTTCCTCGCGGTCATACTGGCCGCTGTGCTGGTCACGCATCCAGCTTTTCTTCGCGAGGCACTCATGGTGGCCGCCGCCGCCGGCTCCTACTTTACGACGTCCAAAGCCGTCCATGCGGCCAATGATTTTAACTTCGCCCCCATCAAAGAGGTCGCGGTGCTGTTTGCCGGCATCTTCGCCACGATGATGCCGGCCTTGGACTGGCTCCAGGCTAATGCTGGCGGACTCGGCCAGCCCGCGCCGGGCCTCTTCTACTGGGGCAGTGGTGCGCTTTCCAGCGTGCTCGACAACGCGCCCACGTATCTGAGCTTCCTGAGCGCCGCATACGGCGCCTTCATTTCACCAGACACTCTGGGCACCATCACTGCCCATCTCAGGACCCACGGCGCCGACCTCAGCCGGGCGGCTGGCACGCCTCATGCCGAGCAGATTTGCCAGGCGGTAGCCGTGCTCCAGGCGCATTTCCCGGACGCGCTAGCGCACGGCACCCTTACGGCTGCGCAGACCAAAACGACATGGCTGCTCGGGAATCCTCTGTCCGTGAGATGCCTCCAGGCAATCAGCATTGGTTCGGTCTTCTTCGGCGCCAACACCTATATCGGCAATGGGCCCAACTTCATGGTCAAGGCCATCGCGGACCAGCAGAAGGCTCACACACCTGGTTTTCTGGGCTATATCTTCCGCTTCACGCTGCCTTACATGCTGCCGATGCTGCTCGTAATCTGGTGGCTTTTCTTTCGCCGCTGACCTCTCCGGCTCTTAGGGACTCCTCGCCGAGGCCTCCGGCGCTGCCACAACGCGGACGCCTCGGCGAAGCGTCCCTACCTGTGCCGCTACCGCCAGCGGAAGGCCAGAGCAATTTCCACCAGCCACAACAAACAGGCGCCGGCGAGCACCCGCTGCATGATCTGCCGGGTGCGCTTCCTTGCCTGGGGACCAACAAATAACAATGACCGGTCGGTCACCCACGTCAACCCTGCGACCGGCGCGTGTTCCGTGAACTCTTCGAAGCAGTCCGGGATATAGCCCTCGGCGGCAAGCTGCCGGATCAGGAAAGCCTTGCGCCGCGGCGAGAAGTTGTCCTGAGCGGCGCGTATAAGCACGGTCTGCCTTTCTCGCTCAACGACAATCAGGTTGGGGGGATTGTGTGTCGAGATCTCGACTGGCGGATATATGATCGACCGTCGGCCCAAACGATTGCCTCGGTTCATGGAGCTATCCTGACACCGACCTGCCTCAAATGATAGCAAAAACGGGTTGTCGCACGCTCACGCAAGATCCCTTGCCACGGCGGCGATTGTCCAAATGCGCCCTGAGCCGCAGCGGCATGGGGTGCGTCTTCAAGGCCGAGGACACGCAGAACGGCAATGCGCCGGTGGCCGTGAAGGTGCCGCACCTTCAGTCCGAGAGCGATCCCTCCTGCTTCTTTCGGCGAGGCGTCCCTGCCACCGCGCTCAATGCTGTGGCTCGGCTGCGGGCTTCGCAGCCGCGTGCTTCGGCTGCCGCTGCTTCTGGGCGGCAGCCGGGGCGGCCGTGCTCTGGCGCACAACCAACTCCGCCGGCAGGCGGCGGGATTCGGGGCGTTTGCCGCCCAGTAATTGCTGCATCACCTCGACCGCCGCTGCGCCCAGACGGTATTTTGGCTGGCGCGCCGTGGTGAGCGGCACGCGAAAGTGCCGGCCCAGCAGGATGTTCCCAAAGCCGGCCACCGACATGTCGTCCGGGATCTTCAGGCCCTGAGCGAGCAACGCCTCCGCGCAGCCCACGGCCACCACGTCGTTGATCGCTTGAACGGCGGTGGCATCCGGCGACTCGCTGAGCATCTGCGTTGCGGCCCGCGCGCCGTCCTCCAGTGTATGCCCGGCTTCGAATACGAGCTTGTCGTCCACATCCATGCCGGCCTCCCTCAGGGCCCGGCGGTAGCCCCCCAGGCGTTCCTGCGTCCAGGGCGTCACGGTCGGCCCGGTCAGGAAGGCGATGCGCTTGTGCCCGAGCTTGAGTAGATGCTGAGTCGTAGCGTAACTCGCTGGCAAGTCGTCACTCTCCACGCACACAAACTGGTTGCAGAACGGGGCGGGGTGGCCAAGCAGAACGGTGGGGATGGCGCGGGACAGCAGTTCTTTGTAGATGCGAGCTTCCGTGGCGATCCGGTAAACCGGGGCGACAAACAGCCCGTCCACCCGGCGGGAGATGAACCGGCGGATGCAGGCCTCCTCGCGCTCCGGCACGTTGAGCGTGTGCGCCAGCAAGACGTCGTAGCCCAGCGCGTGCGCGCCTTCCTCGATCGCCAGCACCACGCGCGCGTAGATGGGATTGGTCAGCGAGGAAAGCACCAGTCCGAACAGCTTCGTGGTGCGTGTGCGGAGCACCTGGGCGGAGGAGTCCGGCAAATAACCCATCTGCTGGGCCAGCAGCTTGATGCGCGTCTTGGTCGTGTCCGAAACATCCGGCTGGTCGCGCAGGGCCTTGGAGACCGTCATCGTCGAGACGCCCGCCCGCGCCGCGATGTCCTTCAGCCGGATCACAGGGTGGCCCCCCGCCAGTGCAGCTTGCGCCGCAGCGTCTCGCAGAACGAACTCCCGGCCAGGTGCATCAGGCGCACCGTCCGGCGGCTGCGCCGGATGCTCATCCGGTCGCCCGCTGCCAGCTCGGTCACCAGTTGCCCGTCCGCGCTCAAGATGGTTGTCGGCCTGGGGCTGACGACCTCCACCTCGATGGCCGCGCTGAGCGGCAGGATGAGCGGCCGATTCGAAAGGGTGTGCGCGCAAATGGGCGTGAGCGCTAGCACCTGGGCCGTGGGGAACACCACCGCCCCGCCCGCCGCCAGCGAATAAGCTGTGGACCCGGTCGGCGAGCTGACAATCAGGCCGTCGCAGCGGTAGCGGGTGAGCGGCTCGCCATCCACTCGCACGTCCAGCTCAATCAGGCGCGAGGCGATGCCGCGGCTGATCACGACGTCATTGAGCGCGGGCTCATCGAAGGCCTGCCCCTTGCCGCTGCCCTTGGCCTGCAGCAGGACGCGTGACTCGAAGTTAAACTCGCCGTTCCAAACCTGTTTCAAGCCGCGGGCCAGGTCGGCGGACGGCAGCGCGGTGAGGAAGCCAAGGCTGCCGATGTTGACGCCCAGAATGGGCGTGCGGCAGCCGGCGATCTGGCGCGCCGCGTGCAGCAGCGTGCCGTCGCCGCCGAAGACCAGCAGCAGGTCCACCTTGCGGGCCAGGGTAGCCACGTCGGGGCACTGGCTCGCGTCCAGTCTTGGCAGGCAGGCCGTCGTAGGATCGCCGTAGAGCGCGCGGCCGGCAGCCCGGATCAGCCGCGCGGCCCGGCCCACCGCCTCCGTGCAAGCGGCCTTCTCCGGGTTTGCAATTACGCCGACGCGCTTGATCTTGTCAGCCAGGTTTTTCAATCAGCACCAGAAATTCCTTATTGCCCGCGGGGCCGGGGGCCGGGGATTCCGTCACACCGATCCACCGCAGCGCCAGCGGGCCGGTCACGAACTCATTCAGCTCCCGCAGCACGCGCCGGTGAATCTCCGGGTCGCGTATTACGCCGGCGCCCTTGTCCGCCTCCGCCTTGCCGGCTTCGAACTGCGGTTTAATCAACGCGACGATTCTACCCAAGGGCCGGAGCAATGCAACGGCGGGTGGCAGGATTCTGCGCAGCGAAATGAACGAGCAGTCAATCACCGCCAGGTCCGCCGGCACAAAGGGCTGCGGGAAATGCGCCGGGGTCAGCGCCCGCGCGTTGGTCTTTTCCATGACCACCACGCGCGGGTCCTGCCTGAGCTTCCACGCCAACTGGCCCTGGCCCACGTCCACCGCGAACACCCTGGCCGCCCCGCGTTGCAGCAGGCAGTCGGTGAACCCGCCGGTCGAGGCGCCGAGGTCCAGCGCCGTCAGGCCGGTCACGTCCAGGCGGAAATGCTCGAGCGCATGATCCAGCTTGAGGCCGCCCCGGCTGACGAACTTCTCCGGTGCCGCCAGCGTCAGGGTGTCCGCCGGCTTGACCAAGTCGCTGGGCTTGCGCGCCGGCTGGTCATTGATGCGCACCTGCCCGGCCAGCACGGCGCGCCGGGCCTTCTCCCGGCTGGCGCACAGGCCGCGGTCCACCAATGCCTGGTCAACACGCGTCATGAGGTGACTATAATCGGACGCCGCCGGCAGCAGAAATCCGAAATCCGAAGCCCGAAATCCGAAACAAATCCCAATGCTGCAATCCCAAATGCTCCAAGCCCAGCCTGCCCGCAGGTTTTGGTCATTGCTCGTTTGAGCCTTCGTATTTGTTTCGGATTTCGGGCTTCGGATTTCGGATTTGGGTGTTCAGCGCGCGCTGGCGCTGTCGAAATGCGCCGCCAAGGCCATCGCTGCGGCCGCCTGGCCCGCCTATCTCTTCAGGAACTTCGCCACGGCCTCCGTCCGCGTCCGCACCTGCAGCTTCTCGTAAATCCGGCGGATGTAGGTGTGGACCGTCTCGTAGCTGATGCCGAGCTTGTCGGCGATCTCCTTGTAGAGAAAGCCCTGGCTCAGGCAATCGAGCACTTCCTGCTCCCGTTGCGACAGGTTCTCGGTTGGCTGCTGGGACGGGCCGACCTTCAGGAAGGACTGCGTCACCTTCCGCGCGATGTGGGTCGTCATCGGCGAGCCGCCGCGGTGCACCTCGCGGATGGCCTCGAGGAGCTCGGCGCTCTTCGTGCGCTTCAGCAGGTAGCCCGATGCGCCCGCGGCTAGCGCGGCGAAGATGTTGTCGGTGTCCTCGTAAACCGTCAGCATGACCACCTGGACGTGCGGCGCCGCCTGCTTCAACTGCCGCACGCATTCCACCCCGTTCATCCCCGGCAGGTTGATATCCATCAGCACCACCTCAGGCTTCTCATTGCGCAAGCCCGCCAGCGCGGCCTCGGCGTTCGCGTAATGGCTCACGCATTTGAAGCCATCAGCCCGCCCGATCACGCGCGCCAGCGTGCCGCGCAACTGGTCATTGTCCTCCACGATGGAAACGGTAATTGGCATGTCTATTCCCGGGACGCGCTAGCTGGAAACCATGCCCGGAGTCATACCCGTTGCCGCCCAGAGCGTCAATGGCCTACTCCGCGGTCGAGTAGTAGCGTAAGCCTCCGGCTTGCGCTCGTCCCGGCAAGCTTCCAGCTTGCCGCGTGCATGCCTGCGCGGCGGCAACCTGGAAGGTTAGCGGGACTGGAGCAAGCCGGATATTCCCGACGCTGGAGCGTTGGGCTATGGCCAGAAGTCCCTCCGGGACATGCCTCGGATCGCACTTCGCCGAATCCCTGAGATGCATTGCGTCGAGCCGCGGTCTGCCCGGCCGTCGCGAGGTGCCACGTTGCTGGATGGCCCGGCCAGCCTTCCTCATCCTGTCCGGGACTCATCCGGATGCACACCGGTACCTCACCGTAGTACCTCTAATAGCCTATTAGAGGTACTACGGTGAGGTACCGGCGTGCATCCGGACAGGGTAGGGAGGGCATCAGGTTCGGTGGGCAGCGGCTGGAAATCGCAAGCTTTTGCGGCCACGCGCCTTATGAAGCTGGGGCATACCGGGGTGGGCGCTTGCGCTAATCGGCCCCGGCCTGGGAAGGTGGCTGAATACGGGGAATTTGCGTGTTGCGTGTTGCGTGGACACGGAACACGCAATACGCAACACGCAGCGTCGGCAAATACACCCTACCTGAGGGGCGCAGTAAAGCGCACCAGCGTGCCGCCCTCGGCGCCGGGGCCTATGCTGAATTCTCCGCCGATATCCTCGACGCGTTTACGCATGTTGCGCAGGCCGTTACGCCCTTTATCCGCTGCGTTCTTCGGCAGGCCACGGCCGTTGTCCTCGATCTCCAGCGTAAAGCGGTGCGGTTCCAGGCGCAGGCGCAACCAGGCGGATGTGGCGCCGGAATGCTTGACTACGTTGTTGACGGCTTCCTTGGCGGCCAGGAAGACGTTGTGGCGCAACTCGGGGGAGACAGGCGTGTTGGGCAATTGCGAAGGCACCTCCAGGCGGTAGCGCAGCGATGCCAGGGCAAGATACTCCTGCGCGTACTTGCAGACATAGTTGACCAGGCCGTCGAGCGTGTCGTTGGAGGGGTTAACGGTCCAGACGATCTCGTCCAGGGCGCGGGTGGTTTCGAGGGCGGTCTGGGAGATTTGGCGGGCGTGGGCCTCGATTTCCTCCGGGTGGTCCTTGTCGCTTTCCACCAGTTCGCCCAGCAGGGATACCTGGGTGAGGTTCGCGCCCACCTGGTCATGGATATCGCGGGCAATGCGCGCGCGTTCCTTCTCGAGCGCCTCCTGCTGGCGCAGGCTGGCCAATTGGCGCTGGAGCTTTTGGGTGGAAACGTAGTGTACCGACCCGACCACGAGGCCCAGCAGGAATGCAACCGTGGCGCTGATGAACCACCACGTGCGCCAGAACGGCGGCAGGACCTTGATGGCCAGCGTGGCCGGTTGCGTGCTCCAGACGCCATCCTCGTTGCACGCCTCGACGTAAAACCGGTAATCGCCGTCCGGCAGCTTGCTGTAATGCACGCTGCGCCAGTAAGAGGGCCGCTCGATCCAGTTCCTTTCGTGGCGGCTGAGCATGTAGCGGAAGTGGCCCTTTTCCGGCGCGGACAAGCTCAGGCTGGTGTAGGTGATGTCCAGGCCTTCCTTGCCCGCCGGGACAGTCACCGCCTCGGGCAGCGGCGAGCGCAAGGTGCTCTTGTTCTGCAATTCGCCGTCCACCCGCACGGACTCGATCAGCACCGGCGGGGGGTTGGTATTGGGCCGCAGCAGCTTCGGGTTGACGTAGGCAAGCCCCTTGGTCGTGGGAAACCACAGCGTGCCGTCCCGCGCGCGGCAAGCGGCGGGTTGCGAGCCTTCCGTGCATTCGCCAGTCGGCAAGCCGTCCTCCTTTCCATAGACCCGGACGGAGATGGAGTTGGTCAAGCCTTCGGCGAAGTCCTGCAAGTCCCGGCGGTTGGCCCGCATCAGCCCGATGCTGGAGCCGATCCAGAGATAGCCTTCGCCGTCGGCCAGCAGGTAGCCCGGGCTGTCATCGCTCAGCCCCTCGCGCGTGGTATAGACGGTCCATTTCCTCCCGTCGTAGCGCCCCAAGCCGCGCGTCGTTCCCGCCCACAGCACGCCATCCGGGTCAACGCAGAGCGAGGAGATGCTGTCGCCGGGCAGGCCGTTGGTGTGAGTAAACGCGGTCAGGCTGCCCTCGCGCAACCGCAAGAGGCCGTCGCCATCGGTGCCGATCCAGAAGTTGCCGGCGGCATCGTCGGCAATCGCGCGCACGTCGAAGGTGGGCGCGCCGAACGGATTGGTGCGGACCTGCCAACTGGACTCGTACCAGCGTGCCAAACCCTGCCGGGCGCCGACCCATATCATCCCGTGGTGGTCCTGGTAAATGGCCGAGACGTGTATGGCGAGCGGGGCAAGAGCAGCCGGCAACGGCAGCGGTTGGAACTGGCCGTCCTGTAGCTGGAACAGGCCGCCGCCGTAGGTGCCGGCCCAGACGGGTAGGGACGCCTCGCCGAGGCGTCCGTTTTGCGCTGGCGGCGGACGCCTCGGCGAGGCGTCCCTAGCCTGGTCGTCGGCCACGAAGATCGAGCGCACGGCCAGCGGCCCCGCCACGGGCTTAACCGAGAGCAACTGCGAGCTGTTGGTGCTCCAATGCTGCACCTCCTCGCCGTTGTAGCCGATCCACAGGCCGCCTTGCCGGTCGTCGCAAACCGATTGCACGGTCAGGCCCCGCGAGGTGGGCAGCACGCCAAAGACCTGGCGCCGGATGCGGTCGAGCCCGCCGCCGTCCGTGCCAACCCACAGGCAGCCCTCACGATCCATAACCAGTGACAGGATCGTGTTGTGCGAAAGCTCGTTGGTGCCCGAGAGCCTCGAGTAGCCGCCGCGTGCGTCGAACCAATACACGCCTTCGCCGTAGGTGCCGACGATGAGGTTGCCTTCGTGGTCTTCGCACGCCGAGGTGACCAGCATCGAGTTGCTCCAGGGATAGCGTGCCAGGGTCTTTTCGAGGCGATTGGTTTGCCACTTCTGGATCTGCCCGTCGGCCAGGCGCCAGTAGCCGCCGTCCTTGCTGGCGAGCAGGAAATCGAGCCGGGCGACCATCGTCTCGTAGGTTACCGGCAGGGCGTTGGCCATCGTGGAAGTGAGCGGGCCGATGCCGGTCAGGGTCGAGCCCGCGCCCACCCAGAGCCAGCGGCCATCCTCCACAATCAGCGCTCGCGTGACGGCTTGGCCCTCGCCGCCGATGTCCCACACGTTAAAGTGCTTGTCCTGGCAACGGGCCAGTTGGCCGTCGGCAGTGTAGAGCCAAACTGTGCCAGTGGCGTCTTCGCAGATGGCCTGCACTCGCCCCTGCGGGCTGATTTTCACCGGGGTGACCTTGCCCTCGCGCGTGACCAGCACCACGCCCGTCTCGGTGCCCACCCAGAGGTTACCCTGGCTGTCCTCGAAGAGCTTCACCACGACCCCGCGGCCCATGCCGGGCGTGTTGGATTCGTTGAACTCCTGGAAGCGCAGGCCGTCGAAGCGCGCCAGGCCCTTGGGCGTGCCCAGCCAGAGGTAGCCGTCTCGCGACTGGATCATCGCCAGGACGGCGCTGCTGGGGAGGCCGCCCTGGTCGGGAGTCCATACGTTGACCGCGAACTGCGGCCCAGAGACGGCCGCGCGAGCGCCGCAGCACGCCGCAAGCACCAGCAGCCAGCAGTGCACCAGGCAGCGGCGCCTGAGACGAACGTGACCATTCGTCGCAATCAAGAAACGCGTGCCTGCCCGTTTGGAGTTCAAGCTTTAGCCATATCGAGGCAAAGCACTTTTAACGCAAAGACGCAAAGGGACAAAGGCGCAAAGGTGTTGCGTCCCTGACCGCTGTGCTGCGATAGCCGTGATTGTTCGCAGGCTGCAAACAATTTGCCGGGCCGTCGCAAAGGAGGGACTTCCATCCTCCATCTTCTATCCTCCGTCCTCGTCGCGACCCGATTCGGTTGCGGCTGTGCCGCGCGGTGGCTAGCACGACAGCGGCCGGAGCAGGGGGTCCTCTCCGCTTTGCGTCTTCGCTTCTTTGCGCCTTTGCGTTGAATCAAATCTGCGAGTAGGCGGTCGGCACCAGGAAGCGGTTGTTGATCTTGGACACCGTGTCCGCGTATTGCGGGTCCTTCTGCAGCTTCTCCCAGATGGGGCTTTTCTTGAAGGCGTCCCAATGCTTGCTGTGTGCGGCTTGGTCCTCGGCCGAGAGCATGTAGGTCAGGTGCGGCAGGTTGCTGCCGATGAGCGCCTGGCCGTAGAAGATCGGTCCCAGCCCCACGTCGCGCATGAGCTGGATCTCGCCCGAGTTGAACATCTCCACCTTCTTGAGCGCCTTGAGTTCGCTGTGGCTCTCGTAGGTGCGCATCTCGAACATGCGCGGCTTGCTTTCGCGGCAATAGGCCGGCAGCTCGATCTTGGGCATCCCGGCAAAGGCGAGCATGAGCCAGCTATCAATGCGCGTAAACGCCGGCTTGTCCTTGGGCGACTGCAGGTACTCCGCTCCCGCCGCCAGGAATTCCTGGTCATCGGCCAGCCGCGTGCTCGTGCTCGCGAACGCCGCAATATTCGGGTAAGGAATGAGCACCAGCACGGCCAGCGCGTCGGTTACTTCCGACGGCTGCGTCGTGCCTGCCCGCTCCTGCTGCGCGAACACGCCCACCGGCTTGGAGCCGAGCCGGTTCAGCGCCGGGAGGAGCGCCTTGCTCAGGTATGAGTCGAGCAGGGGGCGATTGTCCGGGCTTTTGAGGTGGTACACCCGCAGCTCGTAATGCTCCCGATGTTTGCCGCCGGCGGCGTCTGCGCCCGGTCGGGCCACCGCCTCGGCGCTGCCCAGCCCGAGCAGGGTGGAGGCCGCCACTGAAGTCTTAAGGAATTCGCGTCGTTTCATTGCTTGGTGTTGGTTATGGACGGCCCATGCCGCCGCAGTTTATTGCCGCCGCCGATTCAACCCCGTTTTAAGGGGAGAGGCCACTAAATTATGAGGCGCCCGGCAGCGGGGGCAGGGCTGATTCAAGAAAGGGGCGGAAACGGTCTCGTCCCCGATTTGCGGTGCGAGCAGCGAAGTGCGGCGGGGAAGCGGCCATTGTCCTTGACATATTTTGCCCCTCCTTCACATACTACTCATATTCAGGAATCTGGACGGCGCTGGGTCTGGTAGCAACACCGTCAAGGTTCCTCGCGGGCAGTAGGAAACCCTATGAAATTAAGTGGAATGGCACCGGACGGCCCCGGCGGCCAACCCGCAAGATCTGGCCACGCCGCGGCGCACACCGGGCTCGCCGAACGGCCCACCTCGGCCCGTTGCACTTGCGGTTTATGCTCCGGCTCTTGCCGCTTTCATATCCTGGGGCAAGGCTTGCGGCAAAAGGCTCCGTTGCGGCTTTCAGTCATCGCTGAGGATCGGGACGTCCTCTGGGCTGCGGAGAACATGGTCCGGGGATTCCGTCAGTGGAGCCTCAGGGAGTACCGGTCCTGCCGAGCCGCGAACCCAGTGTCCAGCCCTCACCCGGGTCGCAACGCTCCCGGCCCGGCGGCAGATCGGGACCCCCACACCGGTTACGACGTGGTGCTGGTCAGCATTGGCGCCCTGGAGCCTGGGCTCGTTTGCCTGCGCCGGCTCAAGACGTCTGTGCCCAGCCTCCCGGTGCTGGTGATCAGCGCGCAGTGGGATGCCAGCGCCTTCGCCCGGTGCGGCCATCTCGGCGCCGACGGTTACCTCACAAAACCGATCGGCCCCGAGGAGCTTGCGGCCGCCGTGAGCGAGGCGTCCTGCGGGCGCCCGTTCCTGTGCCGCCAGGCGCAAGCCGCAGCCTTGGAATACCTGCACCGGCTCTGGGCCATGGAGCACTTCGAGTCGCTGTCCCCGCGCGAGCGCGAGATCATGTCCGCCGCCACCGCCGGCGACCCCAACAAAGCGCTCGCCGCACACCTCGGGATCAGCCCCGGCACCTTGCACAAGCACCTCGACACCATCTACAGGAAACTGGGCGTCCACCACCGGGAACAGGCGCTGCGCAAATTCCTGGGCTGAGGCGGGGCGCCGCGCGACCCCTGCCCGGCCCCCGGTTCGGCCATCACGCGGGGCAACCGATGCCCCATCCGGGTCGTACACCTTTTTTATACCTCTTCCGCCGTTGTGAGCGCCTTGGCCGGCGCGCTTGAATGGCGATGCTATGAGACGGGATCGCTCTCGCGCTTGCAACACCCACTCAATGGGACGGGTGACCTGCGGGGCGGTCGCTCCCCGGCGGCTTCCAAGGAACACTCCTATGAAACACATCTGGTCTGCGGTGGTCGCCTGCGTTGCGTTGTCTGACCTGAGCGCCTTTGGGGCAACCAACGTATTCTACGCAAATGGCCGTGGAATCGGCGCTTTCAACGCGGCGCTCCAGGCGAGCAATGCACCCCCGACAGTTAACGTCGTCCGGCTGCAGAATACGGCTGCAGCTTCGAGTGGGGTGCAGGGTGCGACAGCAGGCGCCGGGCGGATCAGGCCCATGGAAGGCGTCCCGATGTGCGCCAAAGCGCCCGGGCTGGTCAGTTGGTGGGCGTCGGCGGACGGCACATTCGCCTACGATGTCCTGGGCAACAACCCGGGGGCGGTGCAGAACGGGGCCTCGGGCTGTGACGGTTACACCGGTGCCGGGTTGTGTTTCGACGAGTCGAACCAGGAAGCTGTGGAAATCCCCTACTCGCCGACGCTGGTGAGCACGCCCAACTACTCGGTCGAGGCTTGGATTTACCCCTACACCACGGTTGACGATCCTTCGGGCCAGGCCCTGATTTTCGGCCAAGGCAACGGCCGATGCCAACTCATCGTCCGCCCGGCAGATGGCGGCCTGAATTTCGCCTTCCAATTCGCGACCGATCCGTGGACCTACTACGAGGTGGATAGCAATCCGTCCGCCTGGTACGGCGGGGGTGGCCCTGTGGGGAGCTGGACGCACGTCGTCGGCACTTGGGACGGAACGACCCTCAGCCTGTACATCAATGGCGACCTGAACGCCCAGGCGGCACCCGGCCCCGGCATCGTTCCTTCAGACTCTGGCTGCTCTTTCCATATCGGCGGCTGGTATGACCCGGACGGCGACTTCGCCTATGTAGGCCAGTTCTTTAACGGCATCATAGACGGCCTCAGCTACTATGCGGTGGCGCTGTCGGCTGACG
>Ga0335069_10006131_pt1 | contig 17512 bp, 21 predicted proteins | sample Lox_Sample_11_FD_206714 | JGI IMG/M metagenome (GOLD analysis project Ga0335069, IMG submission 206714) | Soil microbial communities from Loxahatchee National Wildlife Refuge, Florida, United States - Lox_Sample_1.1 | ecosystem: Environmental > Terrestrial > Soil > Wetlands | place: USA... | reverse complement strand
GACGTGAGCATCAATAGCTGGGCCAATGCCACGTCGACGCAATCTTCCGAGCAATACCATTCGCCATTCAAAGAAATGCCGTTAGCGTGTCTTGCCCACAATTGCCAGCGTGCCGCAGTGCAAAGATTGCTACCACACGCGGGAGTCGAATGTCTTATTCCGCTGAGAGCACGTGTCCATGTCTGAATCAATGGCACACCTCGGTAACCCTTAGTCCATAACAGCCATCGACCACCACCACCTGACCTCTCGCAATCAGACGTTCATCGAGGAGAAGATCGACGGGATCCTCTGCTTGACGATCCAACTCAATAACCGACCCCGAAGCAAGTTTGAGGATGTTGCGCAACGGCATTTGCTGTTTTCCGAAGCGCAGAGTGACGGCCAGCGGAACATTCAGCAGGAGGTCAAGGTTGTTTGCAGCTGGAGCGGGAGAAGGGGAAGAGGCTGCGTCTGCAGCGGCATTCGCGAGGCGACGTGTCGCTTCCATCGAGAGGTGGACAACAAGAGTGCAGCTCAGTTTCTCTGACGTAAAATTCAAGACAGCCTGGCCAGCAGACTGCCAGTCGAAGCGATTGGCACTTACATATTCAAGCTGCGAGCCCCCCAGGGTCTGCTCGAGGTCGGTGGAAGCGCGGCCCATTGCCTGGCGCCAGAATTCCGCCAACAGTTCTTCATCATCGGGTCCAAATGTGGCCTCTTCCGCAGGCACCTCGGAGAGCATGGCGCGCGCCAGCAACAGACCGGCCTTTTGACTGCATCCGATGGCGATTTGCTGGGAGCCTTCTCCCTGTAAATGGACACTTGCCCACACCGCAGTGTCCGCTTGCTCCTGGTTCAGCAAAACTTCGTCGGCAACAGGGACGGCTGTCAATTGCGCAATCGTCTCACCGATGCTGCGTGCGAATTGCTCGAAAAATTGAAGTAACAATTCGGCGCTCATGAATGGTCTCCTGTGCCCGGCAATCGCTCATGCAGTTGCGCGCCACGGCAATGCTCGGTTCGCACGGGACGTGCCTCGAAGAGAGGTATGTTGCCCGCAGAGAGGACTATGTGGTCGTGAACAGTGTGGTTGAACGACAGCACCGTACCCGGAGTCATTTCGACCAAATTGCGCAATGGGACCGGAGTCTTCGCAATTTCCAGATGGACGGGAAATGCACAATCCAACAGTAGCTCTCGGATCTGCTGCTCTGGCGCTGAGGTCGCGTGATCTTTAGGCGCGGCTTCACGCAATAATTTCCGCAGAAAGGTGTTGGTGACCACAGCAGGAAACGCGACGATCAGGATTCCGCGTACTTCGGGAATGCGCAGCTCGAGACTGACTACCAGAGTTTTCTCGGTGGGCCGCATGAGACGTTGCGCGGCTGCCGGGAGCTGGCGGTCATCGAAACTCATGTCGAACCCCACCGAAGACCATCCGGCTGCAAATTCACGCGCGACGATCTTTACGATCCCCGCCAGCAGCTCTTCTTCGATCTCCGTCGCCTGACGCACCTCCGTGACCGGAGCACCAACTCCTCCCAGCAGCAGATCGATGATCGGAAACGCCAGTTGCAAATCCAACTGCAGCACAGCCAAAGCCGAGATCGGAGAAACGTTAAGAGAGCACAAGTAGGTCACGTCGGGCAGCCGGCCAAGAAATTCCGCGTAGCTCAGCTGCTCCACCGATACCACGGTCGCGTCGAAGCCAACCCGCAGATACGCTCCCATGGAATGGGAGAGATTCAGGCCGATCGTGTTGTGTAGTGACGTGATGGCGCGCACCTGCTCTTTAGTTAGGTGTGTCGGGTGCCGCAGATCGTAATCGCTTACCAAGGCCTGCGGTTTGGCCGGCACCGGACTGGGCTTGCCCTGTCCCCTCATCGCGCGGATCATCGCGTTGATCTGTTCCTGTTCGAGTAATTTCTCCATGCTTATACCGCCGTGGCGAGCGAAGGCTTCGATGCTCCACTCTGAATGCGCGAACGTAACCGCGTAATCGCCAAAGAATGGATCTGTGAAACCCGAGACTCGCCCACGCCAAGCACCGCCCCAACTTCTTTCATCGTGAGTTCCTCATAGTAGTAAAGCGTCAGCACCTGCTTCTCGCGTTCCGGCAAATGGGCCAGGGCCTCGGTGAGCAGCGCTTTCATTTCGGTATCGAGGCACTGGCGAAAAGGGCTGTCGCCTTCCGGCGCCGGTATCGATGCAGTCCCATCTTCGTCGCGCCCGTCCTCGCCACCCTCGGTCGTAAAACTGGTGATCTCCAGTCCATCCAACTCGCTTAACAACTCCTGCAATTCGGAAAGCCTCATACCGAGAGCCTCGGCAATCTCCGGCTCGGTGGCAGCGCGCCCCAGTTTCGTATCCAGCTCAGCATGGGTTTGTTCCAGCAGGCGTGCCTTGCGCCGCAAATCGCGCGGACTCCAGTCCAGTTCGCGCAGACTGTCGAGAATAGCTCCACGAATGCGGTGTTTGGCATAGGACGCGAACTGCACGTGCTTGCAGGCATCGAACTTGTTGAGGGCGTCGATAAGCCCCACGACACCCGAGTGAACAAGATCCTCAAAGGGCACGTGTTGCGGCAGGCGCTCGTGAATGCGCCGCGCAATGTAGCGCACCTGCGGCAATTGTTCGAGCAGCCTTTGTTCCCTTTCCTGCTCGCCATGCAGTTCACATTCGTATGCTGACTGCGGATTTCCAGACATATTCGACCTCCTACGGCACGGTCCCAACCGATTGGACCTGAATCAGCGGCGGTATCTCCCGCGGAGAGAGCACCACCAGCTTGGGCAAGAACGGCTCTAACAAACGGCGCAGATGGAAGCGCGCTGGTGAACTGCACAAGAGGACGGGAGTCGTGAGCTCCACCTGCTCGCCGGCCAGGCGGCGAAGTCCATCCAGGATGCGGCGAGCAAAGGATGGCTGCAGGGCCATCGCGCTTGCGGGTTGACCGCTGAATGCGCGCATCAGCTCGTCTTCCGTAACCGGTTCGATGCTGATCACTTTCAGCTGTCCCTGATCGGTAAGTAGGGGCCGCACCAGTGCCCGACCCAATGCCTGCCGCGCCGCCTCAACCAGGAGCACGGGATTGCGATTGAGTGGCGCGGCGTCCACCAGAGCTTCCAGGATCGACGCGAAATCACGAATCGAGACCCGTTCCCGTAGAAGTTGTTGCAACACTCGCTGCACCTCTCCCAGGGAGAGGAGTTTGGGAATCAGTTCCTCAACCAGCTTGGGATGACTTTCGCCAAGTCGGTCGCAAAGACGCTTGGTCTCGTGGCGCGTGAGAATCTCGTGGGCATGGTTACGAATCACTTCTGCCAGATGGGTCGCCAATAGCGATGTATGATCCACGACCGCGTATCCGGCAGCTAAAGCCTGGTCTCGCATGCCGGCATCTATCCAATATGCAGTAACACCAAATGCGGGCTCCCGGGTTTCGATTCCCTGCAGCTTCGGTCCATTGACCTCGGAGCTGATCGCCAGCTGCGACTGCGGACGCAGTTCCCAGCGCGCAACTTCCACCCCCCGCAGGCTGATGGTGTATTCGTGCGGTTTTAATCGCAGATTGTCGGTAATGTGAACCGAGGGGATGATGAATCCCAGTTGCTGCGCGAGATGAGTGCGTAGCGAGCGAACGCGAGGCAACAATTGGCCGCCCTGTTGCGCGTCGACCAGGGGAACCAACGCGTAGCCAACCTCCAGGCTGATTTCGTCCAGCTTCAGGGAAGCTTCCAGCAGATCGATCGAGCCGCCTGCGGCCTTGGCGTCAGGCTTTGAAAGATCGGAAGCAGGTTTCGCTTCTTTCGTTCTGGAAAGGCGCCGCGCCGCAAAGATCAGAACTCCTGCCACCACTATGAACGGGAACTTCGGGAGTCCTGGAATGAGCGCCAGAGACAAGAGAACACCCGAGGCGATCCACAACGGACGGCTAGTCGAAAACAGCTGGCGTCCCAGATCGACGCCGAGGCTGTTGTCCGACCCGGCACGAGTCACCACCATGCCGCCGGCGATTGAAACCAAAAATGATGGGATCATCGTAACCAAGCCATCACCGACAGTCAGCGTGGTGTAGGTTCGAAGCGCGTCGCGGAAGGGTATATCCAGCTGGAACACTCCAATCAGGAATCCCGCAACGATGTTGATCCCGGTGATCAGCACCGTGGCCATGGCGTCGCGCTGGTTGAAGCGGGCGGCCCCGTCCATGGCGCCGTAGAACTCGGATTCTTTTGCGACCTGCTCGCGGCGGGCGCGCGCCTGGTTCTCGTTGATCAGCCCTGCGTTCAGGTCGGCATCGATCGCCATCTGTTTGCCGGGCATGGCATCGAGGGTGAAGCGCGCTGTAACTTCAGCGGTACGAACGGCCCCGTGGCTTACCACAATGTATTGAATGGCAATCAGCGCGAGAAACAGGACAAATCCCACGACATAGTTGCCACCGACCACGAACTGTCCGAACGCTTCAATCACCCGTCCAGCAGCCGATGCGCCTTCGTTGCCATGCAACAGAATGCGGCGGCTGCTGGCCAGGTTCAGGGACAACCGGAACAGCGTGAGCAGGAGCAGCAATGACGGAAACACGGAGAACTGGGTGGGGCGCAGAATGTGGATTGCCGCCAGTAAAACCAGCACCGACGCCGTGATACTGAGGGTCAGCAACAGATCGAGCACAAACGACGGCACCGGGACCAGCATTACGAAGACCAAGCTCACGGCGGCAATCGGAAGCACCCATTCCGCGGCTGAGCGGATACGTGATGGGACCTTCTGCTGAGCCATCAACGTGCTCCCTCCGTCACTCGGGCCTGAGCACGGAAAATGAATGCCAGCACCTCTGCCACGGCGGCATAAAGCTTCGCAGGAATTGCCTGGCCCACTTCCGCGGTTCGGTAAAGCGCATGTGCCAGGGGAACGTTTTCGACAGTCGGAACACTGGCCCAAAGGGCAGACTGCTTGATCTGCTGCGCAAGCAGGCTCCGTCCCTTAGCCACGACGATGGGAGCAATCAAATGTTCGTTGTACTCAAGTGCAATCGCGTACTCAGTTGGATTGGTGATGACCACGGCGGCTTTCGCGACATCCGCCAACATGCGCTTGCGTCGCACCTGCCGCTGCAGCTTACGAATGCGAATCTTGATCTGCGGATTGCCTTCGTTCTCCTTCATCTCTTCGCGCAGTTCCTGCTTGGTCATTTGCAGGTCACCCTCGAACTTTTGACGCTTTACGAAGTAATCGACGAGGGCCCAAAGGAACAGCACCAATCCGCACTTCCATGCTGCTTCGAGCAGGCATGTGGACAACAGAGAGGCGAAAGCGGCGGGAAGGGTTCCCGTGCTAAAACAAATCACCCGCCATTCGCGAAGAAAGATGGCCGCCACCAGATAGGCCATCGCGGAGACCGGAAGAAGTGACTTGCCGAGCGCCGCGAGTCCATTCAGGGAGAAGAGTTGTCGTAGTCTGGCTGCCGGGCTGATGCGTTCCAGTTTCGGTTGGAGCAGGGCTGGGGCAAATACCATGCCGCCCTGCGCAATCAAGCAAAGAAACGAAATTGCAAAGCAACCGGCCAGCACTGGCACCGCCCAGTGCAGCGCTACCTGAAACGTGAGCATCATTCCCCAAACCGGACGAATATCTTGGGCAGCGGCGTTGGTCAATGCCCAGCGCCAGGCTCTCCGCCAAGCCCCGATCCCAGTGACGAACTGTGACGTGAGCAAGAACACCGACGCACAGACTCCCAGTGCCGCGCCGAGCTCCGGGCTGCGCGCGATACGCCCCTCCTCGCGTGCTTTCTGTCTGCGCCGGGGTGTTGCCTGTTCCGATCGGTTCTCGCCTTCCATGGTTATTGCACCAGGTGAAGCAGTCGTTCCGAGTTGTGGATCGCTTCCCCGAAGTAGACCTCGAAGCGCCCGGGCCAGAGTGCCAGTGCTGCCATCCAGACCAGCGAAGCCAGGATGGTCTTGAGCGGCATGCTCAACAGCATGATTTGAAACTGCGGACTCGCCTTACCGATGAAAGCCAACCCGACATCCGCAAGTAGCGTGGCAAACAACACCGGCGTTGCGATCTCAACCGCGATCAACCAGATTCCACCCGCGTAATGAAGAATGACGTCCACGACTCGACCCGAAATTCGTATCTCGCCCGCCGGCAAGTACAAAAAGCTGTTGGCGGCCCCGCGCAAGAGCCAGTGGTGCACATCGAGGCGCAGAAAGATGAGCATCACCATCAGCTGATGAAGGGTGGACAGCACAGGTGTATCCACCTGTGTTTGTGGGTCAATGATGTTCACCAACGAGAAGCCCACCTGGGTACCCGTCAGCTGTCCCGCCAGCTGCGCCGCCTCGAAGATGAACGTTACCGTTAGACCCGTCAGCAATCCAATCCCGAGTTCACTCACTATGAGTCCGACTGGGTTCGTCGCTGCGAGGGAGGGCATCGTATACCCATAAACCGGGTAAAGCAGCGCTGTCATCGCCAACGCCAGGCCCGCTTTCACGTTCATCGACACCGATGGGCTCCCCGGGAACGGAGTAAAAATCAACATCGCGGAAATGCGTACCCCGATGACCACGCCGGCCGTAACGAGTTGGGTAAGGTCAAGCATTAGTTCAGAAATGGATGAAAATCAGAGAATATCTGCAACGCGAACGTCACCAGCCGCTTCAACATCCACGGCATCAGCAAAAACAGCCCTCCGGCAGCGACGGCGAGCCTTGGAACCGTCGACAGCGTCACGTCCTGCAGCGAAGTCAGCACCTGCCCGATGTTGATCAGCAAACCGACCAGCATGACCAGCACCAGCAACGGTGCGCCAACCAGCAACGCGGTCTCAAGAGTTTGCCGACCCAAACCGACAATGGTCTCCATCCCCATTTATCCGAAACTCCTGACCAGCGAGCCCACCAGCAGATTCCAGCCATCGACCAGCACGAACAGGAGGATCTTCAGCGGCGCCGAAATTACGACCGGGGGCAGCTGCATCATCCCCATCGAAGTCGTGATCGACGCGACGACGATGTCAATCACCAGAAAAGGTAGGAAAATCACCGCACCAATCTGAAATCCAACTTTTAATTCCGACAGGATGTACGCCGGAGCCACGATGCGAATCGACAGGTCCTCCGGGCGGCGCGGCCGGGGAATTTTCGCCAGTTCTACGAATAGTGCGAGGTCCTTCTGGCGGGCATACTTCAACATGAAATCGCGCACTGGGACCGATCCCCGGTCGAGCGCTTCCATTGCGTTGATGCTCCCCTTTTCGAAGGGCTCAATGGCAACGTTCTGGATGGAAGCGACCGTCGGCTGCATGAGAAACCAGGTCAGTACCAGAGAGAGGCCGATCAATGTCTGGTTCGTAGGTGTTGTCTGCGTACCAAGCGCCTGTCGCAGGAAGTGGAACACCACCAGCAGCCGCACAAACGGGGTCATACAAAGGAGGATCGCCGGCAGAAGCGTCAGGATCGTGAGCAGGACAACGATGCCCCAAGGTAGGGACCCCTGGGTGGAACCGGTGGTCCAACGCAGGTTCGTCTGTGCCTGCGCGAGTGGAACCGTCGATAGTGTCAAGCCCAGCAGGCTCGCTCGGACCAGCCAATTTCTCACCTCACCCGACCTCCCACCGGCAACTCGAGCGTGGCACCGCTCCGCACGCTGTGGAACCGGATGCAACCGCCCGTAACCCCAACCAGGACTCGTTCTCCGTCAACCGAGACCAACGAGATGCTTGCCTTGTTCCCCAGCATCGCGTTTTGCTCAATTTGCAGGCCGCGGCCCAAGCGACTCTTCGACGTCAGTCGATGCCAACACGCCGACATTTGGCCGAGCCAGCGCCGGCTCGCGGCTTCGTTCGAGTGGATCGTTATCGCTGCTGTTCCCATATGAATTCAGTCAGGCGCACAGCCATCCTTTCTTCGACGCTATCAAACTCGGCAAACCCCAGCAGGCGTCCGTTCACGCGTAACGGCAAATCGCGGTTTGTCTGCCACTGGGTGTTTAGTACAGTTCCGGGTGACAAATGCAGCACGTCGTCAACCGTGAGGTTGGGGACATCTAACTCGGCGGTTACGACACCATCCAGTTGCAGAAGCGCTGCCCAGCCGAAAGTGCTACTGAGTTCTGTCTTGACCAGGTCGCTCACACCGGTGGTAAGAGCAATTGCCGTGCCTCAAGAAATAAGAAAAAGTTGCCGATTTTGTGTCGAATCGAATGTAGCAATGGGCTCGCGAGCCAGAATGAGTGGTCCGCTGGAGAGTCCCTGACCTTGGCTAAGAGATCACTAAGAAAGAGGCCCTGATCTTCTGAGCAGGGCCCCTTGCCGTAAGAAGCAATTTTGGTATCTGGATACTGCATTACTTCTTCAAATTGATCGTATCCTGCATCACTTCGTCAAAGGTCGTGATGGTGCGGGCATTGGCTTCGTACCCCCGCTGTGCGGTGATAAGTTGGGAGAACTCTTTCGCAATGTCTACGTTCGACAGTTCCAGCGCGCCGCCTGAAAGAGTTCCCAAACCGCCTGTCCCGGGTGCGCCGATGGCGGCCGCACCCGACGCCAGCGACGGTTCCATCAGCCCGTCACCTTGCCGCACCAAACCTTGTTCGTTGGCGAAACTGGCCAGTACCAACTGTCCGAGAGCCATAGATTTTCCGTTGCTGAACGTACCCTCTACAACGCCGTCGCTTCCAATCGAAAAATCGGTCAGGCTCCCACTGGCATACCCGTCCTGCGAAGTCGCGGTGGTGCTGTCGGGCGATGCCACCTGCGTCAGGTAAGAAGATCCTCCGCCATACAGATTCCAGTCAAATGTCAAGGGCGCAGCACCGTCAACGAAACCATTGATGGTCAGTCCGGTCACATCGGTAGCGGGGGTCTGCAGATTGCCGTTGCTGTCGAAATCTAGCTCCGAGGGGCCGCCTACGGTGACCGTGGGATTTGGCGACCCCACCTCACTTCCCGGTACCGTGATGGAGTACTCCCATCTCCCCGGCGCGTTCTTGGTGAATTGGAACGTGAGCTGATGGCCTTGGCCCAGCGAGTCGTGAATCTCGGCCGTCGTTGTATAAGTCGCGCCTACAGCATCGTTTGCGTTCAGATTGGTCGTGAGTTGCACATATGTCGTCGCGTGAGGTGGACTGCTGTAACCGCTTCCGACATTGATCGGAGATAAGCCCTGAGTTTGACTGACTTGCCCGTCCACTGCCGGATATCCCAAAACCGGGGCACCATCAGCCGTCTCCAAAGTCCCATCGTCGGCCTTGGTGAAATTGCCCGCCCGCGTGAAAAACTGGACTCCGTTCTGCTGCACCACGAAAAAACCTGTCCCACCGATGGCAACATCGGTGTTCACGCCTGTGGTCTCGACACTTCCCGGCGTAAAATCCGATTCAATCGTGCCCACAGCTGCCCCGGCACCGGTCTGAATAGGATTGCCCGCTCCGGTCGATCCGATGTTCTGGTAGAACAAGTCCTTGAACAACGTGGTCTGGTCCTTATATCCCACCGTGTTCATGTTCGCCAGATTGTTGGCAATCGTGGATAACGCGGTCGAGCAGCTGTCTAGACCCGAAAGCGGGATAGAAAAATTCGGCATGGTATCAACTCCTCACTGTGAGTTCGAAGCTAAGGGCGAAACCAGGGACTGGACGGTCTGGTTGATTTGCGTCACCTGGTCCAGCATATTGAGATTCACCAGCTGAGACACGAAGGTATCAGTGTCCATGGGAGCCATTGGATCCTGCGATTGCAGTTCTGTCATCAGCAACTGCATGAAAGAACTGGTCGTGCTTCCTCCAATCAACGCGTCGGGACTACTGCCGGTTGAATTCTGGGTCTGACTTGATGTTGTGTCTCTCATTTGAACGTTCATCAGTTACCTCACACCAGTACGCTGATTCGTCCGTCGAGTAGCGACGGAATCGTGGTTAATTCTTCGGTTGCGGTCGAAGAAAAACTCTCTGAGTCGCGGTCAGGGACAGCGCGAGAACTCCATGGCGGCCGTCGCTGTCCTCCTCCGGCCATGTCGAGACCAGTTGAGAGGAGTGGGGCCGGGGAGCCGATGCTCACATCTCCAAGCCGAAGTGCGTGGTCCCTCAAGCGCGCGTCTAGCGTCGGCAATTCGGCGCGCATGGCCGCCGCGGTCTCAGGACGCTCGGCGCTGACCGCCATCTCGACATCACGCTGGTGCAGACTGGTGCTCAGTTGCACCTGCCCTGCTGTTTCAGAATGCACTTTGAAGCGTAGTTCGGGACCCGACATTTGTTGGGTTAGTCGCGTCGCATGAAATGCCACCGTAGAACGCGAGGCGGATATTTCCGGCGCTTCGATGTGCCGGACGGCAGAGATCGTGAGCGGAGGCTCAGCCATCCCCTGAGGTTTGTTGGACGAGAGTGAATTAGAAATAATTGTTCTCTGTGATAGCCCATCAACCTCGATGTTGGCGAAGGCCGGTTGCGATTTGTGGGAAGCGGTTGAAACGGCTTCGGTTCCCGAGGTTTTCTCAACGGGTGGTGTTGTTTTCTTCACTGGACCTTCGACACGAAGCGCAGTCGGAAGCTGCGTTGCGATACTCTCGTTCGAACATGCATCCTCCTTAATGTGATTTGCGATCAGCCCCGGTACACGGCTGGTTGCACGGTCTTCCGGTCGCTCCGTGGGTACTAAGGGTTGTTCAGGCTCTTGAGAGCGCGCCGATTCCCGTGCAATCGGGCTTGCCGCTGGCTGAGAATCAGACTGCGCAACTGGTTGTGGCCAAGTCGGTTTGTTGTCCATACCAGAACCGATTAGTTCCTGGAAGCCGCTTACTCCGCACCTGAAATCCAGTGCGTCATCGCTACTCATTGGTGTCGCGTCGTGGCGAGGGTGTCGCGCGCCCGCACTTCTGACTGCTTCATCGCTGTTCGACAGGGCCGTTCCGCGGCCCGATTTGCCTTCGACGCTCGCGTCCGCCTGGGTGTCGCAATCTGGGAATCGGAAGTCGGGAGCCAAGGCACGTGGTTCGGGGGCCGGAACGGTCGGAACCGTGGCTGGTGCGGTTAACGCCTGATTCGATTTTCGCTGCTGGTTTTCAGCGGATTCAACTCCACGAATTGTCCCGCAATGGCGTTTGTTTGCTTCAGGTCTTTGCTCCGCAGCGTTGCGCTTGGGTCCTGAAGTGGATTCGAGCAGCTTTGAAAAACCTTTCTCGCCGATCCGGGGATTCGCCAACAAGGCAACAAATCCAGCACCTTTTACCTTCCCGGTTAGGGCCGCAGGAATGTTGGTTGCTGTCGTCATCGCGCCGCTTATGAGACGTGCAAGTAAATGGCCGCTGGGGAAACAGGAAGATTGGCAGAATCTAAAGTTACGGACGCGTCCTGACGATATTTAATTGCCCGGTCTGGCTTCCTCGTGGTTCCTTACGCGCCGTTGCAGCGTCAGGTCATCGGTTAGTGACTGTTCGCGGCGGCTTTTTTCAGCGTCGTAGGCATCTCTTTGCAACTTGATCGCGTTTCCAACGATCTCGCGATCGCAACGAGCCTGAAGAAACTTGTTTTCCGCTATCCTGCGTTCCGTCTCTAGCCGGTGCAGTCGCTGCCTCATCTGACGTTCTTCGAATTCCAATGCGGCCGCGGAATCCAGATGTAAATCTTGGCTCTCAAGCCCTGTTCTCAACTGCTCGACGCTGGCATGCCGCAATGCCAAAGTGGCCTGCCGCAATTCCTGAATGCTCGCGTTCATCGAAGCGATCAGCACGTGCACGGCGCGCAACTTTAGCCAAGCCACTCGTTCCATGCTCTTACGGAGACGAAGCACCGCCAACAAGGATGATTCAAAGGGCACGCTATACCGCCAGGGTTGAAAGCAGCTGCAAAGTGTCTTCGAAAGTGCTGCGTTCTGCCGGCCCCTGCTGCAGGAAATGATTGATCGCAGGCAAGGCTTCCAGCGCCTTGTCCAGAGTAGGATCCGATCCCTTCTGGTAGGCGCCGACGCGCACCAGATCCTCAGCCGCCATATATGTCGAGAGCAGTTCGCGAACCTGTCTGGCTGTTTTGATCTGGTCCTCGGTTGCGACCGCCGGCATCAACCGGCTCAGGCTGTCCAGCACGGCAATCGGCGGATAGTGACTTCGTGCTGCCAGCCTGCGATCGAGCACAATGTGCCCATCCAGTAACGAACGAGCGCCATCCACCAGCGGATCGTTCTGGTCATCGCCTTCCATCAATACGGTGTAAAACGCCGTGATACTTCCTTTGTGGAACCGGCCGGCGCGTTCGATCAGTCTCGCCAGCAGCGTGAAAACCGAGGGTGTGTAGCCCTTCGCCGTCGGCGGCTCGCCCGCGGCGAGTCCAATTTCGCGCTGGGCCATCGCGAATCGCGTGAGCGAATCAAGCACGAGAAGCACGTTCTTCCCGCAGTCGGAGAAGTACTCCGCAATCGTTGTCGCCACCAGTGCCGCTCTGATACGCAAGAGCGGCGACTCGTCCGACGTCGATACCACCACCACCGACCTTCTTCGCCCCTCTTCCCCCAATGCCTCTTCCAGAAACTCGCGCACTTCCCTGCCGCGCTCGCCGATCAGGGCCAGCACCGTCAGATCAGCCGAAGTGCCGCGCGTCATCATCCCGATCAGGGTGCTCTTCCCCACCCCACTACCACCAAATATCCCCATCCGTTGCCCGCGTCCGCAGGTGAGCAGGCCATCGACGGCACGGATGCCGCAGCCCAGCGGTTCGCGAATCGACGCCCTCTCCAGAGCCCGTGGTCCGGCAACATCGATCAATCGCAACGCGTCCACTCGAATCGGCCCTGCGCCGTCGAGTCCATTCCCGGTAGCGTCGATGACTCTCCCCAGTATGGCGTCACCGACTGGAATTTGTGGCCGACATCCCCGGGTGACGATTTGATCGCCATAGCGTATCCCGCTCGGACGCTCCAGGCACATTGACAGGATCTTCGGGCCACGGAACCCGACGATCTCGCCTTCAAACCTCCGCCCCTGTCCATTCACTATTTCGCAACTCTCGCCGACCGAACAGAAGGGACCGTCAGACTCCAACAAGTGCCCGGTCACTCGTGAAACGCGTCCCTCCCAGCAATCCAACGCACATTCATCCACATAGCGGAAAAAGGGGCGCAATAGCTCGGCGCTCACGGTACCTCCGGCCGCTGCGCTAGCAAATCCATCAGCCCCTGTTCGATCTCCTTCAGTTGGGCATCAACGCCGACCACGGTAGTACCAAGTTCGGTTTCGACAACGCAAACTCCTTCCTCCAACTTGCTGTCCCCGGCCACCTCCCAATCTTCCTCGGCGATTTCACCCCACACCGCGACTTGTGACGGGTGCACACGCAGCCTCACCCGCGTTCCGTCGCGCAGCTTCTCCAGGGTGTAGCGAACCAGTCCCATCAGCAGATCCGGATCGATCTGCGCTTCCCGGTGCAGTATCTTGCGTGCGATGGACAACGCCAGCTGCACCACTTCACCTTCTACCTTTTCAAAATAATCCGTCCGCGCATGCGCAAACTGTTTCAGGGTCACGGAAACTCGTTGCCGTTCCTCGCGCAGCTCCTCCTCGTATTGCGACCTCGCCTTGGCCTCTCCCTCAAGTTTTCCAATCTCACGGGCCTGCGCCTCGCGCAACGCCTGTTCCTGCTTTTGGCGCGGATCTGGCTCCAGCCTCCATAGGGAAGCATCCCCGTTCTCGACTCGATCATCGGCTGGTCCGACCACATTCGGATATTCAAATTGCCGCACATGGCACTCAGAGGACATATTCGTCTTCGCTTTCCGCTGACAGGCTCAGCTTACCTTCCCCTTCCAGCTTACGGGCAACAGCCACCGCATCCTGCTGCGCCTTCTGTACATCCTTGGCGCGCACCGGTCCCATCACTTCCATGTCTTCTTTCAACATGTCGATCGCACGTGAGGACATCGACTTGAAAATGTGGTCCTTGAGAGGCTGAGAAGACTGTTTAAGTGCCAGCGCAAGCGTTTTCTTATCCAACTGCCCCAGGACTTCCCGGATTCCCGCATCCGGCACGGTCAGCAGATCTTCGAAGGTGAACATCAGGTTGCGAATGGATATGGCCAGCTTCGCATCGTCCTTCTCGATCGCCTCGAGGATCCCCTTCGCCACCGGCGCGTCCAGCCGGTTTAGCAGATCCGCCACACCTTTGAATCCGGCATAGGCGCGACGGCTCTGTTCCCCCAGGTTTTGCAGTCGATTGTGCAAAACCAGAGAAACCTTCTGTGCCATTTCGGGCGAAAACTGTCGCAGTTGCGCCAGCCGCCTCACCGCTTCGGCGCGCACCTTCTCCGGCAAACGCATCAATAAGGCGCAGCCCTGCTTGGAATCAAGATGCGCCAGGATGAGCGCAATGGTTTGTGGGTGCTCGCGTTCCAGGAACTTCGAAAGCTGCATCGGATCGCACTTCTGCAATGAGTCGAGCTTGCTGGCGCTAATTTCCTGTGCATGCTCGACCTGTTGCATCAGCGCTTTGGCGCCACAGTCCCCGAACGCCTTGATCAGCAGCCGCAGGGCGTACTCTTTGCCGCCTTGCGCTAGGTACTCCTGGGTCATGCTCAACCGCTGATATTCCTCGAGCACCTGCAGTGCCGTCTCGGGACGAACTGTCTCCAGTTCCGCAATCGCTTCGGTCAGCTTGTGCAGATCGGGCTCGGGAAGTGCTTGGAACACTTTGCTGGAGGCATCCTCGCCGAGCAACACCAATAGGATCGCGGCCTTTCTCACACCGGTGAGAGCAATTTCACTTCTCATCGCGCGCCCTCACGAATCCAGCTTTGAACGAGCTTGGTCGCACTCGCCGGCTCGGCCTTCACTTTCTCGGCCAACTGCTTCTTCAGCCCGAAAACTTTTTGCCCTTCGGGAGCCGCTTCCAGCTCGGGCTGCTGCAGCAACTTTTCGGTCGCACCGACATCCGGAAACGCGGCCTTCCTGGCTACCCGGCCGGGAAGTTCGCGAAACGCCGTTATCATTTGTTTCTTTACCGGACGCAGCATGACCAGGTACACCGCAAGAAACAGCAAGCCCACCAGCACATAACGCACCACCTGCGACCACTGCGAAACGATAAGCCGCACGCGCTCGACCTTCGTCGGAGTCGCTACCTTTTCCGCTGGCGCTTCCTGAAAGGAAAGATTCTCAACTGCCAGCACATCCCCGCGTGCGGTATCGATACCGATCGCGGCGCCTGCAATCTGCTCCAGGTTCTTGAGTTCTTCCGGCGTTCGTTTGCGTTTTTCCATTCTTCCGGAAGACTCGGCCAAAGCGTCATCCACCAGTACCGCCGCCGTCAGCCGCCGCACACGTCCGGCTGGCTGGACCGTCCGCCTGTAGGATTTGTTCACGACATACGTGCCGGCCTCTGACGTAGCTAGTTGCGTGTCGCCATTGGTGGACTTTGCGAGAACGGTACTCGTCCCGGCCGTGGGCGTGTTACTCGCAGTTCCCGGAATACCGCTCGTCGTCGTGCTCCCACTGCTCTCCTGAGACTTTTGCAGGCTGATCGCGACGGCGGATTTCGGATCATAGGTCTCTTGCGTGTCCTCGAACGAACTCGAGTCGTATTCCACCCGTACCGTAGCGCGCACATGGTCTTGCCCGACCACAGGCTCCAACGTGGCGATTAACTGTTGCGCCAGTTGGTCGCCAAGATCGCCATCGTTGGACGAGCCAGGCCCCATGTGGCGCAGCGGACGATCGGTATCCGCGTCCAAAACCGTCACATTCTCCGGACGCAGTTTGTCTACGGCACTCGCAACCAATTGCGCGATCGCAAACTGTTTCTGCTGCGACAGATTGCCGTTGGTTTTCACGATCACGGCAGCTTTAGCTTCTCGCTCGTTCTCACTGAAGAGCGACTCCGTCGGCATGACCAGGTGGACGCGAACAGCTTCCACTTCCCCCAGGGTCTGGATCGTGCGTTCCAGTTCGCCTTCCAGTGCCCGCTGGTAATTCACCTTGTCGGTGAAGTCGGTACCGAGCCAATTGGGCGTATCGAAGATCTCGAACCCCATGCGTGCATCGCGCGGTAATCCTTGCGACGCCGTCTCCAATCGCCCGCGGTCGAGCTGGTCAGAGGGAACCTGTATGCTCGCCCCGTCGACAGAAATCTTGTAAGGGATGTTCTTCGCCGCGAGCTTGGCGGCAATGCCTTGAGTATCGTCCGGTTTCAATCCCGAGTAGAGAGTCTTCATCTCCGGGGAGCCCAGCACTCGCACGAAGATCCATAACACCATCGCCACCAGCAGTGCACCGCCAATCACCAGCGCGCGCTGCTTCATCGTCAGACCGTAGACAAAGTCCTGCACCTGCTTGATAACGTCCGACATGTTCTGTACGGCCACTTCGCTTCAGTCCCTCAGAACTGCATGCGCTCCACTTCCTGGTAGGCCTGGATCACTTTGTTCCGGACCTGCATCATCAATTGGAACGACAGATCAGCCTTCTGAACCGCGATCATGGCATCGTGCACGTCGCCCGAATCTCCTCCCAACATGGCGCCCACCTTTTGGTTCGCCTCGGCCTGCAATTGATCCACGTGAAAGACTGCCTGATCGAGCATGTCGCTGAAACTGATCTCGCCCGTGGCAGCGCGTGCGGACCCGAAGGAATCGATGTCCGATGGGAGAATTCGCAGTCCGGGAATGCTGTTGGTCATCGCTTCAACCTCATCGCAGCAAATCAATCGACTGCTGGATCATCTGCTTGGTCGCCTGCACCGCCGACGAATTCATCTCGTACGCACGCACTGCTCCCAAAAGGTCCACCATCTCGTTCACCGGATCGACATTCGGATATGCCACAAATCCTTGCGGGTTGGCATCCGGATTGCTTGGGTCGTAACGCATCTGTGGAGGACTGGTGTCCGCCACGACCTGCTCCACCTTTACGCCGGGCGCGCTCGTCGACCGCAAACTGGCGTTCAGCATCTGCGGAAACGGCCGCTGCTGCTGCGATTGGAAGACCACCAGCTTGCGCCGGTACGGACCACCCTCTGGCGTTCGCGTTGTTTCGGCATTGGCCATGTTCGCCGTCACCACTTCCGCGCGCTGCCGCTCCGCCGTCAACGCCGATCCGCTCACGTCGAGCATCCCAAAAAGGTTCACGGCCTACTTCCCTTCCTGGATCGCCATCTGCAGGCGTTTGAACTCCGAACGCAGCAGTTGCACTCCCGTCTGGAACTGCAGCTGCGTGTCCGCCAGCGCCAACCCTTCCCGCTCCAGACTGACATTGTTGCCATCGGGACGCTCCATCAACCCCTGTACCTCGCGCAGGCCAGGCTGGAAACTGGCCGGCATCATGCCACTACTCGCCTGCTCCAGTAGATTGCGGAAATCGACGTCTTTGGCGTGATAGCCAGGCGTGTCGATATTTGCGATGTTGGTGCTAATCGCCTGCTGACGTTGGGTGGTCGCATCCAGAAAACGCGTCAGGGCATTGATTTGTGCCGTGTCCACGAGACTCATGCGCACCTCCCGTCCGCCGAGCTTTCGCGATCGGGAGGTGCAAGAGAAATGCCATGGCTCGCG
>Ga0335069_10006130_pt1 | contig 17516 bp, 13 predicted proteins | sample Lox_Sample_11_FD_206714 | JGI IMG/M metagenome (GOLD analysis project Ga0335069, IMG submission 206714) | Soil microbial communities from Loxahatchee National Wildlife Refuge, Florida, United States - Lox_Sample_1.1 | ecosystem: Environmental > Terrestrial > Soil > Wetlands | place: USA... | reverse complement strand
GACCCACAACGCCTCGTCGGCCCCGCTGGTGATGCCGGCGCCGAACAAACTCCCGCCCTCCAGGCTGCCGGGCGGCAAGGCAAAATCGGTGATCGCGCCGCCGGCTGTGATGCGGCCGAGGCGGTTCGTGCCAACGGCCGTAAACCAGACGTTCCCGTCTGGACCCGTCGTGATGCCGGCCGGCATACTACGAGCTGTCGCTAGTGTGAATTCCGCGATCTCGCCCGCGGTGGTGATGCGACCGATGCGGTTGCCGGCGAACTCGGTAAACCACAGATTGCCGTCGGGCCCTGCAGTGATGCCGAACGGCTGGCTGCCACCCACAGGCAACGGAAACTCGGTGATCGCGCCGTCGATGGTGCTGCGCGCCACCTTGTTGCCGTTGAGCTCCGTGAACCACAGATTGCCGTCCGGGCCTGCCGCGATCCCTGCCGACAAACTCAGCGTCGACGGGATGGCAAAATCCGTCACCACACCGTTCGGCGTGAGCCGTCCGATCTGATCAACCCCCGCTTGCGTGAACCACAGGTTGCCGTCGGCGCCGGAACAGATCGCGAACGGCTGCGCCCCGGCAGTCGGTAGAGGGAACTCTATGATCTGGCCTTGCGGCGTGCTGCGACCGATGCGATTGCGGTCGTTCTCGGTGAACCACAGATTACCGTCAGCACCCGTCGTAATGCCAGCGGGTCCACTGAGGTCCGCCAGGGGAAATGTGTTGATGGTCGTACCCACAACGCGCCCGATGACGTCAGCACCGGCGTCCGTGAACCACACGTTGCCGTCAGGTCCCATCGCTATGCCCACGGGACGGCTATCGCTGACGGGAACTGGAAGCGCCGTCGTGGTGAACTGAGCCCCTGCGGTGGCGACGATGAGCGTCACGAGGACACAGACCCCGAGACCCAGCCAAGCTGATCTCTTCATCACAACCACGCTTACGGTAGGAAATGGAAGCCCACGTCGAGCAGACCGGTATCCACACCGTCACCAGTAGTCGTGCGACTGCGCAGCACAGCCTCGAGCTCAGGAGGGAGAGAGGTGCCAGCATCGATCGCCGGACTGCCGGGACGGAGGTGATAGTCCGCACCGCTGGCGAAGACGAAGGTCGCGTCGTCGAAGACATCGTGCGTACCGGCGAGACTGATCGGCAGATAGCTCGGCGGCAAGATGACGTCGAAGTCTTCGTCATAGCCAGGCTCGCTGTTCACAAATACCTTGATGTTCTCCAACGGCGGCGTCGTGCGGGAGCCGTTATCCTGAATGATGTTGTTGCGGATCAGGCCGTGGTCGGAGGGCGCCTTGGTCGAACCGACGGTGATCCCGCGATCGCCGTTTGCAACCAGGGTGTTGTTGAAGACGCGGGCCGTCGGCGCCCCGCTGATGGTGCCCACGAGGGCCAGTCCCTGGGCGCCATTGCCATAGACGAGGTTGTTGAAGACGGTAGCGCCCTGGGAATCCTGAACGCGGATACCGGCGCCGGGGTTGTCGTGAATGATGCAGTTGCGGACAGTGAAGTTACTGCTGCTGCTCTTGATCGCGATGCCGGCGTCGGCTCCGCCGATGATGGTAAAGCCGTCAATCACGTCACTGGTCGAATTGGACAACTTGAATCCGTCGCCGGTCGTGCTGCCCGTGGCGTCAACGACCACGGCTCCTGGCGGGTCGCCTGTGAGGGCACCGGACACGTCGGCGAGAAAGGTTAGCTGCTCCGGCGCTCGACCGCTGGACGCCGTGGTCACACCTTCCACGTACGTGCCGGGTCCGACGACGACCTCGTAACCGCTCTGTGCGAGCTTCGCCGCCATGCCGATCGTGTGCAGCGCATTGGCGGGATCGCGGCCGCTGCTGGTATCGCTTCCGCCGCTGCGGACAAACAGGCGGATCGGTATGGGTGTCGGCGTCGGAGTGGCCGACGGCACTGGTGTCGGCGGTGCGATGCAACCGTTGACGGCATTGCCGACGGCGGCGATCAGCTCGTTGATCGTCACCATCGCATCGCCGTTGGGATCCAGGGACAAGCAGTCATCCACGGGGCGGTTTCCGAGGGCGATGTTGACGCCGACGATCAGTTCGTCGATGGTGATCGTCCCGTTTCCGTCGCAGTCACCGGAGCAGGCGCGACCGATGAGCGACACGGTCACAGCACCGTGCGTGCCGCCAACGCCGGTGATCGTCGTCCCTTCAGAGGTGGTGGCGAGTGCAAGGGCATTGTCCAACCGATACGTACCGGGCAGCGCGGTTGCTGCGATGCGCAACGCGCAGGTGTACAGCGGGCCATTGGGAATCGCGGTGGTGTTCTGACTCGACTGCACGAGTACCCGCACCGTCGTGTTCGTCGCATCGCTACTCAGCGTGCTGGCACTCAGCGACTTGCCGATGCCGGAGTTGACGTGGCACGCAGCGGGGTCGAGCGTGAAGGCCTGCGTGCTCAACGTAATGTCGTTGGCTGTTGCAGCAATGGACACCCCGGAGGCATCGAGCGACACGGTAACTTGCACCGCGTCACCCGGCGCACCCAATGCGTTGCCGATGTTGACGTGAACGCTCGGCGGTGCGGGCGTTGGGGTGACTGCCAACGCCGCAGCGGCTGAGAACACGAGAGCGGCAGTGAGAGCGGCGCGCGCCAGCGGTGGCGTCAACGTCTCGGCCCCCGCCGCGCCTGGCGTCGCCACAGACCCAAAAGGAACGTGCCAGCCAGCAACGGCGCCGCCGCCTCGGTGGGTTGTGTCGTTGCGCACCCACCGCTAGTCCCTGCGGTTGCGCCTGTTTGCGACTGGATTCCCTGACTCGCAGGACCGGTAATGACAATCTCCCCGTCGGTCCCGGTCGACGGAACTTGAACTCCTTCCGGAGAGCTCGCAATTGTTCCCGATATCTCCAATGGGTGAGTGCCGTGTGCCGCGTTGGATGGGATGTCGACGTTGCACGTATACAACACCGAGCCGTCGGGGATGGGATCGACGTTGTCGGTTGCCAGCACGAGTGCGCGGAAGCCCTGGCAGTCAGTGTTCGGCGTGCAGCCAACCGGGTGGAAGAGAAACCCGGTTGCGCTCTTATTGATGGCCGGATTCACCGCACAATCCGGCCTGCCATTGGCGCGTGCCGCAACTGCTATCTGGGGATCGAACGCGAGGTCATGCTGGATCCCCGAAATGTCGTACCCCTTGGTATCGATGGACACAGCGAACTGCACGCGCTGTCCGGCGGTACCGCTGGCGGATCCGACGTGAACTGCGACCAGTGTCGCCGGATCGACCGTCGCGGTCGGTGTGAAGGAGGCGGTCGGCGTGGGGGTTGGTGAGTGGGGTGGTGCGGTATGGGTCGGAATCGGGGTGGCCCCGGGTGGCGTTCCCACGACGACCTGGGACCCTGTCGTTTCACCCGGCAAATCGTTCGCGGCCGGGTCGCTGCCGGAAACCAAGGTGCTCGTTATGTCGACCGTGCCCGGCGGTACATCAGCCGGAATGCGCAGACGGCAGGTGTAGAGAACGCTACCATCCGGGATCGTGTCGACGTTGTCGAAGGCAATCACCAGCGCGCGCACGCTCAGGCAATCGAATTCCGGCGTGCAGCCGGCGGGCTCGAATGCGAACGTCGTCGCACCCTTGTTGATCACCGGGTTGACCGCACAATCCGGCCGCCCGTCGGCCTGCGTTGCGATCGGCGTGTTCGGGTCGAAGCTCACATCATTCTGCGTCGCTGACACCGCATTACCGCCTGTCCGCAAGGTGACCGACAGCGGAGCCAGCTGTCCCGGCAGAGCGGCGACCGGGGCGATCTCCAGACGGATCGGAGGCCTGGTCGGCGTTGGGGTTGGCGTCGGCGGCTGTGTCGAGGTGATCGTCGGCGTCGGGCTGGCCGTCCAGGTCGCTGTCGCTGTGCGCGTTGGGCGCGGTGTAACGGGTGGCTCGTTGCAGCTGCTGCCCGTGCAGGTCACCGCAACAGCGAACGGCTTATCACCGACGGCGACGGTGGACCCGCTGACCTCCTCGCCGAGATCAACTACCGAGATGCTGCCCGAAGCAAAATTGGCGACGAAGCTGGTGCCGCCATTGTGGGTCGTCGCGATACCATAGGGGTTGGCGCCAACCGGGATGACGTTGGTGACGCTGCTCGTGGTTGTCTCGATGACCTCCACCGTCCCTCCCAGCGTTACCACATAGACGGATGCCCCATTCGGATTGACCACCACACCGCTTGGGCGTCCTAGTAGGGGGACCGTGGCGATCACCGTGTTGCTTCCCGTGTCAATGACCGCGATGTTCCACGAGCGGAAGTTGGCCACGTACGCGAACCGACCATCCGGCGTGATCGCGACACGATTCGGGGTTCGATACACCTCGACCGTCGCCGTCACGGCCTTGTTGCGTAAGTCGATTACGGAGACCGTACCCGGCGAGTTGGTAAAGGAATTGGTGACATACGCAGCTGTTCCATCGGGCGTGATCGCCACGGCATTGGGCCCTGCACCGACCGGAATGGTCGTCACGAGCGCGTTGGTGGCAACGGCAACGACGGAGACGGTGTTGGCGCCGCGGTTAGTCACATAGACGAACTCACCATCCGGGGTCACCGCGAGACCGACCGGTCCAGTCCCGACATCGATCGTCGTGGTCACACTGTTGGTCCCGGAGTCGATGACCGACACGTTGTCGGAGAGGAAGTTGGATACATAGACGCGCGTTCCATCGGGCGTGGCAGCCACGCCGTCGGGATCATTGCCCACGGCGACGGTCGCCACAACGCTTTGCGTGGCAACGTCTACGATGGACACCGTATCGGACCCGAGATTGGCGACGTAGGCAGCAGATTGCGCGGCCACCGGTGCGGCGAACAGTACCAGCCCCAGCAACGCTGAAAACCTTGGGCCGGGACTGCTTCTGCGATCGGACCTTGCGCTGGTGATCATGAAGTTCCTTCAGGGTATCGTCGAGTGAGCGTTACAAACCGTCCATGAAAGAGCAACCGTTATACCACTCTCAAGATCCGCTCGTGCTGTGCAGGCTGCGTCGCACGTTGTCTCTGAAGGGCGACAGCACCCGCAAAACGTGGGTCCCTAGCAACCTGTCGGACGAACTGCAGGTCCGTTGGTAGCGCTCAAGCGCTCCTTGGAAACCCCGGGAAGAAAGCGTTGGTCTGCCGGCGATACGCCTCGTATTGCGGGCGCGTCTTTACCAGCTTGCGTTCGAGCAGGGTGACGCCCGAGACACGCATGAGCATGAACGTCATAAGCAACGGACTGACGATGGTCCAGAACCCATACGGCGTGGCCAAGGCAATAAAAAAGAACGCCCACCAGGCCACTGCGTCGCCGAAGTAGTTGGGGTGGCGGGTGTACTTCCACAGCCCTTGGTTCATTACCTTGCCGTGATTCGCCGGATCAGCCTTGAAGCGCGCCAGCTGCAAGTCGCCGACCGATTCGAAGAGCAGGCCGATTGCCCAGACCAACACCGCGAGCGCGTCCAGCCAGGTCAGTCGCGCCGGGAGGGAAGACACCTGGGCGATCTGCAGCGGCAGGGAGATTACCCACATCAACGTCCCCTGCAATCCGAACACCATGTAGAGGCTCACCCATGCGAAGCGCTCACCGTGGCGCTTGCGCATTGCGCGGTAGCGGTAATCCTCCACCTGGCCCCAGTTCCGCCAGAGCAGGTACACCGCCAGGCGTATACCCCACACGGCGACCAATGACGTCACCAGCAGCTTGCGTCCGCTGTAGCCGCCGCCGATGCGACAGGCGACGTGCGCAATCAGCACGAAGCCCAGGCCCCAGAAGATGTCGACGATACTCACGTCGCGCTTGGCCAGGCTGAGCAGCCAAACGAGGACCATCAGCGTCGCCGTCGCCGCGAGCGTTGTCAGCAGAACCGAGCTTGTGGCCATACGGACTCCCCTTTTCGCCGGTACTCTTTACCACGTTGGCGCTCTTGCATTATGACGCATCCCATCGGATGCTCCGAGAGGGGGAGGCACAAAGTGGAGCAGATCAGAGAAGACGACCAAGGCGGCGCTCGTCCCCGTCGCAACGGGCGCCGCATACGGGGCCGCTCGCACGCGCTCGGGCTGGTGCTCTCCGGCGGTGGTGCACGCGGGGCGTTTCAAGTTGGTGTCTACGAACGCTTGCTCCGCGATCCACGATTCGCTCGCGGGCCGGCGGTGCTCTCGGGAACGTCCGCCGGCGCCATCAACTCGGCGTTGATTGCCGCGGGCCGGTCGCCGCGGCAGATGATGCAGTTCTGGAACGAGATCGCCGACAACCCACCGGTGGTTGCGAGCCCCTTGTTCTTTCAGACGGCGCTGCGCACGCTTCTCCGGTTGTCCGTCGAGGAGGCGGCGCGGTGGATCCGTTCCAGTCGGCCGGTTCGGGCGTTTCTGCAGCGTGCCTGGAATCATATACCCCCGCGGCCCGGCAGCTTCAGCGCCTTGTGGGTTGAGTATCTGCTGACGGCGCGCTTCGAGGTAGTGAGCCGCCTCCTCGATGGCATCAAGGAGCCCTTTCTGGCAGACACCAGTCAGTTGCGCGAGCGCCTCAGGGAGGCCTTCGGCGGCGATCGCGTGCCGACGAACGGCCATCGGCTGGCGATCAACGCGGTCGACGCCCACACCGGCCGCGTTGTGCGCTACGTCACGCACGAGACGCCGCTGACCCGCCCACCCGACTACATCATTGTCGATGCGATCACCGTCGATATGATTCTCGCTAGCGCCAGCATTCCACTGCTGTTCCCTCCGGTGGAGATCAACGGGCGGCTGTTGTGGGACGGCGGGCTCCTGGTCAACACACCACTGGCGCCCGTTGTGGCGTTGGGAGCGGAGGAAATCATCACGGTGCTGGTCACCGAGCCGCCCGATCCGGACCGCGGGCCGTTCACGCGCTTCGGGCGTGCTGTCGAGCGCACCGTCGATAGCTTCCTCGAGAACGCCTACAACATCGACCGTAAGCTGCTGCTCGAGCGCAACCGCCTGGCCCAGGTAGAGGACAGCCGCTATCGCGACGTCACTCTCTATGACGCCCTACGGCCGGCGCGCGACGGGTCGTTCAACGCCGGCTCGTACCTGTACTTCGAGCGCACGGTGCTCGCTGAAATGCACGCCGCTGGCCGCCGCGCCGCCAGCGCGTGGCTGGCGGCGGGACCACGGGTCGATCATCTCGAGGAGTCGCCCACGGGCGTTGCGGCATAATTTGCCCTAGAGCAGGTTGCTGAAAAGCCGCCCCTCATGCTTCGACAGGCTCAGCATGAACGGTTCCCCTCCCCGATTTCATTGCAGATTTCCGCTCAGCCTGAGCTTGTCGAAGGGGTGCCGCGCGCAACTCTCCCTCCAAGGGGCACCCCTTGCAAGCTGCTGAAATAGGGTTCTGCTAGTGGGATGATGAAGAGCGGAATCGTCGCCGCTGTGAATCGATTCCTCGTGAGGTGAGGATGGCACAGTTCGATGGCAAGGTTGGGTTCGTTACCGGTGGCGGCACGGGGATCGGGCTGGCGTGTGCGCGCGCCATCGCGGCCGGGGGCGGCCACGTCACGCTCGCTGGCCGGCGCGAAGATGTGCTCCACGAGGCAGCAGATCATCTCGGCGGCGGGGCTGACTGGGTGCGCTGTGACGTCACCGACGAGCAATCGGTAAACAACGCGGTCGCGCAGGTCGTCGGGCGACACGGCGCGCTCCACCTTGCGGTCAACGCCGCCGGCATGGGGTCAATTGGCAGCGTCTTGAACGCTACCAGCGCCGAGTTCATGTTCACACTCGACACCAATCTCGGCGGCGTCTTCCGCTGCATGCACGCCGAGGCGCGTGCCATGAAAGCCGCCGGCGGCGGAGCAATCGTCAACATCAGCTCGATCGCCGGAGCGCTGACACACCGCTGGATGAGTGCCTATTGCGCGTCGAAGGCGGGATTGAACATGCTGACACGCTGCGCCGCCGACGACCTCGGCGAACTCGGCATCCGAGTCAATGCGGTGATGCCCGGCCTGGTGGCCACCGACCTGGCGCTGCCGCTCACCAGCAGCGACCTCGCTATGCAGGATTATTTGCGCTGCATGCCCGTGTCGCGCATCGGTCAGCCGGACGATGTGGCAGGGATCGTCACCTTCCTCCTGAGTGACGCCGCCAGCTGGATCACCGGGCAGGTCATCGGTGTCGACGGCGGCCACACCATCCGCCGCGGCCCCGAATTAGTGGACCTGTTCCGCCAGTACATCCCGCCGGAGCGCTGAGCTTCCCGCCGCGCGGCTTCGCGGGAGCGTTGGGCGCAAGCCGTCAGTCCGTCTTCTTCGTCGCTGGATGCGTAAAACAGTGCCCGCCGACGTTCACCGTCAGGCGCGTGTCTGCGGCGCTCTGATTGGCGGCGCTCGCCGTGAACCACTTCGAAGCCTTCACGACGACGCGGAACATCCCGGGCTGTCGCGGGCTGAGACTCGTCAGCGTCACCCGTTGTAGACCCTTGCCCGGCACCTGATATTGCCACAGCTTGCCGGTCTTCCCTTTAGCGGAGAGCGCCCCAACTACTTGCGACACTATCGGGGTACTATCGCCGTCGTCGAGGCGCAGCGACACGGTTTCGCCATTGTAGGAGTCGAGTGAAACGACCTCCTTTGCATTGAGCGAGCCGGCGTTGCGCTTCGTCTTCAGGGTGATCGTTGCCTTCGGATCTGCGACAACGTTGCTGCATGGGCACGTGCAATCGACTTGGCAGGCGCCGGGACATGCAGCAGCGTCGGCTCCATCGCACTGTTCCCCGGCGTCGCTCACGCCGTCGCCGCAGCTGCCGATGATGTGGCTGCTCCACGTGCTTTGGTTGCGTGCCGACGGGGCTGCAGGATCCTGGAATGCGCGGCACCAGACCGGATAGACCGCCTGCGTCGACACGGCCACGCCCATATAGTCGCCGAGGAAGTAACAGGGCGGGTTGCCGCAATCGCTGGTCGTCGTTTGTGCTGCGAAATGGAGATCGGTCGGGTCACCGACGGTGCGTTCGCCGCTGAAGGTGCTACCCCCGTCTCGCGATGCGATGTAGCGCATGTCGACGAGCAGCGAGAGACCGGCGCTGGTGTCACGCGTACGATAGGTGGCGTACACCTGCCCGTTCAAAGCGGCAACCGCCGGTGTGAAGTGGTCGAGCCGACTGGTCGGTGCGTCGGGATTGACCCGTCCGAGCGCCGACCACGTCGCACCACCGTCGGCGGAGCGGCTGATCACGATGTCGCGCACGCCGTCGCTGCGAAAGCGCGAATCTTCCCAAACCGCATAGAGGTCAGCGCTGCTCGGATCGACCGCTGCCGCCGGTAGGCCACCCGAACGGATGTCGGGAATGACGCCGCCTCGAAAGCCATTGATCGTCACCGATGGGCCGAATGTCTCACCACCGTCGTGCGATGTCTGCGCGACCACATTGCCTGCAATGAAATCCTCGTACACCACTGTGAGTGCACCATTCGGCTGGACAAGAGGGAGCGCGCCGATACCCGCTGCGCTGGCGCTCGACACGGACACCAGCGGGCTCCAGGTCTTTGCGCGGTCGTCGGAGAAGCGCAGAACGATCGGTTGTCCGACGGCGTTACCCTGATCCCAGGCGGCGTAGACACGGCCACGATGCGGACTCCCAGCAAACGTGTCGACGGCTATCCAGTCCTTGTCGTTGAAAACGTTCGGGTCCGAATCGTCCTGCAGCAACACCGGCGTGCCGAACGTCAGCCCGCCGTCGTCGGAACGTTGCACGGCGATCGCACTTCGCGCCCCGCTGAATACCAAGCTCTCCGCGTACACGGCGCCATCCGGGCCAAAGGCAACCGCCGGGTCACTCCCGCGGTCGAACGGCCCGCCGGTGGCGACAGTCAGTTGCGGCAGATCGTCGGTCGTCCATGTCTGGCCACCGTCGTGCGAGGTCGCGTAGCCGATGGCGACGGCACCACCGTCGGGGAAGCGGCCCTCTTGGACGACGCCAACGACGATCTGCGGGTTGCTCGGGTCGACCGCGATGTGCGGTTCCACTTGCGTGCGCGCCTGCGCGCCACCCGTCGCTTGAATCGTTTGGCGGCTGATCTCGATGGCCGCGAGCCCCTGTGCCTGCGAGAGCACCGGCAACAAAGCCCCGACGACGCAGGCGACCGTGATCCCGATGTCGCGGCGCATGTGGGCGCAGTCTGCGCCGCGGCGCTTTCCGTTGTCAAGGTACTATTCGGCGCTTCCTTCAGCGCCGCAAGATGCCTGACTCGGTGGGGTTCACGCCGATCAAGTGACGCCGCACCCAATCGAGTGCGACCTGCGACGACAGCAGTTTCACCCACTCGCGGTTGCCCCAGAGCTGGTAGCGCCGGTGGTAGACCACGTCCGCCGCGGCAAGCGCGAAACACACCGTCCCAACCGGCTTGTCGCTGCTGCCGCCATCGGGACCAGCGATGCCGGTAATCGCCAGGCCGATGTCGCCGCCCAGGATGCGGCGCACGCCGTTCGCCATCTCTACTGCGGTTTCCTCGCTCACCGCCCCATACGTGGCCAGGGTGTCCGCGCGGACGCCGAGGCTCTGTTGCTTGATCTCGTTGGAATAGGCGATGATTCCACCCCTCACATAAGCTGAGCTGCCAGGAATGTTGGTCAGCCGGTGACCCACAAGTCCCCCGGTGCACGACTCAGCAACCGCCACGGTGAGTCCACGTTGTTTCAAAAGCTCACCGACCTTCGCCTCCATCGTCGTGTCGCCCTCGCCGTAGGCGTAGTTGGCGATGCGCTCGCGCAAGCGCGCCGCGAGCTCGCGGAGACGCTGCGGTGCCACAGCGGGCTGGCCATGGACGGTGAGGCGCACAGAAATCTGCGGGAACGCGGCACGGAACGCGATGCGTCCTTCTTCGGCGGCGATACAGCCGGCCACTAGCTCGTCGAGCGCCGACTCGCTGATGCCGAAGGTCTGGAAGGTGTGACTGAGGTACACCTCGTTGCTCCCACGCACCTCTTGCAGCCACGGCAGCACCTGCTCCTCGATCATCGGCTTCATTTCCCGCGGCACGCCGGGGAGTACGATGAGATGGCGTTGGCCGTGTTCGGTCCGTAGCTCGAGGCGAAAGCCGGGAGCCGTGCCGAGGGCGTTGGGGATGATCACCGCACCCTCCGGGAACTGGGCCTGTTTGAGATTGTTCTCCGGCATGACGCGGCCCATCGCCTCGAACATCTTGCGGATGCGGTCGGCGACGCTTTGGTCGAGGATCAGCTTGCGACCGCTCACTGCACCGACGGTCTCGGTAGTCAGATCGTCCGCGGTCGGTCCGAGACCCCCCGTCGAGATGATCACGTCCGCCTGCCGCAGCGCGGCGTGCCACGCCCACGAGATGCGTTCGGGGTAGTCGCCGACCACAATGATCGTCGTAACGTCTAGGCCGGCGGCAACTAGCTTGTCGGCAATGAAGTTGGCGTTGGTGTCGAGTGTGCGCCCGGTGGTGAGCTCGTCACCAGTACTGAGAATCGCTGCTTTCTCGATCATGTCACAAGCCCTACCCCGATCAGCAACTGCACCACGACGTTCGAGTACAACCCCGAGACGACGTCATCCAGCACGACGCCATAGCCGCCGGGAAAGTGCGCGTCGATGTAGCCGGCAGGAAAAGGCTTGAGTACATCGAGGGCGCGGAAGATGAAGAATGCCAGTAGCGCGTGCATCCACGTCGGCGTCAGGAAGAGAGTCGCCGCGAGGTAGCCGACGACTTCGTCGATCACGATCTTGTGGCTGTCGTGCTCGTTCAGCAGTGCCTCGGCCTGTCCAGCGATCCAGCATGCCGCGGCGACGGCGGCGAAAAACGTCAGAAGGTAGAGCCCCACCGACGTGCTGCGCAGGACGTCGAAGCCGAAGAAGAGCGGGATACCAACGAGTGATCCGAAGGTGCCCGACGCCACCGGGATGTAACCGATGTAGCCGGCGGAGGCGAGCAAGATGACGAGGGATCGCATGCGGACGGCGATCGTAGGGCCGGCGTGGGGGACAGTCAAGAATGGCGCCGCGCCGGGCGCGTGAACCGGGTCGTTAAATTTGAGCGTGCTGCAGCGAACTGACGAAGTGAATACCTGCCACCGTCTTCTGGCTGAGCTGAAGGTCGTCCTGGCGCGCATCTTCTCGCGGGTCACGCTCGAGTCGGCCCCGGGCTATCGTACCCGCCTGGCCCGGCGCAGCATGCGTTCACCCCGTCGGAGGGCCTGCCGGTCGTGCTCGGCGCGCGCTTCACAAGCTGAAACGCCAGCGGGGCGGGAGTTGCCTCCCACCCCGCCCTCTGTTCAGTGTTCTGATTGCAGTCGTCAGATCTTCCCTTGCAGGAAGAAAGCGATCACCAGTGCGTAAATCGCCAACGCTTCCATGAAGGCGATACCGATGATCATCGGGGTTTGGATGCGGTCTGCCGCGTTCGGATTGCGGCCGATCGATTCCATGGCGGCCGCCACGGCGCGCCCCTGGCCCAAACCGGCGCCCACTGCTGCAATGCCGATAGCCAAGCCGGCGGCGAGAGCGATCCATCCTTTCGAACCACTATCCGCACCTTCAGCGGCGAATGCCGGGGCTTGCGCCAGAAGCAGCAGCAGTACGGCCAGTACTGGTGCCATCAATTGCTTGCGCATTCTCTGGTCCTCCTTTCTCTAGATTTAAGAGACTGCCTGGCCACGCCTCTCTGTCCTCCTCGCCACACCACGGCCCGTGCGCCTCTCAGAGACTCAAGATTTGCTACTCACACTGCAAGATCGTGCGCCACTGCCTCAGCGCCGTGCCCATGGTCGTCGTGCTCTTCCAACGCCAGCGACAAGTAGATGATGCTGAGGATGGTGAAGACGAACGCCTGGATCAGCGACACGAACGCCCCGAGGGCATAGAAGATCACCGGGATGATCACCTTGGTCAGATCCGTGAAAATCTCCAGCACGAGATGGTCGCCCGTCATGTTGCCGAAGAGACGCAATGCCAGCGATACCGGCCGCACAAAATTGTCGATCAATTCGAGCGGCAGCATCAACACCGCCAGCCACCAGATGGGCCCGACAAAGTGCTTCAGGTAGGCCACGCCTTTGAAGCGGAAGCCGTAATAGTTGTAGACCAGGAACGACATCACGCCGAGGGCAAAGGTCACGTTGAAGTTGCTCGTCGGCGGCGCGAAGCCCGGGATCAAGCCGATGAGATTCGCCGTCAAGATGAACAGGAAGAAGGTGGCGTAGACGTGTACGAACTGGCGGCCTTTGTGGCCGAGCAAGCCTTCGATGAAGCCGACGAACCACTCGACGAAGATCTCGAGTGTATTGCGCGCCGTCAGCGTCCCGTCGGGGACGACCGGATCGCTCGCCGTGCGCAGCTGGCGCAGCGCAACCAGCGCCCAGACCAACAACGCCGCGATCACCAAGCTTGCGGTCGCGGTGTGATCCGGCAACTGATCGAGCCCGGGGATCACCGACACCCACGTGAACGCATGTTCCACGTCACACGACTCCTTTCACACCGAACAGGTCCTGCCGTGCTGCCTCGAGGACGCACGCCACGAGCAGCAAGGTCACGCCCAAGGCGAAGCTCATACCCTCGATCGGCAGATGCCAGAGAAGCGCCGCGAGCAGACCGAGGAACAATCCGAACTTGAGGACGAACGCCGCAACTGCCAGGGCGACGCGCGCGCGTTTCTCGGGGTCGAACGCGTCGGGGCGCAGCAGGTTGGTGATCAGTCGGAGCAGGTAAAAGTTTGCTCCCATGACGGCGCCGCCGAGGAGCACGCTGCCGGGCTCGGCCCAATGGGTCGCGTAGGCAAGCCCGCCGGTCGCACCGAGAAGACCGACGTGGATTTTACCGATGCGTGTCAGATCAACTGCCATGATTCGAGTGCGAACTAGACCGCTTCAAACTCCAAAGCAAGCGGTACAATGCTCCCCCCATTCCGCCGAGCGTCAACAGCAACGTGAACAATGGCGCGGTACCGATATGCGCGTCGATGTAATAGCCAACTAGCACGCCCGCCACAACTATTCCTGCAAACTCGAACCCGAGAGCGGCGTAGCGGCTCGCCGTGACCAACCCGTTCTGGTTCCCACCTGTCGTACGCGCCCGCCTCCTCTCGTCACCCCAGCTGCGCAAGCACCTCGCGCGCCGCCTGCACCGTGCTGTCGATATCGTCCTCGGTATGCGCCAACGACACGAACGCAGCCTCGAATTGCGACGGCGGCAGGTAGATGCCGCGGTCCAACATGCCACGAAACCAACGTCCGAAGATCGCCGTGTCGCAGCGCCGCGCACTTTCCGCATCGCGGACGCCGGCCACTCCGAAGAACTGGGTCCACATCGAACCGACGCGATTCAGGCACCATGGGTGCACATACTCGGCGAACGCCGCTCGCAGGCCCTGTTCGAGTCGCGCCGCCAGCCCCTCTAGCCGTTCGTAGGTACCCGGCTTCGAGAGCAGCTCCAATGTCTGTAGGCCCGCAGCAACGGCGACGGGATTCCCGGACAAGGTTCCGGCCTGGTAGACGGGTCCGAGTGGCGCCAGCTGCTGCATGATCACGCGTTTGCCGCCGAACGCGGCAAGTGGCAGTCCGCCACCGACGATCTTACCGAGGCACGTGAGATCTGGTTCGACGCCGAACCGCGTCTGCACGCCGCCGTAGCCCAGGCGGAAGCCGGTGATCACTTCGTCGAAGATCAGCAAGGCGCCGTAGCGTCGCGTCACTTCACGCAGCCCCTGCAGGAAGTTCTTCTCGGGTGGGATCACCCCCATGTTGCCGACGATCGGCTCGATGATCACAGCGGCGATGTCCTGCGGATGCGCTTTGAAACGGTCCTCGACCGACGACAGGTCGTTGAAGTTCGCAATCAGCGTTTGGTGCGCCACCGCCTCGGGCACGCCGGCACTGTCCGGCACACCGAAGGTCGCTGCCCCGGAACCGGCGCGCACGAGTAATGCATCGACGTGACCGTGATAGCACCCGTCGAATTTGAGGATTGCCGAGCGCCGGGCGCTGGCGCGTGCCAGCCGAATCGCCGCAGTCGTCGCTTCAGTTCCGGAACTCACGAGCCGCACCATTTCGAGCGACGGAATGGCTGCGGCCAGGGTCTCCGCCATCTCCACTTCACCAGCGGTCGGTGCACCGAAACTGGTTCCATCACGCATGGCAGTCTGCATCGCCGCGAGCACTTTGGGATGCGCGTGACCCAGGATCATTGGGCCCCATGAGCCGACATAGTCGAGGTACATCCGCCCATCGGCGTCCCAGACGTTGGCGCCGCGGGCACGTTGGATGAAGAGCGGGTCGCCGCCCACCGCGCGCCAGGCGCGCACCGGACTATTCACCCCCCCGGGGATGCGTTCCACGGCGCGCGAATAGAGCTTTTGCGACAAGGTTGGCGTGGTCATGGAGCAGGAGCGCCACGGACGGCTACCACTGGCACCCCAGCCAGTCAAGGAATCACGCCTACCTACTGGCCGCGGCCAGAAAACTTCTTGCACGCTTCGGCGAAACCGGCTAAACGACCTGCACCTCGGCACCCGCCGAGGTCCTTATCCACGTTGCGGAAGCATCGGTCACCGGTATCCGGATGGTTCCGCGGCTTGCGGGCGGGTAGCGAGTGGAAAACCTGTGAATTCATCGCTGGGTGATGGCCTCAAGTATTTGAAGTGTAACACCAATTTTCGTTACTAACAGCCGTTGATACTTCTGTGGACGAGCGCCTATGGAGCAGGCATGGAAGCAATCCCTGGAAATCTTGCGGGACCGCATCGATGCCAGTGATTACGACACCCTGATCCGGCGTCTCCACCCAGTTGCAGCGCGCGGCAAAAACCTGCTCGTCGAGGCGCCCAACAAGCTCGCCGTCGATCTCGTCACGGCGCGCTACCTGTTGCTCATCGAAGAGGTCCTGTCGCAGGCTGTCGGTTCGCCCGTGCGTGTGCTCTTGCAACCGCCGGCCGCCGTTCAACAGGAACTCTTTCCACTGTCTGTGCCGGCTGCCGGGTTCACGACGGGTCCGCGGATGCGTCGTGCCTCGAGCCTGATCGCGAAATACACGTTCGACAATTTCATCATCGGGGCCAGCAACCAGTTTGCGCACGCGGCGTGCAAGGCAGTCGCCAATCAACCGGGGGATCACTACAACCCGCTCTTCATCTACGGCGGCGTGGGTCTCGGCAAGACGCATCTGGTAAATGCCATCGGGCATCAGATCCTCGATCGCTCTCCCGACCGGCGCGTGATCTATCTGTCGTCCGAATCGTTCATGAACGAGTTGATCACCGCCTTGCGTCGTGACCACATGGATGATTTCAAGAACCGCTTCCGCCGCATCGATGTGCTCATCCTCGACGACGTGCAGTTCCTCGCCGGCCGTGAGCGCACCCAGGAAGAGTTCTTCCATACGTTCAACTCCCTCTATGAGTCGCACCGTCAGATCGTCCTCACCTCGGACAAGTTTCCGAAGGAAATTCCTGACCTCGAAGAACGCCTGCGCAATCGATTCGAGTGGGGATTGATCGCTGATATTCAGCCGCCCGACATGGAAACACGCGTCGCGATCCTGCAAAAGAAGGCGGAAGCGGAAGGGATCGAGTTGCCGCACGACGTTGCGCTCTTCTTGGCGTCGAACATCGATTCGAACGTGCGCGAGCTGGAAGGCTCGTTGACCAGACTGGGTGCGTTCGCATCACTCAACAAGTGTGAGATCACCGTCGACTTCGCAAAACAAGTGTTGCAGAGCATCCTGCGCGAGAAGGACTCTACGATCACCATCGAGTCGATCCAAAAGGCAATCAGCGAGTTCTTCCACGTTCGTCCGGCCGACCTACGGTCGAAGAAGCGCAACCGTACCATCGCTGTTCCGCGCCAAGTCGCGATGTATCTTTGCCGTCGCTACACGCAGGCGTCGTTCCCCGTCATTGGTGATCGTTTCGGGGGCCGCGATCACTCGACGGTCATCCATGCAACGCAGGTCGTCGACCAACGTATCAAGCAAGATCCCACGTTCCGCGCCACCGTCGAACGCCTCGAACGCCTGTTGGAGAACGGGGGATAACCTGTGAACGGACTGCGTACTGCTGCGGACAATCGACCGATCGGTGGGTTTGCTGGACGGTTTCCGTTGCAACATTCCCATCCCATGAGCGACACCAACAGACTTCTGGGTCGCACCCACAAGGGATCTTCACATATCCACAGCCCTTACTACTGCTACGAATTCTTTCTGAAATAATATAGAGAAGTAATAGGTGGGGGGAGGCAGGAGCATGGAGTTCACAATCGCGCGCGAGGAACTGCTGCAAGGATTGTATCTGACCCAGGGTATCGTTGAACGTCGCACGACGATCCCGATCCTTGCGAACGTACTGCTGGAAACAACCGCCGACGGGATCTGCATTGCTGCCACCGACCAGGAAGTGGGTGTGCGACGCACCTGCGATGCCAAGGTCAAGCGCAAGGGCGCGCTCACGGCTGGGGCACGCAAACTCTACGAGATCGTACGTGAGTGTCCAGAGGGTGCCCTGATGATTCGCTCGTTGGAGAACAACTGGATCGAAGTC
>Ga0335069_10006129_pt1 | contig 17522 bp, 21 predicted proteins | sample Lox_Sample_11_FD_206714 | JGI IMG/M metagenome (GOLD analysis project Ga0335069, IMG submission 206714) | Soil microbial communities from Loxahatchee National Wildlife Refuge, Florida, United States - Lox_Sample_1.1 | ecosystem: Environmental > Terrestrial > Soil > Wetlands | place: USA... | reverse complement strand
TTGGCGATGGTGCCTTCCAGGATCTTCAGAAGCGCCTGCTGGACGCCTTCGCCGCTCACGTCGCGAGTAATCGACGGATTCTCGTCCTTGCGTCCGATCTTGTCGATTTCGTCGATGTAGATGATGCCGGTCTGGGCGCGGCCAACGTCGCCATTGGCGGCTTGTAACAGCTTCAGGATAATGTTCTCGACGTCTTCGCCGACGTATCCGGCTTCGGTCAAGGTAGTGGCGTCAACGATGGCGAAGGGAACGTCGAGCATCTTCGCTAGGGTCTGTGCCAGCAGCGTTTTACCGGTGCCGGTAGGACCGATCAGCATGATGTTCGACTTGGCCAGTTCGACCCCGTCGTTGCGCTGACGGTTCATGTGAATGCGCTTGTAGTGGTTGTAGACGGCGACGGCAAGTTTCTTCTTGGTTTGTTCCTGACCGATGACGTACTGGTCGAGGAACGCCTTCACTTCAGCCGGCTTCGGGAGATGGTCGGGGGCCGCGGCGGCGTGGGTTTCGGTCCGGTCATCTTCGAGGATGGAATTGCAGACCGCGACACACTCATCGCAGATATACGCCCGCGGGTAGTCGCTGGGCGACGAAATCAGTTTGGCTACCGCGTCCTGCGATTTGTGGCAAAACGAACAGCGAAGTAATTCATCGGACCCCGACCGGGATTTCATATACTCCTTGACCTCACCCCTGAGCGCTTATTCCCGCGTCTCCCGAACTGATCGCGAGCAGGTGGCGCCCTGCGAGTCACCTGGCGTGCCTATCCGGCCGCTTTCATGGCTGCCGGTTGGAAGATGATATCGTCAATTATGCCGTATTCCTTGCCCTGTTCGGCATTCATGATGAAATCTCTTTCCACATCTTTTTCGATCTTGTCGAGCTGTTGACCCGTGTGACGGGCCAGAATCTGGTTGGTTAGTTCCCGCATGCGCAAAATCTCGCGGGCGTGAATATCAATATCGGTGGCCTGGCCCGACAGACCGCCCATCATCGGCTGGTGAATCAGGATGCGCGAGTTCGGCAGGGCGAACCGCTTCTTGGCAGCCCCCGAAGCGAGCAGCGTTGCGGCCATCGAGGCTGCCTGGCCGATGCAGATGGTCATCACGTCGGGCTTAATGTACTGCATTGTGTCATAAATGGCCATGCCAGCGGTGATTGAGCCGCCTGGAGAGTTAATGTACAGCTGGATATCCTTCTCCGGGTCTTCCGCGGCCAGGAAGAGCATCTGGGCGATGATGAGGTTGGCGACGTTGTCGTCGACAGGCGTTCCAAGAAAAATAATGTGATCGCGGAGCAAACGGGAGTAGATATCGTAGGCGCGTTCGCCGCGTCCGGTCTGCTCGATAACCATTGGCACTAGCATGATGGCTGTCCCTCGGTAAGTCGTGTCGCCCCTAAAGGGGCTTCTGAAGATATTCTCACCCATGTACCACGGCTAAAGCCGTGGGCTAGTTGGAGCGGCTGTAGAGCAGCTCCAGGGTCTTGTCGGTACGAATGCGGTTGCGGATGCGGTCGATGGCGCCTTCTTTGATCAAGCGCGCCCTAACGGCATCCACTGGTTGTTGCGACTGCGCCGCGAGGATATGGATCTCCTTGTCCACATCTTCATCGGTTACCGCGACGTTTTCTTTGTCGGCGATCTTCTCCAGCAGTAGCGCGACTTGAACTTCCTTCTTGGCCGCGTCACGCTGGCCGGAGCGGAGGCGCGTGAAGTCCATGCGGCGCATGTCTTCGGTCTTCATGCCCTGCTGGGCGAGTGCGCGCAGCCCGCGCTCGAGGCGAAGATCCACCTGGTGTTCGACGAGTGCGTCGGGAACCTCGATCGGGTTGGCCTTGACCAGTTCGTCCACAAGTTTGTCTTTACCCTCGTGCTCGGCGCGGTGCTTCTTCTCGCCTTCCATGTTCTCGCGGATCGCGGCTTTGAGCTGATCTATGGAGTTGAACTGGGCTCCCATTTCCTTGGCGAAGTCGTCATTCAACTCGGGAAGGTTCTTGGTCTTAATGGAGTTCACCTTCACGGTGTAATCGAAGCTCTTGCCCTTCAGGCGCTCGTCGGAGAAGTCGTCAGCGTATTTCACGGTGAAGGTCTTCTCGTCTCCTGCGTTGACTCCTCGCAGGTTCTCAGTGAACTCGGGGATGGTGTTGGAGCCTCCCAGTTCAACCATCACGTCGTCCATCGATACCGGCTGTGCGTCGGGTTCGCCCTGCGGCGTACCCTTGAAGGCTACCTGCGCGAAGTCGCCGTCCTGCAATGGGCGCCCTTCGACTGCGCTATACGATGCGTTTTGCTCGCGCAACTGGTTCAACGTGTTTTCGACTTCGTCGTCGGTAACAGTCACGTCGGGGCGCTCGACCTTGATCGCGTTGTAACCCAGCACGTCGAAGTCAGGCAAGACCTCGAACTTGGCGGTGAACTTCAGCGGCTCGCCATCATGGATGTGCAGATCGGTAACGCGCGGCTGCGACACCGGATGAAGGCCCTGCTTCTCGGTTTCGGCGCGGAAATATTTCGGCACGAGCTGCTCGACCACTTCTGTCTTGATGTCTTCGGCAAAGCGCTGCTTCACCACGCTGGCCGGGACCTTGCCCTTGCGGAAGCCGGGCAGCTTGGCCATTTTCTGGAATTTCTGGATGATAACTTCGGTCTCGCGGGAAACTATGTCCGCGGGAATTTCAACTGCGATTTCGCGTTGTGTGGGGTTGGTTGCGGTTTCAGCCACTGCTTATCCTTACTATTCGATTCAGCAGCAGTTAGAGATGCTGCGACAACTTGAATATTAAGGGACTATGCGATAGGCGGTCAAACGCGGGGAGCGCGTGCATGGTCCTTTCCGGCGCCTTTTGCGCGGTCCTTTCTTGAGGAGTGCTTATTGTTTATTGCTCGCGGAAGGGCCTCTTCATTAAACAATAGTCAAACCGACATAAAACAATCTGGATCATTTAACGGGGAGGGATACTGGTGATTCAAATCGTGTGGGAGTTTCGGGTTGATCCCAATAAACAGCGAGAGTTTGAGAAGCACTACGGCCCGGAGGGGACGTGGGTGGAGCTCTTTTGCAAGGATTCAGCCTTCGGAGGAACGAGGCTGCTGCGCAATCACGAGGACGAGGGGCGATATCTCACCATTGATTGCTGGCAGTCGCTGGAGGCCTACGAGGCTTTCCGCGTTCAGTACGCGCGGGAGTACCAGGAAATCGACCAGCGGATGGAGCATCTCACCGCCAGCGAGACGCCGGTTGGAGTTTTCGAGGTCCTGTAAGTCTACTGCGACCTTTTGCCCGTTGCCTGAATCTACCCACCGTGAACGTGAAGCTTGCCTATGTTGGCGGCCCGACCGCGCTCATCGACGTCGCCGGACTTCGCTTCCTTACCGATCCTACGTTTGATCCCGCACCAGGTAATTACAAGAGCACGGCTACAACGCTGCACAAGTTGCGAGGCCCGGTCCGTAGCGCCGAGTCGCTGGGCCATGTGGACGCCGTGCTGCTCTCGCACGATCATCATTTCGATAACTTGGACCATTCCGGCCGCAAGTTTCTGTCGCGTGCCGCGCAGGTGATTACGACGCCAGAAGGTGCCGAGCGACTGAGAGGCAACGCCCTGGGCTTGGCTCCGTGGCAGTCTTTCGATCTGCGGGCGCTCAATGACGTTACCGTGCGTGTGACTGCTACTCCGGCGCGACACGGTCCGGCGCATATGAACCGCGGTGCTGTTGCAGGATTTGTGCTTACGGTTCTTGACGAACCTGAACACGCGATCTACTTCTCAGGAGACACCGTTTGGTATGAAGGCGTCGAGGAAGTGGGCGAGCGTTTCCAGATTCGCACGGCACTGCTGAACCTGGGAGCGGCGCGAGTGCCTGAGGTGGGCCCCTGGCACCTGACGATGACCGCGAACGAAGCTGTTATATTCGCGAAAATGTTCCCTGAAGCCACGGTTGTTCCGCTTCATTACGAGGGCTGGGCGCACTTCTCGGAATCGCGAGAAGATATAAAACGCGCGTTCGAAGAAGCCGGCTTGGTAAAGCGGTTGCAGTGGATTGACCGGTAAACCCGTTTAACTAAATGTCAAACCCACCGGGGCTAAGGCCCGCGTTGACATTGCACGCGAACGCTGGCCTGATGGCCAGGCATTCTACGCTAGTCCAAGATTGCCGGCAGACATGGCTGCTGCCACTTCCCCCTTTATGCTCGGCGTTCGAGCCGTACGCGGAAGTGTCCTCCACCTGGCAACAGCGTCAAGCCGGCCGCCGGTTCCAACAAATCTCTCTCGCAGCACGTGAAACGGAAACGCTGCGACAACATAGCCAGGACCACTGCAGCCTCCGACCATGCCAGATTTCCGCCAACGCAGGTGCGCGGCCCGCCGCTGAATGGGAAATAGGCGAAGCGTGGCAGGGAGCGGCGGAATTCAGGGGTCCAACGTTCGGGCACGAAGTGACAGGCGCGGTCATACCATCGGGTGGAGCGATGCACGGACCACTGTGGCATGACCACTTCGGCGCCGACAGGCAGGCGATGACCGCCGACCGTGACTGGCTTCACCACGGTGCGCGCGATGCGGTGTGTGGGCGGATAAAGGCGCAACGATTCGTCAAGACATCCTTTGAGGTATGACAGGCGATCGAGATCGCGATGCTGGGGGTCTTCGCCGGATAACTGCGACTTCAGCTCGATAGCTACCTTCTCCGCACATTCGGGGTGGGTGGAGAGCATGTACAGGCTCCAGACCAGCGCCGAGGCTGATGTTTCGTGACCGGCCAGCAAGATGGTAACCGACTCATCGCGGATGAGATCGCGACTGAGAGGCGGGTGATCGTCTTTCCCGGAGAGCAGCATGCCCAGGAAATCGTTGCGTGGAGGTTCATTCTTGCGCTGCGAGATGAGACGATCCAGGCATGCATCGAGACCACGAAGCTGCTTTTTCAACTTGGTCTTGAGCGTGCCCGGCCATAAAAAGGGCAGCAGCCAGATCCAACTGAAGACGGCACCGACGAGTTCGTGGCAGGTCGCAGCTAACTCTCGGGTCACTTGCGCCAACTCTTCGTCGTACACCCCGAACAAAGCCTGCATTACGTTTTTCATGCAGAGTTCGACCAGATCATGGTAGATGTCGCGTTCCTCGTCATTACTCCATGAGGCCACCATCTCCAGCGTGTTGCGCTGAACGATGGTCACGAAATCGGAGATGTGCTGGTTGCTGAAGGCGGGCTGCACCAGGTGTCGATTATGCTTCCACACCGCGCCGTCGGAGGTGAGCAATCCGTTGCCGAAAAGGAGGCGCAAACGGCGCAACACGTACGGCTTGTGAAAACACTGAGGAGAATTCACCAGGACATCGGCAATCGCGGAGGGCTCGTGCAACACATAAACCGGCAGGAGGAAGCAGCGGGTGCGGACTATGCCCGCCATTTTCTCGCACAGCTGGAACATTTCCAGGTTGTTCCATGACATGACGCGGGCGTTGCCCCAGATGAGCGACTCGTCGGGTAGGTAAGCCATGGAAACGGGTACTGGCGAACAAACCGGCAGTGTAGCGTGTTCAACTGCGGACATTAGCTTCGACCTGAAATTCGTCACCCGTGCGGCGAGTGAGCCGCCGTGCTGCGCCGGATGAATTGGGGAACCAAACTGCGAAACCGCTGGAGGGCCAACTTTGCGTGCGAGTATAGCATCGATTTCCATCCCACCTGTGCGTAAACCGTTCTTTGGAAAGAGCAGCGGTTTTGGCGGACTTCGCGGCTTGAGTCCGATAAAATGATCGGAAGAATCCTCAGCCGAGCAAGACGACCTTGAAAGAATCCGTCGAAGTTTACCGTACCGACACCATTGACTGGTGGACGAGCGTGCCGTTCATCGGCACTCACCTCGCCTGTTTGGCCGCCATCTGGACCGGCGTGTCGTGGAGGGTCGTCGCGCTCTGCGTGGCGCTCTACGTGATCCGCATGTTCGCCATCACCGCCGGATACCACCGCTATTTCTCACATCGCTCGTATCGCACCAGCCGCGTGTTCCAGTTTGTGCTCGCGTGCATCGGAGCATCGGCGATGCAGAAGGGCCCGCTGTGGTGGGCGGCACACCATCGGCATCATCATCAGCACTCCGACCAGGAAGACGACATTCACTCGCCGGAACAGCGCGGCTTCTGGTGGTCGCACGTGGGATGGATGTTGAGCAATCGGTACGACGAGACGCGTTTTAGGCTGATCCAGGACTTCGCCAAGTACCCGGAGTTGACGTGGCTGAACCGGTATCCGTATATTCCTGGAATTCTGCTGGCCACGGGTTGTTATTCGGTGCTGGGCTGGCAAGGGCTGGTCTGGGGATTCTTCATCAGCACCGTGATGCTCTATCACGGAACGTTCGCTATCAATTCGTTCTGCCATATCTTCGGCAAAGTGCGTTACAAGACCTCGGACACGAGCCGCAACAGCCTCATCCTGGCGCTCATCACGTTCGGCGAAGGCTGGCACAACAACCATCACTACTATTCGACATCGACGCGCATGGGATTCTTCTGGTGGGAGGTAGATATCTCGTACTACATACTGCGGGTATTGGCGGCGCTTGGGATTGTGTGGGAGTTGAAGCCGCCGCCGGAGAGGGCGTATCAGACGGCGGCGATGGTAGCCGACGCAATGTCGGAATAGAAAGATGCTGAACGAGGTACTTTCATCAGGGTCTTGCAGAACTCGACGTTACAGCCACCGTTCTTTTCTGATCGAGTTTGTCCAAATCTTTCAAACTTTCGAACCACGCGTAGAAGTAGTCGTCAAAGGCATAGATTTCCTCGATGTCGAGACGCGGGCACCTGTCATCGTTGGGCTCCAAAACCAGATGCGTCACAGCAGGGACTTCTTCGTCGCCACGGCTTACATATCTTCGCCGCCCTTTTATTTTATTCAGCGGCAGAACAGTCGATTGTCCAAAACTCCGCAGCTCGATGGTTTCGTTAGAGAGAGAAACTGAGTCAGCAAGAGCACGGATAACGAATACCCCGGCAACCAACGAGATCAAGAGAGAAATGAGAATCTCCGCCCAATCGGCTTCTTTGTTCCCAACCAAAACCTGTATTGAAACCGTTCCAAGGAAAATCAGACCGAACAGCAAGATGACAATCGCAACAACCAGTTGTGATCGTTTCACCCGGTAGATTCGGGTTGTCATCGTCGGCTGACCTTTATCGTCGGAGCTCTGGGAACACAGAACCCATTGTGAATCGCAGATTCGTTACATCGTTTGGTCGTTCGCCCGGTGTGCGCTGGCTACGTTTGAGGGCTCGCCATCAATCGGCTTTCCTGGTTCATAGGCAGATTTCTCATAGCCGTTAGCTACTTTGCGGATCACGTCGTGCCAGCCGTCATCCCAACTGATACGCGCTTCGTTGCCCACGAGGACCCAGGTGCCGTGCTCGGATCCGATTGACTTGCGGGCCTTACCGTCGGCCTGAAGCGTGACCGCAAAGGTTCTTGTGCCCACACCCTCGCCGAACTCCCATTTGCCAACAAAGAAATTCCTCGGGACCGCCGGGCCGTTGATAGCCACCGTGTTGAAATCCATACGCACGATGTCGGCCACGGGAAAGCTTTCCTGCTTGCCGGCTTGGGTGAGCAGCAGGTTGCCGCCCTTGAACTCCATGCGGGAGCCGTCCTGGACGGTAAAGGTCTTCTGATGGCCGTCTTTCATAACGATCGTGACCGATTTGGCCGATTTGCTTTGCGCCGCGCAGACGAGCACGGCAGACAGAATGAAGACGGCAATACAGGTAATGCTCAAGCGAGGCATAGTCCCTCCATGGTGCGCTCGACCCTGAGACAGCATTAGAGTGCGCAGTGGCGCAACCCCTCTGGTTAAGAGTACGCGTTCGGGCGGTGACAGGTTCCAAAAATCGACCTCTTGGGTGCGGCAAAACCCGATTTGGAACGAGGAGACGCCTTCTCGCGTGAACGTTAGAATATTCCTGACCCACCATGCCGAGCTACTACCAACGCGTTGCGGAGATTCTGAAGTTAGAGAGGCCGAGGGGGCAGCCCTCCGGGTCAGACCGGTCCACGATAGGCCCGGGCGTGATCAAGCGCGTCCTCCGGTGGACCATAGGGGTGCTGATTTTTGTCGCGATTCTCACCTATGCCTGCGACTACGGCGTACTTCGCTATCGCATGGCGCGCGGAACGGGCCTTGGATCAGTGACAGTGGACACCTATTACGCGATCCACCAGAAGAACGGCAAAACCGAGTTCCAGACCCTCGACCCGCAGCCTCAGACGTGCGTCAACTCGCTGTTCCCGCACCAGGGGATCACGCCGTGCTGGTATCTCAGCCGGCATCCGGAAAAACGCATAGACATCTAGCCCACATTCAGACGTTACAAGTTCCGGGCGCATGTTCCCCTGGGTAGACCTCGGCCATCCTGGTTTGAACCAGGTCAACTATCTGCGCTTTCTTTCCCGGGCACACATGGGTGGTCAGAGGATCTTCCTTGTGCAATTTCAGGGTCGTCGGACCTTTGCCGAGCGCAGCGTAGAGCGTTGTCAGCGCCGCCACCGTGTTTTTCATCACGCCCGGGTTAAACGGCTCGGTGGCGAAGTCGCCCTCCATCTCGCCCCCCCAGGAAATAGCGTTCCGCGAGGGCGAGTGCACTCCCGGGGTGGTGAGTGGCGTGAACGCCCAGATGAAATCGTCGGCTATGAACAGGTGGGGTCCAACTGACCAGTGCCGATCGTTGCGATAGAACTTTTGCAGGTTCAGCCTTCGCTGCGGACCGGGAACCAGGTGCCATTGCGCAAACGTGGGCGATGCGGTGTTATGCAATACCACGTATCGCGATCTCCTTCGACGCGAAATTCTAGTCACGTCGCGGCTGTTCGATCAGAAATCGCACGCTTGTTCCGAAAACGGAACGAATGATTATGATTGCTGCCAGATACCCAGGATGCGTCGCACGGTCACGATTTCGCCCAGGTGGTAAGCGTTATGGTCGATGATCAGGCAGGCCTCGTGGAAGAGCGTCTGGCCGTCGCCCCACGGAAACCGAGCGAAGAGGTCGGCCTTGGGATCGGAAATCAGCTTGATGAACTGGGTCCGATCCGAATGAATTGCTTTCACAGCAGCGTTCCACGCACGCGCGTTGGGTGGGTTAGGGGACTTGGGCCAGTAGTCGTCCGGCCACTTCTTCTCCTTGTATTTGGCGCTGGTGCAGAACTCAAGCATGTCGGCCTGCGCCAGCCGGATGTGCTCCAGCAATTGCCACGAGGAGTAGGGAAGACCGTTCGGCTTCGCCCCGGAACTTTGCGGGGAAGTCGGCGATGACTTTCTGCAGCGGTGCATGGGCATTGCCTCCGTTAAGTTGGAAGACGAGTTCCTTGCGAAGCGGATCGGGTCTTGCCGGCATCGATTATTAATCCTTCCATTGCGGGTCATCGCGCAGCTTACCCGCGGTTCGTTCCAATAGATGTACGGCCACGGCTTTGGAATCGTCCAATTCTTTACGCACCTCTTCGCAGTGTTGCTGGAATCGCTCCCGAAGGGCGGGATCGGCGTCAATAAGCGTGCGCTCAAGGCCGGAGACCTGGACCTGGATCTGAAAAACGATCTCGAACAATTTGCGGTAAGAATCAAGAATGCCGGCGACACTTTGGCGCCAGTCTGGCGATGGCTGATTCTTCATCAAAACCCCCGCAGACATTCTGCGCTATTCGTAGAGAAAAGAAAAAGAACGCCCGTTACTTAGTGTTAGGCGTGAGGGTGCGAATGTACTTCACCAGTTCGCGAATGTCCTTCTCCTTCAACCCGCGATAGAGAAACCCATGCGCATATTCCTTGTGCCGGGTTCCCTTCGCGATCCCATCGTAAAGCTGCTCGTCAGTCAGGTCTTGAACTTTCTTTGACCGAAGGTCGGGTATCTCGGCCTTTAGAGCATCGCTGTGCCGGCCGTGGCCGTCGGCTCCGTGGCAGGAAGCACAGTTTTTTTCGTAGACGGCCGGCGCATCGGCGGCGAAGCCAAGCGGTGAAATTGAGGTTAGGAGCATAACCAGGAAGAGCGCGAGCGGCAGTCGCATATCCCCACTTTCTGTACCAGGATTTCACTTTGGATTCGCACAGGTTAGCAGGCACCCGCGCGATAGGGAATTGGAAACTTGGCGTTACAAAGAAAGGACCGTCCATGGAACGGCCCTTTCCGAGGCAGTTGCTGCTGCTGTGGATTGGGCGCATTACCGCTGTTCGCCGGTTGCCCTATCTGATTACTCGGCGGTGACGGGGGATTGTTGGGGCTCGCGGTTTCCTTCGGGGCGGCATAAGTAGCCGAACTCGACGTGGTACCGCCGACCATTCCGCTCTGCCCGTTGACACCGATTGCATTGCCCGAAACCACCAGTTCCACGCGACGATTCAATTGCCGTCCGGAAGCGGTGTTATTGCTAGCCACAGGATCTTCTTCGCCATAGCCGTGTGTGATGACGCTGTCGCCGTGCACACCCTGGCTTACCAGGAGACTACGAACCGTGTCCGCTCGGCGCTGTGACAGGTCGCGGTTGAATTCCTGCGGGCCGGTGCTGTCGGTATAGCCGTCGATTTCCAACTTGAGATCCGGATACGCCTCGATGATGCCTGCGACCTTCGCCAGCCGCTCGCGCGCACCTGGCTTCAGCGTGGCCTTGCCCGTATCAAACAACACCTCGTTCATGTTCACGATCAATCCACGCGCTGTCTGGCGCGTCTGCAGTACCTCGTTCAACTGTTGCGTGAGGCGGTCACGCGTTGCCTGCGCCTGTTGTTCGGCCTGTTGTGCTTGCAGTTGCGCCTCGATTCCGAAATCGCGAAGTGGCGAGAATCGCGAAATGGTGAGACTCAGTAGTCGGGTGTCTCAGGATCGGTGATGCGGCGCCAGCGCGACATTTGCGCCGTGTCGGCGTCCACGGCAGCGTTAGGCCCTTTGTCAACGTCGCTGGTGACACTGTGGCCGCCGTCGCAGTTCACGGTACCGGGATTACTGGGATCGAGACTGCGGATCTGGACACGGCCTTCGAGGCAGATAAACTTCACGTGGCGTGGGTCGCTGGCATCAATGCCGAAGTCGGTGCCAATAACCCCCGCGACCGCCGTCGGTGTACGGACCTCGAAAACCTCTCCAGCAGCAAGTTTCTTAATCTGGGCCCGTAAAAGTCCATAGGCGAGCTCGACCTGTGTTTTGTGCGCCTGCGAATCGTGGCTGGTAATGCGTAGTTCGGAGTTGGCGCCGATGGAGAGCAGGGAATCGTCGTTCATGCGGATGCGGACGCGCCCGTTGGGATCGGTTTGGACGATGTCATCCCAGGTGAGGTCCATGCCGTAGGCGGCTTTGAGGCGGCCGGGTTCAGAGCGCCGAACCACACTGGCATATTGCAGCATGGCCGAGATGGTGGCGGCCTTCTCCGTGTTCGCCGGCAGCCGTTTTCTCTTGCCGGCTTCTCCAGGAAGCGGCAGCAATAGCATGATGACGCAGAACAGGCAGAAGGTCTTGATGCGTTCCACGATTCTCCCCAAAGCGTTGGCAAGACTATATCAAGCCAGAGAGCGGAGGTGAATGGGATTCGACGCGACTCATGTCTCGCGCATGCGGGTTCGAGGGATGCGGGTCATGTAAGATTCTGGCTGATGGTCAGCTCACTCCGCCGTTATATTCCCCGTCCTGTCTGGAACGTGCTTCGCAAGTCCAAGAACATCGGTCCCGATCTGCTCGACGCCGTGGACTCGCTGACCGGCAGACGAGATCCTCTGGTTCCGCCCCGCCGGATGTTCAGACTTATCGGCCACGGCAATTTCAAAAAGACAGGTGAGGAATTCTTCGGCTATTTCACGAGATTCGGACTCAAGCCTGAGCACAATGTGCTCGACATCGGATGTGGCGTGGGCAGAATGGCGATTCCCCTGACACGGTTTCTGAAAGGAAACTATGAGGGCTTTGACATTGTGCCGTACGAGGTGGAGTGGTGTTCCCGAAGCATCACGCCGAGGTTTCCGAATTTTCACTTCCGGGTGGCAGACATCTTCAACGAAGGGTATAACCCGCGGGGAAAGATTGCGGGGAAGGATTACCGGTTTCCCTATCCTGATGGCTCCTTCGAGTTTTGTTATTTGACTTCTGTCTTCACCCACATGCTGCCCGACGAGTTGAACAACTACCTGCGAGAAATCCGACGCGTGCTGAAACCATCGGGACGATGCTTAGCTACCTGCTTCCTGCTGAACGAAGAATCGGAGGCGCTGATCGCGAAGGGAAAATCAAAGCTGAACTTCGCCTATACGAACGGCCGCTGCAAGGTGGTGAATCCCGAAGTGCCCACTGATGCAGTTGGATATCCTGAAGGCGATATGGAAGCAATGCTGAAAGAGGCAGGATTGGCGTTGTTGTCCAAGCACTATGGGTCATGGTGTGTACGAAAAGAGATTCTCAGCTACCAGGACATTCTTGTGCTGGAGAAGCCGGCTAGTTAGCGATTGGTCCTTACAATGGAAGTTGTGAATCCCTAGATCCCCCCGTACCAGGCGTAGCCAGCCTCCGGCGATGCAGAGCCGAGACCTTTGCCGAACTTCTTCATCGAATCGGTGACTGTCAGGCGCGTAATGAACTTCACGCTCTTGTACCCCAGTTGCCGCGGCACGCGGAGGCGCAGCGGACCACCGAATGGCACGGGCAAATCCGAATCGTTCATCGCGTAGGTGACGAGCGTCTGCGGATGCAGCGCATCGGCCATGTCAATGCTTTCCCACCAGTCGGGTTCAATCGAGAAATAGGCGACATAGCGTGCCTGCGGCAGGTAACCTACTGCGTTCAAGACTTCGAACAGGGGCGCGCCGATCCACTCCGCCACATACGACCAGCCTTCCTCGCAGACGACTTCCGTGATCTGGCTGCGTCTGGGGAGGGTTTTGAGATCGGATACCGAGAACGAGGTTGGATGCGACACCATGCCCTCAACCGTGAGTTTCCAGTCGGCGAAGCCGCCGGCTTGTAGGCGCTTGAAGTCGTCTCGCGGCGGCGCCAGCTCGTTGGCGAACGGTACCTTGGAAATCATGCTGCGCGGAAATTCGCGGGCATCGGCGTTGTGGGTGATGATGCGTTGCGCGGCATAGGTAAGCGTCTCACCGGGACCGTAAATGCCGCCGCAGTCGGGCGGAATCAGCCCATAACGCTTTGCCACGCTGCCGGCAGCGGCTACACCTGCTATCCCAGCTGTCGCGACCAGGCCTCCTGTAATGAACTTGCGGCGAGAAATCATACGCGCTCCTGTGGCAGCTTAACCGTGCCGGTAATCATCGGTCGCAGGCGGCTCCTGAATCCGGCGAGGATAATCATTGCGACGTGGATGAAGAGAAATCCCAAGAGTGCAATGGAGATGAAGAAGTGCAGCGTGCGCGCCGATTGGCGTCCGCCGAACGTGTCAACCACGATAGGAAACGCAGCATTAAATCCCGGCGAGAGTGCGAGTCCGGTCAGAATGACCAGGGGAAAGAGAAGAAAGATCACGCCGAGATACGAGACTCGTTGCAGCGCGTTGTAGGTAAGAGCTTCGGAAGCACTAGGGCGCTTGAAACGGAGGTGGCCTAAGATGATTTTAAGGAAGGCGTTTGGAGTGCGATCCCCCGGAGCAGGGAACAGGTTGCTGCGGAAGTGGCCGGTGCGGAGCCCCCAGAGCGCGTACAGCAATCCGGTCAGCACCAGGGCCCACGCTGCTTCGAAATGAAGATAGCGGCTCCAGCCGTTCTGGTCGGGCATAACATAGTTGTAGCCCGACGGCACAGTTGCGCGCGATGACGGGATCGGGATCTTGAACAGCACCGGCGTCCCGGAATTGCCGGTTTCTCCCCAGTAGAAACGCGGATGGGAGACGACGATCTCCGCTCCGGTGACGAGCAGCGCGACGAAGCAGACGACAGTAATCCAGTGGGTTACGCGCACGAGCGCGGCGTGACGGTGGGTCAATTGATTTTGGGCAGGTGCAGCGGTGGCCACGGTTGGGGAAGGATAGCATGGGAGAAGGCGTCAGAAGGCCTGTTTTTGGTAATCGCCAAGGGATGCTGTTGTACGATGTCCGCGCACTCGTCTTTGCCATGCTAAAGAAAATCATCGTCGTTTGCACTACGTTGGCGATCGCAATGTTCATCGTCTCGTGTCGCAAGAATGACGTGGCGCACAGCCGAATCTTTGACGCAATCGCTGCGGGCGATTTGCCAACTGTCCGGCGCCTCATAAACGACAGACCTGACTTGGTTTTTTCCACGTACGAGAATGCGCAATCCCCTTTGCACGTTGCAGTTCGAAGCAACAACAAGGATATCGCCTTATTTCTTCTCAACCATAAGGCCGATGCGAACGCCAGGGATGATCGTGGCGACACGCCGCTGATGATCGCGACCTCCAAAGGCTACGAAGAGATGACAGACCTTCTGCTGGCCAATGGGGCGGAAATAGATGTCCAAAGCAATGACGGCGCGACGGCCCTGTATTGGGCGGCCTCGGAAGACCATGCCAGCCTGGCGAAGTTGCTCTTGGCAAAAGGCGCAGACGTCAACGCAAGCGCCAAGGGTCTCACACCTTTGTTAGCAGCCGCCCGCAAGGGAAACAGGGACGTTGCGGAGCTGCTGCTAACAAACGGAGCTGATGCGAGAATCAAGTTTAAAGATGGAACAACGCCTCTGCACTACGCGGCCTTTTACGGACACAAAGATTTGGTGGCATTACTTTTGGCCAACAAAGCTACGGTGAACGCCGCGACTAAAGACGGCATAACGCCTTTGCACTGGGCAGCAAAGCAAGGCTACAAAGATGTCGCGGAGATGTTGCTCGCCAACGGGGCTGACGTGAACGCAAAGACCTCGCCTCCCGCCGTAGCTCCTGATCCGTTATTTCATCCTGTCGCAGACAACGGGAATCGCACACCGATGTACTTTGCGAGAGAGAGCGGCCACGCGGATATCGTGGAACTCCTGCGGAAACACGGTGGTCATGAGTAAGCGCTGCATTCCGGGCCCTTTGCAAAGGAAGGAAAGGACCGGGCACCCATTTTCATCGAAAGAGTAAGTGAGTCAACTCCGCTCCAGTGCCTGCTGCAAATCGTCGATCAGATCCCCCGCGCTCTCAATACCCACTGACAGCCGCACTGTTCCCGCCGAAACATCGAGCAACTGCAACTGCTCCGGGCTCAAACCGATGTGCGAGGTCAGCAGTGGATATGACACTGACGACTCGACTCCGCCGAGGCTCGCTGCCACGTACCAGAGGTCAAGCGAGTCAATGAACTTCTCTGCGCCGGGGCCGCCGTTCTTGTGCTCGAAAGAGACCATGGCCCCGAAGTCGGACATCTGGCGAGCGGCGGCTTCGTGGCCATCGGTCGAGGCAAATCCGGGATAGAAAACGCGTGCAACTTTGGGATGCAATCGCAGAAACTCGGCGACCTTGCGCGCGTTGTTGCAGGCGCGTTCCATGCGCACTTCGAGCGTCTTCATGCCGCGGATGAGCAGGAAGGCAGCATGAGGGTCGAGGCAGCCACCGGACTGCTTCATGGCTTCGCGCGCGGGTTCGACCCAGTCGGCATCGCCAATGACAGCACCGGCGCTAAGATCGTTGTGTCCGCCAAGATATTTCGTGGCCGAGTGAAGCGAGACGTGCGCGCCGAGTTCGAGCGGTTTCTGCAGCAGCGGCGTGGCGAAGGTGTTGTCTACGATGACGCAGGTGCGCTTCTTGCGGCCGATTTCGGCCAGGCGTGCGATATCCACGCAGCGCAGCGTCGGGTTCGTCGGCGTTTCCAAGAAGAGCACACGCGTGTTCTTCTGGAAATGCTCTTCGATGCGACAGAGCTCGTGGTAGGGAACGAAGCGCGTGATGATGCCAAAGCGCGGCAGCGTGTTCTGGAACAGGTGGAGCGTGCCGCCGTAGAGGTCGAGCATGGAGAGGATCTCGTCGCCGGCTTTGCAGGTCGAGAGGATCGTCGAGAGGATTGCTGCCATGCCGCTGGAAGTGGCCAGGCAGGCTTCTGCGCCTTCCAGTTGAGCCAGCTTCTGCTCGACGACTTTCACCGTCGGATTGCCGTAACGCGAGTAGAGGAACGCCTTCGAGTCTCCGTCGGCGTAGCGGCGCATTTCTTTGACGTCGGGCATGACGAAGACAGACGTCTGTGCGATATCGGTGTTGATCGATCCGGCGTGGTGCTGGCGGAATTCGCCGCCGTGAACGCAGAGCGTGCCCTCGGCGCGTTTTTGCTGGTTTGCCATGTGTGGTCCCGACCCCAGGTGGTAATTGAAGATTATCTCATCCGGCAGCTTGCGCGGCTGTCCCGGCATTTATAATGAAAGCCGTGTTGAAGTATTCGATTGTTGTTCCTTTCCATAACGAAGAACAGAGTGTTACCGAGCTCTACGACCGCCTGAAGGCCGTCATGGAGGCTTCCGGCGAAACGTTCGAACTCGTGTTCGTTGATGACGGCAGCGCTGACCGCACTTTCGACTTGTTGCAGCAGATCGTGCATGTAGACAGCCGTGTGACGGTGGTGAAGCTGCGCCGCAACTTCGGGCAGACGTCCGCCCTGGCGGCTGGTTTCGACCACGCCAAGGGCGAGTACGTGATCGCCATGGACGGCGACCTGCAGCACGATCCGGCTGACATCCCTGAGTTCCTGAAGAAGATTGACGAGGGCTACGACATCGTCAGCGGCTGGCGCAAGGTGCGCATTGACAACCTATGGATGCGCCGTATCCCTTCGAAGGCCGCCAACTGGTTGATGGCGAAGTTAAGTGGCGTGGAGATTCACGACTTCGGCACGACGTTTAAGGCATACCGGCGCGAGATCCTGAACGAGATTCCGCTTTACGGCGAACTGCACCGTTTCATTCCGGCGCTGGCGTCGGCGTACGGCGCCTCGATTATCGAGATCCCGATCAAGAACATCAATCGCGAGAAGGGCGCGTCGCATTACGGCATCAGCCGCACGGTGCGTGTCTTTTTCGACCTGATGACCATTCGATTCCTGCTCCGCTACATGCAGCGCCCACTGCATTTCTTCGGCGGCGCCGGCATGCTGGGCATCCTGGGCGGCGGTGGGCTGGGCTTCTGGATGGCGTTCCAGAAGCTGCTGCATCCGCAGTGGAACGTGATTGACGAGCACGGGCCGCTCATCGTCTTTGCTGCAGTGCTGATCGTTGCGGGCGTGCAGTTACTGGCGCTCGGACTACTTGGAGAGTTACACGTGCGGCACTATCACCAGGCGATGCGTCATGCGTCGTACTCGGTGGAGCGGGTACTCACGGCTCCCAATGCGCCGACAGCACAACACATCTAGCTATCCGAACATCTGGTTATCTGATTCGATCTCGCGGCAACGGAGATGATCGGATATCCAGATATTCGGTTATTCAGATGGTTAGAAGCCTTCATGCTTTACTTCTGACCAGTTGTTCAACATCTCCGTTTTGCCGTTCTTCACTACCGTTACGTAAACCTGGTTGAAGCCCTTGTGCGAGGTCGCGCTGTAGTTTGTTTTGAGCTTG